>ERZ836939.3458-NODE-3458-length-13346-cov-4.709578_pt1 | contig 13346 bp, 9 predicted proteins | sample MGYA00519912_ERZ836939 | MGnify/ENA primary metagenome ERZ836939 (study PRJEB31850, sample SAMEA3708810) | human gut metagenome | biome: human gut; feature: human-associated habitat; material: faeces | place: China | collected 2014 ... | reverse complement strand
CGCACAGCGCCCCGGTATCATCTGTCAGGCAGAACGCGGCAATGACATCTATGACGGCTTTCAACTCTAAATTGTCATAATCCCGCACGGCTTTGATTGGCAGATTGTGGTCATAGATATGCTCGACACAAATCACGCAATCGGAGAAGTGGGGAAGTGGCCCGCTTTGCACCAGTGCCGCCTGAAGCGGCAGCAAAAGAAACTTGCAGCCATCCCGCTTCTTTTTATCCGGCAGCAGCGCAGGGAGCAGCACACGCAAGTGATTGGTGCCTGCCCACACACGGATGCCCTGTACTTCGGCTGCCTTGGGATAGTAGTAGATCGGCGGCTCGTTGGATACGGAAAAGAGCATGTTGCGCAGATGAGCCGTGCTTTTCTCGCTGAGGAGTGCTGCGCTCTCGGCAGTTTTGGCGAACTGCATCGGGTTGGGCACAGGCAGCAGATGCTCCATCTCGTACAGCTTTTTGTGGATATCGATGAGTCCTCGCTGCTCCAAACGGATGCGGTTCAAAAGTACGTCAGGATTCAAGCGCGGCCTCCTTTTTGTAGTAGCTGATAGTGCCGTCTTCGGCTACCGTGCAGAACCCGGCAGCCTGCGGAATATCCAGCAACTCAATCTGAGAGGTATCCTCTACGACCACGATGCGCTTGCCGGCATCTTTCTGCGGCTGGTGCAGCAACTGGCAAATCATAATTTCCTTGCCCTGCGGGATAGGAACAATTTCATACAGTTCTCCATTTGCAAAACAGAGTATAGCTGCCGGAAATTCTCCAACAGTGTGATATTCCACTTGATCTATAAAATCGAGTAGAACCCAGACGCAGCGGGATAAGTCTTTATCTGCGCCGTTTTGTGCTTCTTGATTTGCGTAGTAGCGACCATTCTCGGCGCAGAAGATGCGCCCTTCTTTCAGCATATGGGCAAGCAAAGTTTTTGCCGTCGCTTCTTTTTCGGGAAAGAAGCGACAAAGCTGCTCTTCGGTCAGACCGGGATACAGCGAAATGTTATGCAGCATTTCAGCGGCTTCCCGCTGATAAATCGCTGCGCGGTTTTTCAATACAATCACCATCCTTATTGCGCATAAAGGACGCATAAAAACGTATTAGGTAGTGTCGGCAGCATAGCCGCAGGCCGCTAATACGCAATCAATACGTCCTTTTGCGTATTCGACTTTTTATTGCGTAATCATTGCGTCAAGGCGGACGTATTACGGTCATCTGCAAAACCTCCCAAATCAGAAATTGCCCAAAACAAAAAGAGCCGTGCCTGAAAAAGTCAGGTACGACTCTGGGTGAAAATGTCCAACCTTTTTGGCTGAACCCTATTTTGAACATACTAATTGTAACACGCGGGATTATACACGTATATACAAGAGCAATGCGGATGTTGTGCAGATGTGATGCAAGTGCAGCAAAAAACTTTCGGGGAAGTGCATCCGGCGCAATCTTGATTCTTTGGTGTGCAGGCATTATAATGCAAAAGAAAGCAAAGAAAAGGAATCATGAATTTTATGGATAACCAATTATTGCAGATACAAAACAGAACCTGCCGCTTCTACGGCACTGCCAGCGCCGAATACCTGCTGCTGCAAATGGTGGATGAACATGACCTTGCAGGGATGGAACGAGAAGTTGAAGTCATACATCGGCAAACCACACAACCATTTTTGCTGGCCGCTGTCCAAGTCGAGAATTGGAACGACGATTTGTCGCCTTGGCCTGCACCGCCCGTATGGGGCAAGCAGGGCTTTGGCGGCAGGGCAGGGGATACGCTTGCATGGCTGGCGCAGGCTGTGCCGAGCATCTGCCGGCAGTATTCTATAAAGGAAGACTGCAAGGTTGTTTTGGGCGGCTACTCACTGGCTGGACTGTTTGCTCTGTGGGCGGCAACACAAACGAACGCGCTGTATGGCGTGGCGGCGGCTTCGCCGTCCGTGTGGTTTCCCGGTTGGCCAGAATACGAAGCGGCGCACCCTATCCAAGCGCAGCGTGTTTATCTCAGCCTTGGTGACCGCGAGGAACATACCAAAAACCAGCCGATGGCGGCAGTGGGCGACAACATCCGCGCCCTGCACACCGCCCTGACCCGGCGCAGCACAGACAACGCGCTGGAATGGAATGCAGGCGGCCACTTCAAAGATGCAGACTTGCGGACGGCAAGGGCATTTGTTTGGGTTATGGAAGGAAAACAATAAAGTGACGATTCTGATTGATGCCGATGGCTGCCCGGTGGTAGATTTGACCGTACAAACAGCCACAAAATATAAAGCGCCCGTGCTGATTCTATGCGATACCGCCCACCAGGTCCAGCGTGACGGCGCACAGACATTGACCTTTGACAAAGGGCCCGACAGCGTAGATTTTGCGCTAGTAAACCGCGTACATCCCGGTGACCTTGTAATCACGCAGGACTACGGACTGGCAAGTATGTGTCTGGCACGCCGCGCCCTCGTGCTGAACCAAAACGGCTTAGAGTATACGCCCGAAAATATAGACGGCCTGCTGTTCCGCCGCCACGAAAATAAAAAGCTCCTCCGTGCCGGAAAGCACCCCAAAGGGGCATCCAAACGAACGAAGGAGCAGGACATAACATATAGAAACGCTTTAGAAAGAATTTTGCAGAGTGCGTAAAACTCTTTCTAAGTCATCTGAAAACGGTGTAACCGTTATTAAAAATTAAAGCCTGTTCTTACTACAAGCGACCGTAAACCTACATCTACCCCCGTCAGCTCTTATTTTATGCCAAATGGGAACAACGCTCTTTTTCTCTTGCATAAGTTTATACATCGTTTGGCGTAAGATTGGCGTATGGCATGATTTCAGTTAGAAACCCGCCAAAAGAAAAAGCCTGAAATTTCTCGTATCATCAAGAAATTTCAGGCTTTTTTGTGCTCAAATTGACAATTTACTGGTCAATAGGTTTCATCGTGGGGATTTGACCAGACTGTTTTATACAGGTCTTTATATCCCGTCATAAGCCGTTACGACAACATTTTTTCTTTCGCGGTGAGTTATGTATCTCTACATAAACTATTATATATCAACGCGCATTTGGTGTCAATATTGGTGTCAGTGGTGTCAGACGATTAGTAGACATCAAATTTTCCAGAAATGTTCTGCACGGAGCGTTCCTTCAATTCCTTCTGTGCTTCCGCATAGATTTCCATTGTCGTTTTGATGTCCTTATGGCCCATCACTTCTTGAATCACCTTAATATTGGGTTCAATCTCGCAGTAGCGGGTGCAAAAGGTGTGCCGCAGCTGGTGGCAGCTGAAATCCGGCAGGATAACAGGAGCGCGGTCTTCTGCTGCTGCCTGTTCCATTTCCTGCGCATTGTAAGCAAGTACAAGCCGGTCAATTTCGCGGTTAATTGCTGCCGGATTGTGGGGCTGCCCAAAGCGGTTGAAAAAGACGAAATCGGTATAGCCGTCAATTACAGTTGTACACCTAACACCCAATTCTTGCTGCCGAATTTTTTCGTCTTCCAGCGCCTTGCGGACGCCCTTCATCATCGGGATAGTTCGGCATCCGGCGCTTGTCTTTGGCGTTGTTACGGAGAAGTAGCATTTTCCATCTGTATGCTTCCGATAGACCAAGTTATGATTGATAGAAATCGTGTTGTTTTCCCAATCAATGTCGCACCAACGCAGACCGACAAATTCTGCAATGCGGCAACCCGTTCCCAACAGGACGGCGAACAAAATGCTCCAAGCGTAGTACAGCGGCTTAGATTTCAGAAACTTCACGAACGCATTCTGCTGTTCCAAGGTCAACGCTTTGCGCTTCGGGCGTTCGTAATTATTGGCCTGCTTAACTTCGCGCAAGACACCATCCGTTGGATTCTTACGGATATAGTCATCGTCCACAGCAACCTGCAAGACCTGCCGCAGTACGTTGTGAATAGTTTCCAGCGTGTTAATCGCCATCGTCTTGCCAATATCGTTGCTCCTTGTCAGGTCATTATAAAGACCAAGGATTGTCGATTTGCGAATGTCCTTGATTTTCATCTTCCCGATTTTGGGGCCGATAAAGTGGTCATACATATACAGGTAATTTACATAAGTGGACTGCTTTAGACCGACCTTGTTCTTCTTCCACAGCTTATATACGTCATCCAGACGCAGGTTGCTTCCGGCGCTGCTGATACCATCGCTTTTATTGCGGTTGATTTCCGCTTCTTTTTTACGCAGTTCGCGCAGCGTCTGTGCATAGGTGCAATGGCGCTTCTTGTCACTGTCAATCCACCGATACATGTACCGATGTTCCTTTTCGCGGTAACTCTCACCATCTTTCAGTACACGGTTATTCTTATCTTTACGGCGTTCCATAGGGTACTCCTTTTCTACTCTATAAAGCAGAAAAGGCTTTACATCTGTCATTATAACAGGCGTAAAGCCTTTTTGCCAGCCTAAATATTACGTTTTTCTATAATTTTGGTGTCAATGTGATAGGTTCAGATAAATCCCTGAGCGGGCCGTAGGCCCGATCAGGGATTCTTTCTGAATTAAATCACATCTGTATCGATGAGGTTTTCTTCCAGCATCCGGCGCTTAATAAGGCGCTTGCTTCCATTGAAAATTACAAACTGGCAGTTCGGTTCGTCCGTCATTTCCCGCAGTTTGTTAATGCCGATGCCAAAGTAAGCAGCAGCTTCATCCAGCGTAAGACAGTATTTCTCCCAGATAGGGACTTCGTACTTCATAAAATGTCGCCTTACCTCAATCGATAACCGAGCAGAAGGGTCGTCTTTTCACTGCCGTCACGAGGACGCCTGCGGACAACAGTTCCAATCGCCTGCAAGGACTTCTTAAAGTTGGTGCTGTTTTCCGGCATACAGCCGTTGACATCACACCATTCTTTATAGCGCTCGTAAACCGCTGCCGTGCGAGCTTCACCCGTTCTATCTTCAATGAGCTTTTCTTCCGCAAACAGCGCAATCTTGTTGCTATCGCGGCTGTATTCCTTGGTGGCTTCCACGACCGCCGCCGGAGAGTCCAATCCTTCCTTCTGCAGCAACTGCCAACCGGCAATCAGCCAATTCAGGATGGCGCTCTTGGCCTCTTCTTCCGCAAACAGATGTTTCAAATTCGGGTCCTGCTCCTGCGGTTCAAAATGCCGGTCAAACGGGATGACGCGCACACGATTGGACGAGAACAGCGACATATCATCCACGCTGGGAAGATAGTTGGTGTTGATGTACAATTTGAATTGCGGACGGAAATCGAATGAATTGCAGTGCAGGAAGCGGGCATTGATGCTGTCATTGCCGGTCATGCTTTTTACCTGCGCAGCGTTCAGCCGCATCCCGCGCGAGGGTTCGGAAATATTGGCAAGCCGTCTACCCGCAAGACGGGCAAGGTCTTCGCTCGGCCCGGAACTGTTGCGCTGCTTTGCTGCAATCGTTTCCGGGGCAACGGTCAGGCCGTAGTCGCCAAACACACGCAGAACGCTTTCCATCAGGGTACTTTTTCCGTTGCGAGTGGTCGCACCGTACAGGAAAAACAGACATTCAAAACGGGAATCGCCGCTAAGGGCGTACCCCAGTGCTTTTTGTAAAAATGCACTTTTATCTGCATCGCCGCTCATGACTTCGGTTAGGAACTGCTCAAAGCGGGGGCACTTTGCATTGGGGTTGTAAACGACATCTGCAATCTTGGTGATTTTGTCGTCAGGGTTGTGGCTGCGAAACTGCATAGTCTTCAAATCCAACGTACCGTTTTTGCAGTTGAGCAAATTCACGTCTGCGTCAAACTCGCCCATTCCGATGTTGTAAACACTGGCAGCATCGTCAAGGATGGTTTTGCGATAATTGCGCGTCATCCAGCGCAAGGTGTACTTCAGATACTGTTTGCGCTCATTTTCATCCTGAATTGCAAATGCGTAATGGGTCAGTGCATCGCCAATGGCCTTACACATTTCCATCGTTGCCATGTTGCCTTCATCGGGCGTCCAGCGAGCTCCATCATAGATGAACCACGATTTGCGGCTTGCTACATAGCGGGCCTGCCCCCTGACAATGTCAGAAAAGAGCCGTCCGCTTCCGTTATCGGTAGTAGAATACTTGGGATTGGAGTGAGGGTTAAATTTCTTGATGACAATGTAATAATCGATGTGGGTTTTCAGCATCAACGGGGCAGATGTGGCAACTACCGTAACAGCTGCTGCGCTGCATTGTGCCGTGGGTACAGCCGATACAGCGGGAGCCAGTTTCCTGTTCCGGGTCACTACATCAAGAGTTTCCTTCAGTTTTACAACTGCTTCCTCGCCCTTTGCTGCGATATAGTCGGAGACGTCTCCCTTTTCTGGGATTTCCGGCCACAAGTTATTCAGCTGCATAATGCCCGTGTTGTAATTGGTAGGCTTAAGTGCTTTAAGTGCGGCCTTTGCATAGTCACGACCTGTATCATCGTTATCCGGCAGGATGATAATCACCTTGTCGGAAAAGTATGCGACATACTCATTTTCCCAATGGGCGCCATTCGGCAGGCTGGCCGCCGGGAGACCATATTTCGTAAGCGTGTCAACATCTTTCTCGCCTTCAACCAAGAAGACTGCTTCCGCCTTTTCCAGTACCGTTCCATTATACAGAGGAACATTCTTCGGTTTATGGTAGTCGTAGCTGCCGTCAGGTTTTTTGCTGCGCCAGAAGAAGGTTTTGTTCTTATAACGGACTTTCTCTGCAACGAGTTCTCCGTTTTTGTCAAGGTACTTGTAGATGGCGGCAACCTTCCGTTCCGGGTCAGAGCCTTTAGGCTCTGATCCGGAACTTCCACCATCCGGGAACAGGATACGCATCGTCAGCCCAATGGCTGCGAGGATTGCTTTGGTGTCGCCGCCACCGTGGTCACACATAAGAATAGTGCCATCGGGTTTCTCGGTGATGTACAGGCTGGGTTCCTTCTCGTCACGGAGAGGGCTGTAAGCCCGATAGGTGTTCGGGCCAACCTTCTTCACGCCTTTCAGGCGGGAGAGGATGGTCTGGAGGCGGTCACTTACGTTTTCATATACGATTTTCATAATTCAATTTCATAGCGCGCTACGCTCCTTTTCTTTTTTTGAGCTCAACTTTAGTATATCTGTTCTATATGGCAGACACTATTAGCGTATAACAGCAGTATGCTGTAACTTTACCCGTATAGTGCAGTATGCTGTTAAAGTTGCAAAAAATAAGGAGCAGCTGCTTTCACAGCCACTCCTTAAAAGTGTATTTTTAGTTTTACAGATGCATTTGAATGATGCTCAGGCGGTCAATTTTGTAATTGGTTGTCCTACACGCCGTTTATGGCTGCTCCCGCAGTTCCTTGTAAACCTCATGCAGGAACACACCCAGCACGCGGTGCTTGATGTCATCATTGCTCAGCAACAGGCTGAAGAAATCCTGATTCTGGGAAAGTCCCTCAATCAGCGCGTCATCTGTATTGTCGTAGAAGCTGAACTCAAAATCCTGCTCAGTGTTGTTTTTGGCAGAGGTCTTCAACTTTTCTGAGTGCAGCAGCAAGTCCTTGATTTGCAGCATAACTTTCGTCATGGCGCTGCTATCGTAGCCCTTGCCTGCGCGGGAGTTCACCTCGTCAATAATTTCCGACAGGTGCTTTACTTCATCCACGGTCAGACCGACATCGGCTCCGCTCAACTTTACGTTCGGGGCGCTGGCGTGGCGTTGCTTGTTGCCTTTATCGCCCTGACTTTCCTGCACAAAATTCGTTGCTTGAATCTTATCTTTCAAGCTGATGCCGCCGCTGTTGCCAACGACCAGATAGGTCAGCAGCAGGTTGACAAACACATATTTTTTGTGCAGTTCCGGGTCGCCAAAGCTGGATGCCATCGACAGGAACTCATACAAACGTACAAAGCCACGGCAGTTCTTGGTAAAAGCACGCTGGTGGTCCTCGTTGAACTGATTTTTCAGCACATTCACAGCACGCTGGATGCACTGGTAAACCAGACGGTCCTCTTTGGCTGTGGTACGCTTGCCTTTCGGATTGTAGACAATACTTGCAACCGTATCCACATCACGGTCATCCAGAACATTGTAGCCGTCAATCTTATTTTCCAGTTCGCGGAGCTGGGCAATTGTAGCTGTGTTGGACAGCACCGTTGTGGTGTAGAACGGCGCAAAGGCATCTTCCATTTCCTCTGCATGGTTCACAAAGTCCATGACCACGACCTTTTTGTCAAAGGGCGGGCATACACGGTTCAAGCGGGAAAGCGTCTGTACTGCATTTACGCCGCGCAGCTTTTTCAGCACATACATGGCGCAGAGCTTTGGCTGGTCGAAACCGACCTGATACTTGTTTGCCACCAGCAGGACGTTATACTCGTCCCCATCAAAGACTTTCGGCAGTTTATCCTCGGCAAAGCCGTTCATGCTCGGTTCGGTGTATTCGGTATCGTCAATTTTCACTTTGCCGGAGAACGCCACCAGCGCCTTTACATCCTTGTAATTATGGCGGGTGACATAGTCCTCAAATGCCTGACGATACTTCACTGCCGCCTCGCGGGATGCCGTGATAACCATTGCTTTTGCCTGCCCGCCAAGTTCCTGCATGACAGTGGAACGGAAGTGCTCGACAATGATATTGACGCGCTGATTGATATTGTCATCAAACAAATCAATATAGCGTGCAATCTGCCGCTTGGCGGCAATCGTCTTCATCTCCGGGTCGTCTTCGATGGTCTTGTTCAGCTTGTAGTAGGTCTTGTATTCGATATAATTTTGCAGCACATCAAGGATATACCCCTCTTCGATGGCCTGCTTCATGCTGTACAGGTGGAACGGCTGATACACGGGATGTCCGTCTGCATCAATGCTTTCACGACCAAACAGGCGCAGTGTCATCGGCTTGGGCGTAGCAGTAAAGGCAAAGACAGATACATTGGGTGCCTTGCCGTGGCGCTGGATTTCATTTTCGATAGCATCCTGCGCATCGGCTTCTTCGGAACCCTCGTTCTGCCCCAGCGTGTTTTTGACCGCAATCATATCCTTGCCGGACGTAGACGAATGGGCTTCGTCAATGATAATGGCAAAGGTCTTGTTGTTCTGATTCTGCGCCAGCTTCCAGAAATCCACATAGAGGAATTTCTGAATCGTGGTGACAATGATTTTGTAGTTGCCTTTCAGTGCATCGGCAAGGTCGGCAGAGGTCTTTTTGTCATCAATGGTGCAGACAAGTCCGCTCTTATGGTCGATACCCTTGATTGCGTCCTGCAACTGACGGTCTACCACAACACGGTCTGTAATGACCAGAACACTGTCGTAAACGATTTGGTTCTGCGTATCGTGCAGGGAAACCAGCCGATGCGCCAGCCACGCGATGGTGTTGGTCTTGCCGGAACCTGCGGAATGCTCAATCAGGTAATTAAGCTGTGTGCCGTTGTACTCGGCATCCGCCAAAAGCTGACGGACGGCATCGCGCTGATGGTAGCGCGGGAAAATCAGCTTTTCTTTGACGGACTTTTTCCCTGTCAGTTCGTCCACGACCTGCTCACGCTGGATAAAGACGAACTTGGTAATCAGTTCAATCAGGCTGTCGCGGCGCAGAATATCATCCCACATATAATGCATCGGATAATCGTCCACGCCGTCATCCAAGGGGTTGCCTTCCCCGGTGTTTACACCCTCGCCGCGCCCACGGTTGAACGGAATAAAGCGTGTGCCAAGACCGTCCAGCTTGGTGGTCATATAGCAGGTGTCGAGGTCCATGGCAAAGTTGACGAGTGCGCCCGCTTTGAACAGAAACAGGCGGTTCTTCGGGTCACGGTCCTCAGAATACTGCTTGATTGCCATGCGGTAGTTCTGACCTGCGCTCTGGCATTTCAGCTCAAAGGTCACAATGGCAAAACCGTTCATGAACACAACAAGGTCGATGCGCTGGTCATCGTTAATCCAGACTTCCTCCATGATGGAGAAAATATTGGCATTATACTTGGCGACAAGGTCAATGTTGTAATCGGTGGCGGGCTTACTGTACAGCAAGTCCAGATGCATATTGGAAATCTCAATGCCGGATTTCAGCGTTTCGATAAGGCTGCTGCCCTTGTTATCGATGCTCTGGAGTATGAACTTAACGATGGTTTCCTCGGTCTGCCCGTTGTAGATTTTCCGCAGTGCCGCCATTGTGTCCGGCTGTGTCGTGTCCAGAAAGCGAAACAGCAGTTCGCGGTCCATGGCCGTGGTGCGGTCATAATTCGTTTTGCATTTGCGCTCTATGTAGCCGTTATTCTCAATCAGATAGTCGATGATATAACGCTGATAGTCGCGCTCTGTTCCGATAATTTTCACGGAGCCACCTCCCAATTCATATTACAAAACAATGCCGAAGTTTGATATTTAGTCGTTGATTGTATTGTATGCATCTTTTGTTATTTCTTCGCAAACGGTATCCGTGCTATCGGCAAACAGAGATTCTCTACTGATTCCAAATAGCCGAAGGTCTGATAAAATTTGAGCCTTTGATGCACTATTGATTTGTATTTTCATTGCAATGCTGTTGTGGTCTTTGGAAATAGCAGCTATTTCTTGACTAATAACTACAGTGCCGTTATGGTCATAGCCAATTCTGTTTGGAAAAAGAATATAACGCCCCTGCTGCATTTTTTGACGGATGCTTGTAAACGGAGCATAAATAAGAAGAGGCTCTTTCAGCAGACCATCAATCCAAATATCAAATTGGGTAGGAATCCCATTGGCAGGTTGTTCATCGAATTTCTTATCAAGAACTTGTGCCAAATATCGCTGTTCCGCAAAATAGTTGAAACTCATGGCCTTCTTAACAAAGTCTGTTGCAAAAGTCCAAGTTCCTTCGCACAATCTATAGGAGTCTGCAACGGCTTGCAAAATCGGATAATTCGTTACGCTTTTGGAATTTTCCTTAAAGACAATAACTTCTCCATCCTTGTCACCACAAGATGCGCATGCAAAGTACAGTGCTACAAGGGCATTTTCCGTTACATCCAACAGTCTGGTAGGAATACCATGATGCTGTGCTAATGCTAATAACTCTATTGGCTTTAAGTCATCGGTAAAAATTGAAGGCAACTTATATTTTGCCATTTCCAGTAGATTTCGTTCTTCATTAAAAATCGTAATATCGATTTCACTATGTCTTCCACGAGCAATGGAGGGGAGCAATTCATACGAAACATCTGCTTGTCCGCGAAATAGCGGCACCTCGTTGAGCATAGGATATTCTTTATGAAATGTTTTCCTAATATCGCAGATTGCTTTCGCATATTCGTCTACGGTACTTATAGACACTTCCTGCATTAAATCACTTCCTTTTTACCCGTCACATATTCGTAGATAAGAGATTTTTTGTAGGAACTAAGCAATTCGAGTTGTTTTCTTTTTTGCTCAATAGAAAGTTCAATCTCTTTGCATTTATCATTCAAATAGCGTGCAATTTCTTTTTGTTCATGAAGAGGAGGAACAGGAACTTTGAAATTCATGAAGGCAGATGTTTGTAAGCGCCAACGTCCAAGTGTGGATACACCTTGACCAAGTGAATAGAAGATTCTGCACATATAGCAGCATTGCATTACATATTTGTAATACTCGGTATCATTTTGAGTTTTATCCCTAAGTCTAAACACACGATAGTCTGGACTTGTAACACCAAATTGGTCTGAACAATCAATCCAACCAGTAAGTAAATCCATGTGGTTCATAACATAATCAGAGGGAAATACAAACTGATAACCGCTGTAATTTTCTGCAATTTGGCCCTGATTTCCTGAAATATCTTTTACTTTTAAGCCTTTTTGCGTGACAGAGAGAATATTATACCCCTCACGGCCCGCAATTCGTTTTACAATCTCAAAGAGATATTTAATGTCAACCAATTTCCAGCTTTGAGGAATTTCCTTCCAAATATCTGATGACGCATTGGCTGTTTTTTCTCCATTGATTCCTTTAGAAATCGCTTCAAATACAAGGGAACGCTTGTACTGCTCTAATGTTTCGATTTCTTTCTGAATGTCAGCAGAAATAGCATCAATTTGGGAACATTGGGAATCGAGAAAATCGGCAATTCTTTCTTGTTCTGCAATCGGCGGAACCGTGACTTTGATTGCCCCAAGCTGTTCTTCTGTAAAGGAGTGCCGTAAGTTCTTGGCTCTATGAAGCAACGCTTTCGTATGGTCAACCATCAAATAGTAATAATAAAAATACGCCGCATCATTTCCTCTTTGCAAAACAAATTGGCTATAAGCAGGACTTGAAACACCAGAATCTTTTATTAGGCCGATACATCTGGGCGTGACATCATAATCGAATAGGCACATTAACAAATTGCCTTTATACAAGATTTGATAACCATCAAAAGAAGACGGCATCTTGCCACCAGCTTCAAGGTCTCGTACAATTACACCGTTTACCGTTAGCGAAAGTATATTTTCTCCATTATAAGTTGGATTGATGACCTTGATTTTCCGCATCACATACTTGTTTGGCATAGTGGACCAGTGAGCAGGGATAGTCCCAACCCATTCAATCCCGCTATCTTTCATTTCACGCATAGTTCCACCACCTTACCCGAACAGCTTCGCAATGCGCTGGCTAACAGACTGCTCCAGTTCCGTGAACTGCTTTGCCAGTTCCTCGCTGGGTACAGGCTGCTCGTACTTGTAGAAATACTGTGTGAAAGGAATCTCTGCGCCCGTCTTGATAACAGGCTTCTTGGCATCCACCTTTTCTTCCCAGAATGCTCTTGCATCGGCCACATGGGGCAGAACTTCCCGTGCCATGTAATCGTCAATGGATTCCTCGTAAGGCACAAGTTCGGTATCTTTAGAATTCTTGTCATAGAGTATCGCGCCGTGCTTGTCTCGCTGGATTTCAGCGTTCTTATCCATCACGGACATCCCATCTGCGATTTTGTCCAGCAGCTTTTTGTCATCGGTCACTGCTGCCAGCACTTTGCGCAGTACAGGCACGAATGCCTCCGGGGAGAGATAGACTTCATCCGAAACGGCATTCTGCAAAGCAGAGACAATGCCCTCGTAAACAGGCTTCTGCTCGTACAGCTTGTTCAGCTTCAGCTTGTCTTTGACGGAAATCTGCGGCCCCTGTTCTTCCAGTTCATCGACCTTGGCCGGGTCATATACGGAACCCAGTGTGCCGTCCGCCAACATCTGGTCAATGCGTTCCTCCGTAATGGCATAGCTGCGCTGCAACGGCTGCATGACTGTGTATTCGCGGTACATAAATTCTTCGTTCTTGAAGATTTTGCAGTATTCGTTTTCTTCAAACGCCGTGTACAGCTTAACGATTTTGCTGCGGTCCTCCGGCAGCAGTTCGTTTTTCTTGTTGCCTGCCGCCTTGCGCAGCTTATGATAGATGCTGGTGG
>ERZ836939.3457-NODE-3457-length-13348-cov-3.069811_pt1 | contig 13348 bp, 9 predicted proteins | sample MGYA00519912_ERZ836939 | MGnify/ENA primary metagenome ERZ836939 (study PRJEB31850, sample SAMEA3708810) | human gut metagenome | biome: human gut; feature: human-associated habitat; material: faeces | place: China | collected 2014 ... | reverse complement strand
AATAGCGGTATCTTTTTAATAAAATCCTATTGACAAGATAGGATTTTCAAGATATAATTCCTATACACTAGATAGGATTTAGAAAGAAGAGGGTGAATTTATGTATATTTATGCAGATAATGCGGGAACTACAAAGATGAGTCCTGTTGCGATAGATGCGATGACAAAGTGCATGAATGAGGTATTTGGAAACCCATCCAGCCTGCATTCTACCGGACAGCGTGCTGCAGAAGTGCTTCAGAAAGCAAGAGAAGATGTTGCAGAAGCATTAGGTGCAGATTTTAATGAGATTTACTTTACTTCCAGCGGAAGCGAAGCAGACAACCAGGCTATTCGTTCTGCTGCTCTTTTTGGAGCAAAGAAGGGTAAGAAACACCTCATTTCCACAAAGATTGAACATCATGCCGTTCTCCATACTCTTAAGAAGTTAAAGCGAGAAGGCTTTGAAGTAACATTACTTGATGTTGGAGCAGACGGAATTGTTGATCCTGCTGACGTAGAGAAATTCTTAGGCTATGCAGCAGAAGAAAACCTGGAAGCAGTTACCGTTGCAGTTGTAACTGAAGATCCAAGACTGGTGATGAACTGGAGAGGAAAGACCATTGTAGATATCAGCCGTGCTTTCCTTGATACAAACGGCGCTCATCAGGAAGCAGATGTTACCTTAGAGGTTCCTGCACATGAGGGAAATCTTTTTGATAAGAAAGAAGTAGGAAATGTAAAAGATAAATGGCTGAACATGCTGTCCGACTTAAATGTGTGCTCACAGAAGGGACTGGTAGAGCGTTTTGACGGTTCTATTGGCGCAGGTTCTGTATTTATGCCATTTGGCGGCAAATATCAGCTGACAGAAACACAGTCCATGGTAGCAAAGCTTCCTGTATTAGAAGGACATACAGATACCGTTACCATGATGAGCTACGGCTTTGATCCATATCTTTCCAGCTGGAGCCCATACCATGGCGCTGTTTATGCAGTTGTCTCTTCTGTAGCAAAGATCGTGGCTGCAGGCGGTGATTATAAAAAGATCCGCTTTACTTTCCAGGAATACTTCCGCAGAATGAGCAGCGACCCAACCAGATGGAGCCAGCCATTTGCAGCACTCCTTGGTGCTTACAATGCGCAGATGGGCTTTGGACTTCCTTCCATCGGCGGTAAGGACAGTATGTCCGGTACCTTTGATGATGAACACGGTGAGATCAATGTACCTCCGACACTTGTTTCCTTTGCAGTAGATGTAAACAGCTGCAAGAACATCATTACTCCTGAATTTAAGAAAGCAGGAAGCAAGATCGTAGAATTTAAGATCAACCGTGATAACTATGATCTGCCGGATTACGCCCAGATCATGGACGGCTACGGAAAGCTGTTTGAAGATATCAAGGCTGGAAAGATCCTTTCTGCATATGCAGTAGAAGGCAGAGGCGCTGCGGAAGCTGTAAGCAAGATGGCATTCGGCAACAAGATGGGCGTTAAGATCGAGCACAATGTAGATCCAAGAGATTTCTTTGGCGCAGGCTGGGGCAATATCGTATGCGAAGTAGCAGAAGGAAAAGTGGGAGAACTTTCCATCCCATATACTTTACTTGGCGAAGTAACAGACAAGGGTGTATTTGAATATGGAAATACCACCATTACCATGGATGAAGCTTTAGCAAGCTGGATGAAGACCTTAGAGGACGTATTCCCAACTGTTACAGGCAAAGAAAAGACAGGCGAAGCTGCAAAGATAGAAGAAAAGCTTTACGATACAGATACTATTTACATCTGCGACCACAAGCTGGCACAGCCGGAAGTATTTATCCCTGTATTCCCTGGTACTAACTGCGAGTACGACAGCACAAAAGCCTTTGAACGTGCAGGCGCAAAGGTAGTAACAAAGGTATTTAAGAACTTAAGTGCACAGGATATCCGTGAGTCTGTAGAAGAATACAAGAAAGAGATCGCAAAGGCACAGATCATCATGTTCCCAGGCGGCTTCTCCGCTGGTGATGAGCCAGACGGTTCCGCTAAATTCTTTGCAACTGTATTCCGCAATGCAGTGATCAAGGAAGAGGTAGAAAAGCTGTTAAATGAACGTGACGGACTTATGCTTGGTATCTGCAACGGTTTCCAGGCCCTGATCAAGTTAGGCCTTGTTCCGGAAGGAAAGATCACAGAGCAGAAGCCAAATTCTCCTACACTGGCTATGAACACCATTGGACGCCATATTTCCAAGATGGTTTACACCAAGGTTATGACAAATAAGTCCCCATGGCTGGCAGAAGCAAAACTGGGTGGTGTATACTGCAATCCGGCTTCCCACGGTGAAGGACGTTTCGTAGCAGACGAAGCATGGCTCCACCGCCTGATCGCAAATGGCCAGGTAGCGACCCAGTATGTAGACGATAAGGGCAATGTGACCATGGACGAATACTGGAATCCAAACGGTTCCTACATGGCAATCGAAGGTATCACAAGCCCGGATGGCCGTATCCTTGGTAAGATGGCTCACTCTGAGAGAAGAGGCGAGGCAGTTGCCATGAACATTTACGGCGAACAGGATATGAAGATCTTTGAGTCTGGTGTGAAGTACTTTAAGTAAGAGTAAGCTATGACACAGGTAGTGTAATATTGTAAAATGTCCCGGAAGAAGGTCTTGAGAAATTCGGATTATCTTCCGGGATTTTTGTATTGATGAAAGGGGGAAATATTTGATAAAATAAAGTTTAGAATACCAGTTGACGGGAAGCATATTTTATATTATATATTGATATATATGGCCGGTATACCGGTATGCCGATGCAGGATGATCATACATGTTACCTACATATGTTTCATGTATCAGTAAATATAAAACAGTGCCCTAAAGGGCGCGGAAAGAGGAGAAGCGATGAAAGTACCTTTTAGTGTGGATCTTACAGGAAAAACAGCCATTGTAACAGGAGGAAGCGGTGTGCTTTGTTCTGCTATGGCATATGGTCTGGCTGTGAACGGGGCGAAAGTTGCCATTATTGGGCGTAATAAGGAAAAACTGGCGAAAATGTCTGAGACCCTTACAGAAAATGCCAAAAATGAATACAGCAAAGAAGCAACAGTAAAAGGCTACAGCTGCAATGTACTGGATAAAGAAGAACTGGTAAAGACTTATGAGCAGATCAAAGCAGCGCTGGGAAGCTGCGATATCCTGATTAACGGCGCGGGGGGAAACCAGCCGGGAGCCATTGCCTCTGTAAAAATGTTAAAGAAGGAAAAACAGGAGGACGATTATTCTTTCTGGGATCTGAAGGAAGAGAATATCAGAAATGTAATGGATCTGAATTACATGGGAACCTTACTGCCTATCCAGGTATTTACCAGAGATATGGTGGAAAAGAGAAAGGGAAGCATTATCAATATCGCTTCTGTTTCCTCTATCCTTCCTCTTTCCAAGGTTATGGCTTATTCCAATGCAAAAAGCGCTGTCCAGAGCCTGACTCAGTGGCTGGCCATCCATTTTGGACAGAGCGGCATCCGCTGCAATGCCATTGTACCGGGATTTTATGCAGCAGAGCAGAACCATGATCTGTTATTTAACAAGGATGGCTCCTACACAGACAGAGCCGGAGACATCATTGCCGGAACTCCTATGGGACGTTTTGGCAATCCAGAGGAGCTGATCGGCGCAGCCCTGTTTTTGGCAAGTGATGATGCAGCCGGCTTTGTAAATGGCATTGTACTGCCTGTAGACGGCGGTTACAGCGCTTTCAGCGGGGTATAATTGGGCTCATGACCAATCTCAGGTCAAACCAACGCTATATGCATTAATTTAAAATTTTCTGGTAGGCGAACCGGGGATCTCCGGCTTCGCTTCCGGAACATAATGTGATCTTTCCGCAGAAAGTATAGCCATTTTTGGCTAATGCTTTCTGCATGGAGAGATTGTCCGGATGGGTGTCGATACGAATGTTTCTGACACCCTTTTCTTTTGCAAATGCCTCAGAATAAGAGAAGAGGCTTGCAGCCAATCCTTTTCCTTTGTGTGCCTCGGATACGCAGACTCTGTGGAAAGCAAAATAAGGCTCGTCATTCAGCCAGGCGCCGTCGATAACAGCGTAGTCGGCTTCAGGACCGGGCACAACGGTGATCATGCCTAAAACTTCTCCATTTTCTTCCAGGACATGTACAACGCTTTTTTCAATGCCTTCTGTAAGCCCCTGTTCGTTTGGTTCTCCCTTTTGCCACTGGTCAATATTTCTAGCCCGAAATCCTTCTTTGGCTTCTTCTACCATTTTCATCATGGCAGGCAGGTCTGCTGTTTGGGCGGTTCTGTAATTTAACATAGGGATACCTCCTTTTAACTCTTTCGTCATTTATATTATTTTAGTAACAGTATAATCACAGTCTTAAGGATTTTCAAGGCAGTCAGCCTTGCATTTTTTACATGTGAGAATTATAATAGTGAAAAATAAAAAGATATATTCCTACAGGATATATCTGAATATCCGGTGGAAAGGAAGCAGAAGAGATGACTACGAAACTTACAAGAGAACAGGGATTGGAATTACTGAAAAAGTATAATAAGGAGCCATTTCATATTTTACATGGTCTTACAGTAGAGGGAACCATGAGATGGTTTGCAAATGAACTGGGATACGGTGAAGACGCGGATTTCTGGGCTATGGCAGGACTTCTTCACGATATTGATTTTGAAATGTATCCGGAACAGCACTGTATCAAGGCACCGGAGCTGTTAAGAGAAGCAGGAGCAGAAGAAGAACTGATCCACGCCATCTGCAGCCATGGTTACGGCATTGCCTGTGATGTAAAACCGGAACATGAGATGGAAAAGGTGCTTTTTGCAGTAGATGAGCTTACAGGTCTTGTAGGAGCAGCAGCCAGAATGCGTCCTTCCCGCAGCGTAATGGATATGGAAGTTTCCAGCCTTAAAAAGAAATTCAAAGATAAAAAGTTTGCTGCCGGATGTTCCAGGGATGTGATCCGTGAAGGTGCGGAAAACCTGGGCTGGACACTGGAAGAACTGATGGAAAAGACCATTCTTGCCATGCGTTCCTGTGAAGAGTCTGTAAATAAGGAAGTGGAAAATTAAAATGCTGCGTTAACAGGCTAAGAGCAGAAGCTTAAATAAAACGTTAAATAAAAGACAGAACCATTTTAAAGTATGCCGTGCAAAGACATTTGTCCTTGCACGGCAAATTTTTTAGTCCAAAACTATTGACATGATGGGAAAAGTACGGTATCATTTGCACTTGTAACGCACTAAATCAGAGACTGATCAAAAAGGTGTGTTTTACTACGATTTAAGGGAGATAAAGATCATGAAGAAAGTGGTTAAGTTCGGAGGCAGTTCACTTGCAAATGCAAAGCAGTTTAAAAAAGTGGCTGACATTATTAAAGCGGATAAATCCAGAAGATATGTAGTTCCGTCTGCACCAGGCAAGCGCAATGACAAGGATGAGAAGGTAACCGATATGCTGTATGCCTGTTATGATGCAGTAGCAGAGGGACGTTCTTACAAGAAGATCCTTGACAAGATCAAAGAAAGATACAATGAGATCATTGACGGACTGGATCTGAACCTGAACCTGGATCATGAATTTGATAAAATTGAAGAAAACTTCCTTGCAAAGGCAGGAAGAGATTACGCAGCTTCCAGAGGCGAATACTTAAACGGTATCGTTATGGCAAATTATCTGGGATATGAATTCATCGATGCTGCAGAAGTTATTTTCTTTGATGATAATGGAAACTTTGAAGCAGATATTACGGATAAAGAGCTTTCTGAGCGATTAGAGCATGTAGAGAGAGCAGTTATCCCTGGATTTTACGGTTCCCGTCATGACGGTACTGTAAAGACTTTCTCCAGAGGTGGTTCTGATGTAACCGGTTCTATCGTTGCAAAAGCCATCCATGCAGATCTCTATGAGAACTGGACCGATGTTTCCGGATTTTTAGTAGCTGACCCAAGAATTATCAAAGACCCTGAGGTTATTGAGACTATTACTTATAAAGAGCTTCGTGAACTGGCTTACATGGGTGCAAGTGTTCTTCACGAAGATGCTATTTTCCCGGTACGTAAGGAAGGTATCCCGATCAATATCCGCAACACCAACCGTCCGGATGATAAGGGAACCCTGATCGTAGAGACCACCTGTCGCAAACCGCGTCATACCATTACCGGTATTGCAGGTAAGAAGGGCTTCTGCTCTATCAACATTGAAAAGGCAATGATGAATTCTGAGGTTGGTTTTGGGAGAAAAGTTTTAAGCGTATTTGAAAAATACGGCATCAACTTTGAACATATGCCATCCGGTATCGATACCATGACTGTTTTCGTTCATCAGTCAGAATTTGAGGCTTATGAGCAGTCTGTAGTAGCAGGTATCCACAGAGTGGCAGAGCCGGATACCATTGAATTAGAGTCAGATCTGGCACTGATCGCAGTTGTAGGCAGAGGTATGCGCTCCAACAGAGGCACTGCAGGCCGTATCTTCTCCGCACTGGCACATGCACGAGTCAATGTAAAGATGATCGATCAGGGATCCAGTGAATGGAATATCATTATCGGTGTTAAGAACGCTGATTTTGAGACTGCTATCAAGGCGATTTATGATATCTTTATTACTGTAGATTTATAAATTGTTGGGGGAAAACTATGAATTATGGAATGAGATGCCATGACCTCTGCCCAAAGACGGATATTGATACACTGGTAAACACAATTGCTGCCAATCACGTAGATCAGATCCAGCTGGCGATGGGAAAATCCATCGCCGGATATAATTTTGATCATGGTCATTATTCGCCTGGATTTGCACGGATGATCAGAAAAAAACTGGATGAAAATGATATTCATGTGGCTGTACTGGGGTGCTATATCAATCCTGTAAATCCAGATGAGAAAGAACGCCAGAAAGCAGTAGCAAAGTTTATTGAACATTTAAAATATGCGAAGGTTATAGGCGCCGACATGGTGGGAACGGAAACAGGACGTTATGATGCAGGTTTTAAGGTAGTTCCCTATACCTATACAGAAGGCTGCTATCAGTTGTTATTAAAGAGCATGAGGGAAATTGTATCTGCTGCGGAGAAATTAGGGGTGATCGTGGGAGTAGAGGCGGTTCATGATCATACTCTTTACTGCCCGGAGATCATGAGGAGATTTTTAGAAGACATTGATTCTCCAAATGTGGAAGCAATTTTGGATCCGGTAAACCTGATCAGTGCAGAGCATGTTGCAGATCAGGATGAAGAGATCAATAAAGCATTTCGTCTTTACGGAGATCGTATTTCGGTTGTTCATGTAAAGGATTTCGTGATGAAAGAAGGAAAACCGGAATTTGCCCATGTAGGGGAAGGTCTGTTCCATTATGAACCTTTAATGAAAAACCTGAAAAAAGACAAGCCTTATATTACAATGCTTCTGGAAAATTCCACAAAAGAGCGGTATCATCAGGATGTAGAGTATTTACAAAAAATATACGATGCAGTATAAAAGCCGCTATATGCAGACACACAGTTTTGGGACCGAAAGGTCCCATTTTTGCGTTGTAGAGTAATGGGTAATATGGTATGATACCACAAGAGGATTTTTAAGATCATAAAGGGTCTGTGGGTATTTGCTATGGAAGAAATGTATGTATATAAAAATCAGAAAAAGTTAAGATGGGGCTATACCACCGGTACCTGCGGGACGGCGGCTTCTATGGCAGCGGCTCTTATGCTCCTTGGACAGAAACGGGTGGGTCAGGTGAAAGTCTCTACACCTAAGGGGCTAGACCTGGATCTAGAGATCGAGGAGATCCGTTTTACAAAGGAGCAGGCAGTCTGCGCTGTGCGAAAGGACTCCGGAGATGATCCGGATGTGACCAATGGGATCGCTATCTATTCCAGAGTATCATTTAGGGATGATAAACCGGAGACAGAAGGCTATATCTGGGAAAATGAGGTTATCCGGCTTCATCTTACAGCAGGAGAGGGCGTGGGTATCGTTACAAAGCCGGGACTGGCCTGTGAAGTAGGAAAACCTGCTATTAATCCGGTACCAAGGGAAATGATCTTTACCCATGTGGAAAGAGCCTGCAGACAACATGGATTTCAGGGCAGTCTGCATATTGAAATATTTATTCCTCAGGGAATAGAAATCAGCAAAAAGACCTTTAATCCCCGTATGGGTATCAAAGGCGGTATCTCCCTTTTGGGGACCAGTGGCATGGTAGAGCCTATGAGTGAGAAAGCACTTACCGATACCATACAGTTAGAATTGCATCAGAAACATGTGGCCGGGCTAAAAAGCATGATTCTGACACCGGGAAATTATGGGGAAAGCTTTTTACGGGATGAGTTGAATGTAAATCTGGATTACGCTGTAAAGTGCAGTAATTTTATTGGTGACTCTCTGGACATGGCAGTGCAAGAAAATATTGAGGAGGTACTGTTAGTCGGACATGGAGGAAAGCTGATCAAGCTGGCAGCTGGTGTGATGAACACCCATTCCTCTGTAGCAGATGGAAGAATGGAAACTCTGGCAGCCTGGGGTGGTGCCTGCGGTGCAGGACCGGAGCTGATCCGGGAGATTTTAGAGTCCGTTACTGTAGATCAGGGATTAAAACTTTTAGAGACAGTGCCGGGGCTTCGTGAAAAAGTTATGGAACAGGTGGTAAGACGGGCCTGGGAGCATCTGACATTGCGGGCAGGAGAGTCCATGAAGGTAGAATGTATCCTGTTTACCAATGAAAGAGGGATACTGGGAATGTCTCCCGGAGCCATGGACATGTTAAAAAGGATACTGGCCCAGGATATGACGAAACTGGACTGAAAATAAACGAAAATAAATTCCGGAAAGGAAGAGAAATATGGTACACATTGTAGGAGCTGGTCCGGGAGCAGAGGACCTGATCACAGTAAGAGGACTGAGACTTTTAAAACAGGCAGATATCGTTATTTATGCAGGTTCCCTGGTCAATCCAGGTTTATTAAAAGAGACAAAACAGGGGGCTGTGATCTACGACAGCGCAAAAATGACCCTGGAACAGGTTATGGAAGTTATAGAACAGGCATGGAAAGAGCAAAAAGAGGTAGTCCGCCTGCATACAGGAGATCCCTGTCTCTACGGTGCTATCAGAGAGCAGATGGATGCAATGGACAAGCTGGGGATCACTTATGATATCTGTCCGGGAGTCAGTTCTTTCTGCGGCACAGCAGCCGCTTTACAGATGGAGTATACTCTTCCGGGAATATCCCAAAGCGTAATTATTACCAGAATGGCAGGCAGGACACCGGTGCCGGAAAGAGAGAGCATCCGCCAGTTTGCTTCTCATCAGGCAACCATGGTGATCTTTTTAAGTACGGGAATGTTAAAAGAACTGTCAAAGGAATTAATGGCAGGGGGGTACAGCCCGGATACACCAGCTGCTATTGTATACAAGGCAACCTGGCCGGAAGAGAAAACCGTGCGTACCACTGTGGCAGAGCTGGCAGAGGCAGCGGAGCGTGAACATATTACAAAAACAGCCTTGATCGTAGTTGGAAATACAGTGGCACAAAATGGCTATGACCGGTCAAAACTGTATGATCCGGGATTTACAACAGAATTCCGTATGGCAGAAAGCTCCCACAGCGGGAAAATAGTTTCGGCTGTGCCGGAAATAGCAGCATCAGGAAAACTCTACGTAGTAGGTATGGGACCGGGTTCCTTAGATGGAATGACAAAAGAAGCGTTTAAAGCCATTGGAGACTGCCAGGTGATCGCTGGATATACGGTATATGCGGACCTTGTAAAGCCCTATTTCCCGGACAAAGAATATCTTACCACGCCTATGACAAAAGAGGAGGCACGGTGCCGTATGGCCTTTGAATGCTGTATGGAAGGCAAAGATACAGCCATGATCTGCAGTGGGGACAGCGGTGTTTACGGTATGGCAGGTCTGATCCTGGAGCTGTCAGCAACATATCCGGGTGTGGAGATCAAAATGATACCAGGTGTTACAGCTGCCTGTGCCGGTGCTGCCGGCCTTGGAGCACCGTTGACTCATGATTTTGCAGTGGTCAGCTTAAGTGACCGTTTAACACCCATAGAAATGATCTGGGAGCGCATAGAAAAGGCAGCCCAGGCAGATTTTGTTATCTGCTTATATAATCCCCGCAGCAAAGGCAGACCGGACTATTTAAAGCAGGCCTGTGAGCGGATCATGAAATACCGTTCACCGGAAACAGTCTGCGGTGTAGCTTCCTGTATTGGAAGAGATGGGGAAGAGATGAAGGTAATATCTTTAAAAGAACTGGCTGATTATCCGGCGGATATGTTTACGACAGTATTCATTGGAAAAACCAGTACTGTAAAGATCGGCAAATGGATGGTGACACCAAGAGGCTATCTGCAAAAGAAGGAGAAATAACATGGCAAAAAAGCATGTGATCCTCTTTGCGGGAACAACAGAAGGGCGTATACTGGCTAACTGGCTGGACGAACAGTCAGGTGTTACCGGAATCGTCTGCGTGGCAACGGAATACGGTGCAGAGCTTCTGGAAGAAGAAATGTCTTTAAAGCATTTAACGGTACACTGCGGTCGCCTGGACGAGGGTGCGATGGAAGCTTTTTTGAAAAAAGAGAGCCCGTCTCTAGTGATCGATGCCACCCATCCCTATGCCCAGGTGGTGACTGCCAATATTCGGAAAGCCTGTGAAAAATATCCGGATATCTGCCTTCTGCGCTGCCTGCGAAAAGAAAGTGAAGATGAGGCAAAAGATAGCAAAGGCGATAAAAATGGCATTATCCATGTGAAAAATACAGCAGAGGCAGTCAGGTATCTTTCTGAAAAAGAAGGAAATATCTTCCTCACTACAGGAAGCAAGGAACTAGTTCTGTGGCAGGAACTTCCGGGACATTTAGAACGGATTTTTGCAAGAGTCCTTCCTGTGGAAGCTTCTGTTCATATCTGCAGGGAACTGGGCTACAGCGGAAGACATATCATTGCCATGCAGGGACCGTTTTCAGCGGAAATGAATTATATACAATTGAAGGAATTTCAATGTTCTTATATGGTAACAAAGGACGGGGGAGATACAGGCGGCTTTAAAGAAAAGGTGCAGGCTGCAAAAAAAGCGGGAGCAACAGCTGTTGTGATCGACCGGCCAAAAGATAAAGGAATGTCCTTAGAGCAGACAAAAGAAGCAGTAAAGGAGTGGATGAAGGATGTCTCAGAATGAATATGAGGAGAGAAAACCCATTATCTATCTTGCAGGGATCGGAATGGGGCAGGATGACCAGCTGACAGGCGAGGTTTTAGACTGCTTAGACCGGGCAGATGCTGTAATGGGAGCCAGAAGGATGTTAGATGCAGCTGCACCTTATACAGAAGGAAAAGCAGTGCTGGCAGCTTATAAGCCCAGTGAAATGGTAAACTGGCTTTCTTCTTTTGAATGGGATGAGGCAGTGCTGGTGCTCTCCGGGGATACCGGCTTTTACAGCGGGGCAGAAGCGGCTTCCAAAGCTTTCCTGCAGGAAGGCTGGGAGGTAGAATATATTCCCGGTGTATCCAGTCTTTCTTATTTCTGCGCCAGACTCGGCAGAAGCTGGCAGAATGTTCACAGTATCAGCAGCCATGGCCGCAGCTGCGACGTAGTTTCCCATATCCGTCATTATGAAGACTGTTTTATCTTACTGGGAGGAAAGGGCAGTGTTTCTGCTCTTTGCAGGGAACTGGTAAGTAATGGACTTGGAAATGTGAAAATATGGGCTGGAGAAAATTTCTCATACGAAACAGAACGTATTCTCTGCGAAGCTACCCCTGCAGAATTGCTGATGGAAGAGGAGAAGAGGCCCTTTGGAAGTCTTGCCTGCGTTATTGTGAAAAATCCTCACGCAGAAGAGACGAGAATTTATCTCACAAAGCACCCGAAAGACGAAGATTTCATCCGGGGAAAGGTTCCGATGACCAAGGAAACCATTCGCCGGCTGTCTATAGAGAAACTTTATATCGGTAATCACAGTGTCTGTTATGATATTGGCGCGGGAACGGGCTCTGTATCCGTGGAGATGGGTCTGGCGATCCGAAGAAGCTGTAATGAAGGCAGTGTGTATGCCATTGAGCGGGAACCGGAAGCTTTGGAACTGATCCGGGCAAATGTGCAAAAGTTTCATGGAAACTGGGAAGATATCCACATTGTAGAGGGAGAAGCACCGGAGGCTTTTGAGGGACTTCCGGCACCTACCCATGCTTTTATCGGCGGCAGCGGCGGAAAGATGAAGGAGATCATCGGTACCCTGTTAAACTTAAATCCGGCGGTGCGGATCGTGGCAAATGCCATTACTTTGGAAACTGTATCAGAGATCCTTGCATGTATGAAGGAATATGGTTTTGAAGACGGTGAACTTCTGCAGGTTCAGGTTTCTCCTGTTAAACAGCTTGGCAGCTACCATATGCCAATAGCTCAGAATCCGGTATACATTGCAGTGATGCAGCATCCGGTAAAAGACGATGTGGAGGAGATAGAGTGGCTGGATTCATGATCGCAGCTCCAAGAAGCGGCAGCGGAAAGACTATGGTCACCTGCGGCATCCTGGAACTTTTAAAACGAAAACAGAAAAATCCATTTTCCTATAAATGTGGACCGGACTATATTGACGGGCTGTTTCATCGGAAAGTCCTTGGCATTGAGGGAGGAAATCTGGACAGTTTCTTTGAACAGCCACAGGACATGAGGGAAAAATATGCAGCAGTGTCTGAAACGCATTTTCCAGTAGTAGAAGGCGTAATGGGATATTTTGATGGTCTTGGAGGAGACACCATAGCAGCCAGTTCCTGGGAAGTGGCAGATATTTTAGACCTTCCGGTAGTGCTGGTGGTGGATGCAAAAGGAGCCAGTCTTTCTCTGGCAGCGCTGATCAAAGGTTTTCAGGTCTTTAAAGGAGAGGCCCGGTCTTTTCAGGGGGATAAAAGTGGAAATCATATCCAGGCAGTTATCTTAAACCGGATCTCTCCTATGCTGTATCCACGGATAAAAGCAGTGATCGAAAAAGAAACAGGTATTCTGGTAGCAGGATATGTGCCTGAGCTGGATTTCTGGCAGGTAGGAAGCCGCCATTTAGGACTGGTGCTTCCTGGGGAGATCGAAAACCTTCAGGGCCAGATCAGACAGCTGGGGGATTGCCTGGAAAAGACGCTGGATGTAGATAAACTGTTCAGTCTGGGAGAAAGTGCAAAGCCTCTGGAGCCTGAGATGGTGGCAGCTGGTTGTCCTGGCCAGGATCGTGAAGCTGAAGAAAACCCATATCCTAAGCCTCATATCCGCCTTGGCGTTGCCTGGGATGAAGCTTTCTGCTTCTACTATCGGGATAATCTGGAATTTTTGGAAAAACAGGGCGTTC
>ERZ836939.3455-NODE-3455-length-13354-cov-2.482066_pt1 | contig 13354 bp, 13 predicted proteins | sample MGYA00519912_ERZ836939 | MGnify/ENA primary metagenome ERZ836939 (study PRJEB31850, sample SAMEA3708810) | human gut metagenome | biome: human gut; feature: human-associated habitat; material: faeces | place: China | collected 2014 ... | reverse complement strand
GCTGGATTCACCGGCGTAGCTGCATTTGATACGGCTCTGTATTAAATCATCCCCACACAAAAAACGCACACGGACCCGTGTGCGTTTTTTTCATTCCATATTCTTTGCGGAAGGAGTGACATGCAAAATAAAATGTTCCAAGTACAGTCGCCTGAAGAAAAGCGGGATAAGCTGGCGTCCGTCTTAGGCCGAAAAACCAACCACCTGCTTTCAAAGTTTCAAACACAGCAAATTCTCAACGAAATCAATCTTCATCGCCAGTACAGTGTCCGGGTGCATATAGAGCCCGAAACCTTTTTCGACGCGCTGTTTTTATGCCGTGACCAAGGGAATCGGGATACCGGAAAAATCGCTTTTGGCAATATAAAATTCGGGGTGATTGGCGATACGTTTATCTCCAATCCCTCTTTCCCCCAAAAACGGTTGCCTGCCGCCGCCATCATGACTCGTTGCAGAACAGCAGGCGCCCGACAGGTATTCACCAATTATATTCACATCTATCTTCCAAAGTACGAAATGAGGAATGTCCTTTGAAACAAAGCTGTACACACAAACAAAACACGCTTGACTTTATACAAATCGTTTCGGCCTTTGCTCTCATCGCTTTCGCTTTGAGAGCATGGCCCATCCTCTTGCTTCTGCTCGCCGTCTTGATCATTGCCGGCCTCTACTGGTGGTGGCTTTGGATTTTCGAAAAACAGACGCCCATACACAACTCCCTGCCCGCACTGCCCAAACCACAGTCTCCCTACCACCAGCTTTGCCAGGCGGTCAACAAAGAAATCCTTCGTATTTTCCCAGACGCAAAATGGATCTGGCTAACGCCTTGCCCGATGGCTGCGATGTGGGACAACGATTTTCTGGCTGTTCGGTTGTACGGCGCGTCCGGCTATCACAGAGCCGTTGTGCACCTGGTAGACGGCGCATTTCACCGTTTACAGGTAACAACAAACGAACGTCTCCTGCGACAAGCGCTGTACAAGATACTCCGACGTCAACGGATTACAGCCTCATGGCTTATCAATGGGTAGAATCCCAAATCGTTTTCCTCAACGAAAGCTGCAACAACGCCATCGCGGAAAAACGGGATTCCCTGTATCTTGCCCCGGATTGTTTGCCGGACGCGCAAAGCTGGCCGGACATTTCAAAGGTGTTGGACGGACAAGGGTTTGCAAATGAGGTTACGGAAAATGGGATTCTTTTGCATCTGCAAACGAAAGGAGCATGACCAATGAGCAACATTATCCTCTTTGATTTTCAAGGCGACCTACCCGCCCCGTTTGATACGCTGGATTCTCCGCGGTTGACGGACCCGCAACATCTTTCTGTCTACAACGGCTACGGCGAAAAACAGGTCTCCACACTCTCTCCAGCTTTGATCTCTGCCATTCACGTGTATTTGGATCTGATAAATGCCGCTGCCAACGGCGGCGTAGGCGAATCAGCTCAATGCACGTTTGCAGAATACCGGTCTACCGCCGAAGAAATCCGTTTGGCCAGGTACAACGCAAACAGCGGAGTTTTATCGTACGGTATCTACAAGCACGGCGTGCTTTATCCCTGTTCGGACACAGAGTTTGATCCGCTTGTTTTGTGCCTGGCACTACTACCCGCTTTGCTTGACGACCATGAATTTTGTGCGAAATTCGAGGCGTATAAAAAACTGTACGCCAAAAACGAAAAGCTGGACAGTCTCCTAGCGCCCATGAGCGTTCTTTGCGATAACGCGTACCGCCGCATTACCCAGTCAGAGTGCCCAAATCATCTGCCCGTCAACCTGTTCCCTTCGCTTGGCCGGTTTTTCAATGTGACGGCCAACAACATTGTAAAGGTACAGGCAGGCTACCTCCGGGTGTTTGGCGCAGGCAAGGCTGAATCGGCAAAATCCAAGGAGTGGACGCTATCAGAGCTGCAAACGAATTATGCGATGAATCCGTCGCGTACCTTAACGCCCAAAGAACAGTCTCTCATCCCAACCATCCCCGCATACTTTGATATCCCCGACCAGGCGGTTTTCATTTGCCGGCATATCGCCGGTACCACAAACAGCCAAACGCCGATCCGCAATATCATGCTACGCGGCAAGTCCGGTACCGGCAAGACGGGAAGCGCTCGTTTGATTGCGGCGATCCTCGGCCGTCCCTATCTTCTTTTTACCTGTTCTTCGGATACCGAAGCGATGGACTTGATAGGACAACCCGTTCCTGCCGGGATGCTCGCTGTCAAACAAACGTCTAAACAGCTTCCGAGCTATGACAGGATGGTATACGACCCGGCCAGTGCGTACTTGGCGTTAACGGGCCAACAAAACAGCCAGGCCACGACACAGCAGTGCATCGCGGCCTATATGCGTCAGGTTCAGCAAGATGCTGTGTCTACCGGTTTTGTCTATTCCTCCAGCGATCTTATCACAGCGTTGAAAAACGGATATGTCGTGGAGATACAAGAGGTTGCCTCCATCCAAAAACCTGGCGTCCTTGTCTCTCTCAATTCGCTGTTGGAACAAAACGGCTCGATTCGTTTGCTCACAGGCGAACGCATCGTACGCCATCCGGAAGCCGTGGTCGTCATGACCACGAACGTCGATTACGAAGGGCTGGAAGCCATCAATCAGAGCGTGTTGGACCGTATGGATTTGATCGTGGATTTGCCGGACCCGCCTCAAAAGAAGCTGATCCAGCGTCTGAAATCCGCTACCGGGTTCCAAGACGAGGCTGTCTTGGCCAAAATGGTCGAAGTCGCCGACAAAATAGAGGAATATTGCCGGGTACATGCAATCCATGACGGTGTGTGCGGGTTTCGTTCCCTTCTGTCCTGGACTGTCAGCGCTAAGCTGACCGGGGACGTGTATCGTTCCGCGTTGCATACCATTGTCAGCAAAGCCACAAACGAAATAGACGAACAAGACAAGATCATCGACGAAATCCTCATCCAGTATTTTTCCGAGATCCAGAGTATCGCCGTATAAGGAGGTGTTTACCTTTTGAAAAGACACACAAAGAATGAAATTTCCACGCGCCGGTTGTTGGCCGACGCGCGGGCGCACGTTAGCGATGAACAGTTTTTTTGTTCCCCGGCGTTTACAGCGTACCTGGAACACATGGCCGCCATCCACACCAGCCGGTATTCGTATCGATACCATCTGACTGTGCAAATGGATTGGCTGCCGATCCCAAAAACGCACCTTGCTTACACCAACAACCAGCACATCTATATCAACGCCGGCCATCCCATTGTTTCCAGGTACACGAAGCGGAACGAACGCTATCTGTATGTCCTCGGCTTGTTCGTTCACGAGCTGGGCCACGTCCTGTACACGGATTTTCCCGCATGGGCGTTGTTTGTTCAGTCCGTGCTCAAAGGACAATGGCGTCCTGACCTATCATCCTGTTCGTCTGAGCGTGTTCAACAGTCCGTCGCGGAGATACAGGCGTTTCTGGATAAAGGTCCTCCGTACCGCCAGGTCATAGCGACTGTCCTCAAACACCTTCTCAATATCCTGGAGGACGCCTACATCGAACTGTGCCTATTGAAAAAGTTTCCCGGGGTGTTTGGAAGCGCGCTTATGTACATGCGAAATGACGACCTTACCCAATCCCATACCTTAACAGAGCAGCAAAACGCAGGGTTATCACCTTGGACGATAGCGGTCAACCTGCTCTTGTACTACGCGCGATTTGGTAAGCTGCCGCTCGGCAACGAACCTGCGTCACATCCTTGTGTCCAAGCGCTTTCTCCTTGCCTGGAAACTGTACAAAACAGCATTGTGGGTACGTTTTCCGACCGAATCCAAGCCGTAGTCATGCTGCTCGTGTATCTCTGGCCGTTGGCGAACCCCGAAAAGGACTGGGCGCGCTTTTTTTCCGATTGCCAAAGCAAACAAACGCCATCCGTGCGCACAAGCGGCCTTTTCACGGAGGCGCCAATAGGCGATACCCGGCCTGCTGAACAGGGAATCTTGATTTTAGAGGATCTGTGCCGTGATAGGAAGATGACCGGAACGGGGAGAATACAGTACGACGATGCGTACCTGCCGCATAAGAACAACGCCGCGCTCAACGATATCTTAGATCAAGTAGCCATCGAACAGCTGGAAAAACAACGCGCGGCGGCGCTCAATACGTCTGTACAAAAAATGGATTTAGGTGCTCTGCACAACCATGTCGATATAACGATACACCGCGCGTCTGTCATCACACAGGATATGCGGGAGAAATACAAGAAAATCGCAGCACCTTTGCTGCCGCTCTCCAACAGGTTACAGCAGGAATTGAGCCGTGAACTGCACAAACGGAAATACCCGCAAACGATGCCGGGATACGCGCTGGGCAAAGGGATAGACACAAAACGCCTATACCGCCCGGACCAAAAGATATTTACCAAAAATGTGCCTGCCAAGAAGGGCTTTGATATGGCGGTCGCAGTGTTGTTGGACGAAAGCGGCAGCATGGGCAGCAAAGACAGATACAAATACGCGCAGGCGGCCGCCATCATCCTCCAGGATTTTTGTTATCGTCTGCATATTCCGATGATGGTGTATGGCCACAGCACATCCGGCGACTTGGTTGACCTGTATTCCTATGTGGAATACGACGTCTTTGCCGATCTTGACCGCTACCGTTTGGCAGACATTCAAGCCCGTAGATCCAATCGGGACGGCGCTGCGCTTCGGTATGTGAGCCGGCGCCTGTTGGAACGGCCCGAACGAAACAAGATCCTCATCCTGGTATCCGATGGAAACCCAGCCCATACCAATTATTGGGGGGAAGCCGCCGAAGAGGATTTAAGAGCGTTCCGCTCAGAGTTTGTCAGCTGCGGTGGGTTGTTGATTGCCGCTGCGATTGGCGACGACAAGGACGCAATCCATCGTATCTACGGCCAGTCATTTATGGATATTACCGACCTCTCTTCATTTCCGTTACGCCTTACACAGTATCTAAAGCGCCATATCCGCCGATAAAAAAGGCCGCAGGCAGCTCGTTTAAGAGTTGTCTGCGGTCTTTTCGTATGCTTCTATCGTTTCATTCATTTCAAAAAATCGGTGGTAAGCAAGTATAGCGGTAAACGTTGCTTCCAGCAGCCCGATCTCGTAAGCATCGCATTGATCGATCCTTTGTTTCAACGCTTCTTTCGCGTTCAAGTGTTCCCTGCTCTCTGCGGGAAACAGGATTCTATCCAAAGAAATGTTCAATACTTTGCATATCTTGAACGCAACATCAAACGAAGGCCGTTGGTCCCGTTTGCGTTCAATGGCGCCTACATATCCTACGGAAATCCCGACCTTTTCCGCTAACTGATCCTGCGAAATCCCCATCTGCTCTCTGGCTTGTTTGACCATTTTGCCAAAGCACATCAATTCCGGTTCAGGACGAAAATCAACTCTTGCTGGCATATATACCCTCCTACAAAAAGAGGGTATATGTTTATCAATACCCCTAACAGATAATATATCCTACAATCATTGTACTTTATATGATATGACTGCGATTCGTGGTTTGACGGAAAATTTCGTGGATGGTATACTAGGTTTAATCAGTGACAATCCATATAGTTTCCGATTCCTAAAGTGTCAGTTGCATAGCAACCGGCACTTTTTTTGTTTCTTCTTTCACCAGAGAGCTTGCTCTCTGCTTATATACAATCATCCCATTTTAGAAAGGAGCATCCACATGTACCACACAAAAAAGGAGGCGTTTGCCTATGCCACAACCGATCCTGCTCTGTAACACCAAAGACATGCCGCGCAAGCAGTGGCTGGAATGTCGTGAACACGGCCCAAACGGAGATATTCCCTTTACCTTGGGCGGCAGCGATATTGCCACGGTATTCGGGATCAATCCCTGGAAAACGCCGTTGGAACTGTTCATGGAAAAACGGGGCCTCTTAGCGCCAAACGAAGACGAGAACGCCAAGCAAAAGAATCTAGGGCATCTGTTAGAGCCTGTGGTGGCCAATGTATTCGCCGCGGAAACAGGCAGCGAAATCATTGAGGATTACGGGATGTACCAGCACGCGAAGTATCCCTTTGCGATTGCGGACATCGATTATCTCTATCGTCAGGGGACAACGGAGGGAGTGCTGGAATGCAAAAGCACCACCTATCACAAAGCCGGCGATTACCAAAACGGCCGTACGCCCATCCACTATGAACTGCAAGTCCGTTTTTATCTGGAGGTACGCCAATACGAGACAGGCGAGCTCGCGTGTCTATGGGGCAACAACCCGGACACCGATTTTGTGTATCGGACCATCCGTTACGACAAGCACATCAGCCGGGAAATCCTTGAAGGCGCGAAGGAGTTCATCCATCGTCTGGAGAACAACGATCCGCCGCCGATGGACGGGGTTCCCTCCAAGCTTGCCGTGAAAGCGTTGAACCGGATCTATGACAATGTCAAGGACAGTCCGCCCGTCGAGTTTTCTTCTGTGCATGAACCGGCTTTACGAAAAATCGTGGAGCTGCAAAAGCATAAGATGGAACTGAAAAAGCAAGCGGATCTATTGGCACAATCCATCGAAGAACTGAGTGTCCCTTTTCGCGAACTGTTAAAGGACAACGCGCATGGAAGGCTCACCGTTCCAAACGGTTCCATTTTCGTTGATTTCGCGCAGCAATCCAAGCGCATTGTGGATACCAAAAAACTGCAAAAGGAATATCCCGATATTTACAAGGAGGTACAAAAAACCAGCGTTAGCCGGCCGTTTAAGGTCAGATGTTACGAAGCAAACCGCAAAACCGGAGTCCGATAAGGATTCCTTATTTTTTTATAAAGGAGGAGTCTTATGCGATGTAAATTCGTCCGTCTGATCTATCCAAAACCGGAACAGCACAGCCCGGACGGATATATGGTAGCCGTGTATAAACCAGTTGAAAAAGTGCTTGATCTAAACGGTCAAGCACTTTCCAATGTTCGGGTTACCGGTCATTATCTGCCCACGGCGCAATGCGTTCAGTACGACCTGTCCGGCCAATGGGTCAATGGGAAGTACGGCGTACAATACGCATTACAGTCCTACAAAGAAATCATAGCACCCGGCAAAGAAGGCATTGTGGGATACCTGTCCGCCCTGGTCAAAGGGATCGGCCCTAAAACTGCCGAGCGCATCTACCATGCGTTTGGCGCGGACACCTTTAACGTGCTCGACCAAACGCCGCAAAAGCTGCTGCAGGTACAAGGCATCACCCCAAAAAAGCTGGAGGTTATCCGGCAATCTTACCTGGAACACTGCGGCGAACGCGATTTGGTCGCTACGCTGCTCCCTTACAGCATCAAACCCAAAAAAGCCGTTCAGATCTACAAGCATTTCGGCCATGAAGCCTTGGACATCGTGCGTTTCCATCCCTACCGGTTATGCGAAATTCATGGGATCGGCTTTTTTACCGCAGACGAGATTGCAAAGAGCATGGGCTTAGATCTGCTGTCCGACGAACGAACTGACGCTGCGATTTTGCATGCGTTGCAGCAAGCCGAATCTGACGGCGGCCATGTTTGCGTTACGCAGCACCGGCTGCTTTCCGGTACTCGCGCGTTGTTGAACACCCCACAAATCACGGACGACGCGATTTTATCGCGCGTAGAGTTTCTGCTGCACCAAAATCAGCTGGCGGTCTATGGTTCGTATTTGTATCGTAAGCCGCTGGCGGTTATGGAAGAGGCTGTGGCGTGTTCCATCGCCTCTCGCGCACGATTGGGCGTCAGTGTGCCGGACGATACAATCAATCGGTTTTGGCCGGACGTACAAGAGGAAGTAGGGTTTCTTTTGCATCAAGAGCAAAAACAAGCCGTTCTCACTGCGGTAACGCAACCCATGACGGTGATCACCGGCGGTCCGGGTACCGGCAAAACGTCCATTCAACGAGCGCTGTTGAGCCTGTATCAAAAGCTGTATCCGCACAGTAAAATCGTGTGTTGCGCTCCTACCGGGCGTGCGGCTCGCAAAATGCAGGAGGTTTCCGGCGTTCCCGCCACCACCCTGCATAAAGCGCTGGGGCTATGGGCCAATGACGACGGCACGTACCGCCAAGAATGTCAGATTCTTGACGCAAATCTCGTCTTAATCGATGAGGCGTCCATGATCGACCTGCCTCTATTCTATCATTTGGTACGGTCGCTGCCACTGGATTGCCAGCTCGTCGTTATAGGCGACGTAGACCAGCTGGAATCCATCGGCCCGGGTGCTGTGCTGCGCGACTTGATCCAAAGCCGGTGCGTCCCTGTTGTGCGGCTCACGCACGTTTTCAGGCAGCAAACCGGCAGCCGGATCGCGTTGAACGCAAACGCTATCAAAAACGGAAGTGCTGCCCTTGATCACGGACCGGATTTTGTCCTGTACGAAAGCAGCGATTGGCAGCAATCTGCGGATTTGCTGGAGTCGTTGTATCTAAAGGAAATCAATGCGTATGGGCTGGACAACGTGACGTTGTTATCGCCGTTTCGGAAAAAGACGGCCACCGGGGTAAACGAATTGAACCTGCGCATCCAACAGCACATTCAGCCCACACGACCTGGCGAGATTCGGCATGGTATGCGTGTATTCCGGCCGGGCGATAAGGTCATGCAGACGCAAAACCGCGAAGAGATAAGCAACGGGGATATCGGGTACGTCAAAACCATTGAAATGCGCAACGATGTGCCTACCCTTGTGGTTGAGTTTGCTACCGGCCTATCGCAAGCGTACAGCGGGACGGACCTCGATATCCTCGATCTTGCGTACGCTACCACCGTCCACAAGTCGCAGGGCAGCGAATACGATTGCGTCTTGCTTTCTTTGCAGACCGGCCATTACCCGATGTTAACGCGTTCTTTGCTCTATACGGCGGTTACGCGCGCCAAGAAAAAGGTGATCATCGTCGGCAACCAATCCGCTGTCAATTTAGCGGTACACGCAAAAAATGATGCCGTCCGCTGCACAGCGCTGGCGGCGCGCATGCAAGAACAAAGGAGGTTGTCATGGCAACGTACCTAGAAACCTATCGCACCAAAAAACTGGCGTACGAAGATTTGCTCTCCCACGGGCGGTCTTTGGACGGCAAAGACCTCTGTTTTTGCTTGGAAGCCATTTACAGGGTGCAGGTACTGGAAACCCTGTCGTTGCTGGAACGCACGTGTCCAACCGGCCAAAATGATTCGGCCTTTGCGCTGCACGCGCGTTTGGTTGCCGGTATTTTAGGCGGCCTGTTGGAAGAACGGCGGTTCCGAATCTACAAGGACGAAAAAATAGCAAACGAGCAAGCGGCTGCCTATCAGTCCTGCTTTACCTGTTTCAATGAATTTACAAAGCTATGCAGCTCCTGTGACGCGGCATCGTATCCCCACACACTGCATCAGATGCTGTACACCTATTGCTGTGCGTGGCTGCAATACCGCAACACCATCGTTGACCTGGACCATCAATATTTCAAAAAGGAGGCACCATCGCCATGACCATGGACGAATATAAAGCAAAAGCCGTACAAACGCTCAATGTTTCGGAAATTGGGTTTAATCCGTATGATTACCTGGCCCAATCCACGCATCCTACCGGGGAAGCCTATTGGTATATTCCGCTGAACATCCAAATCAAATGGTTTCGCGCCGTTTATCCCCAAGGCGGTATCGACATCGCCACCGAAAAGGTAGAGAACGGGCATCGTGTGACAGCGTATGTGTACGCTGAACACGACCAAAAGCTGCTCGCCAGCGCCCAATGCGAAAAGTATGTGACGCTTGAACGCAGCGATACCCAGGAATGGGCGCAGTTTGCGGCCAAATCCATCGCGCTGGAAAGCGCCGGATTCGGCGAGCACATGTCGCTTGGCAACGTCGGTACAGTGGAGGAAAACGTCATGTACGACAACGCATCCGCTGTCCCCTTTGCCGTGCCGCAGCCAGCCAGTATGCAGATGACTTTGGAACAGGCAAAGGCACTCCCTTGCCGCATCAAAAAATATGGACAGATGACTTTGGGGCAGCTTGCTCTCACGGATCCGCAGTCCATGCAATGGATCATCAACGAATCCAATTTTGACGACGCGTTTAAGCAGGCGGCGCATATGATTGTGCGCTCGTATCAGTCGATGTCCGCTTAATGCCCCGTTTGTTCAGAGGGGCGGTCCTACCGGCCGCTCCTCTTGAAAGGAGGTGACGCCATGCAGTCTTTTTCGCTTACCATGCAAGACATTTTGCCCCTGTTGCCGTTGGATACAGTGGTCAAGGGCCGGTCGGTAGATTTGCCTTGTCCGGCCTGCAACGATACAAAAAAGCACCTGAACATCAACCTTGAAAAAAATGTGTTCCGCTGCAACCGCTGTGGCGAACACGGCGGCGTTTTGAGCTTGTATTGCCTGTATTATCCGCAAAGCATGAAATCAGCGTTTCATGAAATTCAAAGGCAGCTTCAGGGGGAGACCATACACCGAAAAATGGCTGTGCCTGGAAAAGCGGTTGCGAAAAAGTATGTGCCTCAGTCTCTTCTGGCGGATATATCCGTGCGCAACAAAACCTACCGTGCGTTGCTGGCGCTTTTAAGTTTGAGCGGTGACCATAAAAAGGATCTGCTGCGTCGCGGTCTGTCTTGCCAAATGATAGAGGAAAACCTGTATCGTACCGTTCCCATGGCAGGGCAGGCCATACTTTGCCAAAAGCTATTGGAACAGGGCTGTACGTTGGCCGGCGTTCCCGGATTTTACCAAGCCAAATCCGGTCACTGGATGTTCGTGTCTCCCGGCCGTGGCTTTCTCATTCCTGTACTGGATATGGCGGGCTGCATCCAGGGGTTGACCGTCCGGCTCGACCAAAGCCATAAAGGAAAATATCGTTGGGTGTCCAGTTACGATTACCAAAGCGGTGTAAAAGCGTACGGATGGGTGCATATAGCGGGACCTTTACAAACACAAATCCTTTTGACCGAGGGGCATCTGAAAGGCGAAATCGTGCACCGGCTCACCGGGCAAACGGTGGTCGCTGTACCCGGCGTCAACAACTTAACAGAGCTCAAGCGCCTTTTGCCGGCATTGTACAAGCAAGGCGTAAGGCGGGTTATGACGGCATATGATATGGATTTTCTGCGCAAGGAACCCGTAAAACACGCCTATCATCAGCTTTGCACTTTACTCGAACAAAACGGGGTTTCCTACGGCGCCTATTTCTGGCCACCGAAATACAACGGCCTGGATGACTATTGCTTGGCGTCCCAAAAAGGAACAATACGTTTTTACTGACACAATCCGTATTCTTGCGTTTTTACGTATTCGCTTGTGTAATTTATCAAACACAAAGGAGGACATTCCTATGCTTATCAGTATCGACCACGGCAATTTGTTTATCAAAACGCCGCATCTTCGTTTTCCTTCCGGCATTGTCCGGCGGTATGTGCATCCCCCTGTTACCACGGACATTCTTGCGTACAACGGCGCCATTTATTCGCTGTCCAACAACCGTCTGAGCTATCAATACGATAAGACGCTGGACGAACGGTATTACCTATTGACGCTTGTGGCCATTGCCAAAGAACTGGAGCTGGTACATACCAACCGTGCGACCGTCGATCTTGCCGTTGGGCTTCCGCCCGAACATTTTGGACACTTGCGCGCCAGGTTCGCTGCATACTTCAAAAAGGACAACCATCCTGTTACGTTTCAATTCGCCGCAAAAGAATATACCGTTGAAATTCGGTATGTCATGGTTTTTCCCCAGGCGTTTGCAGCGGCCATCACACAGCAAAAAGTGATTGCACAGTATCCGCGGCTCGTCATCATCGATCATGGCGGGTATACCTTTGACTATGCCGGTCTGCGCCAAAAACGGCTGGATATTGATCTATGCGGAAGCTTGGACAACGGTATTATCACCTTGTACAACCAGATACGCGAAACGGTCAACGCGGGTTACGGGCAGCAGCTGGACGATGAGTTGATTCAGGACGTTTTGAACGGCGAACCAAGCATTCTCAGCAAAGATATAAAACAAATCATTCAACAACTGGCCCAAGCGCACGTGGAGGATAATCTCAGCAAACTGCGCGAACTGCATATTGACCTGCATACCATGCCTGTTTTGATCATCGGCGGCGGTGCTGTGTTGTTACGCGCCTACTACGAACAATCCCCGCAAATTGCCAAAGCGTTTTTCTGCTCGGATACGTTGGCCAATGCCAAGGGCTTTGAACAGCTTGGGAAAGTGCAGCTCCAACAACTTATACAGGCAGGTGATCCTGGTGAAAACGGATAAAACCTTTCGTTTTACCGTTCAAATCCCAGCTACCACATCCGAGAACTGCAAGGTTGGCGATTTTTTGGAATCGCTGAAAAACAAAAAAGCACGGTTCATTGTTTCCGTCGTCAGCGAATACCTTGATGCGCATCCAGAATTGCTCAATCACGCGGCCATCGTCATACGGACACAGCCTTCCATCACGGAAGCTGCCGTGTTAGCGATGATCGAGCGCGCTTTGGTCCCCATACAAGCACTGAGACCGTACCGGTGGACAGCAAAGAAGATTTGGCTAAAAGTATGTTGGCGGATATACAGTCTCTGTTTTAGGCCGTCCGCCCGGGCGGCCTTTTCCACTGTATATCCTCTATTTTTTGTGTTCTATATCTCCTTTGTTTTCTTCGATATTGTGCCTATATTGAAAATATACAGACGTTCTTTTCATTTTCATGGTACGAGGGATTGCATGTTCAGGAGATTTTCTTAACCGGCTTTCTATGTAACGTTTTTCCGTATCCATTTCATCCGAAAAATATCTTTGTGGGTGCACCGTGTTTGGTGCGCCCCTTTTTGTTTGTCAGGGGGTGATTCCGTTGCACGCCCTGCCCCCGGCCAAACAAAATTTCTAACTTTTACAGCGTGCCATCCTTGGCGCCGTCTGTCATCTGTCAAAGATGGCACGGCATGGAAGGTGGCACATGATGTATAACGATGATAACCGTTTATTTTATATTTTTTCTGCCTATGTCCGGCGCCATATCCAAGGCGCACGACTTGACTTTCTGCAAAAAATGTATCGATGGAACAATGAAGTTCCTGTAGGAGATGTCTACCCAAATCCGCCTTCTTGGACAAATGCAGCGATGGAAGACATCCTCTATGAAAACGAGTTTGTGTTTGAGGAGGAACGCCTTGCCTCCGCTTTTCAGCAGCTGCCGGAACGACGCAAAAAGCTGTTGGAATATCTGTTTATTGAGGATCTGGCGCCAAAGGATGTAGCCGGGCGTCTCGGGTGTTCGGTGGATTATGTGTACCATCTCAAACGGTATACGTTGCGTACGCTTCGCAAGGCGTTACAGGAGGACCAAAATGAGTTTTGAACAACTGCTTAGAAACGCCAAACAAGGGGATGCAGCGGCCCTGGAACAGTTATTGGAGCTCTA
>ERZ836939.3442-NODE-3442-length-13391-cov-77.670460_pt1 | contig 13391 bp, 19 predicted proteins | sample MGYA00519912_ERZ836939 | MGnify/ENA primary metagenome ERZ836939 (study PRJEB31850, sample SAMEA3708810) | human gut metagenome | biome: human gut; feature: human-associated habitat; material: faeces | place: China | collected 2014 ... | reverse complement strand
ACTTGTGCTATAATATCACTTAGAAAGGAGATGTAAAACATGCTTAGTCTGCTGTGGGTCCTTGGGGCCGTGATTGATATTTTGAGAGGGGTGAACAACGATGATTTCGATGATTAGCAATATTTGCACGGTTACAATGTTATAATAGCAACATATGTACTATAGAATGTGGTACACTATAATTGTACCAAGAAAGAGGCCTACACCGGATGGCCTGACCCGGGCCCGTCCAGATCAGCCCCTTGGATGAAAGGAGATAACCACCATGATTATTAAAGACGCATTTGGCAACACTGCAGAGGTCCATCTGTACGACAAGGACACCGGCCTGGATTTTGTGGAAGAGTACCTGAATGCAGGGTCCCTTGACCGTGATGCAGATGGCAATTACCTGGTTAAGGATGTCCCCTACATTATCGACTATACTACCGATGCATGCATCGGAAGCAACCCCGATTTTGAAGAGCCATTGAATGCCGAATGGTACTACAAGGAGATGTGACCATGAAGAAGATTATCATTGAAATCGCCGATGATTCTGTTGCCGTGAGCAGTGAGGACTTAAAGGAACTTACCCATGCTGACATTGCCATTTGTTTTAAAACACTTATTGATGTGGCGAAGATGCTTGGGCTTTGGGACAAGGAGGATACTTAAATGGAAATGCGCAAGTTCATCGTTGAAATTCACCCGGACGGCCATGTGACGTGCTGCGAATATGAGGATCCCCGCGATGCCCGCAAAAGTGCCTGGCTTGCCGGATTCCGTCAGGCCCTCGCTCATTGCGAAGAGCAGGTAGATATTTTTGAGGGATTCAAGGATGCCTGCCAGTCTGCCCGGCTCATGTACCAGGGTGCCGCCAAGGTCCGCGATGTGGTTGCATCTTGCTACAGAGAATACTACAGCGACTGATTAAGTCGAAACGGCCCACAGGGCCGTCTACCGGGACCGCCCGCCCGGTACTGATGATGACAGGGCCAAATGAAAGGAGTTTTGTATTATGTCTGAAGCAATGACCAAATCCGAAAACACTGGTACCGCTATGACGGTGGCTGATGTGATGAATACCGGTCTTGGGTACACCGATATGAACCTTGCTGACCGCTCTGCAGCAGTCGCGTTTTACAACGCGACAAGCAACCCCGTGAACAAGCTGAAAGAGCACATCAACGAGGTGTTGTCCTTGGTGCATGTGTCCGTGGAGTGCGTGGAGGTCAGCAAGGAGGATGCTTCGGAGGGCAAGGTGATCGCCCCGCGTATCGTCCTTATCACGGAGGATGGGCAGTCTTACTCGTGTGTATCCGTCGGTGTTTACCAGTCGCTCAAACGTATGTTTGCGCTGCTGGGTGCTCCGGACACCTGGACCGAACCTGTGAAGATCAAACCCGTGCTGATTAGCACCAAGAAAGGTCAGGTCCTGTCCCTGAACCTGGTTTAATTTGACCGGTGGCCACAGCACAAGTGCTGTGGCCTTATTTTGTTATAGGAGATCACCATGAAACGTGACAACAAAGCTATACTGCTAGATAGTGGCGACCCCATTGAGGGCCTGGTACTGGCCATTGTATACAGCGGAGTAATCGAAAAGGACGCAAAGTTTTTTTGTTCCGACTGGGCCCGGGTCCTGTTTAGATACTTGGGCATTGAAACAGATCCCATAGACTGGTATCTGATGATATTGGATAGAAAGGAACGTGAAAAGCATGGCAGCAGGCGCAGCTAAAGCAAGGGCGACCCTTAAATATGGCCCCGAATTATATACCCCTTATGCCCTGGAATCCTGGCCGGACAGCGAGATGCGCAAAGAATACACGCGTTTACGCGACATTGCACAGAAACGCCTTAAGCGTTTGTCAAAGGACCCCATCAGCAGCACGAGCGACATTTACAAGGAATTCGCCGGAGGTTTTCCGACCATCAAAGCAATGCGCGGAGACCGGAAAGCGCTGGAACAAGCCCTTGCAGATGTGGCGCGTTTTGTCCGCGCCAAAGGGTCCACTGTAGGCGGAGCCCGTGAGGAATTTGCCGAAAAGATGAAAGTCGGCGGCATTGACGTGTCGGAGGTCCCCGAAGATCAGTACACGGCCCTGTCCGAATGGTGGGAGATCGTCAAGGCCTCCGGTGTGTATTATTATCCGTCAGATCAGCCCGTCATGTATTGGCGCGAAAAAGGCGGCTACAATGTCAGCATTGACGATTTTGTGAAATGGCAGCAAGGCGAGGTTAGTTATGGCACAGACTGGGACTATAGCGACGGCAGCAGCTCTGCCGACTTGCGCGGAGGTTTTGGCGGAGGCTTGTAATTACAATCCCGTGCCCTGGCTTATGGAGCACTTGGATTGCAAGCACACAAAAGGCAAAAAGCGCAAGACCAACAAAAAGCGGTTATATGTTAATATGCCGTGTGCGTTTGATATTGAGACCAGCCGAGTTTGTGCCGATGCAGACGGCAACCCCCACACTATCATGTATATCTGGCAATGTCAGCTTGGCCTGGATGTTACCATCATAGGCCGCACCTGGGACGAATGGCTGCATTTTACCGACGCGATCAGCGACTACTTGCGGGCCAATAGTGGGCCGCAAGGGGCCTGGTACCTCTGCATGTATGTGCACAACCTGGCGCACGAATTCCAGTATCTTTCCGGGGTCCTGGATTTTGCCCCCGGTGAGGTATTTGCAAGCAAGCCCCGGCGAGTTTTGAAATGTGACAACCGCGCGATAGAATACCGGTGCAGTATGCGGCATAGCAATCTGTCCCTTGATGCTTGGGGCAAACAGCTGGGTGCTCCGCATGCAAAATTAACAGGCACCCTTGACTACTCCAAAGTCCGGTACCCCTGGACCCCATTAACATCTACAGAACTAGCATACTGTATCAATGATGTGCGGTGCATTGTGGAGTGCCTGCTGATCGAGATGGAGCGCGACGGCGATGACCTGTACACACTGCCATTGACGCGCACCGGATACGTTCGGCGCATGGCGCGGCAAGCAATGTACAAGTGGGGCATTAACCGGGTCAAGCGCCTGCTGCCGTCGTGGGAACTATACCAAATGTTGCGTGAGGCATTCCGGGGCGGTGACACCCACGCCAATCGGTATTATGTCGGCCTCCATCTTGAGAACGTCGGGTCCGTCGATATGTCAAGCGCTTATCCTGCTGTGCAGTGCGAATGCTATTTCCCGATGACACCATTTCGGCAGGAGCCTGCCACCGTGCAGCGGCTCATGCAATGTATGCGGCACGGCAAGGCCTGCCTGATGCGCCTACAGATCAAAGGATTACGTCAACGGTTTAAGTGGTGGGGATTTCCGTACATTCCGCTAGCCAAAGTCCGGCACTGCGAGGGGTATGTAAACGACAATGGCCGCTTGCTGTCTGCAGATCATTTTGAAATTACTATCACCGATATTGATTTTAGGATTATCGCCAAAGAATATGACTGGGATGCCCTCAATGTGTTGGACTTGTACACGTCCGACTATGGCAAGCTGCCAGCGCCCTTGACAGATTGTGTAAAAGAGAGCTACACCGGCAAAACGTCCCTCAAAGGTGTAGCGGGTCAAGACTTGTACTATGTCAAAGCCAAAGGTGACTTAAACAGTTATTATGGCATGACAGCACAAGATCCGCTGCAGCTGGACACGCTTTTTGACGAGGATGACCCGGATGAACTTTGGAGCGAATGCACCGACGACCCAGAGGGCAGTTATAACGATCACTGCCCGCATTTGTTTTTGCCATATCAGTGGGGTGTCTGGACTACAGCCCATACACGCAAGCGCCTCAAGATCGCACAATGGGCCGCAGGCAAAAATGGCGTGTACTGCGATACCGACAGCGTGAAATACATGGGTGACATCGACTTGACGGATTTTAACAAGTCCGTGAAGCAGCTTGCAAAAGATAATGGTGCCTGTGCTACAGACCCCAAAGGGCATGTGCACTATATGGGTGTGTACGAGCAGGAACGCAGTTATGCGGAATTTATGACCTGGGGCGCGAAAAAGTACGCAACCACCTACACCAAGGGCGGCAGAATTACCACCACGATCGCCGGAGTTAGCAAGCGCAAAGGCGGCCTTGAACTGGCCCTCTGGGGTGGCTTTGATGCATTTAAGCCTGGCTTTACTTTTTGCCTTGCTGCTGGCAACCAGGTCGTTTATAATGATCGGCCGACGGTACCGGATTTTGTGGTTGATGGGCACACGGTCCATATAACCCGTAACCTATGTATCTGTGACAATACCTATACTTTGGGTATCACGGACGAATACGCCAAGATACTGGGGTATAAGATCATGGAGGTAGTTTGATGATTAAGCTTTATACAGACGAGGGCTGGCCCAACTTTTCAGAGGATGACGGCATTCTATCCACCGGTGCCCCTATCATTTTTATCTGGGGCGGACGCGGCACCGGCAAAACATACGGAGCCCTCAAGCATGTGCACGACAAAGAGGAAGAGTTTTTGTACTTGCGTCGCACGCCGCAGCAGGCGGAGTTGGTTTGTTCGTCTCCGTTGATGTGGCCATGGTCCCCGCTGAACAACGACCTGCATACACACTATGCGCCATTCAAAATGTCAAAAATTGCGGGCATGTACGAGGTGGGCAATGCCGGGGCCTATACTGACACTGGTGTACCTATTCGACCGGCGCAAATGTCTGGGGTGCTGGGCAATGTTGTCACAATGGCCCGCACCCGTGGCTTTTCGAGCCCTAACACCGATATTATAATCCTAGATGAATACCAAAAAGAGGAATCCGACTATTACCGGCGCGGAGAGGGTGTGGGCCTAGCGAACATATACGAGACGGTCAACCGCAACCGCGAATTGCAAGGACAAAAACCCATCACGCTGCTGTGCATTTCGAATGCCGTGGGCATGGCGAACCCTTATTATATGCAATGGGATATTACCGATACCGTGGAACAGATGATCGGAAAGAAAGAGCGCATCAAGCTGCTAAAAGACAAGGGCATTTTGCTGATTGACTTGGTGGATAGTCCCATCGCCAAGGAAAAAGCAAATACGGCTCTGTACCGGTCAATGAGTGGTACCGACTTTTACCGGTCCGCGATTGAAAACCAGTACAGCGCGGAGGAAAAAAGCCTTGTGGCGTCTCGCCCCTTGCGCGAATATTACCCACTTGTGCAGATCGGCCGGTGTTGTATCTATGAGCACAAGAGTAAACCCGTCTATTATGTATGTCGGCACCGCTCCGGTGAAATGCCCATGTACGGCACCGGCGACTATGAGCGGAAACGATTCCGGGCCGCTTATGGGTATATCTGGCCCGCATATCTGCAGCGGCAAATTGAGTTTGAGCGATATTCGGACGAAATTTTTTTCCGGGAATACTGCAGCAATACTTGACTTTATCCCACAATCGAATATAATAAAGATAATCCCCGGTGCCCAAAGGCAGCTCCCAGAAGGAGCGGGCAAGCGTCAGCCAGCGCAAGAACCGGGGATTTTATTCTATTCATATTTTACGGAGGTGCACAAAATGGATGCTAACACTGTGATTCAGGCTATTTCGAACGTTGGGTTTCCCATCGCGGCATTTTTGCTGATGTGGTACCAGTGCAACACTGTCGTGAGGGAAAACACGGCAGCTATTACCGAAATGCGTGTGGCCTTGGACGACATCAAAAAAGGGTGATCGCCATGGGATGCTACATTATTTTTGCTCAGTCGATTACCAACGAGCGTGCATACTTGCTGGCTGACTTGTGCACCCGTCTGGGCCTGGGCTATTACAGTGACTGGGCCAACGATGCCCGCACGCGGCAGTGCTGTGCCGTGGGCCCCGTCACCAAGGGCGATAAAGACCAGGTAGTTAAATGCCTGGCGCATGACACTTATGTTATTATGGAGGCGAAAAAAGTTGAAAACCAGTGAAAAAGCGGCCCTTGCCATGGCCGGATACACCAAAGCCGAGATTGAGGCCATGGACAAACCCACGCAGACGGCCCCCGCCGCTGTGCAGAATCCTGCTATCCCGCAGCAGGTCCCGCCGTTGGCGGCTCCGCCCGCCATGCAGATCGCACCGCAGCCCGCCCCGCAGCCCGTCGGCCAGTATGACGGCCTTGAAGCTCTGCTGCAGCAGATTTTGCAGGGTCAGCAGTCCACCACCCAGGCAATGCAGACCATGACCCAGACGATGCAGGCCAACGCGCTGGGCCTTGGTATCCAGCAGCAGCCCGCAGCCGATGCAAGCACGGTGACGGCCCGTATCATCGACCCCACGTATGGACAGGAGGTAAAATAATATGCCGCTTGGTATGAGTTTTGCGGACATTGCCGCAATTTTGACCGAGATCAACAAGATGGCAACCGGCCAGGAGCCCACGTCATCCATCGTGGACACCTCCAGTTTTGTGTCTGTAGCGCAGGCCACGCTGCTGACCGGCCCCGACAACTACACCAAGGCAATCAGCCAGGTGCTGGGCCGCACTATTTTTGCGGTCCGGCCCTATGACGCGCCGATGAAGCGCCTGCAGGTTACCGGCGACGACTGGACTAACCACGTTCGCAAGATCAATTTTTGCGATTCTGACCCCGTGACGGATAAAGCCTGGGCCCTGGAAGATGGCCAGAGCGTCGACATGTACGAGGTACACAAGCCCAAAGTCCTGCAGACCAACTATTACGGCCAGACCAACTACAGCCGCGTATACACCCAGGCCGATACCCAGATGCAGGCGGCATTTAAGGGGCCGGAGGAACTGGCACAGTTTTGGTCCTCTTTTGTGCTCCATCTGTCAAACCAGATCGAGGCCGACCGGCGCAACCTTGCAAACAACCTGATGGCAAACCACCTTACCGGCATGACCGTCACCAGCCCAAAAAGCGTTATTTACCTGCTGGATGAGTACAACGCCCAGCAGGGCACCAAGCTCACGGTTGCCGACGTGTACAAGGAGGCCAATTTCCCGGGCTTTGCAAAATTTGCATACGGGCGCATCAACGATATTTCGCGGCTGTTGAAGGAACGCACAATCAACTGGCACCAGAACTGGGAGATCGGCAGCAAGACTTACAGCATTATGCGTCATACCCCGTATGATCGCCAGCACCTGTATTTGTACAGCGGCACCCAGAGCCAAATTGACGCCCGCGTCATCCCGGAGGTATTTCACGATGACATGCTCCGGTACCGCGACGCGGAGCAGGTCACGTTCTGGCAGGACATTGACGACCGGGAAACCATCTCCGCAACCCCTGTTGTTACCAGCACCTCCGGCGTGGCAACCAAAAATGAAGCGGTGCAGCTGACCAACGTGTTTGGGTGCTTGCTGGACTGGGATGCAATCGGGTACACTCCGCGCCTGTCGCGTGTGGTCCCGACGCCCATGAACGCACGCGGCCTGTACACCAATTTCTGGTATCATTACGGCTGGAGCTGGTATGATGATTTTACCGAAAACGCCGTCCTGTTTTTGATGACGAAGGGCGACGTGACCGCGCCCAGCACTGGCCGTGCAGCCAAAGCCACCACCCTCAAAACTACCATGCACAAGGACGCTGACCCCTCCAAGTCCTGACCGGCACCGGCGGGCTTTGGCCCCGCCGGTTATTTTATAAGGAGGTGCGCAGCATGCAAGCAGTATTTTACCAAATCAACAAGCGCTCCAATAGTACCAAGTTACCCGCCGGCGGGCGAACGTTTGAGATCAACCTAAAATCCCCGTGTACCATCATCGACCCTGAAATTAAGATTGCTACAGAGAGTAACCCCACCGGGTACAATTATTGCAATATCCCCATTTTTGGCCGGTACTACTGGATTAAAAACTGGACATATTCGGACGCGCGCTGGATTGCATCCTTGACCGTCGACACCCTTGCAAGTTACCGGGACCAGATCAGCAGCGCTACAGAGTATGTGGTAAGATCGTCCGCCAAGTATGACGGTAATATTATAGATAGTTTGTACCCAACAAAAGCGCCTATCACCACAAAGACCGTGCGGGCAAGCACCACGCCGTTTACCGATGACCCGGAGGGCAATATTGGTTTTTTTGTTGTGGTGGTCAACGCCCCTGGATATGTGTCTTTTGGCGGTGCAATTTATTTAGCAATGAGCGGTACCGCATTTCAAAAGCTCATGGCCGCACTCCTGCAGAATACCGACTATCTTAATATTAGTTCGGAGGAGATCAGCAGCAACTTAACAAAAGCGCTGTTTAATCCGATTCAGTACATTTCGAAAGCCTTCTGGATTCCGTGCGGAAATGCAGCCATTGGCACCCCGATCACGGAAATTCCAGTCGGCTGGTGGAAACTGCAGAATGTCGGGAACGCTTATGTTATACAAAACAGCAACGACAAGCAGGTATTTACATTTAGTATTGTCACCCCGCACCACCCGCAGCTTAGCACAAGAGGCGCTTATACAGACGGGGCCCCGTATTCGGAGTACACGCTATACTGTCCGCCATTTGGCGAGATCAAGTTAAACGCTAACTTGTTTGTGCGGCAAAGCACATTGCACTGCCGGTTGACGGTCGACTACCGCACCGGGGACGCTGTCCTGGATGCGTCGTTTAAGCAAGATTTTAGTACCATCGTCTTTTCCACCTCCAGCAACGTGGCAGTGCCGGTGCAGCTGGCGCAGATCGCCACCAACGTCAATGAGCTTGCCAGTGTGGGCGGCCTGATTCAAACGGCGGTCGGGGCTGTGGCGGGTGGCATTGCATCCTTTTTTGGCAATGGTGACATCGTCAACGGCATTGCATCCGGTGCCCAGCAAACCACCGTCACCAGCCAGTCCAAAGGCGGAGGGGCCAGCGTCGCAAAATACGGTATTACCCCATATTTGACCGGTGCATTTTATGAGATCGTGGACGACAACAACGAGGACCATGGCAGGCCCCTGTGCCAGCGGGTGCAGCTGTCCACCATCCCGGGGTTTATCATGGTTGATGACCCTGACCTTGCCTTACCGGCAACGGCCGCAGAGATCGACAGCGTCAAAAGCTTTTTGCGCAATGGATTTTTCCTTGAGTAGGAGGTGCCAAAACAATGGCAGTATATAAGCAATGTATTACAGGGGTATCACCAATTAGGGTATCGGCGGCATACCCCGCATACTCCGACGGCAGCTACCATGGCGGCATTGACACGGTACATAAAGATCACAAGGCATATGCACCAATGGCCGGTACAATCGTCACGGCACATAAGTGGCAAGGCGGCACGACCGGCAACGATTCCTGGGGCAACTATATTGTAATTAAAATGAGCGATAACAGCTATTGGCTTGCAGCTCATTTTGCAAGCCAGATTCACAGCGTCGGCGAGACCATCACCCGCGGGCAATTTATTGGGCAGCAAGGCCAGACAGGCAACGCGAGCGGCATTCACACGCACTGGGAATATTGGGTAGGCGGTTATGGGACCGCGAACAGATCAGACCCCTCCGCCATTCTGGGCATTCCGAACCAGGTGGGAACCTGGGAAGTCGAATGGGATGCAAGCAATCCCCCCGGGCCGGGTCCTGGGCCGGGTCCGTGGCCTTCCGGCAAGCTGCCGGTGTGGCTGCTGTTTAAGATGGCAAAGGGGGGCAAGCTGTTATGACGGCACCCTACAGTTACGAGCAGATCAATGCCCATGTATCACCGGTGACACCGTCCGTCATGCACACTAAGGGCAGCAACCTGTCATACTATTTCCGAAAATACCTGTTTTTGGAAGCCGTGTCTATGGTCCGGTGGACGCTCCCCGAAACCTGGCCCAGTAACCGCTTGCAATACCTGGTATTTGGCTCCGGCGGTGTGACGGTATTTAACACTGACCGGTATGGCCTGGTATATGATCGCATGGGGCTTACCGGTATCAATATCTTTTATAATCCGACGCACTCAATCGTTGCAAATCCCTTTATCAAAGGGTCCCCGTATCTGCAGATCGGCAAGCAGTGCGAGATCATCAACCTGCAGCCTGACTATAGGGGCATGGTGGACATTGTGGCATATTATGGGGACCTGATGGCCCTTGCCGCCCAGACCATCCAGAGCAATTTGATCAACAGCCGTTTGGCGTATGTGTTCGCAGCCGGTAACAAGGCCGGGGCGGAATCTTTCAAAAAAATGTTTGACCAAATCATGCAGGGTGACCCCGCTGTATTCGTGGATTCCTCTTTGCTCAAAGCGTCCAAAAATGGGGCCACCGGGCAGAGCCCATGGATGTACTTTTCGGCAGACCTTAAAGGCAATTTTATTACCAATGAGCTACTGACCGCCCTTAAAACCATCAAGGCACTTTTTGACACGGAGGTCGGTATCCCCAACACCAACACGAGCAAAAAAGAGCGCATGTTGACCGATGAGGTCAATTCCAACAACGTGGAGACAGCTGCAAAAGCGTCGCTGTGGCTGGACAGCCTGCAGCGCAGCTGCGAGCGAGTGCACAAACTTTTCCGCATTGACAGATCACAGTTGTGGGTTGATTGGAGATTCCCGCCCGACACGGGCACGCAGGAGGTGAGCAACAATGCACGCAACACTAAGCTTTAACGGGTTACTGGCAGGATACCCCACACTATTCGACGACCTGCGAGTACCTGACAGCGTATCCAAAGAGGCGGTATGCAACCAGCTACTTTTTGATACGCTGGAGCTGGAGGTACTTTATACCGATGGCCCCACCATGCAAAGGGCCCTGGGGGTGTTTTCCCAAACCATGCTGCCCAGCTGGACCCGGTATGCCAAAGCCCTGGGCCTTGACTATGACGTGCTGGCCTCCGATGATCGTACCAGGACCGTGGAGCACAAGGGGACCAACAGCGGCGCCAACAGCAGCAAAAACGTGGTGGCAGGCAAAACTACCCGCACCCCGAACCTTACCACTATCGGCCAAAACAATGGCAGTGACAACACTACCAGGGATGTGACGGGTTTTGACAGCGGGGCCTTTGTGCCCGCCGAAAAGAGTACCACCACCCTGGGCACCGGTAACAAGATCACCAGCACCGGCACCGACACAACCACCGACGACCAGACAACCACCAACAACGGCAGCAGCAAGGCCGAAGACAGCTACAAAGACACCGTGACCGAAAAGGGCAGGGCGGGCAAAGACCCGCAGGACCTGATCGCCAAGGAGCTGACCATTGCGGCCAAAAACGCGGTGAATAAGATCGTTGCAGATATTCAGGCAAACTTTTGCCTGCTGGTATATTAAGGAGATGGCAGCGAATGAATGACATTTATCCGATTCACAAGGCACCTTACACCAATTTCCACGATCTTAATCTTGACTGGATTATTGACACGCTCAATGACATTGACCGGAGGCTTGCAAATTTTGTTAGCCTGAATACAATCAAGTACGCAGACCCCATTAAGTGGGACATCACCAGCCAGTACGCGCAAAACACCCTGGTTCTGGACCCGCAGGACGGCACTGCATATCTTTCCGTTCAGCCCGTCCCCCAGGGGGTGCAGATCACAAATACTGACTACTGGACCCCCGTGTTTACCCTGCAAAATTTTATTGACCCGCTCAAAAATGCTATCACAGCAGCCCCGCAGCAGGAAAACGGACAGGCCGCTACTGAACAAATACCTGCTAATAGCGTGTTTTTTGTCGGTGATGTCCTTTGCACAAACCCCCAGGTCATCCCAAAAACGTCGCTTGTGGTGATTGGCACAAACTGCATCGAAGTATCTGTGGTTGACCTTATTTCCCGACTGTTCAATATGCCCACTGCGTGGTACCGGGCCAGCGATACAAGTATTAACCTAGGATTCCCGCCCAGTGCGGCAAGCACCATATACGGCGGGGATGTACATGTGTACAGCCCCGAGGACCAAACCATCACCATTACAGGGAGGTAACTATTATGCCTGATGTAACTACTTTTAATCTGGGTGGCCAGGATATTACCGTAAAAGACCCCACTGCCCGCAGCAACGCGCAGAGCGCCAACACAGCAGCCACTAATGCCGCAACCACGGCAAATGAGGCACTGCAAAAAGTTAAGGAGGTCGAAAAGCTTTCCCGCGTAACTGTGACATACACCGCCGCAACGGAAACCATTACAATTGCGACCGCAACACACGCCACAGCTTCTTCTAAGTAAGGAGGTTGACCATGGCAGATTTCGATAAAATGAACATTGACGCGGTCCCATACCATGTTAAGGACACCACCGCAAGACAGCAGATCGCTGATGAAATTACTGCCCGTGAGCATGCAGATACACAGCTGCAGCAGGCCATTACAGCAGAGCAGAACGCCCGCAAGCAGGCTATTACGGCAGAGCAGACCGCCCGCGAGCAGGCTATCACAGCAGAGCAGAACGCCCGCGAGCAGGCGGACAAAAAGCTCCAAAACGAGATTGACGGCCTGCATAGCATCGCCCGCCCGAAAAAGTACCTATTTGTCGGTGACAGCTATTCAATGGGAGAGGGGGCCGGTGTAAGTCCTGGCATGGGATGGGCTCAAAAAGTCCCGCAAATTCTGGGCCTTGCATCCGGTGAATATTACAAAGCATGCCAAGGTGGATATGGTTTTTCTAGGGTTGGCTACAAATTTGCCGATCTTGTAACGTCCGTATTACCCACAATCCCGGCCCCGGCTGAAATCACCGATATTTATGTTTTCGGCGGGTACAATGATAACAACTACACCGGCAACACAATCACGGCAGACATCGCTTCTTTTGCAGGGCTCTGCAAAACAAATTTCCCTAATGCGGTTGTGCATGTTGGTATGATTGCATGGAGCCCGGACAGGCAGGTCAGGGCCAACATTGCCAATAACGTGATGCCCGCATATGCGGCATGCGGTGAAAGCAACTGCGCATACCTGCCGGGATGTGAGCAGATCATGCACAATTATACACTGTTTTCGTCCGACAACATTCACCCCAATGATGCAGGGTATCAGTTGCTTGCGGGTGCTATTGTCAGCGTCATTAAAACGGGTGCCTATGCCGCGCAATTTGCATACAACAGCATTGAGCTTACACCCGCTGGCATTGCAACAAAATATTCATGGGGTGGATTTTCGGAATGCATTTATGCAAACACCTGGACCCTTGCAAAAGCAGACGACAACAGACTGACCGTCACTTGTGCATCCCAAACAATTAAGGGAGACACAAAGTATAGTATCGGCACACTTTCGACAAAATACGGACGCCCGTATGATGTCGCTATGGCTTGCCAAGCTATGACGACAGGGTATGTTGTGGGTGATGGAGGATTCCACAAAATCAACTGTCAGCTAATGGTAAAAGGCACGGACCTCTCCATTCTAAACGTTACATTGCCCGACACGGGTGCATATGTCAATTTGACAGGAGTAACGCAGATCGCCCTACAGATTCCAACGTTTACCATGTGTTCGTTGTTTGTGTAATAGCGTTTA
>ERZ836939.3421-NODE-3421-length-13476-cov-7.718650_pt1 | contig 13476 bp, 12 predicted proteins | sample MGYA00519912_ERZ836939 | MGnify/ENA primary metagenome ERZ836939 (study PRJEB31850, sample SAMEA3708810) | human gut metagenome | biome: human gut; feature: human-associated habitat; material: faeces | place: China | collected 2014 ... | reverse complement strand
CTCGCTACCTCCACCTTGGCAAGGTGGCGCTCTACCGGATGAGCTACACCCGCATCTCAAATGCAGATATGATTATAGCAGATTTTTTTCAAAAGTCAAGGGCCGATGCAAAATTTCCCGAAAAAAATCCCCGGGCGGGCAGAAGCTCTGCCCGCCCAGTACACATGTTTCAAGCTTGAGGGGGATGAAACAAGGGGGTAACAAATTTGGATCCGCGCTTACGGCAGCATATACGGCTGCAGCGTGCGGAAGACCAGGCCAAACGCCTGCTCGCTCAGCTCCGGTGTCGCCTCGAGATCGCCGCACAGCACGTGCGAGACGAAGCTGAGGATGGTCTCGAAGATGTGGGCCATCAGCAGCCAGCAGTCGTGCTCGGAAATAAAATAGCGGTTCAGCCGCGCCTGCAGCTGCTGGTAGTTGTGGTGGTGCAGCGCGCGGGCGCTGGTCAGGTACTGCGCGGAATAGTAGTACCGCAGATAAAAGCGGATGATGTCCGGCCCGGACAGGCAGAACGCCCACACCGGCTGCCAGAGCGCGTGGCAGCGCTGCTCGAGCGTCATGCTCCGGTCATCCAGCACGTCGAGATGCTTGATCACCATCTGGATGAAATGGATATCTGCGCGGTCAAACGCGGCCTGCAGCAGACCTTCCTTGCTGCCGAAATTGCGGTAGATATAGACCTCGTTGCATGCGGCTTCCTTTGCGATGGCCTTGGTCGTTGCATGATCCAGCCCGTCGCGCGAAACGACAAGCACAGCCGCCTCCAGCAGAAGCTCCCGGTAATTCTCTCTGAGCGCCATTGAAATAAGAGCCTCCACTTGAGAAGTAGTGTTCACTACGTTCATTATACCGGATGACGAACAAAAAATCAAGAAAAAATGTAAACGTTTCAAATATTCCATTTATTCCAGATATTGCTTAAAAACCCGCGGAAAACCCGCCGCCCGGAGCCGGGCGGCGGGGGGAGAGGATCAACTCTGAATTTTGAACTTTGCGGAGCCGAGCAGCTGGTTGCCGATGTAGATGGAGAGCACATAGTCGCCGTCGGTCTGCGGGGTGCGCGGGAAGTAGCCGACGAACATGTTCTTCTCCCACATCTCGCTCCACACAAGGACCGAGCTGGAGGAATCGACCAGCTTGCCGTCCGCGTCACGGACGACGAGGTTGACCATCACGGTCCCGTCGGACGAATCGTCCAGCGTGCTGCCGGCGTCCACGTCAAAGGCGACGAGCTCACCCTTCGAGAACGTCGTGCGCGGCGAGACCAGGTCGACGTAGCGGAACGTCTCCTTATTCGGCTTGACGAACAGGCCCGTGTAGGGGCTCTTGACGCCGTTGGCCGTGTAGGGATTGTCCACGTTCGCGGTCGTGAAGGTCAGCTCCGTCTCGCCGTCGAGCGAATCGCCGCTCTTGAGCGCCAGCGTGACCTTGTACGTTGCGCCGGGGTACATGTTGTTGGCCGGGATGACGCAGCTTTCGGTGTCGGTCTCGATGGTGACCGGCTCCGCGTTTTCCACGTCCTGCAGTGTGTAGGTGACGACCCAGTTGGGGTCGGCTGGCTCGGTCTCACACGTCCAGTCGAGATTGACGTTGATCGTGCGGCCGCTCTCGTCGGTCTCGGAAGTGGATTTGAATTCCGTGACCTTCGTGATGGTCGGCGTGACGCTCATGGCGTAGCTCGAGAGCATCGTCGGCGCGGAGATAACGATCTCATACTCCGTCCCGGAGACCAGATCGTCAAACGTGACGTTCGGGACCGTGACCTCCTTCGTCTCCTCGAAGCCGGCCTTGTCCTTGATCGTGACGACCCACTTTTCCGGCGCGTCGCCGTCATACTGCCAGGTGAGGATGGCCGAGGAGCTCGAAAGCGCGATGGTCACGCTGTCGGCTTGCAGCTCGACGGTCGGGACCGTCGAAAGGGCGGTGCTGATGGCGCCGGTGAGCAGGGTGTCGGCCGGGGCCTGCAGGGTAAACGTGTATTCCGAGTCGGACAGCAGATCGCTGATGACGACGGAGTGCCCGGAGAAGCTCACGCTCTTCGGCTCCGTCCCGGCGGTCTCGTAGGTGACGGTCCAGGTGTCGAAGTCCGGACCATCCTGCAGGATGAAGTTGAGCTCAGCCTGCGTGATGGAGATGGGCGTGGCCGTGAAGCTCAGGATCTTCGTCTCCGCGAGCGTCGAGGCGGTGGCGGAGTAGGAGCCGCTCATCTTTTTGCCCTCGAGCGCGACGGCCTCGATGGTGTACTGCGTGCCGGGCACGAGCGAATCGAAGGTCAGCTCGCCGCCGGCGACATAGGCCAGGCTCGACTGGTTGCCGTAGGCGTCGGAGCAGGTGACGTCGAACGCGCCGCTTTCCTCGCCGGACTCGACCTGCACGGTCAGATAGTCCGAGCCGATGTCGGTCACGGTCACGGAGCTGACGAACGTGACGGACGGCACGATGATGAAGAACCACACCGCCGCGCAGATCGCGGCCAGCGCCGCCGCGCTGATGAGCACCGGCAGCAGCCACCGGGGCGCAGCCTTCGCCTTTTTCCGGCGCTGGCCCCGCGGGGGCAGGTTGATCTTCAGCTCGCCGTCGTCCTCCGCGGCTTCCGCAGCGTCCGGCGTCTCGTCGTCTTCAGACGCGTCCTGCAGATTTTCGTCGAGACCGATGGAGTCCTGCCCGGCGCTGCCGCGGTGGACCTCGTCGATGATGGCGTTGAGCATCCCGGTGTCGGGGGAGAAGCTCTGCTTGAAGTCGTCGGCCATCTGCTCGGTGTCGGCAAACTGGACCGGCTCGACCTCCTCCTCGGCGTTCGGGTCGATGGGCTCGGGCTCGCCCTGGATGGGCGGGACGATCAGCGCGTCGGAGGCCTCGTTGCGCTTGCCGTATTCCAGCAGCGCCTCCTGCAGCTCCTGCGGCGTCTGATACCGGTCCTCGGGCTTGAAGGCGCAGGCCTTCAGCACAATGTCCGCCATCTCATAATCGGCGTACATCGGGGCCGGCAGCTGCTCGCCGGTGACGCGCAGCTTGTCCGCCGCGCGGGCGGAGGTCTTTTCATCCTCAAACGGGCCGTGGTTGCCGTTGTAGATGCGGTAGAGGATCATGCCGACGGAATAGATGTCGGTCGTCGGCTCGATCGTCCCGAGCAGGCTGAACAGCTCCGGCGCGGAGAACGAGCTGAGCATGGTTTCCGGCATGGAGCAGTATTTGAGCTCGTCGATCTTCGCGATGCCCAGATCGCCCAGCAGATAGTGGCCCGAGCTGCTTAAGTAAACGTTCGACGGCTTGACGTTGCGGTGGATGAGCCCCGCCTCGCGCAGGCTGCACAGCGCGCTGCACAGATCCACGCCCAGATTCACCGCGCCCGACTGCGTCATGGGCGTCCCGGCCAGCACCTCGGCGAGGGTCTGGCGGTATTCGGCGAGCAGGTAGATCTCAAAGCCGACGCCGTCTTCCTTGGGCTCGATCTGGTAGCTGCGGTAGCAGCCGATGTTCGGGCTGGCCGAGAGCTTTTCGAGTGTCTCGAGCTCCGCCTGATAGTCGGCGGCGACCTGCTTGTAGTAATTCTGCGCATCCTCGACCGTGGCGGCCGCGCCGGTGAACATCAGCGCGTCGACCTGCTTCTGCGATTCCGGAATGCAGATATGCTTCAGATAATAGGACTGATTGCTTTTTGTGCTCTTTACGATATAGACAGATGTACCGCCGCGCACGCTGATGCATTTGACGACTTCCATGTTCGTCAGCAGCGGCGATATCATTTTCAGTTCTGGCAAACCATTCGCCTCCTTTACAAACACATCTTTATTCTATGTCATTTTCATAAAAAATGCAATACAATATCTTGTCCCATCCACTTGGAATCTGTAACAATCTGTGATATACTGTCCTCAAGTCTGAACATTTGCAAGCAAGCCGCCCGCCGTTCGGCGGGCGGAACGACAACGGAGGTTCTTATGGAACTGAGAAACTGTGAATACTGCGGCACGGCCTATGACGCGCGTCTGAGCCAGTGCCCGCTTTGCGGCCGGACTGCCGGCGGCCAGAAGGCCCCCGCCCAGCCGGAGCCGAAGCGCGCGCGCCCCGCCGCAGAAAATAAACCGGAAATCCCCCAGCCCGAAGCCCCCGCGCGGACCGAAAAGGCCCCCGCCGGCAAGCGTCTGCGGCAGGAGCCCGGCGGCGCCCGCGCCGCCCGCGGCTATACCGGCAAGCGCCTGCGTACCGGCGCGGCTGTCCCGGCGCAGGACGGCTCCGACACGCCTGAGGCCCCGAAGGGCGGCAATGTCTACGCCATCCCGAAGTGGATGATGGCCACGATCTGCGTCATTCTCGGCCTTGCTGTGCTCGGCGGGGCGCTGCTGGCGTTCAGCCGCCTCGGCTGGTCGCCGCTCTACCGCGAGACGACGCTCGAAGCCCCCGCGCAGACCGCCGACACCCAGCCTGAGACAACGCAGCCCGAACCCGCGCAGTCTGCGCAGCCCGCAGAAGCCGCGTCTGACCCCGCCGCGGATGAAAACCGCTACCGCAACGAGGAGGATCAGAAGCCCGTCCAGACCGAAGAAACGTCCCAGCAGCCCGAAAGCGCCGCCTGCACCAGCCTGACGCTCTCGGCCCCGACCGTGACGTTCGAGGACGCGGGCCGCTTCTTCAACATCACCTTCACCCGCAAGCCCGCCGAGTGCACCGAGCCCGTCACCTTCACCTCCAGCGACGAAAACGTCGCCACGGTCTCCGAGCAGGGCAAGATCGTTGCCGTCAACGCCGGCTCTGCCGTCATCACCGCCGCCTGCGGCGAGCAGACGGCCCAGTGCCTCGTGACCTGCGACTTTGCCTACGTCGGCGCGGAGACGACGGAGGAGGGGAGCGTCCCGCTTGCCCTCAGCAAGGACGATCTGACCTTCTTCAATGCCGGCGAGCAGTACACCCTCTCCGTCACCGGCGCGCCGGAGGGCGCGAAGATCACCTACGTCTCGAGTGACGAGTCCATCGCCACGGTCTCTGCTTCCGGCGTCCTGACCGCGAAGGGCAGCGGCACCACGACGGTCTCTGTCACCGTGGACGATAACCCCGCGATGACGTGCATTGTCCGCTGCAACTTTGAAGACGGCGCGGCCGAGTCCGGCGATTGTACCATCAGCAACAGCGACGTCACCATGGGCGTCAAGGGCGAGACGTTCCAGATCTCTCTGCGCGACGCGAACGGCAATAAGATCACGGGGCTTCTGTGGGTCTCGAGCGACCTGTCCATCTGCTCGGTCGACGGCACCGGCGTCGTCAAAGCCGAAGGCAGCGGCACCGCCTACGTCTCCACCACCTACAACGGCATCAGCTACCAATGCATCGTCCGCTGCAACCTCCACTAAAGAAAAGGCTCCCCCTCCCAGGGGAGCCTTGGCGGGCTGCGTATGAAAAAAAGAAGCTCCCTCGTGACAAGGGAGCCTCTTTTTATGCCTCCTGGCGGCCTTTTTTGCGGAACAGCATCGTGATGCACCACAGTCCGGCGATGCCGACGACGGCGTAGATCACGCGGCTGACCCCGGCGGTCTGCCCGCCGAAGATCCACGCGACCAGATCGAACCGCGCGAAGCCGACCAGGCCCCAGTTGATCGCCCCGATGATGGCGAGGATCAGACAAAGTGTGTCCATAATTCCATCTCCTTGCATAAAATCAAGCTTGAATCAAAGCTAGTATGGCCCCCATGTTCCCACTTCATGCGTCCGCGGCAAAAATCTTCAAATACCTGTTGCTTTTGCGGCAGGATTTTGTATAATGAACATAAAGCCTGTTATTTTTTTAGGCTTCAACAAATTTTTTTAGTCGAGGACTGCCCTATGTATATTACCTGCCTGGACCTTGAGGGCGTGCTGGTGCCCGAGATCTGGATCGCATTTTCCGACGTCAGCGGCATTCCGGAGCTGCGCCGTACCACGCGCGACGAGCCGGACTATGAAAAGCTCATGCGCTGGCGCATGGACATCCTGCGGCAGCACGGCCTGGGCCTGCGGCAGATCCAGGACGTCATCGCGCAGATCGACCCGCTGCCCGGCGCGAAGGAATTTTTGGACGAGCTGCGCGCGACGACGCAGGCTGTCATCGTCAGCGACACGTTTGAGGAATTCGCGCAGCCGCTCATGAAAAAGCTTGGCTGGCCGACCATCCTCTGCAACTCGCTCGAGATCGACCGCGACGGCATGCTTACCGGCATCAAGATGCGCTGCGAGCACTCCAAGCTCACCACCGTCCGCGCCCTGCAGTCCATCGGCTACGAGACCATCGCCTCCGGCGACAGCTACAACGATCTGGAGATGATCCTCGCCAGCAAGGCCGGCTTCCTCTTCCGCTCGACGGACAAGATCAAGGCCGACTATCCCCAGCTGCCCGCCTTCGAGACCTACGACGAGCTTCTCAACGGAATCAAAGCCGCTATGGCTTGATAATACGAAAAAAACAATGTGAAAGGTGATTCAAGATGAACGCATTTTTACCCGCTGATATCCTGATGCCCAAGACCGATCATATGGAGAAATGGGCCGTCATCGCCTGCGACCAGTTCACGTCCGACCAGGCGTACTGGGACCGCGTGCGCAAGAACGCCGAGGGCGCCGTGTCCACCATCAACCTCATCCTCCCCGAGGCCGAGCTCGGCACCGAGAAGGAAGCGGAGCACACCGCCGAGATCAACGCCACCATGAAAAAGTACATGGAAGACGGCGTGTTCACGGTCTATCCCAACAGCTACGTCTACGTTGAGCGTACGCTCGAGAACGGCTCCATCCGCGAGGGCCTCGTCGGCATGGTGGACCTGGACGCGTATGACTACACCCCCGGCGCGACGTCCGCCATCCGCGCCACCGAGCGCACCGTGCCGGAGCGCATCCCGCCCCGCCAGCGTGTCCGCCGCGACGCGCCCATCGAGCTGCCGCACGTGCTGATGCTCTGCGACGACCACGACAAGAAGCTCATCGAGCCGATCGCCGCCAAGAAGGACTCCCTCAAGAAGATCTACGACTTTGACCTCATGGAAGACGGCGGCCACATCACCGGCTGGCTCGTCGAGGGCAAGGACGTCGAAGACTTCAACAAGGCCCTGACCGAGTATTCCGCCACTGTCGGCGAGAAGTACACCGGCCTCAAGGGCACTCCGATGGTCTTCGCCGTCGGCGACGGCAACCACTCCCTCGCTACCGCCAAGAGCTGCTATGAAGAGCTCAAGAAGAACAACCCCGGCGTCGACCTCTCGAACCATCCGGCGCGCTATGCCCTTGTCGAGCTCGAGAACATCCACGACCCCGCACAGGTCTTCGAGCCCATCCACCGCGTCATCTTCAAGACCGAGCCGAAGAAGCTCCTCAAGGCCCTCGAAGATGCCTGCGGCGGCGCCGAAGGCTTCCCGGTCAAGTGGTACATCGGCGAAGAATCCGGCACCATCGTCCTCGACAAGAACAAGGGCGAGCTGGCCGTTGGCATCCTGCAGCATTTCCTCGATGAATATCTGAAGTCCAATCCGGGTGAGATCGACTACATCCACGACGACGACGCGCTCATCAGCTTTGCCAAGCAGGAAAACGCCATCGGCTTCCTGCTGCCCGCCATGGAAAAGAGCCAGCTGTTCCGCGGCGTCATCGCCGACGGCGTCCTGCCCCGGAAGACCTTCTCCATGGGCCACAGCCGTGAAAAGCGGTACTATCTGGAAGGCAGAAAGATCAAGGCATAATGAAGCGCATCACCGAAGGGGCTTTCGCAAAGCTCAATCTGACGCTCGACGTGCTGGACCGGCGCGCCGACGGCTACCACGACATCAAGTCCATCATGCAGACCGTTTCCCTGCATGACGACGTGCTGGTCGACCTCGGCGGCGAGGGCTGGCAGGTCCACTGCTACCGCGAGCTGCTTCCGCCCGACGCGGACGAGAATACCACGCCCGAGCTCGTGACCTGCGGCCTGCCGCAAGACCGCGACAATCTCGCATGGAAGGCGGCCGAGGCGTTCTACGCCCGCACCGGCCTGCCCAGGGAGGGGCTGGAAATCTTCATCAGCAAGCGCATCCCGATGCAGGCCGGTCTCGGCGGCGGCAGCGCCGACGCGGCAGCCGTCCTGCGGGCGCTCAACCGCGCGTATGACGCCCCGCTGTCCATTCCCGCGCTGTGCGAGCTCGGCGCGCAGGTCGGCTCCGACGTGCCGTTCTGCGTGATGGGCGGCACGGCCATCGTGGAGGGCCGCGGCGAGCTGCTGACGAAGCTGCCGCCCGCGCCCGAGTTCTTCCTCGTCATCTGCAAGCCGGATTTCTCCGTCTCCACGCCGGAGCTCTACCGCAAGCTCGACGAGACCTTCATCGAGAAGCGGCCGGACCACAAGTCCATGCAGCTGAACCTGCAGAAGGGCGAGCTGCTCGGCATCGGCGGGAGCCTGTGCAACGTGTTCGAGCCGATCGTCATGCAGGAGCATTTCGATATCAACTATATCCGCTCCATGATGTACACCTACGGCGCCTACGGCGCGCAGATGACCGGCTCCGGCTCCGCCGTGTTCGGCATCTACGACTCGTTTGAGTACGCGACCGTCGCCTGCACGATGCTCAAGGACAAATACAGCGAGATCTTCCTGGCAAAAACGGTTTAAACCAACGAAATACCGTCCAAACTGTCTGTAAAACCAGTTTGGACGGTGTTTTTTATGAAAAAGCGAGTCGTATCCCTCATCCTTCTGGCCGCCAGCGCCCTGACCGTGACGCTCTGCGCCGTGCTGCAGGCCCAGAGCCAGCGCATGGCGGACAAGATCATCCGCCTGCACGTGGTGGCAAATTCCGATACAAGCGCCGATCAGGCCGTCAAGCTCGCCGTGCGCGACGCAGTGCTGCGCGAGGCAGGGCGCGTGCTGGACGGGGCGGAGGATCCGAAGCAGGCCGTCGCGGCGCAGCTGCCCGCGCTGGAGGCCGCAGCGAACGCGGAGCTGCAGCGGCAGGGGAGCGAAGACCTGGCCCGCGTGAGCTTCCGCCGCGAGCTGTTCCCGACGCGGGAATATGATACCTTTTCGCTGCCAGCGGGCGTGTATGATTCGCTGCGCGTGACGATCGGGCAGGGGGAGGGGCACAACTGGTGGTGCGTCATTTTCCCGCCGCTGTGCGCGCAGGCGGCAGGGCTCTCGGAGCGAGCGGTGCAGGCGCTCTCGGACGACGATGTGCGCCTCGTCACGGAGTCCGACGGCGGCTATGTCGTGCGCTTCCGGCTGCTGGAGCTGTGGGACGCGCTTGTGCAGCGGGTGAGCTGACGGCGCGGCGGAAAATTGAAAGCGCCCCCGCGGGAAACTCCCCGCGGGGGCGCTTGCCATTGGGTCACACAAGCTGCTTCCGGCGCAGCAGCCGGCAGACAAGCGCGGCAAGCCCCAGGCCGAGCGCGAACGAGAAGCCCAGCGCGCCCAGTGTGGCGGCGGCGCTGAACAGGCCGACCGACATCTCATGCACCGAGCCGATGTCCACGATGATCTCGCACACGAGCCACAGCCCGGCGCTGATGCCCGCAGCCGTCCAGAAATCACGCCGGCGCTGCAGGGCGCACCGGACGCCGATGCCGGCGGCGAGCAGGAGCAGATACAGAACGATCCGTCCGGTGATGCCGCCGGTCACAAAGATCCCCATCATTTTCAGAAGCGCAAACGGTTCCATATGATACCTCCTGTTGAATGAAATGTGTGTCCGGATCCTGACATCCTCATTTTAGCAGATTCTTTATGAAATTGGAACAGGATTCATAATATTTGTAAATTTCGCCAAAACACGATTCGGGATTCTGTGCAGCGGTGACAAATCGCATCACCCGTTTTCGCGGCGTCTGTCACCCAAACCGCCGTGCGGCGCAGGAAAACGCAAAGCCTTCTCCCAACGGAGAAGGCTTTGCGTATTTGCAGGATTCAGCGCCGCGCGCTCAGTAGCTGTACACGCCGCCGCCGATAAATTCGCGCAGCATGCTCTCGGGCGCGAGCAGGGCGGGGTCGATCGTCTCGAAGCGCTCGAGCGCGGGCAGGATGCTGCGGATCTCCGCATAGCGCTCCGCGCCCTCGGGCACGGCCGCGAGCAGCGGCTCGGCGAAGTTTTTCATGATCGACACCTCGCACGGGAACGACGAGTCGAACATCAGGTTCGCGCGCTCCTTGAACGGGGAGATGAAGCGCTTTTCGCCGCGGCGGACGTTTGCCCACATGTCCAGCGTCGCAGCGGCGGGCGTGCCGCGGAAGTTGCTGTCGCGCACGAGGCGGCGCAGCAGACGCATCCACGTGCCCTTGAACACCTCATTCCCGTCGTCGTCGACAACGACGGAGCGCGCGCTGATATACAGCCGGAACGCATCCGGGCAGTAGGCGGCGATCTCATCGTTGAGCGCGTGGATGCCCTCGCACACGGCAACCTCGTCCTTGCCGAGGCGCATGGGCCGGCCGATGGGGCCGGACTGTACGCGCGTGACGAAATTGTAGCGCGGCAGGTGGATCTCCTCGCCGCGGGCGAGCGCGTTGAGGTGCTCGCCGAGCAGGTCCATGTCCAGGCACGCGGGGGACTCGAGGTCCACATCGCCCTCCGGCGTGCGCGGCGCGGTGCGCGGGTTGACGGTGCGGAAATAGTCGTCCATGGCGAGGCTCTGGCTGCCGATGCCCATCCGGCGCAGGGCCTCGGCGATCTTCATGGCCGTGGTGGTCTTGCCGCTGCCGGACGGGCCGGACAGCAGCACGATCGGGCACGTATGCACGTTCTCGGCGATGGCGCGGGCCGCGCGCTCGATCTTTTCGGCGTAGGCCGCGTCGCACGCGTCGACGAATTCCTTGGGGTCAGTCTGAATGCGGCGGTTGATCTCCTGAATATGATAACTCATTGAAAAAACGCCTCCAGTTCCGCCTTGGCCGCGCAGATGCGGTCGATATTGGCGATGTATTCCGTGGGGTACTTGGGGTCGATGTGCCGCTCGAGCTTGCCGCCGTTGGGGCGCACGAGCTTCGTCGACGCGCCGCCGCCCATGGCGAGGATGCTGCACAGCTCCTCCATGATGCAGATGTTGTAGAGATTCTCCTGACCCGGCCGCGTCCAGCCGACGTTTTCAAAGCCGCCGGACATGAACTTCTGCCGGTAGAGGTAGTACGGTGCGTAGCCCGCCCTGGGCAGCACGGTACCGGCAAAGTCAAGCATCTCGCCGACGGCTGCTCCGTCGGGGGTGGGCGCATCCTGCGCCATCAGGTTCGAGCCGCGCTTGCGCGAGAGCGTGTGCACGGTGACGTTCTCGGGCGCGAGTGCGAGCACCTGCTCGAGCGTGGCGCGAAAGCCGTCCGGCGTGTCGCCGGGAAGCCCCGCGATCAGGTCCATATTCACGGCGAAGCCGCCGGTCTCGCGCACGAGGCGCAGCGCGTCGTAAATATCCTGCGCGGTGTGGCGGCGGCCGATCGTGTCGAGCACGCGGTCGTCGAGCGTCTGGGGGTTGACGCTGATGCGGTCGACCCGGTGCGCGCGCAGCACCTGCAGCTTGTCGGCGGTGATCGTGTCGGGCCGGCCGGCCTCGACGGTGAACTCCCGCAGTGCGCTCAGGTCGAACGCCGCAGCCAGCTGCGTGCACAGCGCGTCGAGCTGGCGCGCCGAGAGCGTGGTCGGCGTGCCGCCGCCGATGTAGAGCGACACGACGCGCAGCCCCGCCCTGCGCACGGCCTCGGCGGTCGCGGCGATCTCGCGGGCGAGCGCCTGCAAAAACTCCGGCACGAGCGCCATGCTCTTTTCCACCGACTGGCTCACGAAGCTGCAATAGGCGCAGCGCGTCGGGCAAAACGGGATGCCTACATACAGGCACACGTCCTTGCTGCCGAGCGACTCCATGGCGCGCAGCGTGGCGTGTGCGGTGCGCACGACGAGGTCGGCGCGCGCGGGGGAGACGTCATACTGCCGCTCAAACTGGCGCGCGGCCTGCGCGTCGTTGAGTCCCTGCGCAAGCAGCGGGGTCATGAGCTTTCCGGGGCGCACGCCCGTGAGCATGCCCCACGGCCGGCGCGGCAGCCCGATGCCCATGGCGGCGCGGTAAAACGCGCGCTTGACCGCGCCTTGCAGTCGGCGGTCGGTCTCGGCAGGATCGGTCAGCTCGCCGTTGGGCACGCTCGTGCGGCCGTTGGCCGTCTGCCCGTGGTAGACGAGCACGCACGTCACGGTCGTCACTTTTGTGCCGGACATGAGCCGCAGCTCTGCGCGGTCGCCGGTCGGCCGCCCGTCCGGATACTCCGGGCGTTCGTCGGGAAACAGCGTCAGGAGCATCTGCTCCGCCGCGTAGCGGTAGTCATGTCCGATCAGATAGAGATTCATGGTTCTTCTTCTTTCTTCGCCCTGCCGGATGGTCAGGTGCGGTCTTTTGCTTTGTTTTTGAGCGCCTTGGCCTTCGCCTTGACGGCCTTGGTCAGCTCCTTGCGGCGCTGTGCGTGCTCATGCACACGCGTAAAGGCGCGGCCGTTGGTCTGGCCGGAGCGCAGCGCCGGGAACGCCTGCGCGATACGCTCGTGCACGATGTTGCGGTGGCTGAGGATCTCCTCGCGGCGCTGCAGCAGTTCACTGCGGCGCGCCAGCAGCTCACTGCGGCGCTCGATCGAGGCCTCGGCGCGCTTTTGCGCAAGCTCCGTGCTCTTTTCCTTCATACCGGTGTAAACCTCCATGCCGCGGTCCTTCGCGTCTGAGGTGCGGATATAGATCTCCTCGCCGATCTCGTCGGAGATGGCCGTGAGCGAATCCTCGATGGCCTGCAGGGCGCGCAGCTTCTTGGGCAGCTTGCGGATCTCCATGGCGGTGATGATGTTGTCCGCGATCCACAGTGCGCTGAATGTGCCGAGCAGCACCCAGCCGAGCTTTTTCGGGATGAGGTCGACGACCTTGGCTACGAGCGGCTGGAACACGTCGACCACAAACACGCACGCCAGTCCCCACAGCACCGAGAACTCAAGGCACACGTAGCCCTTGATGTTCAGCGGACGCTTGGAGTAGTCCCACCACTTGTCGTGGAACACCTTTTCCAGCACCCAGCCGGTGAGGTATTCGATGGCGCTCGTAAACAGCACGCTGCCGCCGAACAGCAGCCAGAGGCTGCTCTTGAGCGGCCCGAGCACGAGCAGCACGCTCATGACGCCGAAGCCGTAGATCGAGCAGATGGGGCCGTTGACGAAGCCGCGGTTGACAAATTTGCCATGCGCGACGGCGGCGAAGGCCACCTCGGAGCACCAGCCGAGGAAGCCGTAAATGTAGAAGTACCAGAGGATCTGGAACCAGGAATAGGGCACAAGCATGAAAAAAACTCCTCTCATGAATGCCTGTGGGCGGGAAACCCGGATTCATTTCATATTTGTCTATATTAACATAGCTATGCGGACTTTTCCAGCCTTTTCGGCGCGGATGGGAACAAAAAGCGCAAAGTGGCAACTGCCTGCCTTTTGTCAACATCCCCGTGGGTACCATCATCCATAACATCGAGCTGTATCCCGGCAAA
>ERZ836939.3417-NODE-3417-length-13496-cov-4.014061_pt1 | contig 13496 bp, 19 predicted proteins | sample MGYA00519912_ERZ836939 | MGnify/ENA primary metagenome ERZ836939 (study PRJEB31850, sample SAMEA3708810) | human gut metagenome | biome: human gut; feature: human-associated habitat; material: faeces | place: China | collected 2014 ... | reverse complement strand
AAACTTGGCAAGGTAAACCTGTGAACAAATTGTGAACATTTCCCCAATTTGTTCATATTTTGTTCATAATTGCAAAATTGGCATGGATATTGCTAGGCAACTATAACATTAAATTGTCTGACAATATCATACAAAGTCTGTCACTTATCCTATTGACATATTAGTTCATTTGGACTATAATAAACTCAACAAATCAATACAGCACGGCCAATAAGGCAGGAGGGAATATGATGAAAGAAAATACTTTAGTTTTACGTCCATCTTACTGGGCTTCAGTTTCCGGAGGAAAAGATAGCTTATATATGTTAAAATACATATTGACTAACATAGATAAGTACCCATTAGATGGAGTGATTCATTTCGAACTTGAGATTGACTTTCCATTCATTCATGAAGTAATTGACTATATAGAAGATGAATGCAAAAAATATGGCATTAAATTTGTCAGAATCAAGCCTAGAAAAACATGGGATGAACTATATAAAAAGTATGGATTTCCGACAAGAAAGACACGCTGGTGTAATAGTTATTACAAATTGGATGCACTTAAACAACTTAATGAATATATGAATCAATTAGGTTATTTCGTTGTAAGCTATATCGGATATTGTGCTGATGAGGAAAAAAGGTTTAAAAATAAAAATAAAAATAAAAACGAAATATACCCACTTGTTTATGCAGGCATTAAAGAATGTGTAATATTAGAATGGGCGAAAAGACAGCCAATATTTAACCATTATTATGAGTACAACACTAGATGTGGCTGTATGTATTGTCCAATGTCAAGGTACATTAATTATGCCTATTTGTATAAATTTTATCCAGATAAATTTCAGTTCATGATTGAAAAAATGAGAGAGACTGAAAAAATGAGGGAACATGAACTTGGGCGTCCTTTTTCCGTGATATCCTCAAATCCAAAATATAATGCGGACTATTTAGAGGAAATCATTAAAACAAAATGGTTAAAAAAACTTGAAGAACAGGAGGAACAGTAAATGAAATCAAAATACACAAAAATCAAGTACACAAATACTGGGGTAAAAGCCCCGGTAGTAACTCTTATGAAATCCAACAAGGATCTTGACAGATCGGATATGATAAAGTTGAGATATCCGGACTTGATCATAACTATAAGGAGAGTTGCAAGAAAGACCATGTACAACCGTGCAAAGTCTCAAATAAACATTGAAGCAGACCATTTTATTTCTTCATTTCATGTTTATGATACTATCAATGATGCAAGGATTGTGTGCGAAAACCTTTACATATCAATTAAAAAACCGGAATTGGATTTCCGCATAACGACCAGGGATTACGATAGCATTTATGAGTATATGAAGGGGGTTTTGTACAATGCCAAAAAATCCTAAAATTCCGACCACTTCAAAGGGACTTAACGTAAACCCAAACATGCTGACTACTGCAGAGGCTTTACAGCTCCGCAGACAGCTTGCAAAACGTCTGAATCAGCGTATGCGTAGGTTAAAGGAAAAAGGATTTAATTCAGAAGTGGGAGGAGCGTATGCAGATTACCAAGACCTGCTTGCAAGATTTTTCCCAGGGAGATCGACCATTCCGGAAAATTTGGATAATGAAAAATATAAAGGTCTGCCACGAACCCAAGTTAAGGCTATTCAAAATGTGTTAAAAGAAAAGAGTAGCACTGTGCAGGGTTGGAGAGAGATCATAGATCAACGTCAAAAAACACTTAGCACTGAATACGGAATCAATTTTAAGTCAAAAGAGGAAATGAAGCTGTTTTTCAAATCTGAGGTTTGGAAGTGGATGCAGAGATTTTATGACAGCAAGCAGGTAATGAGAATCATCAGTCATAAACTGGATAATTCTACTGTTTCTGAGATCATAAAAGATTTAGAGAAGTTCAGAGCACGAACGGATCCAGACATGGCTGATACGATTGCAAAACAACTTGGTTTTTCCGGAGAGGCTGAGGCTTTGAAATACAGACCATAGCAGGGGGGTAAAGTAATGATAGTAGCAGGATATCCGGTGGTCTATTTTAAAAACTATGATTATATGCATTTATTTAATGGCAATTTTATACGGAGATCCAACGCAGGTCATTACCTTGGAGTATATGAAAAAATCATAACAGTGGACACGGAAACCTTTGTCTATCTTAACAAAAGCATTGGTTTTGTGACAGACTGGACAATCACGATAGAGGATGACTGCTGCATTTATGGTAATCATGTTTCTGATCTGATAGACACGATAGACAGAATCTGTACCACATTACATGCTGATGACAGCCACCTTGTAAGATTTTTTATTCATAATTTACCTTATGACTATGTTTTTCTCCGTAACCATTTTTTCCAAAAATGGGGGAATCCGGACAAATCATTAGCTGCTAAAACTCATAAGTACATCTTTATGAAATGGACAGGGCAGGGGATTGAGTTCCGTGACAGTCTTATCTTGACACAGCGATCGTTAGAAAAGCTTTGTAAAGACATGGGAACCACTGAGAAAGCTGTCGGAACATGGGACTATAAGAAGTTTCGAACACCAGAAAGCCCACGTACGGCAAAAGAAATAGCATATGTCTGTACGGATACGATAAGCTTATGCAAAGCCCTACGCAAATACATAGATCAGAGAGGGTTTAACGTGGCGAACTGTCCGCTGACCAATACTGGTTTTATCCGAACCAATGCCCGCAGAAGATCAAGAAAAGATAAGAAATGGCGTAAGCAATTTGAGCAAATGGCATTAACACTTGAACAGTATGACCAAATGCTTGACTGCTATCATGGGGGATATACGCATGCAAACAGATACTATGTTAATCAATTGATAAAAGAACCTGTCGAATGCTACGATTTTGCAAGCTCATACATTGCTTGGATGTGCTATTGCAAGTTTCCAATGACGAACTTTTGTTATACAAATAGTATAACATTAAAAGACATTATGGACTTGAAAGAAGATTATGCTTTTTCCGGTTATATAAGATTAAAGAATCTGAGGTTGAAAAAAGACTGCCCTATGCCACCTCTTGCTTTTTCAAAAGCAAAAGTTTGTGTTTTTCCGGAAGCAAAAAGCAAAAAAGAGCAGTTTCACGATAACCTAGATAACGGAAAGATCGTAAACGCTGATCTTGTCATATATCCCTTTACAGATCCGGATTTAGAAGTCATCCTGTCAAGTTATGATTATGAATGGGCGGACGTGTCAAAGGTCATGAGAGCGACAAAGGACTACTTGCCGGAGTGGTTCATTGGCTATTTGATGGAATTGTTTTTTAAAAAATGTACCCTTAAAGGTCTGGATGAAGCAAACTATATGATCTCAAAAGGGGAACTTAATGGAATGTACGGCATGACAGTACAGCGGATCATTCAAATCTTATGTACTGAGTTGATGGAATCCGGAGAGTGGGAGGCAAAAGAGCCAGAGGACAGAGAGAAAGAACTTGAAAAGTTTTACAAAAATAAAAACAGCTTTATGCCATACCAGTGGGGAGTTTTTATCACAGCCTATGCACAGGCATATCTTTTCCGGTTGGGAGCCTGCTGCCGGAGGTGGCTATACTCTGACACTGATTCCGTTAAGGGCACAGACTGGGATCATGATAAACTGGATGCATTTAATCAGTCCATCATTGATATGTCGAAAAAAAGAAACATCGGAGTAGTTGAGTATAAGGGTAAAACTTTCCGTCTGGGTATTGCTGAGTTTGACGGGATTTACAGTGAGTTTATAACGATGGGTAGTAAGCGTTATTGCTACCGGTTGAAAAAAGATTCGTCTTTGCATCTGACGGTAGCAGGAGTACCAAAAGAGGGAATCTATTGCCTTGATAATGACATTACCAACTTTCGAAAAGGATTTATTTTCAAAAATGATCTTACATTCCGCAGGAACTACCGCAGGGCAAATGATTGGCAGGATCCCAAGTGGAAAATGAAAACGGAGTATCTTTTTCATGATGGAATCAATGAACTGACCATTGACGGATGCAGGATTGAATATGGCTGTGCTATCCGGTTGACTGATACAGAGTATGAATTGGATCATACAATTCCGTATGATAAAGAAACAGGATTGCCATTGCCATTTGAAATGGAAGATACAGTATATGAATAGAATTGTTATAAATTTGTAATAGTTTTGTAACATAAATAAGTTAAACTGTATAAAGGAGGTGTAACCTATGAAAAAATTCTGGAAAGAAAACAAAGAAGATTTGAGTACATTGTTTTGGACTTGCGTCACTTTTGCCTGCATGTTTGCAAGCTGTCAAGTCTGGATGCTGTTAGGTGATTAAGGAGGTGAAGAACCATGATTGACATGTCAGAGATTTATGAAACACTGCGAACAAGCAGTCTGAGAAAAGTTAGCTATGAGGATGATGAGATCAGTATCATAGCATACAAAGTAGGAAATATCATTAGAATTGATGTAAAGGAGGTACAAAGATGACAGCAATTTATGAATTATATGATGCATTACTTACTATAAAAGATTATTGTGCGTCAAAAGACAATACATGCGAGGGTTGCCCACTCATTGATAGTGATGATTGCTGTATTTTTATAAAAGAGACTGCACCATCAAGAAGATTATATGTATAAAAGGAGAAAATACTATGTTAAAATCAAATGTAAAAATCACTTGCAAACCTTATACCGGTAACTCAAAAACAAAAGCTTTTATCGATCTTGAACTTGATGATACACTTGTAATTAAAGGACTTACATTGGTTGAGGGGAATTATGGACTTTTTTTGTTATTCCCAAGCAAAAAAGGAAAAGATGGAAACTATTACAATTCCGTTTACTCTCTGGATAAAGAGTGGTCAAATCTTTTGCAGGATGCCTGCATTAAAAAGTATAAGGAATGCAATCAGACTTCGCAGCCTGCAACCTCTGGGGGTGGATTTCAGTAAATGAATATTTACGATAAAAATGGGTGGCTGGATGTTCCAAGGCTTGTCCACCTTGCTGATAAAAATAAAATTAACTTTATCTTTATCATTGGAGCAAGACGAACCGGAAAAACATATGGAATATTTCAGCACTTTATCAATGATGTTTTTTCAAAAAATGAGAAAATCATTTATATGCGCCGGACAAAAGAACAGCTGGCAAAAGTGTTTCTTCCGGAATTTGATCCATGGCTGGACATCAACAAAGATATGAATAAATTTTTCCATTTTGAAAAACCCAGAGGTGAATACGGTCGTATTAAGATTGTGGAGCAGACAGAGGAAGAGGAGGTTTATAGAGGTGAGGCTTTTTGTCTCACATCAATGCATAATAATAGAGGTTTCTCAGGGTCTGATTTTTCAGAGGGTATTTATGATGAATTTATCCCGGAGAAGATTGCTAAGGCAATCAGTGGGGAAGATGATGCTTTTTTGAATGCTGTTGAAACAATCTCAGCAAACAGAGAGCTGCAAGGGAAGAAACCATTCCGCTGGTGGCTGGCTTCCAATTCCAATACACTGGATAATCCGATTGTACAAGCTTTTGGTTTGCTTCCAATCCTGGAGAGAATGAAAAAGAATAAGCAGGAATTTTCCATGTTAAAAGAACGCGGAATCATTTTAGTATTAATTAATGATTCCCCGATTTCAGAAAAGAAAAAAGATACTGCTTTGTATCGGGCTTTATCGGGTGATACAGACTTTGCAAAGATGGCTTTATCAAATGAATTTGCGTATGACGATGTTTCGGCTATCAAATCAGAGGACATACGACAATACAAGCTTATTTGTGTGATTGGAAAAGTTGCAATTTATGAGCATAAATCGAAAGCACACTTGTATGTGTCAGATCATGTTTCTGGGTCTTGTAAAGATGTGTTTGAGGACACCCAACATGGAAAAGACCAATTCACATGTTTTTACAGTTGGATTGATAGCTATCGTCTGACAAATAGGATAAGTTATCAGAATATTTCCGTAAAATTTTATATTGACAAATTATTCAAATAGACTTATATTTTAATTAGGTCAACGTGGCTACATCGACCGCCGGAAGCGGATGCCGTGGGATGATTACCCGGAAGCGTTGACCTATTTAATTAACTTCCGGCAGAAAAGGAGATAAAAATGAAAGTAGATCAGATTTTAGAACTTGGAAAACTTGGATTTACAAAAAATGAGATCATGGGGATTCTGAACGCTCAGAGCATGTCCGGACTTGGACAGATTCCAACTCCGGAACAGGGTACTCCGCAGCAGACTACTCCGGTACAGATTCCAACTCCGGGACAGGATGCAACCAATACAGCATTGCTGACAGCGATCAATACCTTGACTGCTACGCTCCAGGCTGGCAACCTGTCAGCATCCGGGAAAACTGGAACAACACAGCGGACTTCTGACAACGTAGCAGAAGACCTTATGAAACTCATGAATTAAGGAGGGTAAATAAATGGCAAACAGTTTAGTAGTCCAGGACGCCTATTTGATCATCAATGATTTATACAAGATGGCTACCGGACGTGAAAACATCAAAGCAGTAGACACAAGTTCCTTTGTGTCGGTTGGTGAAACCATGTTGCGGACAGGTGTAGAACCAACACTGAAAGCACTCAGTCAGTGGTGTGGACGAACCTACTTTGAAATGGAAAAATACAGATCCGGAGTGTTCCGGTCAATCATTGAGAATAACGAACGCTGGGGAGCTATCACACGTGAGATTATTTCTTTACCACTGGATGCAGAAGCATCACAGGATTGGAATACTGATCTGAATGAAAATCAGCTTGCTGATGGTCAGTCGGTTGATATGTACAAGATCAATGCACCCAAGGTAGTAGAGTTAAAATTCTACGGAAGTAAAGTTTTACAATCGCATATCACAAGATTCCGTGATCAGCTGGCGTTAGCTTTCTCAAATGAAGCAGAGTTTCTCATGTTTGTAAGCAGCTATATGACTGCTTATTATAATGACATCGAATCTAGAAATGAAGCAAAGCGCAGACTGACGGTGCTTAACTTTATGGCAGGCATTTCCTCTCTTGGAACAAATGAGGTTGATCTGGTAAAGGAGTATAACACAGCCTATGGCACAGAGTTGACAAGAAAGCAGCTTTTAAGTCCGGAGCATCACAGGGATTTCATGGCTTTTGTGGTTGCAAGAATCAAGAAAGATTCCAAAAAGATACAGGATCGCACGACAAAGTATCACATGAATCTGACTGGAAAGGATATCTTACGATTCACAAGACCGGAGAACCAGAAACTGCTTATGTACACTGATTTCTGGATTGATTCTGAAACACAGGTATTTCCGACAGTCTTTAATAATGAACAGTTAAAGATTGCCGACAAAGAGCTTGTAAACGGCTGGCAGGAGTTTGACAGTCCAGCTATCAATATCACCCCTAACATTATCGATTCAGCTGGAGTATCAAAAACAGCTACGAAAGCAGTAAATCTGCCATATGTACTTGGTCTTTTATATGATCGTAGAGCAATGGGAGTAAATAATCAGTGGATGTATTCGGCATCTACTCCGTTCAATGCAGCAGGTGGTTACTACAATATCTTCGATCACTACCGGTTCAATGCTTGGAATAACTTCACACACAACGCAATTCTTTACGTACTGGGGGAGGGGGGAAAATAAAATGTTAGCTGCGTTATTACCTATTCCTGCCGGTGGTTCTATAAGTGTAAAATTTCCATTTAAAAAAATAGGTATAAGAAGATTAATAGTATCTTCTCCTCATAATGATGTTACATTAAATTATAACGGAACCCCAATTATTAATTTTAACAGTTCCAACGGATTTGTCGAATTGAAGTTTGAAAGCTATTATGGATTTCCGGACTCATCTTTATTTTCAATGGTTAATAATGGAACTACTCCTGTACAAGCGACAGTACTTGTCGATTATGTCCCAGACGCACCTATAAATAGTGATTATTTTGAGAGGAGTTAGCATGACAGACACAATTTTAACCGTATTGGGAAACTATGCATTTCCTATCGTTTGTTGTATCGGTATGGCATACTTTGTGAAGTACATGTATGACCAGACCAATGCAAGAGTTGATAAGCTCAACGAAGAACACAAAAACGAAGTTGACACGCTTTCAGAAGTGATCAAAAATAACACAATCGCTCTGGAAAAAATGAACACGTTAATCGAACAGATTGGAAAGTAGGTACTATATGACAGCTAATGAACTTGTAGCATATGCTACTAATTTAATTGGTACTCCTTATGTGTGGGGTGGTAACACCCCAGCACAGGGACTTGACTGTTCCGGATTGCTTTACTATATCCAGAAAAAAGCAGGATCAGAGGTTGAAGATATGACGGCTTCTGGCTATTCGACGATTGGAAAAAAGATTGATATTGGGCAGAAAAAACCGGGTGATTTTCTCTTTTTTGGCAGACCAGTGACCCATTGTGCTATTTATGTTGGAAATGGATATATGATCGAAAGCCGAGGAGGACGAAAAAACACTGCTTCCAATCCTGGTATTGGAGTTGTCAAAAGCCTTGTAAGTCGTAGATCTGACTTATCCTGCATCCGCAGGGTATGGACAGAATATAATGAAGCACTAACCTATTCGATTGGAAAAACTTATACAACCAGAGTTGACCATTTACGTGTTCGTTTTTCTGTCTGGGGGCAGATCAAAGAGTATGCACAGCTGACAAGGGATGGTATGAAACATGCTTATTCCGATGGGTGTTTAAAAAAAGGAACCACAGTCACGGTAAAGGATGTTAAAAAGGATGTGAGCGGAGCGACGTGGGTTAAAATTCCATCCGGTTGGATTTGTGCCATTACTTCAAAAGGCGAGGTTTACTTATCATGACAGAGATTATCTTATACCATTTTTCAAAAAGAAAAAACAGTACCAAAAGACCAACGGGACAGGGCACTACTGTGCCCTGTCTTTTAAAATCAAATACAACTTTTCAGAATCCGGTATTTAAGTTAAAGCTAGCACTGGATAGTGCGTTGCAATTTAACTATTTAAAGTGGGCTGACCATTACTATTTTATTAATTCAACAATTTCACTGAATAACGACATGGTTGAGATCTCAGCAAGTGAGGATGTGTTAGCTACCTACCGGACAGAGATCAGCAATTACACCTGCTTTATTGAGCGATCCAGTAAGCAGACTACGCTTGCTAATGACAGCATGTACATCCCAACAAATGACTGGGTAAGTCAATCCACGATAGTTGGACAGCCAATAAATACGTTTGTGAATGGGTACGCTCCAAACTATTTATTGAGAACTGTATCAGTTGAGGGAGTAAACACCTATTATATAAGAGGTGAGCAACTGAAAGATTTGTGCTCATTTATGTATACGTATGGATCCATTCCGGATGTAATGGAAACAGCATTGACACGTTTACTTTTTAATCCGTTTGAATATATTCTTGATTTAAAATGGTTACCTTTTAGAGTTGATAAGTTTTTAAATATATTAGATACCGTAAAGCTTGGATACTGGGACAGCAATGCAAATGCCTATCTGATAAATGACGCATCTTGTACCTTTTCCTATGATTTAAGCCTTGGTAATCCCTTATATGCTGATACAGATTTTAGATTTTACAACGCAACTTTTTCAAAGTATAGCGTAAAGCTTCCGTTTGTAGGGGTTATTCCTATCAATCCAGCAAAGACCCATAAGGGGCAGTTAAAAGCTACTTATAACTTTGATGCTGTCTCCGGCATGGCAGACGTTTGGGTAACTTCCGGATCTGATGAATATGCACATTTTCAATGTCAGCTTGCCGTTCCGGTGCAAATTGGGTATGCTACGGCAAACATTGGTCAGCTTACTACCAGCTTGATAGACGTAGGAACAAGCCTTGCTTCCGGTAACCCAATAGGGGCTATCACAAATACGTTGGGGGCATTTCAGAGCGTGACTTCTCCGGAGCCTAACATGGTTGGTAGTGTTGGCAACATTAGCTCAATACTAAATAACATGGAAGCAAACAGCATTTGCTATGCCTGCACAAGCTTAGATCCAGATGGGGCAAGTGAGGGTTTTGTAGATGGCACTGTACGCACTATATCTGGACTGAGTGGGTTTGTAAAGTGCCGGAATGCATCTATCCAGATTGCAGGATTTGAGGGGGATCAAGAACAGGTAAACAGCTACCTAAATAACGGGTTTTACTTTGAATAGAAAGAGGTGATAAACATGTGGACACCGGTTAATTTCGATAAAATCAACATTTGCACAAATTACTTCCAGCCATCCGGAATAAAAGTAGATAGCTTATACACAGATACGTTTGATCGGATGCTTTATGAGCGTGTTTGTTCTATTTTGGACATTACCTATAATGGAACTATTGACATTGATTATTTCAAATATTGCTTGCTTTTCGGGGGGTATATTTGCATCACAAAGACAGACCTTTATGGACTGATTGCACAGTATCCAATGCTGACAGGCTACAATATTTATTTCAAACCAACCACAGCTACTATACACACGTATGCAAGCAACGCAGAGATTGACATGGAAGATATGGAGATTGGGAAAGACTGTTCCGTCATCTATCTAAGACCGACTTTCTGCGGCATTGGTGATATCATCGGTTTTTACAGCTATAAGCTGGCATTGGTAGCAAGTGCGTTTGATATGAATGTTTTTAATTCAAAACTTGCATTTTTGATAGCTGCGAAAAACAAATCCGCAGCTCAGACCTTGAAAAAAATCTATGACTCTATTCAATCTGGTAATCCGGTTGAGGCTTTTGATGTATCAATAAAAAGCGAGGACAGGCAAGGAAGCAAACAAGATGCATGGGAATCTTTCAACAAAGATTTGAAGCAGAACTTCATTGCACCGGAGTTGATTGAGGTATTTGAGAAACTTCTGGACCAGTTCGATACAGAAGTTGGTATTCCATCTGTCGGGTCTGATAAAAAAGAACGACTGAATGTGCTTGAAACAAGCAAAAATGATGCAGAATCCGTGACAAGGCTCACTACTTGGCTTGAGACCATGAACGCAGGTGTTGAGATGACAAACAGACTTTATCCGGAGATGAACTTATCAATCAAGATCAAAAGCTATGAAACTGCGGAGGTGAAACCATATGGGACTTTATAGAGCAACGATAGCAGGACTTTATGAATGGAACAATACCCTATTTGACAAGATGGAGTTCCCGGAATCAGCCGACAGACAGAATTTTATCGACAGTTTGCTTCTGTCATATGGGGATTGTGAGCCACTTTATCCAGACTGGGATTTTATGCATGAGAACGCCATACCTGCATGGAGCAGGAAGTGGAAAAGAAGCATAGACAAAGTATACAAGGTATTAGATTTAAATGAGTACGAACCGCTTGAAAACTATGACCGTCATGAAGAATGGACAGATAGCCCGGATATGACACGAACAAGTCAGAGTTCCGGACAGGATGTAAATAGGGCAGAAGCAGGACAGGGAACCACTACGACCAACTCTGGGGCAGATACAGCTATCAATGATGTCAGTGCTTTTAATGATTCCAGCTACAGTCCGAACGAAAAAACAACAACGGAGTACGGGGGCAGCACAAAAGTACAAAGCTCTGGGGAAAACAAAAACACATTTGAATATGGAAAAGGTGAAACAAGCCGAGAGACAGGACAGAATAAGCATTCCGGACATATTCATGGGAATATTGGTGTGACCACTTCGCAGCAGATGGGGCTATCTGAGCTCAGTCTGAGGAAACAAAGCTTTATTGATTATTGCACTGGGCTTTTTGCACAGGATCTGCTTTTATTAATTTATTAAGGAGGAATGATTATGTTTTTTGAATACCCACATAGTTCTATGCAGGATATGAACTTAGACTGGTTACTTAAAGTTGGCAAACAAGCTGACAAAGATCATGGGGAGTGGACGCATATTAAAGACACAGCACAGACCATGATTGATGATGCTATTCAAAAATCACTTGATGATGGAGAGATCGGAAAAGTAGTAAATGAAGCTACTACAAAAGTCATCACTGAACAGATTGACCCATTAAAAGAACAGGTTGGAACAAATACAGCTGATATTACAAAGTTACAAAAAAGAGAAGGTCTTTTTGACCACTCCGGAAAAACCATCATCATCGGAGACAGCTACACGGTTGGTTATAGCCCAGAGGGTAACTTACAGCCCTGGACTACAAACTTTATCAAATACACAGGTCTTGAGAACGTGACTATTTCCGCAAATGGGGGAGCTTCATTTTCGACAGCTTCCAATTCATTCCTTATGCTTTTAAATGCTGTCCCTGCTTCTGATGACGTGAAACAGATCCTTGTAGTTGGAGGGTTTAATGAGTTCGGAACCTATTCAGAGATTGAAAACGCAATCAATGCTTTTATGGGTGCTGCGGAGGTCAGATTCCCAAATGCAAAAGTGTTTGCCGCTATGGTAGCATGGTCAGTTGACCGGACGGATGACCCAAACGTGCAAAACAGATTAAAGATTGCAAAATCCGTTTATAATACACAGCGTAAGAATTGGCGGTATCTGGCAGGATCAGATTATATACTCCATGCTGACGGTTTCCTTGCTTCTGACGGATTTCACCCAAACGCAACAGGACAGGAACGGCTTGCTACCTATCTTGCTACAGCTGTCGAAACAGGGGCATGCAGCCCATCATTTTATGAAGTTACTGCAAACTTTGAAGCTGGTGACTTTGCACCAACTCTGGGATCAAGTTGGATTTTTGTGAGCTCATATAATGAAAATACAAGTACTTTAATCTGGGCTAACTATGTTTGCCTACCAAACAGCGGAACACTTGTCTGTGACGGCACTGAATACCGTTTGGGGCGTATCTATTCGACTTCTTTTATCGGAGATCATAACGGATACACGTGTTACCCAACAAGTGTGATCGTTAAGTCCGGCAGTGACTTTTTTCACATTCCTGCACAGCTTAACTTCCGAGGTCGACATATCTATTTGAGTTTGTATGATATTTCTGATGATAAGCACAACTACCGGACTTTAACAAACGTTACACAGGTACAGATTCATAGAGGGTCAATTACGATGTAAAAGAGAGGTAGCCCAGCGGATGCCGGGCTACCGTTTTATTTTGCTTCTTTCAAAAGCTTTCTGAGCAGCTTGATTACGCCCCAGTTTGTTGATGCACTGTAAGTTCTTATACCTTTTTGAGGGTTCAAAATAAAGCTTCTTTTTGAAGCATCATAATAAAGGACCTTCCAGTCTTTAAATCCTGTCATGCTTATCTCAACAAAACCTAAATAATAGTTAAAGTGTTGAACAATCAAAGTATCACAATCTTTGCTAAGTTTGCATATAAACCCTTGATTATTGAGATCAAGAGCAAGCTGTTTAAGGTTCATTGTATCTTTGTTGTAGTATGGATTCACTCTCATGTTATATACCTCCTATTTAAATCCTTTGCTTTTCATTTCATTTTTAAGATTAAGTAACTCATTCCATAGTTCCTTTTGCTTTTTTTCGAAAAAATCACAATTAGGATAATTCCTA
>ERZ836939.3416-NODE-3416-length-13496-cov-4.901421_pt1 | contig 13496 bp, 11 predicted proteins | sample MGYA00519912_ERZ836939 | MGnify/ENA primary metagenome ERZ836939 (study PRJEB31850, sample SAMEA3708810) | human gut metagenome | biome: human gut; feature: human-associated habitat; material: faeces | place: China | collected 2014 ... | reverse complement strand
CCCACTGGTCCACATTGTCGGCCATGGGGCTGGACGGGGTGATGGGGTAGATGCCTGCCACCTCGGTGAAGGCGTAGGACACATGGGCGGCCGCGGTGTTGCCGTCCATCGTTTTCAGCTTTCTCGCCATTTGAAACGATTCCTCCGAAATTTTGTATTTTGAATGACGGGTCAAAATGGACCATATTGGATCATTTGTGCAATAATTAAGAATAGGGAGGCCATAACGAACCAAATGCCAAAAAGAGGCGTCTGGAATTTCATCCACTTCTGCCAGGGAAGATCCGCGATTGCCAAAGTGGCCATATAGCTTGCGTGGGTGGGATAGATCGTGTTGGAGAGGCCATCTCCGAACTGATACGCTAAAATCGCAGTCTGCTGAGTAATTCCAAGCGCATCGGCAAGGGGACTGATAATTGGCACAATCAAAGCAGCCTTTCCGCTACCGGAATAAATAAAGAAATTCAAAATAGTTACTGCGAATAAGACCCCTACAATTGTGAGAGAGGTCGGCAGACTGCCAATTACCTTTGACAGGCCATAGACGATTGTATCCAAAATATTGCCTTCCGTCATGACAACAGAAATCCCTCTAGCCAAGCCGAGCACCAGAGCACCCATAATAATTCCACGGCAGCCATCCAGAAACTTGGTGCACATTCCATTTACGCCCAGCCCAGAAATCAAGCCCACACCAATTCCCATGGCGATGAACATGCCGCACATCTCCGCCATTCCCCATTCCCAGGCGACAGTGCCGCCAATGATGAACAGGAACATGATGACAGCGAAGATGCCTGCCATTTTTTGCCGCGGGCCAAGGGCAATGGTCACCCCCTCACCCTGGGTCATCTCTGCCCGCTTGCACTGATCCTGCTCATAGCAGGCGCTGAGCTGCGGATTTTTGTGTATTCTGGCCGCATAGCGCATTACGTAGATACTGGTAACCAGAAGGAACGCTGCATAGACAATGATGCGCAGCCATATCCCGGAGTAGAGCGGTAGTCCGACCAACTGCTGGCACAGGATTACAGTATACGGATTTGCCAGGCCGGACGTGAAACCTACTGCGGAACCGCAGATAACGACAGCGCAGGCTGTTACGGTATCAAAGCCCAGCCCCAGCATTAGCGGCAGGACGATAGGTATATAGACTACCGATAATTCAGGCATTCCGAGGAAACTATCCAGGAGGGAGAGAATGAGTAGCAGGAGGGGAATGACCACAATCCCTCTCGTGGAAAATCGCCTGGAAATCGCTTGAAGCAAAGCTGGGATTAGGCCGGCTGATGTGATAAGGTTAAATGTTCCGGCAACGCAAAATGTGAGGATCACAATCAAGCTGGCATCTTCGAACCCCTTCGGGATGGCAGAAAACACATCCATAATACCGACTGGGGAGGAGCCTACCACCGTATAGCTTTCTGGATCAATTATTTCTCGCCCTGTGGCAGAATCCACTACGGTTGAGAACTCTCCGGCCGGCAGAATATAGGTCAATGCCGCCACAATGACAAGCACACAAAATAAGATGGCAAAAACATGGGGGAGCTTTACAGGCGGCTTTTGCGCTTCTTTTTTGTGATAATCCGGTCCATTCAATGCCTTCATCTCCTCACAATAAATTTCTTTGATGCTTTGTACAGCTACACTCCGTTGCCTGCTAATTATCCCTTACAGGCAATTGCCTCGATCTCGACCAAACCTCCCATGGGAAGCGCCGCGACCTGGACGCAGGAGCGGGCAGGGAACTGTCCCCCGAGACACTCCTGGTAAATCGCATTCACTTTTGCAAAGTCGGCCAGATCCTGGACAAAGACGGTGGTTTTGATGATGTCCTCAAATCCGTAGCCCGCCTCGGTCAGAATCGCTTTTAGATTGGCCATGGACTGGCGGGTCTGTGCCTCCACCCCCTCCGGCAGCTTCCCGGTGGCTGGGTCAATGCCAAGCTGGCCGGAAGTGGTCAGGATGCTGCCGGTATGGATCGCCTGCACGTAGGGCCCAATGGCGGCGGGAGCGTTTGTTGTGTTGATGATGGTCTTCATGAGCGATCTCTCCTTATCTAAAGATACTTTTTGAGAAAGCAATATACGTGCCAATTTTAAGCCCTCTAACACCACGCAGATCCACAGGGGTTGAGCTCCAAAAGTCTCAAAATAAGATTTTTTAAATCTCAAAATGACTCTATTCTCATTATGAGATTTTTGCCACTTGACATCCTCAGAAGGGCGGCGGGCTCCTCGTATACCCGATTTGGTGGGAAGCTCTCCCATGTGGGCAGGAAAAATGGCTTTATGAACCGTACAGAAACCATATTCTTGTCCGAAAAGGAGACTTGGCATTTCGCTTGCTGTTTTTCCATGTAGCTGACACGCCCCTGTCGAAAATGAACAAAGGAGTTTGAGCGACCATGGAGTATGTATTTGAAGGACTGGAGCCGCAGAATGTCCTGCGCAATTTTTGGGAGTTGTCTCAGGTTTATTCTCGCCGGGCCGACAACACCCGAGGAATCAGTGATTATCTGGCAGAGTTTGGACGGAAGTGCAATCTACAGGTCTACCAGGATGAAACCACGAATGTAATCATCTATAAACCAGCCACTCCGGGCTATGAGCACGCGCCCACGGTCATGCTGGCGGCGCATATGGATATGATCTGTGCGGCCAATCCTGGTGTGGAGCACGACTTTGACCACGAGCCGCTCCACCTGGTGCTGGATGAGGACCGGGACACGATCCACGCTGACGGGACCACATTGGGTGCGGACGACGGTCTCGGGGCTGCCTTTATCCTGACGGTGCTGGAGTCGGACACCATTGCCCATCCTGCCATCGAGGCCGTCTTTACCACCAATGAGGAGACGGATATGAAGGGGGCCTGGAACCTCCACTATGAGAAGCTCTCCAGTAAACTCATCCTCAGCCTGGATGCAACCCGCCTTTCCCTGGGCGGCGCCGGGGAACTGGAGATGGAGCTTTTCATGGATCGGCACATGGTTCCGGGCAGGGAGGGCGACGTGCAGGCCGTCATTTCCGTGGATGGGCTGATTGGTGGCCACAGCGGAAAGAACGCATTCTCGGAACGCGGGAATGCCAATATGCTCTTGGTACGGATGCTGTCCGATCTCCAGCGCAAAAAGCAGGTGCCCTTCCGCATCATTTCCTTTACCGGCGGCGATTACACGGCGTGCGCCCTAGCTAGGGACGCTGCCTGCGCCCTGAGCTATCCGGCTTCCTGCCAGCAGACCGTACAGGACGCCGTGGAGGAGTGGCAGGCAATTTACAGCAGCGAACTGGCGGTGCCGGATCCTGACGTCCGCCTCTCCCTCCGTATGGCCGAGACGCTCCAGAATGAGACCTGTGATGACGAGACCACAGGTCGGTTTATTACACTGCTCACGATTTTGCCAGACGGGCTCTGCTCTCTCCACAAATACTTTGAGCACAAGTATGAGTCCTGTGTGAATGAGGGCGTGGTGGAGACCTTGGCGGACAGCTTTCGGATTGTAACCTGTATCCGTTCAGCCCTGGCCGCCAAAAAGTACTTCCAGCTGGATAAGATCCAGCGCATCTGTGAGCTGCTCCACGTGCGCTGGAATGTGCTCCACGACCTGCCTCAGTGGGAATACAACAGCAATTCCCGGGTTGCAGCAGTCATTTCCGATATATATAGCGATATCGCCCCCAACGTGGCGCAGGGTACCTGTGAGCAGGGGATCTTTCTGATGAAGATGCTGGGGGCGGAGGCGGCTGGCGTCGGCCCCGTGGTGGAGAGTCCCCACTCTCCCAACGAGAAGATTTCTGCGGCTGTTGTGGCGGACGACTGGGCCCGCTTTGTCAAGGTCCTGGCCGCTCTAAAAAATTACTGAACCGTCCTCTGGATACTACATCAAAAGCGACCGCCCTTCCGGCCTCCCGGAGGGGCGGTCACTATGTTGGAAACCTGCGTTGCGCCGGTTCCCGCCGGGTGATATAATATCTCCGAGAGCATCGGAAAGGTGGGGTTCTATGCAGTCTATCCTTTTTCATATGCAGGAGACGGCCCAGCAGTACGTGGAAATCCTGCGGGATATTTTAGAGATTGATGTAACCATCATTGATGCACAGAGAATCCGCGTGGCCGCAAGCGGCCGCATGAAGGCCGAAATCGGAAAGAGTATGGAGAGCTATGGAAGCATTGTGCGTCATGCGCTGGAGACAAAGCGCACCGTGGTCGTTGAGCGGGCGCTGGAGGATGCACTGTGCGCAGACTGCCCCAGCCGGGCAGACTGCGACAATCTCAGCGAAATATGGAGCCCTATTTTGGTGGAGGACAGGGCTATCGGTGTGATCGGCTGCGTGTGCCGGAGTGAAGCGCAGCGGGAGCGGTTCCTGGAAAAGCGGGAGCTGTTTGCGCGTTTTTTTGAGCAGTTTTCCGGCCTGCTGGAGAGTAAGGCGCACGACCTTTTGGCGGCGGAACGAAATAAAAACATCCTCCAGTCGTTGGAGCATATCCTTGGGCGGGTTCAACTGGGGATTTTAATCCTGGATGACGGAGATCGTGTGGTTCACATCAATGAATTTGGCCGGAAGATCCTCCATTTAGAGCTGGAAGATGCCAGCCAGTCTGTCACAATCTGCCCTGCCGGGCACGGGCAGGAAAAAGAGTATATCGTTCAGTCCGGGAGTACTGTCAGAACCATTGTGGCCGACGTCAATCACCTGGGGCTGGGCTCTTACGATCATATGCTGCTTTTTGCGGATGCGGAACTGCGTTCAGATGAATCAAACGGCCTGCTAGATATTACGACACCCACCCTGAACCGCATGATTGGCGCCTCCCCTGGTATCTGCGCTCTGAAGAAGAGCATTCAGGCTGTGGCGCCCTCTTCCTCCAACATCCTGGTGACCGGAGAGAGTGGTACCGGCAAAGAATTGGTAGCTAGGGCCATTCACGAGGAAAGTCAGAGGAAGGATGGGCCGTTCGTCGCAGTCAACTGCGCGGCATTGCCGGAAAATTTACTGGAGAGCGAATTGTTTGGATATGTGAAGGGAGCCTTTACCGGGGCCAGCAGTAGCGGGAAGGCGGGACTCTTCGAGACGGCACAGGGTGGTACGTTTTTTATGGATGAGATTGGCGATATGCCCTTGCCCCTTCAGGTGAAGCTCCTGCGGGTGCTGGAGCAGCGCGAAATCCGCCGTTTAGGCAGCAATAAGCCGGTTCCCATCAATATTCGCTTTGTGTTTGCCACCAACCGTAATCTAGAGGAGATGATTGAAGCAGGAACCTTCCGAAAGGATCTCTATTATCGGATCAACGTGGTTCCCCTTACGATCCCGCCGCTGCGGGAGCGTGGACGGGATGTGCGGCTGATTGCAGGCAGTTTTATCCGGAAATTCTGTGTGGCCATGGGTAAGACCTGTTCCGGCGTAAGCGATGACTTCTGGGCTGTGCTGGAGTCCTACCGGTGGCCGGGCAATGTACGGGAACTCCAGAATGCCATCGAATATGCCATCAATATGATGCCGTCCTCTGGCTTGCTCCGGTCTGAGCTGCTCCGACGGAAGCTCTCCGGCCGCGAGGTAGAGCATGTCCCCGTGGAGCCACTCCCTCAGCTTGAGGATTGGAACTTGTCACATATTGAGGCCCGCGTCATACAGCAATGCCTGGCTCAGTGCTCCGGCGAGCGGGACGCGAAACGCCTGGCCGCGCAGAAATTGGGGATTTCAAGGGCCACGCTCTATCGAAAAATCCAGGAATACGGACTGTAAATCAATCTTATGATGGGGCCCAGATCGGTATCAAAATGAGAAAATCTCATTTTGATACCGATTTTTTGCATTTAAATCTCAAAATAAGATTCGAGGGACCTCGATGTCAGATGACAGGAGGAAAGAGGTAGGAGAATTCAGGCAATTTAACACTCTTTCGCGGAATTTTACACATTTTTGGGGCTTTTTGAATTTGGCACGGCGGTTGCTCTTCTAATAAGGCAAGAGACTTAAGAGGAGGAAGCCACCATGCCCGATGTAGAGAAGATCTGTGAAATCCAATGTATCGCCAACCCACGCCGCACACAAGGAGGCTGTCCGGACTTCCTGTCCCGGGCGGCAACAGAACCGGTGCGGCACCTGCACCAGTCAATCCCGGCATACAGCCCCACGCCCTTAACGGTACTTCCCAGCCTGGCGCAAAGGCTGGGCATCGGCACCATCTGTGTCAAGGACGAGTCAAAGCGGTTTGGCCTGAACGCATTCAAAGGCCTGGGCGGCACCTATGCGCTCTGCCGGGTGGTCTGCGAGAAGCTGGGGCTGGACTACCGGACTGTAACGCTGGAACAGCTTCAAACGCCGGAGAACCGGGAGAAGATTTCTCAAATGGTGTTTATCACCACGACCGATGGCAATCACGGGAGGGGGATCTCCTGGGCCGCCGGCCTTTTGGGCGCGCAGGCGTATATCTATATGCCCCGCGGCTCCGTGGAGGCCAGGGCCCAGGCAATCCGTGACGCGGGGAATGCGGTGGTAACCATCACCGACCTCAGCTATGACGATGCCGTCCGGTACACGGCTAAGCTGGCGGAGGAGAATGGCTGGTATCTGGTACAGGATACCTCCTGGCCCGGCTATGAGGAGGTCCCCCGGTGGATCGTCCAGGGGTACACCACAATGGTCTACGAGGCGCTGGATCAGATGGAGGCGCAGGGGCTGCGTCCCACCCACGTGTTCCTCCAGGCCGGGGTCGGGGCGATGGCCGGCGGCGTGCTGGGGGCGCTGTGCTGTACCTTCCAGGAAAAGCGCCCGGTGGTTGCCATTGTGGAGCCGGACCAGGTGGCCTGTATTTTTGAGTCCGTCCGCCGCGGCGACGGCGCGGAGCACAAGGCGACAGGCTCCGAGATCACCATCATGGCGGGACTGAACTGTGCCGAGCCCTGCCAGCTCACCTGGCCGATCCTGCGGGATTTCTCGGACTTCTGCTTTGCCTGCCCGGACTGGGTGGCGGCCCGGGGGATGCGGGTGCTGGCGGCCCCGTCCGGCGGAGATGCCGTGATCGTATCCGGAGAATCCGGCGCGGTCACTACGGGCCTGCTTTCCCTCCTGGGGAAACAGAAATTCAGCGCGTTCCGCCAAGCGCTTGGCCTGGATGAGCATTCTGTCGTACTCCTGATCAGCACGGAGGGTGACACAGATCCGGACGGGTACCAGAGAATTGTATATGACGGAGCCTATCCCGCGGAATACCAGTAAAAAACGTTGAAGAGGAGATGTTGAGTGTGAAAGAAAGAATCAAACCGTCCTTTGGGTACGCGCTGTTCACCGTCGTGGCTGTATTTGCTGTCATCATGTTTCCCGCCCTGCTCTGGGGCAGCAGCATTCATCCGCTTTTCCTGCTAAGCTATCTGGTGGCCATTCCGCTCTGCCTCCGGCTTAGGGTTCCCTATAAGGAGCTACAGGACGGGCTGGTTCACTCCTGTATGCGGGCTGTCGTTCCGATTATGATCCTGCTCATCAACGGCGGCCTGGCCGGCACCTGGATCGCGTCCGGTACGGTCCCCATGATCATTGATCTTGGTGTCAAATTCATTTCCCCCTCCATTTTCCTGGTGGCCGCCTTCCTCCTGTGTGTCCTCTGCTCCATGGTCACCGGAACCTCCTGGGGCACCTGCGGTACCGCAGGTCTGGCCCTGGCCGGCATCGGCATGAGCATGGGGATCAATCCGCTCCTTACGGCGGGTGCCATCTGCTCCGGCGCCTTTTTCGGGGACACCATCTCCCCGCTCTCCGACGGCCCCAACCTGTGCTCCGGCGTGACCGGCGTGGATCTGTTCGTGGGCATCAAGCACCAGGCAAAGGTCGTTGTGCCCTCCGGCATTATCTGCGCGATCCTCTACCTCATCATCGGCCTGAACCTGACCACCGGTGATATGGACGCCGCTACAATCAACGGCATCAGCACGACGCTGGAGTCTATCTTCCGGATGGGCATTGTTCCCATTATCCCGATGATTATCGTCTTCGGGATGCTTGCCACCAAGAAGCCCTCCATTCCCTCCCTGCTGGTGGGCGCCTTTGCCGGGGGCGTGATCGCCTGCCTGGCTCAGGGCAAGAGTATTGCAGATGTCATTGGAATCTTCTGGAACGGCTATACGGTGTCCTCTGGCAACGAGCTGGTGGATACCCTGCTGAACCGGGGCGGCATCACCAGTATGGCCAACACCTGTATCCTCTTTATTTTCGCCTTCGGGCTGTTCGGAGTACTGAATGCGGCGGGGATCATTGACGCACTGGTGGAGCCGCTGACCAAGCGCCTGCACTCCAAGCTCAGCGTGATTGTCACCACGGTACTCATGTCCGTGCTGGGCAACGCTATCGGTGCCTCCTCCAACTTTGCCTACGTCTTTGCAGGCAATATCATGGCTCCGGTATACGACCGGGTCGGCCTGGAGAAGGTTAACCTGACCCGGGCGCTGGCAGTGGGCTGCACCGCCATGTGTACATTGCTCCCCTGGAATATGAACGCGGTTGTGGCAGCCAGCTATATCAACGTAACACCCGCCCAGCTGATCCCCTTCTCCTTCTTTGCCTATGTTACCCCGGTGGTTCTTTTGGTTGTCACGTTGCTGGGATTTGACACCAAGTATGTCGGGGAGACGGCGGAAAAATCTGCAAAGTGACCGTTCCGTAAAATCACAGCGTTTGGAGGAATGTATGGATGGATGCACGCTTTGAGGCCGTTATAAATGCCCTCTCTCCTGACCTTCTCCATTTCGCACAGGATCTGGTTCGAATCAAAAGTTATACCGGTTCTGAGCGGGATGTAATCCTCCGTGTCAAGCAGGAGATGGAGCGCCTGAATTATGATAGAGTCCTGGTAGATCAAGTGGGTAGCGTGGTGGGTATCATCGGGAATGGCCCGACAAAGGTCTATTTCGATGGACATATGGACACGGTATTGGCAGATACCAGGGAGTGGAGCTTTAGCCCCTGGAGCGGTGACATTCAGGACGGCCTTCTGCGGGGCCGCGGCTCGGTGGATATGAAATCCTCCGCGGCGGCGGCGGTCTACGGGGCCTATACGGCCCGGGAGTTGGGCTATACTGCTGGAAAGACCATCTATGTGAGCTGCTCTGTTATGGAGGAGGATTACGAAGGCGCTGCCGTGGATAACGAGTTTCGGGAGCTGAATTTTCTCCCGGACTATGCGGTTATCTGCGAGCCCACCCGCCTGCGGATCTGCAATGGCCACTTCGGGCGGGCACTCTTTGAGGTCACAGTGAAGGGTGTCGGTATCCACGCCAGCCGCCATCAGATGGGCGACAATGCCCTCAATAAGATCATCCCCATTATCCAGCGGGTGGAGAGACTGGGGAAAGAGCTGCTGGCCAGCGGTGGGGAGCGGGGCTCAATCGCTTCTACAAAGCTGGTGACGGAGTCTGTCTCCATTAACTCCACGCCGGGGCTGGCCACCCTCACCATCGACCGGCGCACTACTCCCGAGGATACGGAGGGGCGGCTGTGCCAGGAGATGGATCGGCTCTGTGCTGGTGTTCCGGATGCCGAATGGAGCGTGGTGGACACCCGCGGAACCAGCTGGACGGGCCGGGAAATGGTACTCCACAATCTGATGCCGGCCTGGAAAATCCCGGAGGATCACCAGTTGGTTCGTTCCGCATGCGACGTCTGCACAGATCTGGGGATGGAGCCTGTGGTTTACCGCCGCAGCGGCTTCACAAACGGGTGGGTGACCTGCGGCAGGTATCAGATTCCCACCATCGTCTTCGGGGCCGGAGACGAGGCCTGCTGCCATATCGTGGACGAAGCCTGCCCCACCGCTCAGATTCTCCGGGCCTGCGCGTTTTACACACTGTTAGAGTCTGCGCTTTGATACAGGAAGTCTACATGGCCTATATAGGCAATAACCCGCTGATGAATCAGCGGGTTATTGTCGACTTGTATAATATCGAGGTGTTCTATGCAAAATTCTTCTACTCCCCTTGTGGAGCGCGTCCCATTTCTCGCCGGCGTAACATTTTTAGGCGGATATCTGGACGCATATACTTATCTGACCCGCGGCGGCGTTTTTGCCAATAATCACACGGCCAATATGGCAAAATTGGGAATTACGGCAGCACAGGGCGACTTTGCGGGCGCCATGGCTTGCTTGGTACCGATTCTCGGGTGTGTGCTTGGCGCGTTTGCCAGTGAACTTGTCCGGGTCTGTTTTCCCGGTCACCACGACTGGCGAAAGCGCGCGCTGATACTGGAGCTACTGGCCCTGCTTCTTGTTGGCTTTATTCCGGCGGCTGTCCCGGACGCGGTGGTCAATACCACACTCTCCTTTGTAACCGGATTCCAGCTCTGCCTGTTCCGAAGCTGCCGGTGGGGCGCGCACAATACTACCATTTGCACCGGCAACCTTCGGGCGGTTGGGCAATTCCTGTTCGGGGCCATACACCAAAGGACAAGGGACACGGTTTCCCGGCTTGTATTCTATGCCTGTCTGGTGTTTTCCTTTGTGGTGGGGTCGGCCGTGGGTGTGCCCATTTGTGGATTGCTGGGCGGCCCGGCCTCCTGGATCGGCTGCATCGTATCGGCCTTACTGGTTGCCGCAATTTACATGGATGAGCGGGGCACCCGTGAAAAGGAAGCCGCATAATACCGGGATTTACACGGAAATGGGGAATGTTCATCATGGAATCCTATCAGTTTTTACTGGATATTGCCATCATCCTGATCAGCACAAAGCTGCTGGGGATTATTACAAAGCGGTTTGCTATGCCGCAGGTCGTTGGCGCGTTGGTCGCCGGAGTCGTTTTGGGGCCAGCCTGTCTTGGGGTCTTATCCGAAACATCCTTTATGGATCAGGCTGCGGAGATTGGCGTTATTCTCCTGATGTTTACAGCCGGCCTGGAAACCGACATCCGCGAGCTGAAAAAATCCGGCGGCCCTGCGCTGATCATAGCGCTGTGCGGTGTGCTGGTGCCGCTGGGCGGAGGATTCTTCCTCGCATCTGCCTTTAATGCCGGTACGGAGCATCTTCTGGAAAATATTTTTATCGGCGTGGTGCTCACCGCAACCTCGGTCAGTATCACAGTGGAATCGCTCAGAGAGATGGGTAAGCTCTCCACCCGTTCTGGAAACGCAATTCTGGGTGCGGCCCTGATTGACGACATTCTCGGAATTGTTGCGCTTACCCTGGTTACCAGTATGGCAGATCCGGACACCAGCATCTTGCTGGCACTTGTCAAGATCGCGGCCTTTTTTGCCGCCGCTGTTGCGGTCGGTTTCCTCGCTCACAAGCTGATCCGAAAGCTGACTGACAAATCCGTCCGAGACAGACGGCGGTACGCTGTCCTGGCATTTGCTATGTGCCTGTTATTTTCCTATGGGGCCGAGACCTTTTTCGGCGTCGCGGACATTACGGGGGCCTATATCGCTGGACTTGTGATTGCAAATACCACCCGGGCGACCTATATTGCATCCCGATGTGAAACCGCGTCCTTCCTCATTTTTTCTCCAATCTTTTTTGCCAGCATTGGTGCAAAGGCATCTCTGCCGGCGATGAGCACAACCATTGTCCTGTTTTCCGTACTGCTTGTGGCAGTCGCGGCCGCCACCAAGGTTATCGGCTGCGGGCTAGGCGCAAAGCTGTGCCGGTACAGCAACCGGGAATCTGTTCAGATCGGCGTCGGCATGATCTGCCGCGGTGAGGTGGCCCTTATTGTCACGACAAAAGGTATGTCGCTTGGCCTGATGCCAGAGGCATTTGTGGGGCCTGTAATCCTGATGGTTGTGGCTTGCACAATCATGACCCCTATTCTTCTGAAGTTTGCCTATCGCAGCCAAGAGGGTTATCAGGATCTGGTTCAGAGTGATCTGGTAGATCAGTATGAGGCTGTCCATGACCTTGATCTTGCCACGCAGGCAGTGCTGGACAGCCATGAGCAGCTCCTCCAGGAGGGCAAGGAGCAGCATAAAAAATTCAAGCAGGAGGACTGGTTCTTCCTGCATGGATAAAGACGGCTGGTTTCCAACAGAAGGATGTATGTGTGTATGCAAAATACCACTTCGCCCGTCTACCAATTGATTTTATCTGGCCTGCCGGTTCCCTTCCACTATCCAAAGTACATAATACATAAAAAGAGGATTGTTTACATTCGATCTGCTGAAAACGCCTATCCTTCCACACATCGTATCGTCTATAGCATAAACGGAATGTTAGAATTATGCCGGAGTCTATGTCTATGGGGCGTGGGCAGATTATCTGGAGAAGCAGAGAGGGAGGGCAGTTCCGCTGAGTGTCGGGCAGATGAGGCGATAACCACCTGGTAAATTCGTGGATTTTGCCCAGCTCTGTGAAGCGGTTGAACCAGTTCGCACACGGAATATACCGAGGGAGAAGATTTTCTATGAAGGCAATTGACCTGACACACGAAATAAGAGAGGATATGCCGGTCTATCCTGGAACGGATAAACCGAAATTTATACCGGCAAACAGCTATGACCGGGACAGTTTCAAGGAGACACTTTTGCAGATATATACCCATACAGGGACGCATATAGATCCTCCCGCACACCTATATACCGGGAAAAAGACGTTAGATCAGTTTCCAATCAGTCAATTTATTGGCAAGGCTCTGGTAATTGGCTGTCAAAATCTGAAGGCCGGCCAGCTTATTACAATGAAGCAAATTACCCCATATGGTGAACTGGCAGATAAAGCTGATTTTTTGCTGTTCCATCTAGGATGGGATCAATATTGGGGGACAGATGCTTACTTTGATGACTATCCATGTATTGATGATGAGGTATTGGACTATATTATTGCGGGATCTTATAAAGGTATTGGGTTTGATGTGATCGGTCTTGACCCAGTTTCGGATACAAACCTTACAAGGCACAAAAAGCTGTTCGCTTCGCGTGATATAGTCAATATCGAGAATCTCAAAAACCTCGCATTATGTGGGAGCGGACTATTCTGGTTCAGCTGCTTTCCGCTGAAGATAAAAGACGGTGACGGATCTCCGATCCGAGCTGTAGCATGGTTTGCGTAATGATAGTTTGTTCACTTTGAGCATTGCCGGAGGTGAAATAACGGGCGATCAATATACTCATTTTTTATAGCCGATACCAATTAGAGGTGCGCCCGCCATTCTCCCGAAACCTTGCCTGCTTTATCACCCGGCCCTGGCGGATCAACTCCGCCAGGGCCCGCTTTATCGTCGAGCGGGAGAGGCTCAGGTCTTTGGCCATGGTGTTTATGGCGTACCAACTCTCGCCGTCCCTGTTTGCACGGTCGTGGAGGTAGACCAGCACCTGCTTGGCCCTGGCGCTCAGTTCCGGGTCATTGTAGATCTCGTTAAAATAGCTCATTTATTCCCCTTCTCCTTCCCTGTACGGTAATCAGCGCCCCCTGTCCGGAGGGGAAACGCCCGATAGATGGCACTGGTCAGCTCCGCCTTGCTGGCGTAGTAGACCTTCCGGGCGGCCCGCTGAGGCACCTGGTAGGGCTCCCCA
>ERZ836939.3401-NODE-3401-length-13530-cov-3.780705_pt1 | contig 13530 bp, 12 predicted proteins | sample MGYA00519912_ERZ836939 | MGnify/ENA primary metagenome ERZ836939 (study PRJEB31850, sample SAMEA3708810) | human gut metagenome | biome: human gut; feature: human-associated habitat; material: faeces | place: China | collected 2014 ... | reverse complement strand
CTGTTTACTCGCGGACGGGGAATTTGCCCTCGGCCTCGATGCGCTTGTTCAGCTCGGCCGCATATTCCTCGGGATCCACCGGGTTGCTTACGGTGCGGTTCGTCCAGGCGGAAAGCTGGGAAGCATTGGCCAGGTTCACGCCGTTGATGCCGTCGGAGCCCGGAGCCAGCAGCGGAGTGCCCTCAATGATGTGGCAGGCAAAGTTTTCCATAACAGTAGTGTGCTGATAGCCCCAGCCGTCCTGGTTCTCAAACTCCTCAAGGTCATACAGGCCGCCCGCGGCGTTGCCCATCGTCAGCTTGGCAACGTCCATCATGGACATGGTCTCGTTCATCTCAGGCTCGGTCTTTTTCATGCGGTAGATCTTGGCTTTCTTGCTGTCCTCAACAACGATCTTGCCGCCGTCCAGGTCGATCTCCAGCCGGTCGGTGCCGATGGCATCGTGGGTGCAGGTGATAAAGCTGCCGGTAGCACCGTTGGCGTACTCGGTCACGATGGTGACATCGTTCTCAACGTCGATCTTGCGGTGAGAACCATTGATGTTCTTGGAGGTGACCTTCGTGGGGATGCCGCAGATCCACTGCCAGAGGTCGAGCTGGTGCGGAGCTTGGTTCACCAGAACACCGCCGCCTTCGCCGCCCCAGGTGGCGCGCCATTCGCTCTGCTGGTAGTAGCTGTCCGGACGCCACCAGGTGTTGATGATCCAGTTGGAGCGGCGGATCTCGCCCAGCTCGCCGGAGGCAACGATCTCCTTAATCTTCTGGTACAGCTTATTGGTGCGCTGGTTGAACATGATGCCGAACGCAACGTCGGGGTGCTCCTCGGCGCACTTGTTCATGGCCATAACGTCCTTCGCACGCACGCCGGCGGGCTTTTCCACCAGAACATTCATGCCGTGCTCCAGGCAGTAGATGGCGATCTCGTGATGCAGATAGTGCGGAACCGTGGTGATAACGGCGTCCACTGTGCCGGAGGCAACCATTTCCTTCCAATCCTTGAAGAACGGGACGTCGGGATATTTTTCCCGGCACATTTTCTCCTTCTCGGGGTCAATGTCGCACAAGGCGCCCAGCGCGCAGTGCGGGGGGCATTGAGGGGCAGGCATGCCGGGGAATCCGCCCTGGCCTGTCAAAAATCCTGCGTAAGCGCCGCCCTGGGCGCCGATGCCGATGAGGCCAAATCTTACTTTTTCCATAAGTACACTCTCTCCTTTATGTTTGCATTTCATTGCCGGTATGTCAAAAGCGGGACCACCCGCCGGGAAAACAGCTCAGATGGCGTCCAGGATCTCCCTGAGCGCGTGGTACTGCATGGCGTAGCCCTCCGCGCCGTCTTTCGCCTTGTTCTTCTTGATGATGTTGGCAGCATCCTCCGTCTCCAGGGACTGCAGCGACGCGAACAGCACCAGATGCGGCTCCAGTGTCAGGAATCCCTCGTAGCCTTCGTCGCGGATGGCGCGGGTGAGCAGTGCCTTGATCTTGCCTTCGCCTGTACCGCACAGCACATTCTCCTTGTCGTGAGAGACGGCATCCTTGATATGGATATACTCAATATAGGGGCGCAGCAGCTCCCAGCACTTTTCCGTATCCTCGCCGCACTGCACAAAATTCGCAAAGTCGAATGCCGCGCGGAAATGCGGGCTGGCCAGCGCTTCAAAAATGACCCTGCAGCGCGCGCCGGTGTCGCCGTAAATGTCTTTTTCATTCTCGTGCAGCAGGATGACGTCGTGCTTTTCAGCCACGGCGGCAAACTTGCGCAGCTTTTCGATCACCACGTCGCGGTAGCTGTCCGGATCTTTGCCGTGGGGGATGAAGAAACTGAACATGCGGATATAGCGGCAGTCCAGCAGCTTGCAGATCTCACACAGGCGTTCCAGGCCCGCCAGATGCTCGGCAAAGCCGGCCTCGTCCTCCACACCCACCTTGCCGACGGGCGAACCGATGGACGACACCTTCACACCATACTGGGCGAGGCGCGGCATCAGCTTTTCACGCACTTCATCCGGCGTGTATTCGGCAATGTTCTTGCCGTCCGCCGAGCGCAGGGAGATGTAATGCATGCCCAGCGACGTCACCGTCTTGAGCTGCTCGGTAAAATCCGGACTGATCTCGTCCGCAAAACCGGAAATATAAATGTTTTCTTTCATAAAATACGTTACCCCTTTTCTTGCCGATTGGTTGTTGTGCCATGATTCATCAGGGCAGCATGGTCCAAAATTAGGTACTATGTCAAGTATAGCACACCGATTTGCAACCGTGATTGCTATTATTGCTTGACACATTGCGAAAATTGTCTTAAACTGTTTACAAGGCTATCATACTTTATCATTAAGGGTGATCGAGCCGCCGAATGCCGGTTCAGGCTGAGGAAAGGCAGGGACTGTGTTGGGAAATAAGATCCAGAAATTCACCGTGCGCCAACAGATGCTCACCAATAACTACGAGATCTACCGTTACCGGGATTCCTATCTGAATAACGTGGCGCTGCATCATCATGATTTCTATGAAGTATACCTGTTTTTAAACGGGAACGTCAATTATACCATCGAGAGCCGGAACTACCATCTTCTGCCGGGGGACATCCTGCTCATCAGCCCGCTGGAGCTGCACCAGCCCCGCATCACGCTGGAAAAGCATCCCTACGAGCGTATCGTGCTGTGGGTGAACAAAAGCTTTCTGGAGCAGTTCAGCACGCCCCACACCACGCTGACGCACTGCTTCGATTCCACCGTGCCCGGCCACACCAATCTGCTGCGTCTGGCGCCCACGCCGCGCCAGCATGTGACAGACCTGATGGAGCGCCTTGTGGCCGAGACCAACAGCGCCGATTACGGCTCGGACCTTGCTTCCATCGGCTGCCTCATCCAGCTTCTGGTGGAGCTGAACCGGCAAGCGGCCAACTCCGCCCAGCACCACGAGCTGACGGATAAGTCCGGGCCGATCGTGACGAACGTGCTCAACTATATCAACGACCACTATCACGAGGAGCTTTCCCTCGACATGCTGGCCTCGCGCTTCTTTGTCAACAAATATCACCTGTCCCATGAGTTCAACCGCCTTGTGGGCACCAGCATCTATCGCTATGTCATTCAAAAGCGGCTTGTCATTGCAAAACAGATGCTTTCGGACGGCCTGCCGCCCACCGACGTCTACCAGCACTGCGGCTTCGGGGATTACTCCAATTTTTACCGCGCTTTCAAGGCCGAATACGGCATCAGCCCCAAGGATTTCTCCGGCACGGCTCAAACGAACGGCTCAGGCTCCAAATAAACGCGGCGCCGGCGCGCCTGCTTCCGGCATACAAAACGCGCCCTGGATGGTTTCCGGGGCGCGTTTTTTTACCACAGCCGCAGCTGGCCGTCCGTCTCCCGCCGCTCCAGCTCCGGCGGCGTTTCGTGCAGCAGGCGGCGCGCGGTTTGTTCATCCTCCAGCCAGGGGCGCACCTCCTGTGCGCGCAGCACCAGCGGCATACGGTGGTGCACCGGGGCCACGCTGGCATTGGCCTGCGTCGTCAGGATGCAGTACCGCGCCTCTCCCCCGAACACGCCGTACAGCGCCGCCATATACAGCTCCGTCCGGGCGGGCATACGGAAAAGATATCTGCGTTTATCCGCGTCCCATTCATAAAAGCCGGTGGCCGGCACCACACACCGCCGGGCGGCCACGCCGTCACGAAACATGGGCCGTTCCTCGGCCGTCTCGGCCCGGGCGTTGATGACATTCCTTCCCCCCTGCATACCGGGAAAGCCCCAACCCATCACCGCGGGAACGACCTTCCCCTCCCGCAAAACAAGCACCGGCGCGCCGTCCGAGGGGAACACCTCATCCCGCGGCGCCTGCGCACCCGCCTTCCGCACCGCCTCCCGGATGCGTGCCAGCATCCGGCTCTCCTCCCAGGAAAACTGATACCGTCCGCACATGGTATTCGCCCCTTTCTTTCGCGGCGCGCTTCGGCCGCCGCCCGCTGAAACATCAATACCAGTATGCCCTGTGGTGCGGGCAAAACGCAGCGCCGCGGCAAAAAAACGGTCGGGGCGCCCCGCCGCCCGGCCCGCTTCGCTCATTCCTCCAACGCTTCTCCGGCGGCGCCCGCTTCCGGCAGCGTGGTGACGCTGCGCAGCTTTCGCTGGATCTGACGTGTGCGCACGCCCACCAGGCTCTCCAGCGCGTTGCCCGCCTGATTGATGCGCGTCTGTGCCTGCTCCAGTGCCGTGCCGAACGTTTCAAACTCGGATTTCACACTGCTCAGCACATCCCACACTTCGCTGGACCGCTTTTGGATGGCCAGCGTCTTGAAGCCCATCTGCAGGCTGTTCAGCAGCGCGGCCATGGTCGTCGGCCCTGCGATGACGACTTTGAACTCCGCCTGCAGGCGCTCCACCATGCCCCGCCGCACCACCTCGGCGTAAAGGCCCTCGATGGGCAGGAACATAATGCCGAAATCCGTCGTTTCAGGCACATGGATGTACTTAGTATGGATGTCCTTCGCAAACTGGCGGATGCGCTGCTCCAGAACCTTGGCGGCCGCCTCCACCTGCGCCGCATCGGCGGTGTCGTAGGCGTCCAGCAGGCCGTTGTATGCGTCGATGGGAAATTTTGCGTCGATGGGCAGATACACACAGGAGGTGCCGTCGCCCGGCAGCCTCACGGCGTATTCCACGCGCTCGCTGCTGCCCTTCACGGTAGCCACGTTCTCTGCGTACTGCTCCGGCGCAAGGATCTGCTCCAGAATCGCGCCCAGCTGGATCTCTCCCAAAATGCCGCGCGTTTTCACATTGCTCAAAACCTTTTTCAGGTCGCCCACGCCTGTTGCCAGCGTCTGCATCTCGCCCAGGCCCTTGTATACGCTCTCCAACTGCTCGCTCACACGGCTGAAGGACTGCTGCAGCTTTTCGTCCAGCGTTTTCTGCAGCTTCTCGTCCACAGTGTGGCGCATCTCGTCCAGGCGCTTGCCGTTGTCCGCCTGCATGGCCGCAATGCGCGTTTCCATCGTGGTGCGGATGTTCTCCAGCTTCTGCTCGCTCTCCAGCGCGCCCGTTTTCATGCGCTGCTCAATGAACTGCAGCTGGTCCGTCACGGCTTTTTGCAGCGCAGTCTGGCGCACGGCAAGCTGTTCGCTCAGCTCCCGCAGGCGGGTGTTCTGCGCCTCCGCCACCTGCCTTTGTGCGTTTGCCTGAAGCTCCGCCGTGGACTGCAGCGTTCCGTGGATGGTGCCGCCCACCTCCGTGCGCAGCGCGCGCATCTCTTCCTGCAGCTCCTGTGAAAGGTTCTGCAGGTCGCGCAGTGTCGCCCCCTGTTTCGGCCTGATAAGTACGCAGACCAGCGACAAAACAGCCGCGATACCCGCCAGCGCCAGTGTAATATATTCGGTCATTCGCTTGTCTCCTTTGCCTTGCCTCCCGGGTTGTGTGATATCCGCGGGGGCGCTTTCATAAAGTATAGTATACGAGGAATTCCCCTATAAAGCAACAACGAAGGCGGCGATGGATTTGTTTGACAAGCTGAAGCAAGTACGCATTTCAAAACGGGCGCGGCGCGGCGCCGTGCTGGGGCTGTGCCTGTGCGCGGCGGCGGGGCTGGGCATGCACCTGCTGCCGGGCGGCGCGCCTGTAGGCTGTACACAGGAGGACCTTGCGGACACGCGGGCCGTCATGGCCGTGCAGGCTTCCGTCTCCGGCAGCACGGACGCGCAGAGCGGCGCGGCCGCGGACAAGGTGGTCTATCTGACATTCGACGACGGCCCCTCCGCCACTACGGAAAGCGTGCTGGACACGCTGAAGGCCGAGGGCGTGCCCGCTACTTTTTTTGTCATGGCGGCAGACAACAACGAGGAATACCTGCCCCTGCTGGAGCGCACCGTCCAGGAAGGGCATCTCATCGCACTGCACACCTGCAGCCACGATTACAAAAGCATCTATAAAAGCCCGGACGCCTATTGGGATGATCTGCAGAAGCTGCGCGAAAAGCTGCTTCCATACGTGCCCGCGGACCATGAAATCAAATGGCTGCGCTTTCCCGGCGGCAGCACCAACACCGTCAGCCACCGCTACGGCGGCAGTGATATCATGAAAAAGCTGAAAGCCGATGCGGAAAGCCGCGGCTTCACCTATGTCGACTGGAACGTGTGCGCGGAGGATTCCCTCGGCGGCCACCCCTCGGCCTCTACCATTTACAACAACATCATCCGCGAGGTTGGCGACAAAAACACCTGCGTGGTGCTGATGCACGACACCAACGCCACGAAGAACACGGCCGCCGCGCTGCCGGATGTTATCCGCTGGTTCAAAAATGCAGGCTACCGATTCGATACCGTGGACCATCTGGAAAAAAAGCCGTAACCGCCGCCGTCGCCCCGCCTGCTGTGGACAAAATACGGCCGGAATATGAAAAAAATGCAAATTTTAACAGCAAAAAGCCTGAAAATCCGTTGTGAGAATTGTAAAAAGGCACAAGATATTGTATACTGAATGTGTTTCGTATCTTGCAGCGGAAAGGGCGTGCGCACATGTTCGGCTATGTTTTGCCCCTGACAGCAGAGCTGAAGGTGCGCGAGTGGCACGCCTACCGCGCCTATTACTGCGGCCTGTGCAAGGAGCTGAAGCGTGAATATGGCTTTTTGTCCCGTTTTCTGCTGAATTACGACCTTGTCCTGCCGGCTCTGCTGGCGGACGGTATGGCGGGCACGCAGGCGCGTATGTGCCCGGAGCGCTGCATGGCCAACCCGGTGGAAAAACGGTCGATGTGCCAAAGCACCGCGGGCCTTGCCCTGGCTGCGGACGCGCTGGTGCTGACGGTGTATTACAAGCTGGCGGACGACCTTGCGGACGAACGTTTTTTCAAGCGTCTGCCCGCTCTGGTCCTGTGGCCCTTTTTGAGCCGCATGCGCAAAAAGGCGGCGGTCCGCAGGCCCGCGCTGGACGAGACGCTGCGCGAACAGACGGCCGCCCAGCAGGCACTGGAGCGCCGCGCCAGCAAAAGCGCCGATGAAGCGGCGGACCCCACGGCCCGCATGACGGCCGCGCTGTTCCGCCTGGCCGCGCCGGGCAGCCGTGCGCTGGAGCGCATGGGCCTGTTTGTGGGGAAGATCATCTATTACCTGGACGCGGCCGAGGATTACGAAAAGGACACCCGGAACGGTGCGTACAATGTGTTTGCGCTGCAGGGCCTTTCCAAGGCGGAGGCAGTGGCCGAGGCACAGCGCCTGTGCCGCATGTGCGCGGGCGAGGCGGCTCTGGCCTACAACCTGCTGGAGCCGGGGCCCTGCAAGGCGATCCTGGACAACATCGTCTTTCTCGGCCTGCCGCAGAGCATCGCATTGGCCGGGCAAAAGCGCACGCAGCCCAGGCACGGCGCATAAAGCTGTGCGCGGAACGTGATGCATCTCCGCTCCGTGCGGCGGAAACATACAGCCTGACATCCGACAACAGAAAGGAATTCAAATGGACGCATACAAAGTTCTGGGCCTTACCGAGGGCGCGACAGAAGAAGAGATCAAAACCGCATACCGGGCTCTGGCGCAGAAGTACAACCCGGACAATTATGAGGCCGGCCCCCTGCGCGAGGAGGCCGAGGCCAAAATGACCGAACTGAACGAGGCTTTCGACGCGCTGATGGGCGCCATCCGCACCGGCACGCCCGTAAACAGCAGGCGCGCTGCAAACGCAGGCGAGCCGGAGCCGGACACAGGCGCGGCGGCCAACGGACGCTACCGAGCCATCCGCCAGATGATCAACAGCGGCGCGGTGGAGCAGGCCCTTGCGGAATTGAACGCGATCCAGGGCGGTGCCAACGACGCGGAATGGAACTTCCTTGTGGGCAGCGCATATTATTATAAGGGATGGGTAGCCGACGCGCTGCGCTATTTCCAGACGGCGTGCCGCCTTGCTCCGGGCAACCGGGAATATGAGGCCGCGCTGCGCAATTTGCAGAACAGCGCCGGCGGCGCGATGCCCGGCAACCCTTATGGGAACAACGGTATGGCGGGCGCTCAGGCCGTGGGCTGCTCCTGCTGCGACATGTGCACGGCCATGATGTGCATGGACATGTGCTGCGGCTGCGGCCGGGGAGGCTGCTGACGCCATGCAGAAACGCAGCAGTGAAAGCCGTAAGATCGCGCTTTCCGGCGTGTTCGGCTCGCTGGCCGCCGTCCTGATGCTGATGGGCGGCATCCTGCCGCTGGCCACCTACGTCGCGCCCGCGCTTGCGGGCATTCTCATCGTGCCCGTGGCCATTGAATTCGGCATAAAAACAGGCTATGTTCTGTACGCCGCCATCGGCCTGCTCTCGCTCTTTGTCGTTCCCGACAAGGAAATGAGCCTGATCTTCGTCTTTTTTCTTGGCTTTTATCCCCTGCTTAAGGCCAGCATCGAGCGCATGCGCTCCCGTGCGGCCCAGTGGGCCGTCAAGCTGGCCGTGTTCAACGCATGCATCGTCGGCATGTACGGCATCATTTTATTTTTGTTTCCCATCGGCGCCGTTGTCGAGGAATTCGAGAGCATGGGCATCCCGTTCACGGGGCTGCTGCTCTTGATGGGCAACGTCACCTTTGTGATATACGACGTCGCCGTGGCCCGCATCATCGGCCTGTACTGCGCCCGCTTTCGGGCAAGGCTGATGAAAATGCACTGAGCCGCGGGGCGCCGGCTTTACAACACCGGGAGGTTTGATATTCCATGCAGCTATGAAGCGCCGGGCCCTTTTGCAACAGCGGAGCGGGAAGCGCTGCTTCCCCATGGGCTTGCCCACCGCCACGAAGGGTGACGAGGATGGGAGATAACCCGTTTTCGGCAATGTGCCGAAGCGGGCGGCATCGAAAGATTCGGCGGATGCTCCCACGGCCGGGGTTCCGGGCGGCCGACACCATGCGGGCAAAACACGGCGGCAACGCCGAAACAGAGACGCATGGCACACCGGGATTTTACACATAAAATTTTGCGTCCCCGCGCGGCGGGCGGCGTTTTTTTGCGGGCGGTGCAGTACGCCGCCCGGACAGACGTTATCCGACCGCGGCAGCCTCCGGGCGCCGCCGCGGTACGCCTGTCTCTTCGGCTGTGCCGCAGCTTAAGCGGCGCGGCACAAAATACATAAATGCAAAGACGCAAAAACGCGGGCGCGCCGGCCGGGTACGCCCCGGACGTGTTGTGTCTTTCGGCAGGCCATGCGGCGCTTTTCTGCGCGGCGGCATGGCCTTGGTATTGTTTTGTGTTTTTGCGTCTTTCGCATTGTACCATTTTTCAAATGACAATGTTGGGAGATAGAATTTATGTGTGGAATTGTTGGATATATCGGCTCGCGCCAGAGCACGGACGTACTGCTGGACGGACTTTCCAAGCTGGAATACCGGGGCTATGATTCAGCCGGAGTCGCATTGTGCGTAAACGATGAGATCCGGGTCGTCAAAGCACAGGGCAGGCTGGCCGTTCTGGCAGAAAAACTGAACGGCATGCCGCCCATGGCCTCGCACTGCGGCATCGGGCACACACGCTGGGCTACGCACGGCGCCCCCAGCGACGTAAACAGCCATCCCCATTGCGCCGCGCGCGTCAGCCTGGTGCACAACGGCATCATTGAAAACTACGCCCAGCTCAAGGAGCACCTTATGAAACGAGGCTATGAATTCTGCAGCGAAACAGACACCGAGGTGCTGGTAAAGCTGCTGGACCACAACTATCACGGCGAACCGCTGGACGCCATCCTGCGGACGCTGGAGCAGGTGCGCGGCAGCTACGGGCTCGCCATCCTGTTCAAAGATTTTCCCGGGCAGATCTTCTCCGTGCGCAAGGAAAGCCCTCTGATCGTCGGTTACGGCGCCGGAGAAAACTTTCTCGCCAGCGACATTCCCGCTCTGCTGCGCTATACCCGCGATTATGCGGTGCTGGAAGAGGGCGAGATCGCTGTGCTGAGCGCGGATAAGATCGACGTATACGACGCTTTCGGCCATCCGGTGCAAAAGCAGCACCTCACGGCCGACTGGGACATCGGCGCCGCCGAAAAAGGCGGTTATCCTCACTTTATGCTCAAGGAGATCCACGAGCAGCCGGAGGCCCTGCGCGCCACCGTCAATCCGCGCGTACAGGACGGCCTGCCCGCGCTGGGCGTGCCCGGACTGACGGACGAATACCTTGCAGGAGTGGAGAATATCCACATCGTTGCCTGCGGCACAGCCATGCACGCCGGCATGGTCGGCAAGACCGCCATTGAGCGCATCGCCCGCGTGCCCGTTTATGTAGACATCGCCAGTGAATTCCGCTACCGGGACCCCGTCCTTGGCAAAAACGATCTGGTGGTCATCATCAGCCAGAGCGGCGAGACTCTGGATACGCTGGCCGCACTGAAGCTTGCCAGGGAGCGCGGCGCAAAAACGCTTGCTGTGGTGAACGTGGTTGGTTCTTCCATCGCCCGCGCGGCCGACTGGGTTCTGTACACCTACGCCGGGCCGGAGATTGCCGTCGCCAGCACCAAGGCGTACAGCGTGCAGATGGCCGTGCTGTATCTGTTCGCGCTGCGTCTGGCGCTGGTCCGCGGCGCACAGGACGAATGCATCGTGCGCCACCTGACGGTCGAGCTGCAGCGCGTTCCGGAGCTGCTGCGCCCCATTCTGAAGGACTGTGACAACATCAAATACCTCGCCAGCCAGTTCATGAACAGCGATCATCTGTTCTTCATGGGACGCGGGTTCGACTATGCGCTCTCGCTGGAGGGCAGCCTCAAGCTGAAGGAGATCAGCTATGTGCACAGCGAGGCCTACGCGGCCGGCGAGCTGAAGCACGGCACCATCTCTCTGATCGTGGAGGGCACGCCCGTAGTGGCGCTTGCCACACAGGACAGCGTATATGAAAAAACCATCAGCAACGTCAAGGAGGTAAAGACACGCGGCGGCCGGGTGATCCTGCTTTGCAAACAGGACGCAAAGGTCCCTGCCGACGCAGCGGATCATGTGGTGCGCCTGCCCGAATTTGAGGGCGTGTTCATGCCGCTGCTGCTGATCGTACCGCTGCAGCTGTTTGCCTATTACATGAGCGTGCTGCGCGGCTGCGACGTGGATAAACCCCGCAATCTGGCCAAGAGCGTGACGGTGGAATGACCCTTCCGCGCCCGGGACCGTCTTTTCCGGCGGTTCCGGGCGTTTGCTTTTCCCCTGGCCGCATGCTTTTTTGCCGCCTCCTCCGAACGGCGGATTACACCGCGCCCTGCACGCCAATCCTCAAAAGAAACGGGAGAACGCTCCCGGAGGAGGGCCGGTATGCTGCATCCCCCGTTCGCGCGCACGGCCGCGCTTCCGCCCTTCGGGAAGCGGGCGCAGACACAGGCTCACGACATTCTTTACAAACTGTTTATAGAAAAACTGTGCAAAGATGCTATACTTTAGTTGTCGGAAAATATTTACAGACAGACCGCCCGGCAGGCCGCTCCGCGCGCGCCCGGGCTGAGGGAGAACCATTCATGGAACTGCGCAGCAACATCAAAATGCTGAATTACGCCCGCAAATATCTGCTGAACGATACGGACAACATCCTGCCGTTCCCCGTGCGGCCGCAAAAGCCGCCCCGCACGGGCAGGCTGCCCACACTCCTGCCGCGCAGTGCGCCGCGGGACGAGGGTGTGCCTGCTGCCGCGCTGGATACGCTGTACCGCAGCCTGTCCGGCGCCGAGTGCGGCACCCATGCCTGCATCGTACTGCGCCACGGCCGTGTGGTGAGCGAGGGATGGTACGCGCCCTATTCAAGCCGGTATTGGCATGTGACGCACAGCATGTGCAAAAGCGTGACGGGCACCGCCATAGGCATGCTGGCAGATGAAGGCCGCCTTTCACTGGATGAGCATGTATGCGAGATCTTTCCTGAAAAGTGCGGCCTGCTCACCAGCCGCCGCATGCGCGCCGTCACAGTGCGGCACCTCGTCACCATGACAAGCGGCGTCGCTTTCAAGGAGGCCGGCGCGGTTCTGGAAGGCGACTGGGTCAAAGGCTTTCTGGACGCAGATGTTCTGTTCGAGCCCGGCTCCGCATTCGATTACAACAGCATGAACAGCTACATGCTTTCCGCCATCGTCAAGCGCAAAACAGGGCTGGGTCTTTCGGCCTATCTGCGCCCGCGCCTGTTCGAGCCGCTGGGCTTCGGCGATGTAGCGTGGGAGACCTGCCCCCAGGGCATCGAAAAAGGCGGCTGGGGCATGTACGTTTATCTGGAGGACATCGCCAAGCTGGGCCAGCTCTATCTGCAAAAGGGCAAATGGACGGGTGCCGACGGAAAGGAACAGCGCCTTTTGAGCGCCGCCTGGGTGGAAGCCGCCGTCAAACCCGACACCGTGCATGAGAACGGCGAAGAATACGGCTATCAGCTCTGGCCGCACAGCGCCGACCACACTTATATGTTCAACGGCATGTTCGGCCAGTATGTCGTCGTTGCGCCGGACCTGGACCTGGTGCTGGCCGTGAACGCAGGCGCGGGCAATTTATTTACCCGCAGCCGCAGCTACACCGCTGTGAGAGAATTTCTGAAGGCCGTGGCCCGTGCTCCCGCGCCCCTGCCGGCCGACCCCTCCGCAGACGCGCGCCTTGCCTTTACGGCGGCGCATCTGCGCTTCGGCGAGGCTGTGCCGGAACCGCCTGTTCCCGTCAGGCATCCCTGGTACGCGCGTGTCCGTAACGCACTGTTCCCCCCTGCCGCGCCGTCTGCTCCCTCTCCTATCCCGGACAGCGTGCGCCCCGCTCTCGCCCAAACATACCGGCTGGAGGAAAACCGGGCCGGCCTGCTGCCCGCCATTCTGGGCTGCATGGAGGACTGGTATACCAAAGGCTCGGAAAAAGCAGCTTTCCGTGTGGGGGACAACACGCTTTCGCTGCTCTGGACCGAAGGCGGCGTGGAGTACTGCATTCCCGTGGGCTTTGAAAACGCGCTGGAATACGAGCTGGACTTGGGTGGCAACCGCTTCGCCGTGGGCGTGACGGGGCGCTTTACCGCCAACGAGGACGACGAACCCGTTTTGAAAGTGACGCTTTGTTTTCTGGAAAGCTCCAGCTCCCGTCTGCTGAAATTCGTGTTCCGGCCGGACGGCGGGCTGACGGTGAAATTTGACGAAGCGCCGGGCCTGCTTGTGGCAATGCGCTCACTGCAGGGCACAATGAAATCCCAGTCTCAGGGGCTGGATTTGTTCAAGGATATCGACTATCTGCATTATCTCATCCACCGCGTCTGCTCCCCCGTCGTGCACAGCGTGCCGCCGGAGGAATTGCCTGCTCCCGGGCAGGCGTGACACAGTCTTTCCCCGCCCGGTCTGCGGCAAAAGCGGCTTTCGCTTTTCAAACAGACCGGGCCAGATTTTTTCCCCGGCAGGCATTTGCTGTGCCAACCGGGCTGGCCAGGCCCGCAGCCCGCACGCACTTCGCCCTTTGAGCGAAAACGCCGCGCTCAAAGGCACATCCTCGCGCGGGGCGGCTTGCTCCCATCCGGTCGCATTTCGCCCTTTGGGCGAAAGCGCCGCGCTCAAAGGCACATCCTCGCGCGGGGCGGCTTGCTCCCATCCGGTCGCA
>ERZ836939.3385-NODE-3385-length-13588-cov-3.196778_pt1 | contig 13588 bp, 15 predicted proteins | sample MGYA00519912_ERZ836939 | MGnify/ENA primary metagenome ERZ836939 (study PRJEB31850, sample SAMEA3708810) | human gut metagenome | biome: human gut; feature: human-associated habitat; material: faeces | place: China | collected 2014 ... | reverse complement strand
CGCTCTTCTCTTCCACCGCCTCGATCTGCTCCCAGATGGCGTCCTCGTTCTCGGTGGCAATTTTAGTAACAGGCTCCATTGGTGCGGGTGTGGCGGCAAGGGCGGAGGTTGCTGTGCCGATGGCTGTTACCACCAACGCCAGTGCCAATACAAGGCTCCAAATCGTTTTCTTTTTCATGGTATGTTACGCTCCTTTTTAATCGTTTTGGTTGGGCTTCAACCTTGATTGTAGTATACAGGAGAGCGCCAAATACTTCCCCCGCAAAAGTGCATGGAAAGTGTCACAAAAGTGCAACGAGACCAGCCCGGAAAATGAACGAAAGCCCGCTCCACGCCTCAAGGGCAGAAACGGGCGGACGTTCTTATTCTGATTTCACTTCGCGCATCAAGATGGACCTCATTCATATATTTCCCGGTCCGTTTGCAAAGGCAAGCCATTTTGCGCCGTAAAAATCAAAGTAGAAGCGCTGCCCCACCTCGTTTTCCACAAAGCGTCTTTTAATATGATACCAGCCGCGAAGCTCATCTCGCAGGGCGGCGTCCATGGAGATTGGCTCTACCCATACGCAGTCGTACCCGGTAAGCTCGTCCCTTCTCAACGGCATGGTTACTGCCGCGCCGGGTGTTGCAAAGGCCGGAGGCAGAACATACACTTCGGCTGCATCTGCCAGCGACAGACGCATCCCGCTTGCGAAGAGAAGCTCTCCTTCTATCGCATTCACCATTGCCCAGCCGTATCGGCTTGAGAAGATGGGTGTATCATGAAAAGCCGGCAGAGCTTCCGGCGGAATCGGCTGAAGCATATCTGCCCGATGATATCGAGCTTCCGGAAGGCCCAGAAGAAAGTCCACGCTCACGCCGTAAAGCTCGGACATCTGAATCAGGGATTCCACAGAAGGATTCTTCCTCTCGCCCTCCCACGCGCTCAATGTCGGCTGCGAAACGCCAAGCATTTTGGCTGCCGCCGTTAGCGTAATCCTTTTCTGTTTTCTTGCCAATCTATATCGCCGAGCCGTAAAAATACCCCCTTCGGCATACCGCAAAGCTTCGCAGCGCGCATTGTCGGTTATTCTTTGTCCCTATTGACATTGACGGCAACTCCGTTGAATTCCAAATGATCTTCTACCGGAACGATTAACACCTTTTGACCGTCGATGACTTTCGCTTCCACAAGATGGCTGTATTCAGGGTCGATGGAGAGTGATACCTTCTCCGTTTTCAACTCTACTTTCTTTGCATCAATCAGGTTGGCCGGATTGAGAACGGCGCCTACGCCGAACCGTTCCCCACAGGCAGCTTGAAACGCTTCCGCCTGCTCCTCCAAAGCACCGCAATCCAAAATAATCTTACTCACTTCACGGGGGCTGACAGTCAGCGGCTCCGGGTCCTTCGTCTCCCGATGCTCTTCAATCATTGCGGCAAGCTGACCGTGGATTGCCTGCACGATCTCAAGGCTGCAGGTGCTGCCCAACGACTCGGAAAGAGCGGATTCAAAGGCCTCCCGCTGTTCTGCGGCCGACATGGGCAAATCGGTATGGAATATTGCGTCGATAAACTCCTGATGCAGTTCTCCCTCTTTGCGGGAGTAGAACAACGCATTGTAGATGTTGGCGCTGCGGTTATCAAAGGCCGGGAACAGAAAGCCCAGCTCCGGCGCGACGACAGTTTGACTGGCGGCACAATGAAACTCATTGTCTCCGGAGAAGTAGCCCAATTCTGTTTTTCCCGTTTTAACCGGGCAGACCGCACACAGAATATAGGAAAAGACCTCATCCGAGCCCTCGGCTCGCAGGGCGTCGTGATTTCGATGGGGTACATCGTAGCTGTCGTTTGCCAGAAGCAACAGATAATTGCTCTCGCCCATGTCCAACGATTGAATGACTTTCTGATAAAATGCCTGCCGCACCCGAGCATCCTTCGCACCGGATGTGCGCAGTTCCATCAACATTCTGTGTTCTTCCCCCGTCATGACCTGCTGGGTGGAAAACACAATATCGATCAGGTTTTTCCCGAGTGCTCCTGACAGTGCCTTTTTCAGCAGGCTAAGGTATTTTTCGGCTTCCTCCTGCGTCATCATGCCAAGCGACTCGTCCAAATCGGTTATAATCTCCTTATTGCTATTGACAAAACAGCCGTAAATACGACTGATGGCATTTTTATCCGGCTTCCAGCGGCGTCGCAGCTCGTTGAGTTCTTTTTGGTTCATTAGTTTTAACAGACCTTTCATTATGATATTTGGTTGGTAGCATTGTGGCAGTTCAGATACATGTTCGGCTTTTCACCGTACTTGACATTCCGCATCAGCATTATGCCTGTTTAAGCATCATTTCTTTTACGACAGGCGGCCAACCTCTTCACAAGAGAATTCCAAATGATGCTCTTCACAGTATCTGCAGATCACGAGAAGCATCATTTTTGTCGGAAGTGACCTTCCGTTTTCCCATCGGTTTACGGAGGTATAGCTGACACCCAATTCTTTGGCAAGCTGAGTTTGGGACAGCCTCCGTTCACTGCGCAGTTTCAGAATCGCATCTGCAAAGGTCATTTGCTCCACCTCTCTTATGTAGCACAGTATAGCATATTATGCCTTCACTAAGCAAGCCCGGAATTGTAAATCCCATTCAACAAACAACGGGAGTGTTAGTTAAAAAAATTAGAGTTGACTACGTATCCCTCCATATTGCAAGACTGCCGCTCGGCAGTTTTCGCTGTCGGGCGGCTATCTCATGCTTAAAGCAATATATTCAGGGTCTGCAGAGCAATGCTGATTACGGAAATAAGCACCTTGCATCCGTTCTCGCCTTTGAAAGATTGAACTTTAGAGAAACATACGCCCCAGACGAAGGAGGAAACGAAGTTATTACAAATAGTGGCGATCATCAAGCCGCAGCTAAGCCTGCAAGTAGTATTGATTACAGGAAAGGCAATCAGACACAGGACAACATTCTGCCGCCCCTACATCTTGCTTATAATTCATCCTCCGTCCGCTTTTGCAGGAGGGACAAGCCCAAAAAGCAGAGTGCAGAGAAGGCGATGCCGCAAAGAATGTATATCCAGTTAAAGAACAGCAGATTGAATGCATACCGCATGGGCATCCGTGTAAAGAGCACCGCATACGGCTCAATCGTTCCAATTGCCTCCATGACTGCCGTGACACGGAAGGGACTGACCCCGCATAGATACGCCCCAAGGAAATACAGCGCCAGCTTCTCGACAATAGCTGGGAGCAGGATGCCAAGCGCATAAAACAGTGGCTTGCGCTCCGTGCAGCGCTTCCACAGAAACAGCGCCCCGAAACAATATGGCAGCAGCGCAAGGCAGACTCCTTGAGCAGTCAGGTGCAGTTGTAGGCCAAAGACAAGAAAGACCATGCGGATCATGAGGTAGCCTGCAAGGATGATCAGCCAGCAGATCAGCAGGGATCTCCATTTGATTTTTCCGTGTGTGATTGCGTCATTGCTGTACATTTTATACCTCCCAAAAATCATCATTTTTTCGGCCGCTGCGGTGCGAGTGCACACCCGCACCGCACACATTATCTGTCATTGGTCAGATCCCCGTTACCGCTGACCGGAATGACTTCTCCCAAGTAGGTCGGCTCCAGCTGGAAGATGCATAAGACAAAATCCTTACACCTTGCAAGAATCTCCCGAAATTCCCGTCTGGGCTGACCGGCGTATGTGTGGTAGTCGGAGGGAACTCCATATGCGTCTATTCCAATCCGGTCGGCTATATACAGCGCACGATACAGGTGATACTCCTGCGTTACGATGATTACCTTATCCACTTTAAAGATTTCTTTGGCACGGTATACGGTCTCATAAGTAGAAAAGCCAGCGTGGTCCATAAAAACGTTTTCGGATGGTACACCATGTTCCACTGCATGTTGCTTCATGGCTCCTACCTCATCGTACTCTTTGCGTCCATGGTCGCCGCTCATCAGCATCTTCGGCGCTGCGCCCATCTCGTACAGTTCCAATGCTCGTGACAGACGATCTCGAAGCATATGGCTGAGGCTTCCGTCATCACGCACCTGGCAGCCAAGCACAAGAATACAGTCCACGCCATCCAGCTCTGCCGCCTGTGCAACGGAAAGCAGCCGTCCTTCACCGACATCTTTTACATAACTGTTCACAACAAGCAACACACCACCCCCAACTACCGCAAGACAAAGCATCACGATTAAAACCGTTCGGAGCGTCCTTCTTTTTACCCTCATTCTCTGTTCTCTGACATTGTTTTTGACCCTTGGCTTCTTTTTTGTTTGAGGATGCAAAAGTCCACGACCGCTGCAATAACCGCAACAGCAGCAATCACGATAGCAGAGAAAAACAGGAGCTTTTTCATGCAGAGTTCCTCCTTTCGTCATAAATTCTCATTTTTCAAGGCGTCGATGGGATTGTCCTTTTTCACTTTCCTCATTGCGTACATCATGGTGGCGAATACGACCAGAAATACGCTCAGTACGGCGATGCCGATGGCTGCCCACGGCAGATGGAAGGAGGTTTCATAGGCCGTTGTGACTGCGCGGTAGATGAGATATGTAATGCCGCAGGACACCGGCAAACCGAGAAGCAGCGCCTTGGAGCCGTACAGCAGGCACTCGTAGTTCATCATCCTGCGAAAGCCCTTCTGCGTCATGCCCACAGATTTCAGCATGGCAAACTCCCGGCGGCGCAGGCTGATATTCGTGGAAATCGTATTGAACACATTGGCCGCGGCAATCAGGGAGATCAGCACGATAAAGCCGTAGGCAAATACCCGGATAATGGTTATGACATTCCGGTTTGTCTCGGCGTTTGCGGCGTAGTCGAAGAGCTGCCGGCTGCTGAGACCGTTTTCCGTCAGCATGGTCGCCAGATTTTCAAAGCTCGCGGCGTGATTGCTCGATGTGAGGAAATACTCTGTATTACGGAATTGATTCAGCGCCGCCTCGGGAATCACGCTCTCCAGCATGCTGTACGGATAGATCATATTGATGGCTACCGGCGTGCTGCGGCTGACAAAGAACGGAGCCTCCTCAATGGTTTTTTCGGACCGCAGCGTGTATTTTGCAAAGGATTCCTCATAGGGCAGCTCGATGATGTCGTTCTCGTTGTCTCTGTTTTGATAGAGGACGACCTTATTGCCGTTCTCATCGATCCGGCTGTCTTTTCGGTAATATCCGTCGATCTCTACATAGTAAAGTCCCTCGATCACGCACCCATCGCCCTTGAGCGTGTCCAGCGTGACATACTTCTCAAGCCGGCGGTCAAGTTCAATGTTGCGATCCAGGGCAAGGCCCAGGGGCTTGTCCCGGTCATAGTAATCCGCTTCCTTCAGGTTGTACTTTTCCAGCAGCCTGTTAAATTCTGCGTCCGCAACGAAGTACAGATAACCGGATATGCTGAAATCCTTCGGCGCTCTGTCCTCACTTTCCATGCCGAAGTCGGCAAAACGGTCGGCATACATTGCCGTGACATATTCGCGGGAGATATCGCCCTGCAAAAACTGCTTCTTGGTATAGGTACCGCCGGTGACATTCTGCTCGGAGAAAAGCAGTTCCAGAAGCGCATCGGGTGTCATGGCGGAGGAAGCGTCTGACTCTGCCGCATAGATCAGGTCGAATTGATCGGAGGCCAGCCCTCCCTCGGCGGATTCCATCATGTAGTCGGTGAAGGCCGCCGCAGAAACAAAGAGGACGATGCTCATAAAGAGGCTGACGACGGTGGTTCTGTATTTTTTCCGGTTGCGCTTATAGTGCTTGCCGGCAAGGACGCCGGGAAGTCCGAACAGCTTGTAGGCGAGCTTCGAGGTTCGGACGGGTCTGCCGCTTACCTTGATGTCCATGCTCTGGCGGATCGCCTCCACGGCGGAAACTCTGGTTGCCCTTTTTGAGGGAATCCATGCCGAGATCAGAACCGTGACAAGTGCAATGACCGCAGCAATGATGACAGCCTGCCACGAAACACAGAGCCGCATGGGAATGTCCACACGGACGATGGAGAAAAATTTATCTCCGATCAGGAGGAGCGTTATGCCGATACCGCCGATACCCACCAGAATGCCCAGTGGGATGCCGACAATGCTGACCGCCAGCGCCTCAAACAGCACCATTCTTCGAAGCTGCTTTCTGGTGGCGCCCACCGAGGACAGCAGGCCGAATTGCCTTGTCCGCTCCGAAACAGAAATGGAGAATGCGTTATAGATGAGCGATACAGAGCCGAACACGATCAGCGCGATGATGATGGCGGCAAGACTGTAAAACGCGGTAAGGAAGGAATCGAACGGAGCCGTGCCGGAATACAGCAGGACCTTTGTATTGTAGGCATAGCGATACTCTTGCGTATAGCCCATTTCCTTCATGAAGTCATACACCCCGGCGGGCTTGTGCAGCTTGAAATAACAATGAATCGGAGCCTGATCGGCGGATTTGGTGTCCGCTGCCGTAAGCGCTGTGTACCCGGGCGCGGAATAGTCCTCAAAGGTAGGCCTTTCATAGATACCGACCACCGTATAGGTTCTCGGTTCGGTGTTTTCGAGCCTTTCGCCGCTCATAATCTCCACCTGCGTTTCGCTGTCATAGGTGTATACGGGCGTGTCCTGTCCCAGCCTCCGGCCGTCAAGTGTCCTGTCCCCCACGTCAAGCGTGACGGTGTCGCCGAGCTTATAATTCACCTTGCCGTTTGATGTCAGGTGCTCCGGCAGGATGATTTCCGTGGAATCCTTCGGCAGTGTACCTAAAATGAGATGCACCGGCATTGTCTTAAAATAGCCGGAGGCCACATCGCCGCCAAGCACATACAGATAGGGCTTGCGCTCGTTGGCGCTGTCGATCTTCGCGTAACCCAGAACCTGCGCGTAGGCTGCGGAGGAAACCCTGTCGGAATCGCGGATGTCCTCATAGTCCTTATATGCGGCGTCATAAACCGCTCCGTACCAGTCTCCGTCGATGTGGATCGCACAACGCAGCACGAAATTCTGCATACTGGAGACAAGGGTCGTGGACGCGCAGATCATCGCCGCCGAGAGCATAATGCCGATGATCGTGACGACAGTCCTCGTCCTGTTTTTCTTCAGGCTCTCTAAGGTTACCTTGTTGAAAACATTCATCTGCGGATCACCTCGTCTCTGGTGATTTTCCCGTCCTCAATGGAAAGGATTCGATCCGCCTGCAGGGCGATGCTCTCGTCGTGGGTGATGACAAGGAGGGTCTGCCCGTATTTTTCGTTGGAAACTTTCAGCAACTCCACGATCTCCCGGCTGCTTTTGGAGTCAAGATTTCCGGTGGGCTCGTCGGCAAGCACCACCGCAGGCGCATTCATCAGAGCCCGACCGATGGACACCCGCTGCTGCTGGCCGCCGGAGAGTTGGTGGTTCTCCCGGCCGGTAAGATTCAGGGTGGTCATCAGCTCAGCCAGTCGATTTTGATTGACCTTCTGCCCGTCCATAAGTACGGGGAGCGTGATGTTTTCCGTGACATTGAGCACCGGAATGAGATTGTAAAACTGATAGATCAGTCCCACCTGACGGCGGCGGAAGATGGCAAGCTGTTCCTCGTTCTGCGCATACACATCCTTGCCGTCCATAAATACCTTGCCGCCTGTAGGCCGGTCTACGCCGCCGAGGATGTGAAGCAGTGTGGATTTGCCCGAGCCGGAGGGGCCGATCACGGCGACAAACTCTCCCTTCTCCACCGAAAAGGAAACGCCGTCCAGCGCCCGCACCTCGTTCTCGCCCTTGCCATATACCTTTGTCAGGTTTTCCACTCTCATAATCTCCATATCGGGATACTCCTTTCGCTTTTTACACCCTCATTCTATTTTGTCAAGGTGACACAGCGGTGACTTTCGGGTGACGGATCCGTCACTTAGTAAAAAAGGGAGCCGCCGGTCCCCCGCCTCCTAATAAGAAAACATGAGATAGTCCAGTAAAATCAATGTTTTCAGAGGCAAGGAACACGATGTGAAGTCAAAAAATCAAATACTGGCAGGATAAAGGGTGCTGATGTGAAATATCAGCACCCTTTTCCTGTCCCAAACGCCATAGGAAATCCTATGGCGTTTTTTACTTTCCATCAAGTACACGGAAAACTGTATTGAAAGGGGTGAGAAATCGAAGGTATTTCTTCATGTAGGAAATGCAAATCAAGTGTCCATAGGTTTTCCCACATGGAAAAGCAAATGGGCACAGAATTGAATTTTTTCCGAAAACGAACACTTTTCCAGACCGCCGAAAGGAGGTGATTTGATGGCGGTATTTCGCATTGAGAAAACCCGCGACTACACGGTGATGGCAAACCATCATCTGCGGAACACGGCACTGTCGCTGAAAGCGAAGGGGCTGCTGTCCCTCATGCTATCCTTGCCGGAGGATTGGGACTACACCACCAAAGGCCTTGCCCGGATATGCCGGGATGGAGTGGACAGCATTTGTGCTACGGTTCGGGAGCTGGAAGATGCGGGGTATATTATCCGTGAAAGAGTCCGTAATGCCAACGGGCGGCTCGGCAGCATCGAGTACACGATCCTGGAGCAGCCCAGGCCACCGGAACCTAAACCGGGAAAACCTGAACGGGAAAATCCAGTTCAGGTAAAACCAGTCTTGGATTCTCCTGTCTTGGGAAAACCTGAACAGGAAAAACCCGCCCAATTAAATATACAAGAATCAATTACTGAAAAATCAATTACGGATATATCAAATATCCATCAATCAATCTATCCGGCCTCTGGAGGAACGCCTGATGGTAACACGGAGATGGATAGGGATAGGATTGATAGGATAGATACCTACCGGGAGATTATCAAAGAAAATATTGAATTTGAGGCTCTTGTCCACCGGTATGGGTATGAGCGTGTGGACGAACTGGTTGAGCTGATGCTGCAGACGGTCCTCTCCCAGCGGCCATATATCCGCATTGCCGGTGATGACTACCCCCGTGAGGTGGTAAAAAGCCGCTTTCTGAAAGTGAACTTCTCTCATGTGGAGTATGTGTTTGACTGCCTGGATAATAACACGACCAAGGTTCGGAATATCAAGTCTTACCTGCTGGCGGCTCTCTATAACGCGCCGGCTACCATGGACAGCTATTACCGGGCCGAAGTCAACCACGATCTGTATGGCTAAGGGAGGCTGCTTTTATGGATAAGAGGAACGGACGCCAGGTGTATGTTTCCAGGCGGGAGGAAAAGCGTCCTCAAACCGAAAAAATGTATTGCACGATGAAACCGGATTGTGCAGGCTGCCCTTTTCCTTCACATGGTTTTGTGTGCTGGAGTACGGACGGGAGCTGCCTGCGTACTCACATGAAAAAATTACAGAAAGGAGGCCGAGCGCCATGAAAATCCATGAAACGCCGAAACAATGCCGAGCTTGACTCAGGAACAGATCACCCAGGCAAGGGAAACGGATCTGTTAGATTATCTGCTTTCTCACGAAAGCGGTGTGCTGAAACAGGAAGGCGCCAATTACCGCCATAGGGAGCATGACAGCCTGGTTTATGTGGCGAGCAAGAATTACTGGTACTGGAACAGCCGTGGACGAAAGATCAATGCCGTGGATTACCTCATGGAAATCCGCGGGTACAGCTTTGTGGATGCTGTGGAGCGGCTGGCAGGCTGTGGCCTCCCTGCTGTTTCCCATTATACAGCCTCCGGCAGCCGGGAACAACGGAAACCGATGGAGAAAAAGCCCTTCCGGCTCCCCTGGGTAAAGCGGTGTGCCACCTTTGCTGTTTCTTATCTCCAACGCCGGGGAGTCCATTCGGACATCATCAGACGGTGTATGCAGTTGGGCCTATTCTATGAGTCCCGCTATAACAACGAGGCGGTTTGCGTTTTTGTTGGCCGGGATGATACCGGTACGGGCCGGTTTGCCTGCGTCCGCGGAATTGCAGGTGACTTGAAAAAGGACATCAGCGGCAGCAATAAGCAGTTTAGCTTCTGCTACCCGCCGGATCAGCCAGGGAGCCGTCACCTGGCGGTTTTTGAGGCTCCGATTGACGCCCTCTCCCATGCTACGCTCCAAAAGCTGGAGGGCTGGCAATGGAATGGCTACCGGCTTTCCCTGGGTGGGACCTCCCCTGTGGCTCTGGTCGCTTTCCTGGAACGCCACCCGGAGATTTCCCGTGTTGCCCTCTACTTGGACAATGACCTTGCGGGCCGGGTCAACGCCCGGAAAATCAAGGCACTGCTGAAATCAGACCAGAGGTTTTCAAAAATCCGGGTGTCTGTCAATCCTCCCCGCAGTGGGAAAGACTACAATGAGAAATTACAGCGCACGCTTCAAGCGATCCGCGAAGAAAAACACGCCAGCCGCCAGAAACAGGCGGCTGTTTCAATTTAGGAGGAAAACCCAATGAATAACGACAAATCCGCGATTCAGGTAATCGCCGGGGCTGCCCGCTGCCCGGAGTACAGCCCGTCCATGGTTAAGGCTTTGATGAAAAAGCTGGAAACCAATGAAAAAGCCTTTGCTCTGCTGATGAATGTCACCCCTTCCACGGTGCGCCTCTGGACAACGGGTGCGGCCCGTCCCTGCAGCATGGCCCGGAGGCTGATGCAGATTTATGAATCCGGGCCGGAAATCGTAAGTAAGATTGCCGGGGAAAGCTGCCCGGAGAAAGGAGGACGCCAGACGAGTGAAGCGAAGGAACAAACAGCTTCTTGTGGAAAATGAGTACTTCATGGCAAGGCTGAACGCAGCGGTGGAGTGTGAACGGCTGCTGCGTTCTTCCGGCAGCTTTGACCTGACTTTCTTCTGCCCGGACCCCTTCGGCTATGCCATCGAGGATGAGACCTTTTCCATCACGGAAGCAGGAAACAGCACGGTCACGCGGCTCATCGGAAACATGGAGTCCAACCCCATCTACCGCATCGAGGGCGTGATCACCTCCGGGGCAAGCAATTCCATCAGCATCACCACCAACGGGCAGGAATTAAAGATCGTCAATGCCACCCTTGCGGCCGGCGAGACGCTGGTGGTGGATACTGACCGGATGACCGCCTATGTGGAGGATGCGGACGGGATGATCCTGCGGAACGCCCTGCCGTATCTGGAGGAACTGAACTTTCCCACTCTGGCGGTGGGGAGCAACACGGTTTCCGTAACAGCGGAAAACGCCACGTTTACGGGGCTGGAAATCCAGGCAAGGAGCCGATGGAGGTGAGCGGTTATGGCACTGAAAACGATACTGAACAAGCAGACGGACTTTACCGGGGAGTTCCCGGAAGAATGGGCAAAGGGCGGCCTGTGGCGGTTCAATGAATCGGACCCGGATGAGGACGACTGCCTTTTGGATTCCTCTGGCATGGGGCGGGTGGCATACATCAACAACTGGAGCGGCACCAGCGCGTCCCTTTCCGCAAACCGTCTGGGGAATTACTTCCGCATGAACATCGTGAACCCGTCCTCCGAGCAGAACTATCTGAAGGTGACCAATGACGGCAGCATTTTCGCAAGCCTTGGGGCAAGGATTGTCTGCGGCGGCTGGATGAACCCCACCACCTATTCCGTGGGGAATACCTACTGCCCAATCTTCAATACCCGGTATGGGCCGGGGCAGCCGATCTTCTATCTGTCCCTCATCCGGGGCGATCCGAGGATCATGCTCTACAACGATACCGGCTCTTTGATATTGGACGAGTCGGTAGACCCGCCCTTCTCTCTGGTCAACGGCGGCTGGTACTTTATCGCCTGCCTGATCGAGCCGGACAACAAGACGGCGCAGTATGTGGTGGGCGACCGGGACAGCGGCACGGTGTGGGCATCGGAAGTGCTTTCCTTTACCGGGGAGCTGAACCGCTCCTGCACGGCGGACCTGATCCTGGGGATGCACGCCGACTCCTACTGGTACGCCGGCGGTCTGGACGACTGGTTTCTGGACTGCGATACGAATCTCACAGCCGATGACCTGGTGGACTATTTCCGGTGTTCAGTTATGGCCAACGGCGGCGATACCTCCGGGGATGTGGACGGCATCACGGAGCCGGGGGCAGTCACGCTCCGGGCATCAAACGGCGTTTATCCATCCGAGGGTGTGCTGACCACAGCGGCGGCAGACTGCAATCTCTCCGGCACGGGGCGTGTATCTGTGACCAGCGAGTACATCTCCGGCACTACGGCGGTTTCCCTGGTGGAGACTTCCACCAGCGATGACCTGGAGGAATGGAGCGATTGGGCGGCAGTCCCTTCGGACGGGAAACTGGCGTCCCCCAACCGGGCGTATATCCGGTTCCGGGTAACGCTGACTACCACAGACACCTCCCGGACACCGAAGGTTATTGATATCCGGCTCTATGACATCCCGAAAGCGCCCTATGAGAAGATCGGCTATGCCCGTCCGGTGGTGCTGGACAGTAATGGGGCATGGGAGGCGGTGCTGGAAAACGCCTATGACATCATTGTGACCAGCGAGATCAACGGCGAGGACACCCTTTCCTTTAAGATTCCCTACCGGGATGGCAAGCGGGGCTAGGCCAACAGGACGCCGGCCGCCTCCAGCCCCTTGTCCCTCATATAGGCTTCCAGCTCCCGGTTGTTGTCAAAAAAGCAGGGGGATTCGATGGCTACCGCCCGCCCGTCCTTCTCCAGGAGGAAAACTTCGTCGTCCATGAAATCGTTGGTTTTGTAGGCGTGAAGCCGGAGCTTCCCGCACTCGTAAAGGTGCATTTCTCCCTTCCCCAGCTTGATTCTTGTGCAGGTGTTCTTGTCCATGATGACTTTCTCCTTCCTATGCAATGGGCGCTTGACTTTTTCGCCCGCTGTATATACAATAAAGCTGTTCAGATATTTTGTAAAGTAAGCACTTTATTGTGCTGTAGTTACCCAAAAGATACTATTAGGATGGCGGAAAGACTGTTGAGCGCCGGCGGGAGTCGGACAAGACGGTGGGAAATGCGGCTTTCGGGCGGCGGCCTGGCGCCGTTTCGCTGTCCATGGGAAAGGAAGGATCACAGTCATGGAATCCTCCGCGCTGCCGGCCTGTCCGGTAGAAACGACGCTGACGTTGATCGGAGACAAATGGAAGGTGCTGATCCTGCGGGATCTGCTGCCGGGTACCAAGCGGTTCGGAGAACTGAAAAAATCCATCGGCCGGGTCAGCCAGAAGGTGTTGACCGCGCAACTGCGGGACATGGAGGAAAAGGGGCTGGTGTCCCGAAAGGTATATGCGGAGGTACCGCCCCGGGTGGAGTATACCCTGACGGAAACCGGCTATAGCCTCCGGCCGATTCTGGAGGCGATGGAAGCCTGGGGAAGGCGCTATAAAGAGGAAAACATCGGATAAAGGCCGGAAGACAGCGGGAACCCGTAAAGGGGACTCGCCGCTGTTTCGCTGAGAGGCTGGAGCAGAGAAAGCGACGGAGCGGATGGCCAGGGATAGACGGCGCGGCCGTTTGATCCAGGAGGACGGCCCCCTTCTTTTGCAGTCTGTTCGGCGCCTCCGCCATAAGGGCCTAGGCGGCGGAGGGGTCCGGGACAGCTTATGCCGTCGCTCTTTCCCCTCTTTCCGCCGCTGCAGGGAGGCGGCGCGCGGGTACCGCTTCCGCTTTCGCCGTGCCGGATCATCTGCGCATAGGGTCGCGATGAAGCAGCCGATTTTTCACCTTTG
>ERZ836939.3380-NODE-3380-length-13604-cov-3.511034_pt1 | contig 13604 bp, 9 predicted proteins | sample MGYA00519912_ERZ836939 | MGnify/ENA primary metagenome ERZ836939 (study PRJEB31850, sample SAMEA3708810) | human gut metagenome | biome: human gut; feature: human-associated habitat; material: faeces | place: China | collected 2014 ... | reverse complement strand
CCTGTTGGTCTTCCACCGCTGGTAACTCCCATCCGGGTGCGGATGGCGATAATATCGTCGATCTGCTGCTGAGAGAGAAGTGCTTTCTTTCCCAGAATAAAATTATTCATCATCAGGATCTTTGCATAATATTCCGTTGTTTCCATACGATAGTATGCCTGGATTAGGCTGGTGCCCCAGGTGAGAGCCCCATGATTGGCTAAAAGTACTGCATTATAATTTTTGCAGTAAGGTGCTATGGAGTCCGGCACATCTGTTGTTCCCGGAAGAGCAAAGTGTGCAAGAGGCACACATCCTAATGCCAGGATCCCTTCTACCAAAACCGGCTCATCTAAGCTCATACCAGCGCATGCAAATGCTGTAGCTGTAAGAGGATGGGCATGAACCACGCCCTGTACCTGTGGATTTTCTTTAAACACACGAAGGTGCATTTTGATCTCGCTGGAAGGCTTGTAAGTGCCTTCCAGTATATTTCCGTCCAAATCCATTTTCACAAGCATTTCCTCTGTCATAAAACCTTTGGATACACCTGTAGGTGTGCAAAGAAATTCGTTGTCGTTCAGTTTTACAGAGATGTTACCATCGTTTGCAGCTACCATGTTGCGGCTGTAGATTCTTCTTCCGATGTCGCAGATCTGTTTTTTGATTTCATATTCGTTTACCATGCTCATTTTCCTCCTTAAGGCATTGATATAGTTTTTGACGTTTCTATCTGTGATTTTACACTATCGGTCATAAAAAGTCAATACATTTCCGTTGTTTTATGTTGTTTTTACGGGTTTTATTGTGTTGTTTTTGTTTGTTTTTTCTTTTTTTATTCCAATAATCGTATCAGATGCAAAAAATGCCTTATCCACCGATCTGACAGTCCAGACCGCAGACCGCATGTACTGCCTTTTTTAATGTTTCCATATGTTCTTTGGACGGTGGTTCCACATTTCCCATCAGATATGGTCTGCCAAGTCCCTCATATTTATCCTGTCCAAGTCTGTGATACGGAAGAAGATGAATCTTGTCCACTCCGGGAAGTGTGTCTGCAAACCTTGCAATCCCCTGGATTTCCTCCACTGTATCATTAAATGTGGGTATCACCGGTACACGGATTACCAGCCTGGTTTTACCGGAAAGCGCCACTTTTCTGGCATTTTCCATCATCAGTTCATTGGAACGTCCTGTAAATTCTTTATGCTTCGCAGGATTTGTATGTTTAATATCCATTAAATAAGTATCCAGATACGGTAAGATTGTCTCAATCGTCTCCCATTTTGCACATGCCATACTCTCGATCGCAGTAGAAATCCCTCTCTCTTTGGCAGCTCTCAGAAGTGCTCCTGCAAATTCCGGCTGACAGAGACATTCTCCGCCGGAAAGAGTCATACCTCCGCCCGAGCGATAATAGTATACCCTGTCTTTCTCAACTTCTTCAATCATCTCCCTGACTGTCACATCACGTCCGATGACCTTGTCTTCTCCCTGCACTTTCATTGTCTGGATTTTATATTCCTGAGATTCCGGATTACAGCACCATTTGCACCGCAGGACACAACCTTTCAGAAATACGATCGTCCTTATACCCGGTCCATCATGAATAGAATATTTCTGGACATCAAACACTCTGCCCTTTGTATCCAAATAGTCCATGCTTTTCCTTTCTTATTCTGTTATCCATACATCCTCTGCCTGTCACTTTTACTTCCTGCAAAAAACGTCTGGATCAGAAGCCCTGTTCTGTACGACGGATGATGTCATCCTGAAGGGAACGGGAAAGTGTCGTAAACAGTGCACTGTAGCCTGCCACGCGTACTACCAGATGTTTATATTTCTCAGGATGTTCCTGTGCATCCAGCAGTGTCTGCCTGTCAACTACATTAAACTGCATGTGCATTCCCTTCTGGTCAAAGTATCCGCGGATCAGTGCAACGAATTTCTCCAGTCCCTCTCTTCCTGAAAGTGCGGATGGGTGAAATTTCTGATTAAAGAGTGTTCCGTTGGATACAATAAAATGATCCAGTCTGGATACGGAAGTTGCCGCTGCCGTAGGTCCCTTTACATCCTTGCCCGCAGATGGCGAAACGCCGTCTGCAACAGGTGTGTGTGCATATCTTCCATCCGGCGTCGCTCCTGTCTGTCCGCCCAGCGGTACATTTGCAGATACAGGATACAGACCTGCCTGGAACTTTCCGCCTCTTGGATTGTTATACTTCTGAAGCGGTTTGGAATATGTATAGGCAACTTCTCTTGCAAAATAATCAACTTCCGGAATATCATTTCCAAATTTCGGAACTTCATCGATCATATCGTGGATTTCTTTGAATCTCTGTATCTTCTGTTCACCCGGTTTCATCCCCATGAAAGTTTTCAGAAGTCCTTCTGCAGTGGAAGCATCCACATTTCTGCCTGCTTTCTGCATTGCCTTCATGATCATTTCTGTCATATCACCGGCGGACTGCGCATCCAGTCCTTTATCATAGTTCCATGCAAGAGCTTCCTTAAGTTCTTTCATAGATACTTTCTTATCCTCATAGACCAGTTTGCGGATTGCAAAAAGTCCATCTGCCATATTGGCGATTCCAAATCCCTGAGGACCTGTAAAGTTGTAAACAGCTCCACCTTCCTGGACAGACTTGCCTTCTTTCAGACAGTCATCTATCATACAGGAAAGGAATGGTAACGGACAGCGTTCCGCATGAGCTACATCAATAGCATTATCTGCATTCACCAGCAGGGAAATGCAGTATTCCATCTGTTTCTTATATGCGTCAAAGAATTCATCAAAGGTCTTCATCTGAGTGACATCGCCGGTAGGGATTCCCACCATCTCACCTTTATCCATACCATTCGAAAAAACAAGTTCCAGAGGTCTGCACATATTAAAGAATGCGGCATCATGCCACCCTTCTGTCTTACCGGCTTTCTGCGGTTCCACACATCCGATGATATTGTACTCTCTGGCATCCTCCAGAGATAAGCCTCTGTTCTGCAGTGCCGGAATAATCACCTCATCATTGTAATATGCAGGAAGTCCGATTCCTGTTCTCGTAAGCTCGGCTGCCTTTATCAGGAATTCATGCGGAGAACCATTCCATACTCTCACAGAAAGTGATGGAGCCGGAAGATGCACATGCATGGATGCCTGAATACACATAACAGAAAGATCGTTAGTTACATCCTCTCCCTCTTTATTCTGACCACCCGCGATCAGATTCTGGAAAAGGCTATATCCTGCAAATCCTTCCGCTGAAGCCGCATCACGACATTTATTCAGGTCATTTAATTTAACCCAGATGCAATCCATCAATTCCTGTGCGAACTCTCGGGTAATAGTTCCTGCTTCCATATCCTTCTTATAATATGGATACATATACTGATCAAAGCGCCCCGGTGAAATAGAATGTCCACTGGATTCCATCTGAAGAAGCTGCTGTACAAACCAGAATGACTGACATGCCTCATAGAAATTCTGTGCACCCTTTGCCGGTACCCTGCTGCAGTTCTCTGCGATAACAAAAAGTTCCTGTTTTCTTACCGGATCACTTGTCTGTGCCGCCATTTCCTGCGCAAGTTTTGCATATCTGCCTGCATAATCGATCACCGCCTTACAGCTTAAAATCACTGCCTCAAGGAAGTGAGACTTTCTTGCATAATTACCGTCACCGACACTGCATCCATCCAGCTCTTTCCGAGCCTTCTCCATGATTCCCTCAAAACCGGTTTCCAGTACTTCCCAGTATTTAACTGTTACATGTCCTACACCATTGTAAAAATAATTTCCAGGTGTAAAAATATTGTGTTCAATTGCCTTGATTGCTTCCGGTGCCATATAGGAAGTTGCAAGTTCACTGGTTGTTTTCCCTTTCCAGTACTTATCTGCCTCCTTAAGTTCGGCTTTGGTCTCCTCAGCAATCTCAAAAGGATCCGCAGTTCTGGTCGCAACTGTATCCAGTTCAGCTTCCAGCCACTCATAAGAGAACTCCGGAAATGTCTGACATCCCCTCGGCGCAATCGTACTGCTTCCGACAATCAGTTCATTGTCACGGATAATGATCGGAATGTTATGAAGAATATGCGCAAAAGCCTTTGCTCTGCGTGTGATGATCGGTTCTCCTTCTGTTTCCTTATAAGATTCTGTGATCAGCTTTGCTCTGGCTGATTCGATCACCGGCATATGTTCATACAATGCATCTACCAGTTTCTGAATTCTGGGAGACTTGGGAATATCTGATGTTTGAAATTTTTCCATGTTACTCCTTTCTCATGAATAAAAGCTGCACCCATACCAGACCCCAATACATTCCGGTATCATTCTGACAGCAATATCCTCCATGTTTTCATATAGATTCATTATACCTTATGGCTATCGCGAAGTCAACATAAATCAACATGTATATTCTGAACTTTTATGTTGTTTTTTATTTGTTTTTTCTTCCGTTCTGGTTGTTTTTGTTTTGTTTTTATGATTGACATTTCATTTTTCTTCAGACACGTTAAAAGCAGCATATCAGGTTATGATCCATAACTCTGATATGCTGCTTTTTAATATCGTATATTGTTTTTTCTGCATCGGATGACTTTAATGAGAATGCTTTTCCATCGCTGCACTCCCATATATTCATATGCACTTAACTATTGTTTCCTGTTCTCTTTTTGTTCTCTGGCTTCTCTTACTTTCTCCCTCTGTTTCGTCAGATCGTAATAATCATCTGTAAGAACCCCATGTTTTCGCATCATATCAAACACAGTCTGCTGAGCAGGTGTCATCTTCATGCCAATAGAATTATTATAATCCGTAAGAACGCATCCTGTTTTCTCAATCAGCCAGAACAGCGGAGAATCATGATCCGGGATCATTTTCCAGATTTCGTTCTCTGTCCATGGAAGCAATTCCATCATTCCATGAAGATGTCCTCTGGGTATTCTTACGTAATCGCCGTCCGGCTTGATCAGACCGTCAGAAAAGTTCTCATCCTTAATTTTCATCTCATTTAACAGTTCTTCTGTTATCTTCATCCTCTTTTCCTCACCCTCGAGTATTGCTTTTTCCTATTATACGTTTCCCGCCAGAGTTACGCAAGTAAAAAGTCTGAATATCCTCTTTCCTCAAAAATATATCACGTTCTATAAAATTCCATCTTGATTAAATTGCAAAAAAATTGTAGACTATATATGCACACACATTAATAGTTTTTGTTAATTAAGACTGATTTGAGGTTTCCTCATAACGTCTCAATTATACACACACATTTTCTAAAAAGAGCAGCTGCATCATCCGATGCGCTGCTCTTTTAGTTCCACTGTTTATTTTGTAACTGTTCTCTGCCGTCGACGGCATTCTTTAATGATTTTAACTCTTACTTTTTCTTCTTCAGGAAATAAATAAGTAAAATTATGATAACAATAATCCCGATACCACTAATCCAGATTACAGGATTCTTCATTCCTGAATCTGCTTTTACATTCTTTCCTGATGTTTTCTGACTCTGCTTATCATCGGATTCCTTGTCTTCTGTCGAAGCAGGCTTCTCTGTTTCTTCCGGTGTTGGCGTTGCTTCTTCTGTAGGTGTTGCCTCCGGTGTCGGTGTCACTTTTTCTGTAGGTGTTACCTCTGGTGTTGATGTGGCTTTCGGAGTTGGAGTTGCTTCCGGTGTTGGTGTAACAGCAGCCACCGGAACATTTCCTGATGTGCCTGTAGCCTCCGGTGCATCTGCGGATACATTTTCATTTACGTAATCTGTATCACGATCAAGATTCAGCCATCCCTGTGTCACACCATCTGTGTCTGTTTTCCCCCAGTTTGTTCCGTCTTCTCCCCGCATATACTGAGAAATATGTACGCTTGTCCCATCCGCAATTCCGTCTGCTCCTGAAACTTCATCAAATTTCTCTCCAGGTCCGTTATAAACCGGTACATTTCCGCCATTTCCCTGAATCTTTACTTCAAAATCCACATCTTTTCCGCCAAAAGTACGATACTCTTCATTCACTGCGTCTGCCCTGGAAGCCGGATCCAGATCATCCATAGGAATGTATCCGTTCATCCCATGATACTGGGTATATGCCCACTTTTTGCCGTCCGTTCCATCTTTCTCACCCAGAACATGGATTGCAGTTCCATTCGGAATCTGACCGTCATTCAGTTTAATTCCCTTCGGATCCGCTTCATCATAAATATCTGCTCCACCCTGTGCACTCTGTACGATCATGTAATAATCTGTTGCATAATCCGGATTCTGGCTCTTTCCATCATCAGCATAAACAGAAACCGCTGTCACAATAATGCACAGCAATATTGCCAATACTGTTCCCAACCTTCTCTTCATAATCTCTTTCCTTCATTTCTCATTTTCTTTTTACAGCAGATGAACTTTTGTATTTGCTGTATGTGTTCCCATAAGGCTCTTTCACGTATGCTTTTACTACATAGTAGTATGATACACCTTTTTGTGCTTTTTTGTCCAGATATGAAGAAAGATTTCCACCGGAAATTCTCTTTATCAACTGATAAGAACCTCCTTTTTTCTTTCTGTATATATAATATCCGTTACATTTTTTCTGTGGATTCCATCTGATTCTGATTCCCTTCTTTTCAGACTTCACAGAGGAAATCTTCTGCAACGAAGGTGCCGCCTTAACCACATCGCCGGTTGTATATTTACTGTAGTATCTTTTTCCGGATGCTTCATAATATGCCTTTACCGTATAACGGTATGAAGCATTGGCTTTAACTTTACTGTCCTTATATTTTAATGTGGAAGTCCCGACATCTGCGATTTTTGACCATTTTCCTCCTGCAGCAGGTTTTCTGTACACATAATATCCAGTAGCTTTCGAAACCTTTTTCCATGAAACAAGATTATACCCGGAATTATAAGCCTTCACCTGAAATACCGGCGTATCCGGCACCCATGACTGATTTAAAGTTCTCGTATGTGCCTTGATCCTTACAGTCCAGTTTTTTGTCTTTCCATCTGACCATTCTGCTGTTGCTGATGCACCCTTATGAAAAGTCTGTCCTGACTCTATCCCTGCTGTGGAAGTAAACCATTTGCTTCCACCTGATGTCTTATAACCGGCATTTGCTTCCACACCAAAACTGATATAACTGATTCCACTGTTAGTAATCACTACCGAATACCTGCTCCCCTGCTTCAGCATTACTTCCGGTACAGTAACTGTCTGCACCCCTGCCACTGGCTGTTCAACTTCACAGGGCTGCGTATACGCAGCAGTTCCACTTTCCGGATCTGAAAGATCTGTAAGATCTGTATATACCTGTATTTTATATGAAGCATTATCATTCATGGTAACTACATTGATTTCTCCCAGAGCCTCTTCGTTTCCATTCCCTGCCTTCGTTTCATAAACAACTGATACTGACTGTCCAGGCTGTACTTTTATAGAAGAAATAGCTGAAGAACCATCATAAAAATAGTTATTATTATATTTCTGATCAGAAACAGTCACTGCCTCTGCACTTACAAGATTACTGATATTGGGATCCTGATAGGAAAGATAGTAATATCCCCCATCTCCCTTGTTCTCTCCCCAACTGTTTTTTATGATCCAGGCACCATCTGATGTCACATTGGAAACAGGCAGGAAATTATTCTTTGAATAATTATCATCCCATCCTACGACTGTTACAATATGATTAATCACAGTCGAACTCGATTTTCCAACAGGATAACAATATGCAGCCGTATCTGGATTTGCATAATTATCTTTCATATAAAGCATTATGGATACTGCATGATCATTCAGCAGCATTTCCTTCATACGTTCCTCACTGTATTTGGAAAAAGATGCATTTTTCAGATATGCCACAGAATTATAAGCCTTACTCTCCGGAATCTGTACACTCAGATTCTGCTGATGCAAAGAATCCGTAGGAAACGGCACATCATCTTCTGTAGTCATTCCCGACCAGGTGCTGAGATAGATAGCCGCCAGATAATCATTGCCTCCTATCTCATGATAATCTCCCAGTACCGAGTTCACATCATCGGGAGTATTTTCCAACGGATCATTCTGTCTGTTTGAAAAAAAGTATGATAAGTGTTCCTCTGACAGATCATAAGTTCCTTTATTCTGTGCCAGAAGTGAAGTTTCCATAATTGCCGCCATCCCAAAAGCCCAGCAGGTTCCAAATGGATTCTGATTTTTTACAGAAGTAACCAGTCCTTCTTTTCTGGAATCATAGGAGGATGGAAATGCTGTTTCTCTGCTTCCATATGCAGCGTAAACTGATGTCAGATCACTCTCTACTTCAGGTCCCGGATCTATCGGTTTTAAATTTTTAAAAGGTTCTAACTCTTCTTTTCTTTCCTCTTCTGTCAACGGACGACCTTTGATATATCGAATTCCATCTGTATTTTCTTCCGTTGCTTCTCCATCCTGGAACTCCTGTTTTGCATCATCGCTTCCGAACAGTTCTGCATCAGATTCCGTATCTGTTCCAAATTCATCTGCCTGTGAACTTTGAAATTCTTTCAGATCTGATGTATTTTCTTCTGTCTCTCTGTTGACTCCGGATCCAAACATTTCCTGACCCGCAGCGGGTACCGATGTACAAACCATTGCATAAGCCAGAAAAACTGACAATGCGCGTATCGCTGTATTTCTTTTTTTCATGTAGTAGTTAACTCCCTTGCGTAAATATAATATCATTATATCAGTATCTTTTTTGTTTTTCAACCATGATCAATGACAAAAACCGTCGGAAAACAGTAAATTTCCCCTGTTTTCCGACGGCTCTATGTAGAAATGCAGAGCTCTGCCGACAAGAAAATGTCGCCAGGAAAAGACGTCAAATGCCTGTGATGCATTTTCTTCTGTGCATGTGAAAAGTGTGGAAAATGTGTGTGAAATGCTTTATATACTAACTCAGAACAGACTTGAAAATCTTACAGACTCTTCTCTTTTGCTATCCTTATTCTAGCAGAACAAGCATTGTATTACAATGAAAATCGTTCTTTCTTATTTGTGCTAATCTGACACATTGTTACTGTTCACTCCGTTCTAAGCAGCGACGCATTCTCCTCTTATTTGCTGATACTTTCCTTTGCTCTTTTCATCATATCAGCCAGTTCCTGGTATTTTCCTGTGACATATCCATAGTTTTTTCGCTTATGCGGAAGCATACAGTTTGTGCAGTCTTTAATTCCCTTTTCCGTATACCGGAAATTCCCACCGCATTTCTCACCCAGGGCATATAGCGGGCAATAACAGAACAGACAGTTAAAATCATCCGGATCTGCATTCTTATGACACGGAAAAAATTCACATTTCTTATGGCTGAAATAAGAATATTCTTTCCCTTCCCAATAAGGTTTCTCCATTGCTACCTCTCCTCTCCTGTTGCAAGTTTTTATCTTTCCAGAATAATTCCGTTTTCTCAGTCTCGATCAATCCCACCCATCAGAGGACGAAATAAAAAAAATACTCTAATAAATTATCAATTTCTCTTCACATAACAAAGCATTGAAAATTCATTACAGTATTTTTCACAGATCATACATTTAAAATTAATAAGAGGGAGCGATGCTACCCCGGGGTAGAAAAAAATCCGTTCATGAGTGCGCGGAGGGAACGAATAAATCCGAAGTAGTATCGCCTGCCATTTAATCATGTATAATTCATAAAGAACAGGCGCATTCCATAAAAAATGTCTGCCTTCAGATAAAAGCAGACAACACTCCGAAGCTGCGGATTCAACGGAGTTGGTTGTTACACTTTACACGGAAGTTTAACCTCGCCATAACAAGCAGGTTTCCTGGCTCTCAGATCGTCACGCAGCGCTCCTTCTCATATGATTTTCATACAATGGATTCTTACGCCTCCAGGCTCATCGCTCCTCTCTCCTTCTCATGCTATGGCACAATGGACATTCTGAGATTTGCTCCTCTGTTACAGTGACCGGATCGCTCAGGTTTCTCACCTGATTCCCTCTTTCTGTACTGCTCTTTCTCACAGTATCAGCACTTAATATGTTCTGTATGGAATTATACTGTCATTATAATAACACCCTGCAACAAGCTTGTCAACTATTTATCAATATATTTTTCAATATTCCACACCTTCCGGCAGCGGATCCCATTCATTCAGACCAAGACTCTGTCTGAATTTTGCTTCTTCCAGACTCAGCTTTGGAACATCCTCATTCAAAAACGCTCTCAGCTCATCAATCCCCTCTCCGGTCACATTGTTTACCAGAAAAATTCTTTCACATCCTGCATTCAGCATCCACTGACGCACCATTGGAACATTCGCATAAGGAGAATCTATTTTCGTAATGATTCCTATCAGTGGTCTCAGAATAAATGCATTACTGCCATAGCCAAACAAACTGAAAGGTTCATCTGCTGACTGTACCATTGCCACCACATCTGCTTCAAAAGAAAAACAGGCCAGCCCTACGCTGAAATGCTTGGACTCTGCATACTCTCCCGGAGAATCAATGGTATCATCATCCGTATTCGTATACTGCGTTTTTACATAATGAAGTTTTTCGCCTTTTAATGCCTGCGTTAATGAAGTCTTACCTGCTTCACTTCTGCCCATCAGAAATATTTTCTTCATATTTAATGTCTGTCCCTTTCACTTCTCTCAGCTATTCCGGCAGTTACATAAGCACCATCGATACAGAATAACTGACTTTTCGTATGTTTTAACTTTTGTGAACTGCACAAGTCTTAAAGCCAAGCACCTCTCTAAAAAATTTCACCACTTCTTCCACTGCAGTCTGAACTTCCGTCAGACCTCCCGTAAGGATCAATGATCCGCTGAAGCGATCCATGAAACCAATCTCCACATTTGCACTTTTCACTGCAATATCAGCAGCTACAACCACTGCTTCCCATGGGGTAAAACGAATCATTCCGATTGCTTCTCCTGTGTGGTCTTCTCCCTCATGGACTCCAATATGCAAACCAAGATTCTGATAAATACAGCTCTGTGAAGGATTGATCACATGCGCCAGGCACACTTCCTTTCCCGGAACCCTTACCCTGGTCATACGCAGTTTTTTTCCCTTTAGTTTCTCATAATCCTGGTTATAAAGCTTTTCCAGTAATTCTCTGGTTGTCATCCCTGCCATCCCAACACTTCCTATCTTTTGGTAATCTTGCAGACTACATAACCCAGAGTGTCTCTGAAATAATCCACAACCTCAGTCATCGCTGACATTACATCGGAAATCTCTCCCGTAATGATCAGTGTGCCTGTAAATCGATCTGCAAATCCCAGATAAACATTTCCGCTTTTTACCGCAATATCAGATGCGATCACTGCAGATTCAGGCGGTGTCATATTCATAATTCCGATTGCAGATGAACGATAATCCACCTGCGGATTCAGTCCAAGCTTCTGGTATATGACCGGAGCCGGCCCTCCCATTACATGTGCAAAAGTAATCTCCTTGCCAGCAACTGTTTCCTGTACAATTCTTATGTGTTCTACATGGTCATTTGCCATTTATCATTCCTCGCTTTCACTATTCAACTATAATCCGGATAATTCATGAGAATATTCTTTCCCACTGATGTCTTCAAAAACAGATTTAAAATTTTATATGTATCTCTTCAGTTACATAAACTGTACTATCCATCCAATTTTATGTCAAGGTAAAATCCACCTGAAAGTCGGTAAAATATTATACATGGTTACGGTTCACTCCGTTCACAGCAACACGCTTCGCGATGCACAGAATTTATGCTAATCGCATAAATTCGCGCGGTATGTCTCGGAATTTTGGCATATTCATGCCAAAACACCTCGCGGAATAATGATAACTACTTATACATAAAGAAAAGGAGCATCAGCCCCCTTAGCGATACTCCTTTTCAACCCCTATAAATTTAATTATTTATACTTATTTAATTATACCAGTCTTCTTACAGAAACAATCGTTCTGTACGCTGCGTTATCACTGATCTTAATGCCATCTACAGAGTTCGATGCATGAACGATACGTCCATTACCCATATAGATTGCAACGTGTCCACCGTAGCAGATCAAATCGCCCGGCTGCGCATCAGCATAAGATACTTCTGTGCCGGCATACTGCTGTTCATAAGAAGTTCTCGGAAGACTTACTCCGAAGTTTGCATATACACTCTGTGTAAATCCTGAACAGTCAGCTCCACCTGTAAGGCTTGTACCGCCCCATACATATGGATTGCCAACAAACTGTGTTGCAAAGTCTACTACAGAAGATCCTGATCCTGAAGATGAAGATGAAGAACTGTCTGAATCAGATGACTGTTCACTCTCATAATCATCTGGTGAAACTGTATTATCAGAATCAATCACATTACCATACTCATCGTACTCTACATCATCAGAAGCTCCTGCATTGTCAACAGGATCACCATTTTCATCATATTCTACACCATCATCTGATTCAGACTCATCATCCGCATCATCAGTATTCTCAATCTCATTTCCGTCTTCATCATACTCTACATTTTCTTCCTCTTCTGATTCGGAGTCCTGTTCCTGCTCTGCAGCTTTTGCTGCTGCCTCTTCTTCTGCCGCCTGTCTTGCAGCCTCTTCCTCAGCCTGTCGTCTTGCCTCTTCTTCTGCTGCGATTCTTTCAGCTTCCAGTCTCTGAATTTCAGCTGTCTGTTCCGCTAACAGATTTGCATATTCTGTCGCCTGCTGCTGTGCATATGCAATTTCATTCTCATAATCGGCTGATTCAGATTTCTTCTGATCGATCTGGCACTGAAGATCATAAGACTGCTGTTCATAAGAAGCCTTCATCTCTTCCAGTTCTGCTTTGTCAGATTCATACTGAGTCTTTAAATTATTCACCTCATTAATAGTATTCACATATTTATCAAGATTCTTTCTGTCCTGCTCATACATCTGCTGTGTATTCTCAGCACGTGTCAGAAGTTCACTTAAATCTTCTGAATTAAGCATCATCTGAAACCACGCTGCATCCCCACCCTGTTCATACAGTGCCTGAATACGAAGCTTCATGCTCTCATACTGCTTATCTCTCGCCTTCTGAGCCTTAGCCAGATCCTGTTTTGTCTTAATAATATCTACTTCTTTATTATCGATATCTCCTTTAAGAGTATCAATAGAAACCATAACACTTACAAGATTGGAATCCAGTTCGGAAATCTCATTCTCAAGCTGTGATTTCGCATATGCAAGCTCATCCATTCTGGAATATGTCGCATCCAGCTGCTGACTTGTGATCGCCTGCTCTTCTCTCAATTCATCCTCTCTTGAAGCGCTTACACTAACAACCTGTGTTGCGCTCATCAGGAGTGCTAATGTAAGACATACAATTCTTTTCTTCATGAATTCTCACCCTCGTAACATTTTCTTTCTATATCTTAATGTTTTTGCAATATCTAAGTTAATTCTTATACATATTAACACACCACACTCAAAAACGCAAGGATTAATTACCATAAATTTTATATTTCTGTAACATTTATTAATCTTTTTGTTATTCTTCGCATTTCTTTCTACAATTCAAACATATTCCATTTCATGTTTGTAATAATTTAACACAGGACAAAGATATCTGATGCAGGGTTACTGTTCACACACCACTATCCCGCGAGGTGTTTTGGCATGAATATGCCAAA
>ERZ836939.3345-NODE-3345-length-13774-cov-10.633793_pt1 | contig 13774 bp, 9 predicted proteins | sample MGYA00519912_ERZ836939 | MGnify/ENA primary metagenome ERZ836939 (study PRJEB31850, sample SAMEA3708810) | human gut metagenome | biome: human gut; feature: human-associated habitat; material: faeces | place: China | collected 2014 ... | reverse complement strand
CCATGAACGTGATCCTGCCTGACGTGGGCGAACAGCACATGCTCCGCGTGAAGAATGGTGTGCTGCTGGTCTATGCGGATACATTGTCTGATGATGCGGACGTGTCTATTACCTGCCCGAAAAATGCGCTGTTTGCGATCCTGACCAACAATCAGGAAACGGTTACACAGGCCGTCAAGGTCGAGGGCAGCGCAGAGCTGCTGACGCTGATGATGGAGAATATGAACCAGTTCCCGATCACCGGGGCCAACCCCTTCAACATCATCGAGCCGTAACGGCTCGAGCGTGGCGGTCCGTGGGAAGACCGCCACGCTCGAGAGAAAACAGCAAGATGCTTTCAACGCAAATCAAAAGCCTGAGTTTGCCTTGCTTTACCAGCAAGAAAATTTTTACAGAAAAGGCAGAAGAATATGAAAAAGAGAGGATTGAGCCTGTTTCTGGCGCTGGCCCTGTGCCTGACGCTGCTGCCTGCGGCGGTGGCAGCAGCTCTGGCAGACCCTCCACCAGCACCGGCAAGACGGAGACCACCACAAACCCCGATGGCTCCGTTACCAAGACGGAAACAAAGTCTGACGGCACGGTGACCGAAATCACCACCAACAAGGACGGCAGCACCGCCAAGACCGAAACCAAGCCGGACGGCAGCAGCAAGACTGAGGTCAAGGACGCTTCCGGCTCTACCGGCACGGTGAAAACCGACAAGAACGGCCAGACCACGGCGGAGACCACCCTCAGCAGCAAGGCCGTTGAGGACGCCAAGAAGAACGGCGAGGCCGTCAAGGCTCCCGTTGAGGTCGAGGCTTCCCGCGATTCCAACACCGCCCCCACCGTCAAGGTCGAGCTGCCGAAGAACGCGGGCGAGACTGCGGTGGAAATTCCCGTTTCCAACGCGAAACCCGGCACGGTGGCGGTTCTCGTCCACCCCGACGGCACGGAGGAGATCGTCAAGAACTCCCTGCCCACCGAGGACGGCATCCGGCTCACCATGGACGGCAGCGCGACTGTGAAGATCATGGACAACTCCAAGGACTTCATCGACACCCGCGCCCACTGGGCCAAGGACGCCATCGACTTCGTCAGCGCCCGTGGGCTGGTCAACGGCATAATCGACACGATCTACGCGCCCAACAACTCCACCACCCGGGCACAGCTTTGGACGATCCTCGCGCGGCAGAATGACGCGGACTTGACCGGCGGCAGCATCTGGTACGAAAAGGCACAGAATTGGGCCAAGGACAAGGGCGTTTCCGACGGCGCGAACCCCAACGCCGCCATCAACCGCGCCCAGATGGTCACCATGCTGTGGCGCGCCATGGGCCAGCCTGCCGCTGCCTCCGGCGCCAGCTTTGCTGACATTCCCGCTGACAGCTACTACGCGCAGGCCGTGGCTTGGGCCATCGAGAACGGCATCACCGCCGGCGTTGGCAACGGCAAGTTCGATCCCGATGCCGCCTGCATCCGCGGCCAGATTGCAACCTTCCTGTATCGCTACATGAAGTAACTCCATGCGCAGCCAGCGGGACGGATCTTCCGTCCCGCTGGTTTTATGTGGCCGTCAGTAACCGTCAAAAGGTAGCCACTGTGCTTGCAGAGTTCGCGGCGTGTATTTTGAGCACGGGATACATATTCAGAAACTATATCGGGAAAGCGCAGAGCAGCAGGGCGCACTGGGATATATCGCACGTTCCGCCATCGATGCGATTCTAAGCGGCGAACAGACTGATCTCTCTGATGCAGTCTTTGTCTACGAGCTGACTCCCGGTGAGGGGGCAGAAAACGGCATCGCCGCCTCCAAAGACGGCGCGGTCATCCTGACGAACCAGAACTGCTATCTGCTGCGCGCGAATAATGGTGTCGAAGCCGTCTGGTGCACGCCGTATGAGAGTGTCGGCGCAAAAGTCAGCGGCGAGGGCGACAAGACCACCGGCGGCGGTCTTGCCTGGGGCAGCGGCTGCTCTCCGTCGCTGACGCCGGAGCTTGTGATGTTCACCGACAATGCTGACCCCGTCAAGCTGCTGGCTCTGGATATGAAGACCGGTGAGATCGTTGCAAGTCTGCCGGTGTTGGACGATCTGCCCGGGGGCTATCAGATGGTTGAAAACTCTGCCATCGTCTATGACGACAGCGAGGGCACTGTCAGCACCATCGTGTGCAACTGGTTCGGCGCAGGCAACGCAGGCCTTGCTGATCCCAACAGTGACTCTTCCATCCAGAGCTATCGCCGGAGCGCTGTATATGAGCCGACCATACTTGTCGAAGAAGTTCAAGGAGGATCCCGGGGAAAATATAGCGGATTTCATCCTGAAGGAAAAAACGGAGGAAGCAAAACGCCTCCTCCGCTATTCGGATAAATCTTTGACCGCGATTGGCTCTTATCTCGGCTTTTCCTCCGCCAGCCATTTTTCAAGGGTATTCAAAACCTATGTCGGCAGCACGCCCAGCGAATATCGGGAAAAACACCAGTGGCTTGTCCGACGTTGGGTTGACAGCTGCCGGGTAGCATCGACCCGGTCCTCACTGCGATCCTTGCCGCAGCGAATCAGCAGAGATTTGAGGATGTTGCGTCCAATGCGTATTGCTACGACGCGGTAAACTGGGCTGTGGAACGAAGCATCACCTCCGGCACAGGCTAGTACACGCTCAGTCCGGACAACAGTTCACTTGCGCGGAGTTTGTGACGTTCCTCTGGCGGGCAGCCGGGAAACCAGTTGTGAATTTCGCAATGAACTTTTCCGATGTCAAGGAGGGCGCCTATTGCGCAGAAGCCGTCCGCTGCCGGATGCATCCTGCACCCGCGCACAGCTCGTGACGCTGTTGTACTGGCTGGCGTCCCAGACCATGATAAGGTCAATTACGGCGGTGACGTGACCGGCTGGACGTATGCACCCGAGAGCAAGGATATCCGCGCGCATCTCAATGGCATCCTGTGGCTTGCACGCAGCGGCGCGCGCTGAAGCGATCTTCCGGCGAGATTCGGCCCACATCAGACGGTGTACAGCTGCTTCTGCCGCTGGCGGGACGATGGAACCCTGAAGAAGGTTTTCGAGCTCTGCGCAGCCTCGAGCACAGGTGCGGATCTGAGCATGGATTCAACGTCGATCAAAGCATCCGTGCAGGCAGGCTGTGGAATAAGAAAGCGAGCAAAAATCAGACATCAAGCAGCATCGGCAAAACACGCGGAGGTCTGAACACGAAAATTCATACCATCGTCGGAACAGACCTGCGGCCTGTGGCTTTTTTGCTGTCTGCCGGAAATGTTGATGATTGCACGGAGGCAGTTTCTCTGCTGAAGCTGCTTCCGGCCCTGAAGGACTGTGATATTCTTGCCGATAAAGCCTATGGCACAAAAGAGATTCGAACTTATCTGCACGACCAGTCCGCCCGCTATACGATCCCGCCGAAGGTGAACACAAAGCAGCCATGGCCATTTGATAAAGAGACGTATAAACGGCGGAATGTAATAGAGCGCTTCTTCAATCGCCTCAAGGAATTTCGCCGCGCTGAGACACGCTATGACAAGCGTGATGACTCCTTCCTCGCTTTTGTTATGGTCGCCGCGATCTGCGTCGCTTTCGGCATTTTGCACAGCTAAGCGCTGTTTTCAGATACACCCTAGTGCAGAAACTTCTGGATGATTTCGAAGGACATGCATCCGTATTTCTTCTATCTGTGGCTGGAATGGAGCGATAGATTAAAACTGGCGACACCGGATTGCAAAAAATCCAACGAAGCTTCTGCCACACAGGGAATTGGCGCACGTTCCAGGCAATTTGGCGACTATGCATCAGCAAATCCAAACGCCTGCTCCAGACGGCACTGGACGCAAGCATGACTGATGTCGACTTTTCCCTGCGCGGGTGCGTCTGACAAAGAATTTCCATGCGCATCTGCAAAGCTGCGGCAGATATTTTGCGCTCACGGTTCACGGCAGCACGGAATATTGTAGCCGCGTGTTCGATAGCCGTGGCCGCACCTGCAAGGAGGTCGGCGCTATGCGGCAGTATGTGCAAAGTCACGCACAGGACGAGTTGCTCAAAATCTATCGTCGTGAGTACATGCGCCGCTTCGCGTGGATTCGCGTAGGAAAAAATTTAGCAGAAAGTATATTCCGCGTGGAGTAAGGAAGCGCAGAAGGAAAAAGAGAAGTGCGAGAGCGGCCAAGATCTCACAGAGGAAATTTGTGCAGTGGCTGAAGCGGTAATACCAACATAAAACATACGAGACAAGGCAAGCTTGTCCCGCATATTCGTATTTGTGCTGTGCCCTTGAAAGCAGCGCCAATCAAAGCTCCTGCGGCATCTGCCAGGCTTCGATATCGGTATGCAGCAGATGGTGAGAACGTTCGGACAGCGGCTTTCCGAGATACTCTTTGTAAAGCGCCTGCACATCGGGGTTTTCATGCGAGAAACGAAGGGGCATCTTGTAGTCAAGTCTCCACAGGACATTTCCGCGCGCCTCGGCGCACTCCTCGCCGTCGTGAATCGGCTGGCCGCCGCCGCCTGCGCAGCCGCCGGGGCAGGCCATGACCTCAACGAAGTCATACTGCACGTGGCCGGAGGCAATCGCCTCCATGAGCTCCCTGGTGTTGCCGAGTCCACTGACCACCGCCGTGCGGACCGTGCCTGCACCGGGAATATCGAAACTCGCTTCCTTCCAGCCCTGCATGCCGCGCACAGCAGTAAAGGCATCGGGGTCCGGATTTTCACCGGTCACAAGATAGTACGCGCTGCGAAGCGCCGCGTCCATGACGCCGCCGGTCACGCCGAAGATCACCGCCGCGCCCGTACCGGAGCCGAGCGGCGAATCGAAGCTGCTCTCCTCCAAGGACGCCGGGTCGATCATCGAGCAGCGGAGCATCCGCACGAGCTCGCGCGTGGTGATGACCACGTCGACATCGGGGCCGCCGCAGGCGTCTTTCATCGTGGGAAGCGCCGCCTCCGCCTTTTTGGACGTGCACGGCATGACGGAGATCACGCGAAGGTTCTTGGGGTCGACGCCGATCTTCTCTGCGAAATAGCTTTTGGCCACCGCACCGAACATCTGCTGCGGCGATTTCGCGGTAGAGAGGTTCTTTGCAAACTGCGGGAACTGCCCCTTTACGAACCGCACCCAACCGGGACAGCAGGAGGTAAACATCGGCCAGGAATACACATCCCTGTGCGTAAAGCGCTCGATGAACTCGCTGCCCTCTTCCATGATGGTGAGGTCGGCGCCGAAATTGGTGTCGAATACATAATCAAAGCCCAGCTCCCGCAGTGCGGAAGCCAGAACGCCCGGCGCGGCCTGTTCGGGTGAGAGACCAAAATATTCTGTCCACGCCGTGCGGACAGCAGGTGCAACCTGTACGACGGTCGTGAGGGTGGGATCGGCGAGCATGCGGTAGACGTGGTCGGTATCGTCGCGCTCCTCCAATGCACCGACCGGACAGTGGGTCACACACTGGCCGCAATAGGTGCAGAGGGACTGGGAAAGGCTGTCCGCCTTTGCCGTACCGACGGTCGTCCGGGAGCCGGTGCCAACCAGATCCCAGATATGCACGCCCTGCACCTTGTCGCACACCTGCACGCAGCGCATGCACTTGACGCAGCGGTTTTCAAAGCGCAAAATGGGCGCGGAGTAGTCGACCGGCGCCGGACGCAACTTTTTCTGATAGGGCGCGCCGAGCAGATTATAGTCGTTGGCGAGCTTCTGCAGCTTGCAGTTGCCACTGCGCGTACACTTGACGCAGTTTACCTCGTGCTGGCTAAGAAGAAGCTGCAGATTGACGCGGCGCGTCATGCGCACCTTCTGAGAGTTCGTGTGGATGACCATACCCGCATGCACCTCGTTGTCGCACGCGGCGACAAGCGTTTCCTGTCCCTCGACCTCGACCATGCAGATGCGGCAGGCACCGATCTCGTTGAGATCCTTGAGATAGCAGAGCGTCGGGATGTCGATATTGGCCGCGCGCGCGGCATCCAGAATGCTGGTTCCCTCTGGCACGCAGACGGTTTTGCCGTTGATCGTGAGTGTTACCATCTTTCGATTCTCCCTCCCTTGAAGATGCCGTAGCCGAAGTGGTCGCAGCGCAGGCAGCGTCCGCTCTCCGCGCAGGCCTCTTCGTGCGTCATGCCGCATTCAATGTCTTCAAAATCACATTTGCGCTGGGCTGCCTCACGCTCTTTGGTATTGACGCGGCCGCGCGCTGGGCAGACGTCCAGATGCGGCGCAGGGATCTCCACATCGGTACGGATCTCATGGTGGAAGCCGAGCTGCTCGTCGATATTGGCCGCCGCGACCTTGCCTGCCGCGATGGCGCGGATGGCGGTGGCCGGGCCGGTCACGCAGTCGCCGCCGGCAAAGACGTTTTCCATGTTGTCGATCTGGCTGGAGCTTTCGGCCATAAGCGTTCCCCTTTTGATGGGGATGCCGGCCTGCTCAAAACCCGCGATCTCCACGCCCTGCCCGATGGCGACGACGATGATGTCCGCCGGAATGCGTTCTTCTGGCTGGTCTGCCGCGTCCGGGCGAGGCCGTCCGGACTTGTCGGCAAGGCCGATGATCTGCGGCTGCACCCAGAGGGCGGCGGCCTCGCACGCTTCGTTTGCCTCGATGCGCACCGGCGCAGAAAGCTCGCGGATCTCCGCACCCTCGGCAATTGCGCCCTGCACCTCGTCGGGAAGCGCGGACATATCCGCAATTCTGCGGCGATAGACGCAGGTGACGCTCGAAGCACCCAGACGGACGGAGCTTCTTGTCACGTCCATTGCGACGTTGCCGCCGCCGATGACCACGACACGCTTGCCGGTGAAGTCCGGCATCACATCATCACCGATGGCACGCAGCATCTCAACGGCAGACATGACGTTCTTGCTGTCCTCACCGGGAATGCCTGTCTTTTTGTCCGTATGCGCGCCGATGGCGACATACAGGCAGTCGTAATCCTTGTGGAGCTGCTCGAAGGAGATGTCTTTGCCGACGGTCACTTCGGTATGTACTTCCACTCCGGTGGACAGAATGGAGGTAATTTCCGCGTCCAGCTTTTCGCGCGGGAAGCGGTAAGCCGGGATGCCGTAGCGGAGCATACCGCCGAGCTGCTTCTTTTCCTCAAAAATTGTCACGCTGTGCCCCATGAGGCGCAGATAATACGCGCAGGAAAGGCCGCTCGGGCCGCCGCCGATGATGGCGACGCGCTTGCCGGTCGACTTCCCACAGGCAGGATTCGGAACATCCCCTGCGTGGTCGACTGCATAGCGCTTGAGGCCCCGGATATTGACGGGCGCGTCGACCATATTGCGGCGGCAGCGCGCTTCACACGGATGCTCGCAGATATACGCACAGGCGGTCGGCATGGGGTTATCCTTGCGAATCAGGCGCACGGCGTCTGCGTACCGCCCCTCGCGCACCAGTGCAACATAGCCCGGCACGTCCACGCCTGCAGGACAGAGCGAAACGCAGGGCACGGGGTTCTGCAGCGACGCGAGGCACCGGTGGTGCTGAACGTGGTTCACGTAATCGTCCCGGAAGCCCTCAAAGCCGCTCAGGACCAGCTGCGCCGCGTCGCGGCCGATGGCGCAGTCGGCAGAGGCGACGATGGCGCGCGCCGTTTTTTCGATGGTGTCGATGGTCAGCATCGTACCAGTACCGTCGAGCACCTGCCCCATCAATATGCTCAGCTGGCCAAGTCCAATGCGGCAGGGCACGCATTTGCCGCACGACTGCGCGTGGCACAGCTGCAAAAATGTCAGCGACATATCGATCGGACACAGGCCCGGAGGACTGGACGCGATCCTGCGTTCCATGTCCTTGTAGAGGCGGTCAACGACCGTCTGGGCCTTGCTTGCGGTTTTGATATCCAATCTGCTCAAGGCTGGCTCCCTCCTTCTGCTTTTCTGATCTTTTTGTTCTATTTTTTGATATAAATAGCATTTTTTAATCCAAAAAAATCATAGCATATCCACCGGATACCGGTCAATACTTATCGATAAAATCTTATCAAACCGTTCATTCTTCTTTTGCGGACCGTCTATTCGTAATTTGATATGTCCCATTTCAAAAGCCGGAGGCAGCCCTAATACGCGCCGGAGCAGCGGCGTTGTTTTGCGCCGCTGCTCGTTTTGTTTATTCAGCCTGTACGTTTTGCCCGGTATAGATCTTTGTGTCATCCTTATGAACTGTGTTCAGTTTGGGCTCCGCCGTCTTCTGCCCATGAATAAAAATGGGTCGAGTGCGTATCCGACGCCAGCGGTGCAGGGTCGAGGCGGAAGCCGGAGATCCCGAGCGCCTCTTCCGGGCGAACCCAGGGTTTTCCCTGTACGGCGCTCGTTTCCTCATGCGTCAGAAGCCCCCGGTAGATCGTCAGTGCCCGCCGGTAATAGCCGTCGCGGATGCAGGTCTCCTCCTCGCCGTCATTCAGCAGGTGCAGGATCAGCGGCAGCATCTGTGCTGCGTAGGCAACAGACGCAGATTGTGCAACCGCGCCCGGAATATTTGCAACACAGTAATGCACAATGCCGTCTACAATGTACCGCGGATCTTCATGCGTGGTCGCGCGGCTGGTCTCGATCGCACCCGGCTCGTCGTTGGAAATATCCACGATCACTGAGCCCTTTTCCATGAGGGAAAGCATGCTTCGGGTGATGAGGAACTCTTTGTTCTCCTTCTGCCATTTGACACAGTTGAGGACGATATCCATTTTCGGCAATTCTTCCGCAATATGCGCCCGTGAGCAGCGCCTAACGCGGACTCGTCCATTATACTGCGCTGAGAGCGCACGGAGCCTGTGCATATTTCTGGCCATGACCGTACAGTTGGCGCCGAGCGCCTGTAAGACCTGCAGAGCGCCTCTGCCGACTTTTCCGCTTCCGAGAATCAGCGCATGGATGCCCGGCTCCCCCGCAAGGCCGCCGACATATTTTCCCTTTCCGCCGTGGATGGTCAGCAGCGATTCCAGCCCGAACAGCGCCCCCTGCTTCCCCGCTGCCTCACAGTTCGGGGAGCCATATCGATGGGAATCCTCCGCCGTAAATGCAATGCAGCCGCTTTTCATCAGCGCGTCGACCTCCTCCGGATTTGCCGCCGGATGCAGGCAACCGAGAAGTAGCTGGCCTGTCCGGATCAACGGCCATTCCTCCGGCGTAAACTCCTTGACCTTGGCAACCATATCGCAGACCTTGAACAGCTCCTGCACGGAGTCTGTCAGAAGCGCTCCCGCAGATTCATACGCTTCATCCGAAAAACCGGCTCGTTCTCCGCAGCCGCGCTGTGCATAAACAGTGTGTCCTGCGGTCGTGATGGTCTCCACCTCTTTTGGCGTACAGATCACTCGGTTTTCACCCTTCTTCGTCTCACGCAAAATCCCCAAAATCATATGCCGCGCCTCCTTTCAACAAATATTTTTCTTGTCATGCTGTGTTTTCTGTTTTTATATTATACAGGAAAATCGGCAGATCCGCAATGCTAATAATATGAAGTCTCAGTTTAATTTAGTGCCGCTCCGCATACCTCAACAAAAACGTGCAGGATTTGAGCGGATCCCGCTCAAATCCTGCACGTTCCAAGTTTCTGTGCAGCGCTTATTTCTCACGCTCAGCCTTCTGACACGCCGGGCAGACGCCTTCAAAGATCAATCTGTGCCGCGTGATCCGATACCCGGATTCCGCCGCGATCGTTTTGTCTGGCGTTGGGTCGTATGAAAACGGAGCATCGCAGACTGCGCCGCAGCCCGTGCAGATCAGGTGATAGTGAAAGTCTGTCCTGCAGTCATACCGATCCGCTCCGGGGACCTTTACATGCGTGATCTGCCCCTCCTCAGAAAGAATATTCAGATTCCGATAAACCGTTCCGCGGCTGATTCTCGGGTCTTTTGCACGGATCTCCAGATAGATCTGGTCTGCGCTCGGATGGTCATGGTGTTCCTGTACCGCTTCCAGAACAATTTTACGCTGCCGTGTGTTTCGGTACTGCATCTTGCTTCCGCCTGCCCTCATATCATTCAATTTCATCGTCTGCCATGAAAAATCCGGACTTTCCACCCCTATCCATGAGCAGATATATGAATTGTACCGCAAAATATATCGGCTGTCAACATTCCAGTAATTGCAGTTTTTGGCAGCAGATTTCCTATCGTTTTCCCCTCTTGTCAAACGAAACTAAGTCAGATATACTCAAAATAGAGGAGAGAAACCGAAGTTCCGGAACAAATCCTGCAACGGAGCCTCTGTTTTCCCGTCTATATAAACAGAGCGACAAACGAAAGGAGATTACACTATGAAAAAGGATCGTCAACTTGTAATTCTGCTTGCCGCCCTGCTGGTTCTGATTTTTTTATCCAGCTGTGCCGCCGGCAAAAACGCGTCCATGACCCCTGCGGCCACTGATTTTGCCTACGCCGAGGACGATTCCTACACGCGCGATGCCCCCACCGAAGAGCCGCAGGCAGAAGCGCCAATGGCAAACGAATACAAAGCAGAAACCGGCGGCGCAATGGGCGAAATGAGCTTTGACGACACCGCAGAAGCAGAAGAAGCGCCGGCCGGAAGCCCTGAATCGCAGGGGGGTGCTGCGGACATCACGGAAAAAATCATCTACTCCGCGTACGTTTCCATCGAGACGACCGACTTTGACGCATCTGTTTCCGGACTTGAGCAGAAGATCCGCTCGCTCGGAGGCTTCGTGGAAAACTCCAACGTTTCCGGCGATACGCGCTGGAACAATGATGGAACGACCTCCGTTGTCAACCGCTGGGCCTATTACACATTCCGGATCCCTGCAGAGAAATTTGAGTATTTTCTCCAGTTGACGCACACATATGGAAACGTCCTGTCGACCAGCCGCAGCGCCCAGAACGTCACATCCTCCTATACGGATTTTGAGGCGCGGCTGTCCTCTCTCAACACACAGGAGGAGCGGCTGCTCGATATGCTCTCCAAAAGTACAGATGTGGAAACGCTCATCGCGCTGGAGCAGCGTCTGTCGGATGTGCGCTATGAAATTGAGGCCATCGAGAGAAATCTTCGCAATTATGACGCGCAGATCCGATATTCCACCATCGATCTGTCCATCCAGGAGGTAGAACTTTATACACCGACGGTTCCCATCCGGCGCAGCTTTGGAGAAAAGCTTGAAATTGCCCTTTCCGACGGGTGGACGCAATTCATGCGCGGCACACAGAACCTGCTCCTCGGTCTTGCCGCTTCTCTGCCTGCGCTGATACTGCTGCTCGTTCTCGCGGCAGCCGTCATCATCTGCATCCGGATCCGGGTAAAAAAGCGCAAAGCAAAAAAGGCTGCCGCCGAGGCTGCTGCAAAGGAGCAGGAACCCTGATCAGGCGGAGCAATACTACTGTTTTTTATAAATCGCTTGCTATCAGGACTCGGTATCTATTATAATATAACCACCACAGGAAAACCATATGAAAGCAGCTTTGCCCCGCCTGCACCCGACGCCATTCCGACGTGAATATGCAAGGAGGTATTGTCTATGAGTACACAAGCCATCCGTTCCAGAGAGAATCCTAATCTCGAACTCATTGCATTCCATGGTCATTTTGCGACCCGGCATTCCCATAACAGTCATTACCTTGACATCACACGGCTGAAGCACGAATACAGTCTGGCGCACGACACTGCGCTTGCGCTCGCAAACCATTACATCTACGAAAAGTCGATCGACACCATCATCTGCATGGATGGCAGCGAGGTCATCGGCGCGTTCCTGGCCCGACAGCTGACGCAGAAAATTTTGTTCTCTGTCAACAATAACAAGAGCATCTGTGTCGTCACACCGGAATATGACTCCAACGGCCAACTTCTTTTCCGTGAAAATCTGGTTTCCATGATCCATGGCCGAAACATGCTTCTATTGATCTCGACAGTCAATTCCGGAAAAACTGCGCGGCGCGCCCTTGATTGTATCCAATACTATGGCGGCAAAACGCAGGGCATTGCAGCGGTTTTCAGCGCGATTCCTGACCTGGACGGCATCCCAGTGTTGAGCCTGTTCACGCCTGCCGATATCCCGGGCTATGAGACCTATCCAACCGGCGAGTGCCGAATGTGCAAAGCCGGGCAGCGAATTGACGCGCTGGCGAACAGCTATGGCCTTTCCACCTTCCGATGATCCTTCAGACAGGCAGCGCACCCGGCCTTCGCGTCCGGGTGCGCTGTTTATATGATCAGAAAACATCTTTTGCGTAACCGCTGACGAAACCGTTTGTCAGCCCATGTCGGCGGCAAGGGTCTGGTCGATGAGTTTCTGCAACGTCTCCGCCTGCTTTTTTTCCGTGATGGCACCTACGATGGGGTCACCCACGATGTTGCCGTTGCGGTCCACCACATAGGTGGTGGGATAGGCGAAGATGTTGGTTGTGAATTTTCCGGCCTCGCCATCGGAAGCGAAATACACGTTCTGATAGGTCGCGCCCTTCTTGGCCAGCACATCCTTCGCCTCCGAGATTGCCGCTTCGTCGCCGTCCAGCGTGAAGGTGTTGACGCCGATGAGCATGCCGCCCTTCTCTGCGAGTTCTTTGTTCAGCGCGTCCAGCTCGGCAAGCTCACCCACGCAGGGATTGCAGGTGGTGAACCAGAAATTCACCACGGTGACAGCATTGCCGGAGAACAGCTCGTCGCTCTTCACCGTGTTGCCATCCAGGTCTTTACCCTCAAAGGCGGGGAACTTCTGCATGCTGCCGTCGTCGGGAGGGTTGCTCGTGTCGCTGCCTGCGGGCATGCTCATATTGCCGTCCATGGATTCCTGCATGATCTCGGGGTACTTGTTTTCCAGCTCGGTCAGCTTGTTTTCAATATTGCTGATCTCCGTGGCCGATTCCTTCAGCATCTCATACTCTTCGTCGGTGAACTGGTCTTTGGAGCTCTCGATGGTATCCAGCAGGAAATCACCATAGTTTTTTCCATCCTCCACCATGGCCATGCCCTTGTCGGCCTCCATGAAAACCTTTTCCCAGAGCGCAGTGTTCTGCGACAGGATCGTGTTCTCCTGTTCCATCAGCTTTTTGTGCAGGGCAAGTGCCTCCTCGGCGTTTTTGGGCTCGTCGGTCATGGCAGAGTCCTTGCTGCTCATATCCGCTTTTTTATCGATGTTCTTTGTGCCGCAGGCCGCCAAAGACAGCACCAGCAGGGCCGCCAGCAGCAGCGCAGTAAACTTTTTAAACTTCATTTTGATTCCTCCGTATTTATTTTTGTTGTATTTTCTTTCCCGTTGCCAAAGCCGCAGCGGAAGCACACGGCGTTTGTGGGACAGGCGCGGATGCACATCCCGCAGCGGATGCACTCGGTATGGTTGGGTGTCTTCGTTACATCTACATCCATCTTGCAGGCTCTGGTGCATTTCCCGCAGGAGATGCACTTGTTCTTGTCCACCTTCATCTGAAACAGGGATACCCGGTTGAACAGGGCGTAGAACGCCCCCAACGGGCACAGCCACTTGCAGAAGGGACGGTAGAACAGCACGCTCAGTACGATCACCGCCAGCAGGATGCTGAACTTCCATGTAAACAGGCTGCCCAGTGCTGCCCGGATGCCAGAATTGGCAAGGGCTAGCGGGATAGCCCCCTCCAGCACGCCCTGGGGGCAGAGGTATTTACAGAAGAACGGGTCTCCCATGCCCACATCGTTCACAAGGAATGCCGGCAGCAGGAATACCATCACCAGCAAAACGGCATATTTCAGATATCGCAGGGGCTTGAGCTTCCTTGTGGAGAACTTCTTTGTCGGGATCTTATGCAGCAGCTCCTGAAACCAGCCGAAGGGACAGAGGAAGCCGCAGATAAAGCGCC
>ERZ836939.3340-NODE-3340-length-13793-cov-2.702286_pt1 | contig 13793 bp, 17 predicted proteins | sample MGYA00519912_ERZ836939 | MGnify/ENA primary metagenome ERZ836939 (study PRJEB31850, sample SAMEA3708810) | human gut metagenome | biome: human gut; feature: human-associated habitat; material: faeces | place: China | collected 2014 ... | reverse complement strand
CAGCCCCAATACAAGCACACCTCCTGCATTGGGGTGATGGATCATGTCTGCCAGCACCTTCCTTGTGTTTTCCTGGTCATCCCCCATCTGGGAACATCCATATGGATGGGGAAATGCAATTACATCTTCCACACTGCCCTTTACCAGTTCCCTGGCCCGGGACTCCAGGGCCTTGGCAATGGAATTCACGCATCCAACCGTGGGGATGATCCAGATCTCATTGCGGATGCCCGCCTTGCCGTCAGACCTGCGGTATCCGTCAAAATAAACATGTTCCGTTGGACGGACATCGGTGCCGTCCGGCGTATAATCATAGGTAAGGACATCCCCCAGGGCGGTCCTCACATTGTGGACATGGACCCAGCCGCCTTCCTTTATATCTTCCTTGGCATATCCGATGCGGAAACCATACTTGATGACTTCTGCACCGCTTTCAATATCCTTTAAGGCAAACTTATGCCCCTGTGGGATGTCTTCCATGATGGCTACCTTTTTCCCCTCCACGGACAGGGTCTCTCCCTTTGAAACAGGCCGCAGCGCAACGGCGACATTATCGTTCCTGTTAATCTTAACAATATCCTGCATGGTCTTTACATTCTCCTATCATCATTATTTGGTGTGCCCTTTTTGATTGTAAGTACTTACAATTATTCTACTCATTTTCAGGGGATAAGTCAATAAAAAAATAGAAAAGTATTGCAATATTTAAGCGGAATATGTATAATGAACTTAGCTTGTAAGCGCTTACAGAATGTGAGGTTTTTTTATGAATATATATGATGTTTCTGAACATGCGGGGGTGTCCATCGCCACCGTATCCAGGGTACTTAACGGAAATCCCAATGTCAGTGAAAAGACCAGGGATAAGGTGCTTAAGGTCATGGATGACCTGGGATATACCCCCAACGTGTTTGCCAGGGGGCTGGGGCTTAATACCATGCAGACTATCGGAATCATGTGTTCCGATTCGTCCGATCCGTATCTGGCAGGCGCCATCTACTATCTGGAGCGGGGACTGCGCGCCCACGGCTATGACGCCATTCTCTGCTGCACCGGCTATGACCTGGACGCCAAACAGAAGTATTTTGATTTGCTTCGTTCCAAACGGGTGGATGCCATCATACTGGCCGGTTCCAAGTTCGTGGAGATGCGTGCCAAAGATAATGCCTATATCATCGAGGCTGCTTCCGACCTTCCCATCATGCTGGTAAACGGCTACCTGGAAGGGGATAATATCTACAGCACGGTATGCGACGACCATGCAGCCATGTACGGCGCCGCTGCCCAGCTTCTGCAGGCGGGCAGGAAACGTATCCTCTATCTTTACACCAGCTATTCCTACAGCGGGGTCAATAAGCTGGAAGGATACAAAGACGCCCTCAAGGCAAAGGGCATCACGCCGGAGAATTACGCGGACGCCTCCCGGATGGCGGTGGAGGCCATGAGAGAGGATATTGCCCAGGCACTGGGATAGCGGCAGCGTTTAGCGTCGGTGTACAACCGACGCTGTCAGGAACCAACAGAAAAGGCGACGGAATTTGAGAGATAGAAACGGGAGAGTGTTATGGCAGAGAAGACAAAGAGCCTGGCGACCGTGGTCAGCCAGGAGAAAATCGCGGCGGACATTTACAGCCTGATCCTTGCGACGCCGGCCGCGCAGAAAGCGGCGGCGGGGCAGTTTGTCTCCGTCTATTGCATTGATCGGACGAAACTTCTGCCCAGACCCATCAGCATCTGCGAGATCAACCGGGCGGCGGAGACGCTGCGGCTGGTCTACCGGGTAACGGGAAAGGGGACCGGCACGGAGGAATTTTCCAGGCTGAAGACGGGAGATCAGGTGGAGATTCTGGGACCCCTGGGAAATGGATTCCCCTTGACCGGGAAAAAGCCGCTGGTCATTGGCGGAGGCATCGGCGTACCGCCCATGCTGGAGCTGGCGCAGGCGCTGTCACGGATTTTGCCTGGGGAAGAGGCGAAGGCCGGCCATGCAGCTGGCCACGGGAAAGCGGAATGCGGCGGCGGGGACGGCAGGCAGGAGGACCGGGACGCGTGTGTAACGGCGGTGCTGGGCTACCGGGACAGCCAACTGTTTTTGAAGGAGGAGTTCGAACCCTGGGCAAAGGTTTATGTATCTACGGATGACGGATCTGCCGGGACAAAGGGAACGGTCATTGACGCCGTGAAAGAGAACGGCGTGGAGGCGGATATTATTTTCGCCTGCGGTCCTAAGCCCATGCTGCGGGCGGTCAAGGCTTACGCCGCCGAGAAGGGGATCCCTTGCTATGTTTCCCTGGAGGAACGGATGGCCTGCGGTATTGGCGCCTGCCTTGGCTGCGTCTGCAGGACCACGGGGGAGGACGCCCATTCCCACGTACACAACGCGAGAGTCTGCAAGGACGGACCGGTCTTTGCCGCAGAGGAGGTGGAGCTGTGATGGAATACAGGGATCAGAAAAGTACGGCGGTAAACCTTGCCGGCGTGGAATTGAAAAATCCGGTCATGGTGGCCTCGGGGACCTTCGGATCCGGCGAGGAGTACAGCGAGTTTGTGGATCTGAACCGGTTGGGAGCGGTGGTTACCAAGGGTGTGGCTAATGTGCCTTGGCCCGGAAATCCCACGCCCCGGGTAGCGGAGGTGCGAAGCGGCATGCTCAACGCCATCGGCCTGCAGAATCCGGGCATCAATGTGTTTGCCTCCCGGGATCTGCCGTTTCTGGAACAGTTTGACACGCGGGTCATCGTAAATGTCTGCGGAAAGAGCGAGCAGGATTACCTGGAGGTGGTGGAGCGCCTTGGCGGCGAGCCCCGGGTGGACATGCTGGAGATCAATATTTCCTGCCCGAACGTGAAGGAGGGCGGCATCGCCTTCGGCCAGGATCCCAGGGCGGTGGAGGCCATTACCAGGGCAGTCAAGGCGAAGGCGAAGCAGCCGGTTATCATGAAACTGAGTCCAAACGTGACGGACATCGCGGAGATGGCGAGAGCTGCCGAGGCCGGGGGAGCCGACGTGCTTTCCCTGATCAATACCCTGACCGGGATGAAGATTGATATCGAGCGTCAGACCTTTGCCCTGGCAAATAAGACCGGCGGCATGTCGGGGCCGGCGGTCCATCCCATCGCCGTGCGCATGGTGTATCAGACGGCCCAGGCGGTAAAGATTCCCATCATCGGCATGGGAGGCATCGAGACGGCGGAGGACGCCATCGAGATGATGCTGGCCGGAGCCACTGCTGTGTCGGTGGGCACCGCCAATTTCTACAATCCCTACGCTACGATGGAGATTGTGGAGGGTATTGAGGCCTACATGGATCGGAAGGGAATCAAGGAGATTTCCGAGATCATCGGGGCAGTGCGGTAGTCCCTGTCCCTGTACGCTATGGAAAGGAAGTAAGCGCGTCATGCGATATCAATATTGCCCGAAGTGTGGGGCGAAGCTCTCCCTTCGGCGACTCGGGGACGACGGGGAAGTGCCCTGGTGCGCTTCCTGTGAAATGCCCTGGTTTGATACGTTTTCCACCTGCGTGATCGCCCTGGTCACAGACGGGGCCGGGCAGGTGGCTTTGCTGCGGCAGAAGTATATTTCGAATCGGTACGCCAATCTGGTCTCCGGATATATGCAGCCGGGAGAGACCGCCGAGGAGGCGGCCGCCCGGGAGATCGGCGAGGAACTGGGACTTACGACGACAGATCTTCGCTTTGTGTCAGCCTACTGGTTTGAGAAAAAGGACATGCTGATGATCGGGTTTATCGCCAGGGTGTCCCGCGGGTCCTTTCGGCTTTCGGCGGAAGTGGATGGGGCGGAATGGGTGCCCGCTTCGAAGGCTCTTGCGATGGTACATTCGCCCGGGAGCGTTTCCTATGCCCTGGTGTCGGCTTTTCTGGAAGAGGAAAGCTGATTGATGCCGGGGGTGTGAAAGTCTTACTGTTTACATGTCTTGTACACCGACGCGAATATCTTTTTGTACATCGGCGCTACGGTTGTCTCTCAAGAATGAATGCTGTAAGGGGTAGATTTCTTGGATGCCATACCATTATTTCGGCGATTCCAATTTCCCTACCGTAGAAAACGAAACGTCAGTACCGTCATATAACCCGAAACGGTCAGAGTGCGGTATATCCGGTAAAGAAAATACGGCCGCCTGATCAGAAGTTGTCCCATAGTGGTATAACCGATCAAAGTCTACAGTTATTTTGTAAAAAGTCTGATTTTTACCATATTTCCCCTTTGTTAAACCGAAGCCGGCAGATTTTCGAGCTGGCAGATTCAAGGAAAATCTCTTGACAGGATTGGTAAACTGGTCTAGTATATAGATGACCGATACATAGATGATCTATATAACATCGTTTTGTTTGGGAACAGGATACCGGAAGCGCGTCTGAAATTGGACAGGAAAGAAATCCCGTGAAAAATCGGACGGGAAAGAAAATTCCGTGAAAAATCAGACGGAAAAATTCCGTAAAAAATCGGGGAAGGGAGAGAAGAAAATGAAAAAATCTTATGTATATTTATTGACAACATTTATGTTATGGGGAAGTTTGTATGTTGTCAGTCAATTTGTTTTAGGAAAGATTCCTACGTTTACAGTAGCAATGTTTCGCTATTTAATTGCTTTTATAGCACTAAGTTTAATCTCATTAAAAAGTGAGAAAGAAAAAATTGAAAAAAGTTATAAATATTTTTTTATTATGGGATTTATTGGTTATTTTATTTCTGTTGATTGTCAACTTTTAGGAACTAAGATTGCCGGTGGATCAATGGCTTCACTTATTAATTCATTAAATCCAGTGATTATTAGTGTGATGGCCATGATTATTTTAAATGAAAAATTAGAAATGAATAAAATTGTTGGTATTATATTATCATTGGCTGGGGTTTATATGATTATAGGTACAGGAGCTAATATTCAGTTTTTAGGAGTTCTTATTTCTTTTATTGCAGTTATTGGTTGGGCGTTTATGTCCGTTATTTCAAGAAAGATTTCTAATAAATACAGTGCATTAGCACTTACAAAAGTATCAATGTTGATTGCAACAGTTTGTAATATTCCAGTTTCCTTTTTAGAAGTACAAGTGACACACCCTCTTATTCAAGTAGATTTAGGTGCTGTTTTAGGACTTGTTTATATGGGAGTTGTTTGTACGGCATTTACGAATATTTTATGGAATAAAAGTTTATCATTATTGCCTGCTAATACTTGTAGTGCTTTTTATCCAATTCAAACATTAACTTCTTCATTTTTAGGAGTTGTTGTTTTTCATGAAGTTTTGACAACTTCATTTGTATTGGGATCAGCTTTTATTATCGTTGGTGTTTTAATTAGCTTATTATTTAAAAAACGTACTCGAAAAGAAAAAGAAGTCCTAGTATAATCATATTAGGTGATGACAATGAATTTACATCAATTACGTTATTTTACGACATTAGCACAAGAAGAACATTATACAAAAGCAGCTTTAAAATTACATATTACTCAACCGAGTTTAACGCATGCCATTCATTTATTGGAAGATGAACTAGATGTTGCGTTGTTTGAAAAAAAGGGAAGAAATGTTGTTCTAACAAAGTATGGAAAACTTTTTTTAAAAGAAATCGAGCCAATTCTTAATCGTTTAGATGATTCTATAGAAAATATTAAACAAATTTCAAAAGGAAAAGAAACTTTAAATATTGGTTTTGTAAGAAGATTAGGGATGAGCTATATTCCCCAACTAATTTCTTCTTTTCAAAATGAAAATGTGACCTTTCAATGCCATAGTGGTTTTTCTTATGATCTTATTCATGATTTAAAGAAAAATGATTTAGATATTGTTTTTTGTTCCTATGTAGATGATCAAGATATATTTTTTAAACCTGTTGTAACACAAGAGTTTTATGTAATCGTCAGTCTTAATCATCCACTTGCTAAAAATGATGAAATTGATTTAAAACAAATAGAAGATCTACCTTTTATTACTTTTACTAAAAATAGTGGAATTCGTCCAATGATCGATCATCTTTTAGAAAAGTCAAAAATACATCCTCATATATCAATGGAATTAGAGGAAGATGAAGTCGTTGGTGGTTTTGTAGGTCATGATTTAGGGGTAGCGATTGTTCCTGATATGGCAGTTTATGATTTGTTGCCAATCAAAAAATAAAAATTAAAGATATAGATGAAAAACAAACATTTTATATGGCTTATTTAAAGAATACGCAAAAATCTAAAGCATTTCTTGAATTTATTGAGCATGTAAATTGTGATGTATTGTAGAAAAACAAGTCTTTTTTTCTAAAATGGAAAGAGACTTTTTTAATTGATTACAAATGATACACTACCATTTGTAGTGGAGAAAGTCGTATGGAATATAAACTAATAGCTTTTGATATGGAAGGAACATTATTAAATTCTAATAAACAAATTTCAAAGAAAACTCAAGAAGCAATTGCTAGAGCGGTTGCGTATAATAAAATTGTGATTTTAAATACAGGAAGAAACTCTGCAGAGCTTGAAAAATATTTATTAAAAGAGTAACGGAAGTTACTTTTTTTGTGCTAGGATAAAAACAAAGGAAGTGTTTAAGATGTTTAAAAAACAAAATAACATGACGGTCATGGATTTTACAGGAATTTATGAAAATGAAAAGTTTTATAAACATAAAAATATTAGATGGCTTGATTTACATGAATTACAAGGTGTTTATGGTTATTGTAGTCAAGAAGCAAGAAGAACAATAGAAGCTAAAATAAGTAATCTATCTCCTGAAGGCATACATTTTATAGATTCTGGTAATTTTCATTATGTTAGTGAGTTTTGGATAGAAAAAATGAAACATGATTTTATTTTAGTTGTTTTTGATCATCATAGTGATATGATGCAACCGCTGTTTGATGATATTTTAAGCTGTGGATCTTGGATTTTAAATAGTTTAGAAAATAATAAATATTTAAAAAAAGTGATTTTAATAGGTATTGATGAAAAACAGGTTTCATTGATTAAACGTCAAGATCAGGTTCTCTATTTAACAGATGATGATTTAGAAAATAGAGAAGTGTGGAAAAAAGTTGATGATTTATTACGTCAATATCCTTTATATATTTCAATTGATAAAGATGTTTTGAGTCAAAATGTTATTCAAACAGATTGGGATCAAGGTTCTATGCAACTCATGGAATTTAAAATATTACTCGCTTATTTATTTAAAAACAGTCAAACAATTGGAATTGATATTTGTGGAGAATGTGCTAATGAAGTAGGACAATTAAATGAAATTAAAGAAGATGATGCTTTTAATGAAAAAATACTTTCATTTTTAAAAAAAGAAGAGGATTAAGTAAAAAAAACTTAATCCTCTTTTAAAGTATTATGAAACATATTTAAAAGTAATTCTACAAAGATTACAACAATCGATTGTAAATCAACAATTGATTGTTTAGATAAAGTATATCCTGGAAGAATAAGTGTATTTTCAATCAATAATTTAGGCTTTGGATTTAAAGTAATCATATACGTATTTTTAGAGGCGTTTGTAAGGTCAAAAAAACGAGAAACATTATTTTGATTGCCTTCAATAGAAAAATAAATCAAGAGATCATCTTCGTGAATTGTATTATAAAGATGACTTGCTTGCATATAATCATAAGCAAAATAAGTATTAATACCTAAATCTTGTAATCCTAAAACTAAATGTTTTGCTGGTAAAGATGAATAATGAACACCAATGATATAGATGTTTTTGGTGTTTTTTATTTGTTTAATAAGTTGGTTGAGCTTATTTTGACCAATGTTATTGAATTGACGAATGACTGATAAATATTTAGATGTTAATTCATCAAATAGATTTTCAGGATTTACTTCAACATGTTCTTGATGTAAATAATGAAGCATGTCAAAACGAAAATCTTTATAACCTTTATAACCTAAAACTTGACAAAATCTTAAAATTCCAGAAGTTGAAACCTGGCATAGTTCAGCAATTTTAGTAATCGTCGCTGTTTCAATAGCTGTAGGGTTTTGAACAATATAATCGTAAACTTTATGTTCTGTTTTAGAAAAATCATTTTTATGTAAGTGGATGGTTTCCATTAAGTTCATAGTCTCACCTCATGTTTATTTTATATAAAAATGATAAAATTGTCAAAATAATATGTAACTATTGACAAAAGAGAATAATAAGATTATGCTTTGTTTGTAAAAATTATCAAAACAAAATGTAAAAAGTAACAAGGAGACTATTATGAAACAATTACCAGAAGGATTTTTATGGGGTGGCGCAACTGCTGATTTCCAATATGAAGGAGGATTTAATGAAGGAGGAAGGGGACTTTTATCACATGACTTTGAAACAGATGGATCAATGGAAAATCCAAGACATCATACACTTCAAATGCCTGATGGAACAATTTTAAAACCAAGAAGTTCATTTTTCTATGCTGATCCTGTTCCTAATGAAGCAAAGCCAGTTTTTTTAGATGATGAATATTATCCAAGTCATCAAGCTGTTGATTTTTATCATCGTTATAAAGAAGATATTGCACTTATGGCTGAAATGGGATTTAATGTTTTTCGTTTTAGTATTTGTTGGAGTCGTATTTATCCTTTAGGGGATGAAGAAATCCCTAATGAAGAAGGATTAAAATTTTATGATGAAGTTATTTCAGAGCTTGAAAAACATCATATGGAACCACTTATTACTATTTGTCATGATGAAATGCCAATGCATTTAGCTTTAAAATATGGTGGATGGTCAAATCGTTATGTTATTGATTGTTATGTAAAATATTGTAAAACACTCTTTGAAAGATATGGAAAACGTTGTAAATATTGGTTGACATTTAATGAAATCAATGCTGTTAGAGGATTTGGGCCATGTGGAACAAGAGAAAGTGATGGAAAAGTGAGATATCAAGCAGATCATCATATGTTTGTTGCTAGTGCTAAAGCTGTTATTTTAGGACATCAAATGATGCCAGGTAGCATGTTTGGAGCAATGTATGCAATGAGTGAACTTTATCCAGCAACGTGTAAACCAGAAGATATGTTTAAACGTCTTCAAGCAAGAAGAGAAAACTGGTATTTTATTGATACGATGGCAAGAGGTTATTATCATCCTTATGCTAAAAGTGTGTGGAAACATCATGGCTTTGATTCATTAGAAATCACAGAAGAAGATAAAGAAATTTTAAAAGAAGGACAATTAGACTTTGTTTCATTTTCTTATTATCGTTCAAATACAGTAAAAAAAGATGATCCATGGTTTAATGTTGGAGGTTCTTCAAATCCTTATTTAGAAAATACACCTTGGGGATGGCCTGTTGATCCACTTGGGCTTAGACATTGTATGAATGAAATTTATGATCGTATTCAAAAACCAATTTTTATCGTAGAAAATGGTATGGGAGCTATTGATCAAGCAGATGAAAATGGATATGTTGAAGATGATTATCGTATTGATTACTTACAAAAACATTTATCAGCTATGGCTGATGCGATTAATGAAGATGGTGTTGAATGTTTAGGATATACGATGTGGGCACCAATTGATCTTGTTTCTTTATCAACTGGAGAAATGAAAAAACGTTATGGATTTATTTATGTTGATATGGATGATAAAGGAAATGGAACTTTAAAACGTACAAAGAAAAAATCATTTAATTGGATGAAACATATTATTGAAACAAATGGGAAAGCCCTTGATGAAAAGCTCTAGCAATCAGCTAGAGTTCTTTTCATTATTGACACTTCTTTATAATTCCTATAATATTAGTAGGAAAAGAGAGGTACCTTATGATTTATTTAGACTATGCAGCCAATACACCAATAGAAAAAGAAGTACTTGATACGTATTATCAAGCAACCATGAAATATTTTGCTAATCCTAATGCAAATCATACACTAGGATCACAAGCAAAAGAAGTTATTGATCAAACAACAAAGCACATTGCTGAACAATTACATGTCTTACCTGAAGAAGTATTATTTCTTGGCGTAAACATAATGATTTGACTTTTATCAATTGTGCATGTCGTTTTACTGAAGGATGTTCTTTAATTAATGATGGAACAAGTAAAAGAAAAGAAGTCAAAGAACTCATTAAAACAATGAAACAAGTAAACCCAAATGTTGATCAAAATATTTTTAAAGCTTTAGATAATGTTAATTTAGATTGTATTTTAGGAACGAAAAAGGATAAAGCTTATCATAGCTTTTTAGAGGATTATGAAAAATAAAGAAATTATAAAAAAAGCTTTTGAAAAATCGATACCTATTATGTGTAGTTATCTTTTTGTATCGATTGCTTATGGAGTGATGATGAACGAGGCGGGCTTTGCTTGGTATGTAGCAATACTTGTGAGTTTTTTGATTTATACGGGTGCTTTTCAATTTCTTTTGATTACTTTATTAAGTGGGGGAACTTCTTTACTTACAATTGGTGTTACAGCTCTTTTAATGAATAGCCGACAACTTTTTTATAGTTTATCTTTTATAGATGTTTTTAATAAAATGAAGCAAAAATGGTATATGATTTTTACCATGACTGATGAAACTTATGCGGTTAATTGTAATCTAGAAGATCAAGATAAAGAACAAGTTATGTTTTATGTCGCACTTTTTTCAAGGTGTTATTGGCTTATTGGAACTGTTTTAGGAGCGGTACTTGGTCATTTGATTCCGTTTGATTTAACAGGGATTGATTTTTGTATGACAGCCTTGTTTATTATTATTTTTATGGATCAATTAGAGAAAAATAAAGATCATTTTCCTGCTGTTGTAGGAATTGCAACCAGCAGAGGGAGCTTTGAGTGAACCTTAAGGATTCCGCCCAGCTTAGACAGATGTGTCTTAGGTCTTGAAATTCTTACACCAACAGCTTTGGCACAGTCCATGCTTGAACCGCCGCCAAAGCCGATTATGCAGTCACATTTGTTATCTTTATATATGGCAAGTGCCTCTTCCACGGTATCAGTTGTAGGGTTAGCTACAGTTTTATCGTAAACGTGGTATTCAATGCCGGCATTGTCGAATACATCTGTAAGCATAGAAAGAATGCCAAGCTTTGCAATTCCGGGATCAGTAATAATTATAGGACATGATTTCTTCTTTTTGTTAAGTACAGATGGAATGTCAGACAACGCGCTTACAATTTTAGGCTTCCTGTATGGAAGAAATGGCAGTGCAATCTTGAATACAGTCTGAAAACTTCTGCAGTATATTTTCTTGAAAATGTTCATTGTACACCTCTTTTGAATTTAAAATATTTTGACTACCAAATTATAATACCCGAAGTTCATATTGACAAGGGGTTAGTCAGGAATCTGCAGCCCGGTTCCATCCATATGGAAATTCTCAGTATTAATAAGTTGTGATATAGGCACGATTTCGTAGCCTTGGGACTGCAGCCCGGTTATTACAGATTCGAGAGCTTCGGCTGTATATTTAGCACCGTTGTGCATAAGAATTATGGAACCGTTCTTAAGAGCTTTATGTGTTGTCACGGTCTTAATTATGTTGTCTGTTCCATAGTCCTTCCAGTCAAGGGAATCTACATCCCATTCTATAGGATAGAAGTTACAACCATAGACTGTATCAATAAGTGTTGAATTATAATCACCGTATGGCGGGCGGAACAGAAAGCTCGTATATCCGGTGATTTCTTTTATTTTATTGGCAACAGACATGATTTCATCTTTCTGCTCATTTACAGAAAGTTTACTCATTTCTTTATGGTTCTGGCTGTGATTGCCGAGGTCGTGACCACGGTTATAGATTTCAAGAACCTTATCAGGGTAGCTGTCAACCCAGCCTCCGGTCATGAAAAATGTGGTTTTGATATTATATTTATCAAGAATGTCAAGAATTTTTATAGTATCTTCATCGCCCCATGCGGCATCAAATGATATGGAAACATATTTTTTGGAGGTATCGAGATTAGTCTTTTTACTAAGGTCAACACAGTATATAGGAAGTTTACGGCTGCCTATGCTGCAATTGCCCATGATTGCACCGCCGCCAATTCCGTTTCCCTGATTGGATGAGTTGTATGGCGGTAATCTGTCGGAATCTGATGGAATTGACGGATTAGAGCTGCTTGAATCATTTGATGAACTGGATTTATCGGAGTTGTTTGATTTATCGGAAGTACCTGAACTGTCTGATGATTTAGGTGGCTCATTGGTAATTGTAGATGTGTCTGCAGAATTTTCAGAAGAGGATTGTTTATGTCTTGCGGTTATTATGCCGCAGATTACTAAAATGATTATAACGCAGTATATGAATATAATGCGCATTTGTTTATTAGAAAAAAGAGACATACTGATACCTCGGATAATGCTTAGTATCAATATATCTCTTTACATTTTAAAAAATTACTGCTTTTTTCATTACTTAGCAGAAGAACTGCTTTCTGTTGCAGATGTATCTTTAACAAGGCCATCAGGATGGAGTGAAACATTTAATTCACTTGTGCTTTCATCGTAATCATCGCCAAGAATCTGCTTAACGAGAGTCTGGCAGTATGAAAGGCTGAAATCAGAGCAGCCGGAATCGTTGCGGATTGCGTTGCCTGATGCCATTGATTCTGTGTAATCACTTAATTTATATGTAGTGATTGCTTTCTGGCCGAAAAGCTTCTGTGTTATAACAGGTGTAAGATTATAATTCTTAACATAACAGCCTGTTTCATCTTTAACAAGTGTCATCTTGGCCATACCGCCTATCATACGAGGCTTCTGGTCCTGATTAGAAACGAAGTTACCAAGTGAATAGTATACAAGCATTTCATGCCCCTTAGTATCAGATACTACCTCGACAGGCTCAAGGACATGAGGATGTGTACCGATAACAACATCAACACCAAGGCTTAAGAAAAGCTGTGTCCAGTAATTCTGGTTAGAATCTGGTGTGTAGACATATTCAGTACCCCAGTGTGGAAGTACAATAACCATATCAGCAAGCTGTTTAGCCTTAGTTACATCTGCTGTAATCTTATCCTTATCAAGCATGTTTACGATATAAGGCTTGGAATCAGGAATAGGAATTCCATTAGTTCCGTATGTGTAGTTAAGAAATGCTATCTTGAAGCCTTCTTTTTCATAAACATATATATTCTCATAGTCTTCCTCTGTTTCGTTGATACCAAGAACAGGAGTATCAGGATGATAAGTTTTCCAGAATGAAAGGCAGTTCTCAACACCCTTAAGCCCCTTATCTAATGTGTGGTTGGTAGCATGAAGGATAATGTTGAAGCCTGCTTTAACTTCTGCATCACCAAGTGCCCATGGTGAGTTAAATGTTGGATATCCTGTGTAAGCAAAATCAGAACCGCCGAGGATTGTTTCCTGATTGACGATTTTTATGTCTGCAGAGCTTATATCCTTAGCTATGTTAGTGTAGAGGTGGTCGAAGTTGTAAGTTCCATCATCCATAAGACCACTTTTTACAACACCTTCATGCATAAGCATATCACCAATCATCATAAGGTCGACCTCCACAGTCGGAACCTTGGTTGTAGTTTCTTCCTCTGTTGTTGGTTCAGCAGTAGTCTCATTATTCTGGTTATCGGCAACAGAAGAATTATTTTCTTTTTTGTGACTGCCAATAACAGCTAATACGATACCTATAGTTACAACAAAGAGTACAGCAGCAATGATAGCGATGAGTTTTACATTAAGCTCAGAGCGTCTGCGTCTCTTAAGAGGTACATTTTTTTTCTTAGCCATAATTTATCTCCCTTAAAATTATTAATATATGTCTTAAAAAGACGAAATATGCATAACTATGGTACATTAAGAAACAAAATTATTCAAGAAAAATATTA
>ERZ836939.3332-NODE-3332-length-13833-cov-30.771665_pt1 | contig 13833 bp, 13 predicted proteins | sample MGYA00519912_ERZ836939 | MGnify/ENA primary metagenome ERZ836939 (study PRJEB31850, sample SAMEA3708810) | human gut metagenome | biome: human gut; feature: human-associated habitat; material: faeces | place: China | collected 2014 ... | reverse complement strand
ACGAGCGGGGGCTCCTGTCGTTTCCGTGCCCCTGGATTGGGTCATAGTGTCTGTCGTGGCCGGGGAAGTGGGTCTTCCGTTCTTTTCACTAATCGATTGATTCGCTCCAGGAGGCTCGAGCCCGTGAGGGAGCGAGCGTTTGGGGCGTGGCTGTGGCGTTGTTTGCCGCGAATGTCCGCTTTGGGCGTATCATCGTGGGCATCTCGCAAAACCTCGTTGCAAGGGAGACTCATCCCATGGCTACAGAAAAGTCCTCGTCGCGCCCATGGATGTCCGATGCCGCGATCTATCAGATCTATCCGCGCTCGTTTAAGGATTCGACTGGTTCGGGTCTGGGCGATATCGCGGGCATTACCCAGCAGATGGACTATCTTGAGCAGCTGGGCATCGAGGCCATCTGGCTGAGCCCGTTTTACCCATCGCCTCTTGTCGATGGCGGCTATGATGTGGCGGACTACTGCGATGTCGACCCACGTCTCGGCTCGCTTGACGACTTCGATGACATGATCGCTGCGGCTCATGCGCACGGCATCAAGGTCATCGTCGACATCGTGCCCAACCATTCGTCCAACCAGCACCCCTGGTTCAAAGCCGCTCTTGCCGCCGGCCCCGGATCACCCGAGCGCGCCCGTTATATCTTCCGCGATGGTCGCGGCGAGCACGGCGAGCTGCCTCCCACCAATTGGAATGCCAACTTTGGCGGCCCCGCCTGGACGCGCGTCGCGGACGGTCAGTGGTATCTGCACATGTTTACGCCCGAGCAGCCGGACTTTGACTGGTCGTGTCCCGAGGTTCATGCGTTCTTTTGCGACGTCCTGGCGTTTTGGAGCGATCGAGGCGTCGATGGCTTTCGCATTGATGTGGCGCACGGTCTCGCCAAGGATCTCGACCGCGATGACCTCGACCGGTGGCATCTCGCCGAGGGCGATGACATGGTTGAGGACGGCACCCATCCGCTGTGGGACCGCAACGAGGTCCATGAGATCTATCGCGAGTGGCGCCGCGTGTTCGACCGTTATGATCCGCCGCGCAGCGCCGTTGCCGAGGCGTGGGTTCTGCCCGAGCGCCAGTATCTCTACGCACGCCCCAGCGAGCTTGGCCAGACATTCAACTTTGAGTTCGCCAAGGCCACTTGGACCTATGATGACATGCACGCTGCAATCGAGAAGGGCTTGAAGGCGGCTATCGAATCCAATTCTGCCTCGACCTGGGTACTCTCCAACCACGACGTGCCGCGCGTGGCGACACGCTATGCCCTGCCGCAAATCAAGGCGACGCGCTACCATCAGATTGCGCTCGACTGGCTCTTACGCGACGGGTCGTCTTATGACGAGGGCCGTGAACTCGGTGAGCGCCGCGCGCGGGCGGCCCTTTTGCTTGAGCTGGCGCTTCCGGGCTCGGCATACGTGTATCAGGGTGAGGAGCTCGGCCTTTTTGAGGTGGCCGATATCCCGTGGGCCGCACTCGAAGATCCTACTGCGACCAATACGCACGGACCGAAGCGCGAGAAGGGGCGCGACGGCTGCCGTGTGCCCCTGCCGTGGGTGGCAGCGGACGATCCCGTGCAGGGCGGATCGTTTGGGTTTTCACCGGCGGACGCCGATGCGGCGCCCCATCTGCCGCAGCCTGCATGGTTTTCCGATTACGCTGCCGATAGGGAAGAAGCGGACCCGACATCGATGCTTGCGCTCTATCGTGACGCCCTCTGGCTGCGGCGCAAGCTGCGCGGGCGCGCCAACGATCTTAAGTGGCTCGATCTTGACGGGCGCACCGGCCTTGCGGATGGTGCCGAGGGCGCTGAGGGCGGCGTCATCGCCTATCGCCGTGACAACGGCTGGGCGTGTGTGACGAACTTCGGTGCAGCACCCGTGGAGCTGCCGGCGGGCAGGGTCCTGCTCACCTCATCACCGCTTGCAGACGGCAAGCTCGCGCGGGACAGTTCTGCCTGGATCATGCTCGCTGAGTTGTAGGGGCCTCTTGCGGCGAGTTTGCGTTTGCCTGCGCTTTCCGTGGTGGCTGATGTCTTCGCGAGGTTCGCGAGGGTGTCGCAAAACTTTTCAAAAAAAGTTCTTGCATTTGGGTGGATTATCCCGTATATTAAATCCTCGCAGGCGGACATGGCTCAGTTGGTAGAGCACAACCTTGCCAAGGTTGGGGTCGCGGGTTCGAGCCCCGTTGTCCGCTCCATTTGGGCGTTTAGCTCAGGGGGAGAGCGCTTCCCTGACACGGAAGAGGTCAGAAGTTCAAATCTTCTAACGCCCACCAAATGTTCGCAGCTCAGAGGCTTAGCCTCTGAGCTGTTTTGTTTTGGTCGCCAAATCGCCGGCAAAAGGTACCTCGCTTCATGAAAGAGCGGTTCTGAACGTCAGTTTAGCCTTGTCATCTCAATCGAGTGGGGGTTGACCATTTTGAACATAACCGTGCATCTCGTTGACGTTTCTGCGATCGATCCCGGCGAGACCGTTGATATGGCATCAATCGCGGGACGTTATGCCTCGCGTGCCTCCAATGGAGATCTCCCCATTGCGTCTCGGAGGGAAGCTGCGGGCGTGGGTCTGCTGCTTCGCGACGCCCTGGGTGTCTTCGACGACACCCAGCTTGCGCGCTCTGCTTTCGGCAAGATCGAGCTTGCGGATGGGGAGGCCCCCTCTATTTCCATTTCACATGGCGGAAGCGTGGCCGTCCTCGCTGTTTCCGATGTTGCTCGGTCGGTCGGAGGACCTATTGGCGTGGATATCGAGGCGGTCGATGAGATTGTACCTATTGCGGTTGAGCGTATGGCGAGCTCAAGGGAACGGGCGTGGATTGACGCTGCGGCAGATTCGCAGGAACGCGCCTTTCGGCTGTGTCGGGTTTGGACGCGTATCGAAGCCGTCCTGAAGGCGGAGGGGTCCGGCTTTTCAATCGATCCCCGCAAAGACGGGTTGCCGAGCGGATGGTTTACTTCCTCGGTGGTGTTTGGCCAGTGTGTCATCTCTTGTGCAGCGCGTTCTATGCCCCATATCGCCATTGAGGAGCATGCCTTTCGGGTAGCATAGTAGCCAATCGCCAACAGGGGAGGCCTTCTATGTCACTGAACGCTAAAAACGATATTGCTTCGCGGATCGAAGGCGCCGTCTTTGAACTTATGGCGACAACGCCTGTGCAATCGATTAAGGTCACCGACGTACTCCGTCTTGCCCATACATCAAAATCAACCTTCTATCGTTGCTACTGCTCTGTCGATGATGTGGTCAAGCGCTTTGAAGATGAGCTGCTCCAGAACATGCAAGACATTAACGACGTTGCCCTTGAGGCTCGTTTTGGTGATGCGCAGCTTGATCCCACGCCCACGATGATCAAGCGCATGGAAATCCTCAAGGCCAATCGCTCGAAAGTCCTGGCGCTTAACAGCGATAACGGTGATCCCGTGTTTGCACACAAGGCAACGATCTTCATGCATGACTATTTTCGCGATCGTTTGCGGTCGACGTTTTCGGATGAGACGGACCTCGATCTGTATCTTGCTTTTGCGCTTGCGGGCCACCATAACCTCATCCAGTATTGGCTCGAAGTCCGGCCTGACCTTGAGGCACGAACCGTTGCCGCCGCGCTCAATCGCATGTTCTACGCACCGCTCTTTGTCGACGATACCTCGCGCCATTGGCACCCACGTATCCCCGATTTTGAAAAGCCACTCGGGTGAGCGGCTGTTTTTTAGGGATGAACGGTTGCGCATGCAGCGAACTCAAAGTGCTCCAACCCTATGAATCGGTTTTAAGCACGGTCATTTATCTGCTATTTGGAACGAAATTAAGCTATGCGTACCAAATGATGGGACATATAACGGCTTTTTGTCCCACAACACCAAATAAACCCCTCATAAACTAAAGCTACGTTCAAAAGAACCACTGCAGTAGTTCAACGTGTGACGGCACAGAAAAGCCGCGAGCGCTCTCTCACCTTCGCTCGCGGCCGGACTGCGCCATCACTCCGTACACCCTCACATGATTAGGATGTGATATTCAGTGGTTACGCTCGGAAAGAACATGCGCAGCGTCTCGATTGTAGGCGTAGGCTGCACCCCGTTCAAGGATTTTGAGGAGCATCCCGAGACCCAGGGCATTGGCGAGGGCGAGGCGTTTGGCTATGCTGCCCTCGAGGCAATTGCCGATGCCGGTCTTGAGCCCCGCGATATCGACTTTTTCTACCACGGCAGCGCCAATCCGTATCTTGTTGGCGATTGCATTACCCCCAACATGCAGGTTGCCGATTGGTTTGGCGTTCGCGCCAAGGGTTCCGTCCATCATTCCGAGGCTTGCTGCACGGGCTACGTCGCCCTTGAGCAGGCCGTGATGGCAGTCGCCTCCGGTGCCTACGATGTCGTCCTTACGGGTGCCTGCGATTTGGCTTCGACCCTTCCCGTTGAGCACATGCCCTCGCATATTCGCCAGGACTTTACGCTTGACGTCATGATTCCCTCGCTCGATAAGATCTATGACCGCGCGTATGGTCGCCCGCTCGATGGTGCCTTTGGCGTGTCGTTCGACAACTGGATCAACGAGTATTCGATGCAGTACGACCTTACTGCCGATCAGATCGATGACGCCCTGAACGGCCTTACCAAGAGCCTTCGCCGCGGTGCCGTCCTGAATCCCCTTGCCTGGTACGAGACCACGGTCGAGGAGGATGCGAAGGCGGCTGGGTTCGATACCGCCGACGAGTATCTCAAGAGCATGTACAACCCGCGCGTTACGCAGTACCTGCGCGTTACCGGCTTTGAGAAGAAATGCGACGGTGCCGCCGCTGTTGTCGTGATGCCCACGGAGAAGGCCAAGGCCATGGGTGTCCCGTATGCACCTATCGAGGTTCTGGGCACGGGCGCCTCTGCCGTCGAAGCCGGCCTGCTTCACAACGAGCACTGGGCTACCGAGCTTGCTGCCAAGCAGGTCTACGACCTTACCGGCGTGAGCCCCGATGAGATCGACCTGTTTATGTGCAATGACTTCTTCCTGGCTTCCGAGATCGTCTCGGCCGAGGAGTGCGGCTATATTCCGCGCGGCGAGGCTTGGAAGTATGCGATCGATGGCCGCACCGCTTTTGACGGCGATAAGCCCATCAACCCGCACGGTGGCCGTTGCAACTTCGGCCACGCTCATGGCGCATCCGGTATCGCCGATATCGTCGAGGCCGTCAAGCAGATGCGCGGCGTCGCCGGTGCAACCCAGATGAAGAAGATTCCTGAGACGGCCTTCCTGCGCGGTTTTGGCGGTTCTCAGAATGTGCGCTGCCAGATTCTTCGTACCGTCGCCTAAGCGACCGCGGTTTTCGATTTCCCATAAGGAGTATTCTCATGCAACTCAAAGATATGGAGCCCGTGGTCAAGAAGTTCTACACGGGTCTTGAAGAGGGCATCTATTGGGCACGTCAGTGCCCCGAGTGCGGAGCCGTCGAGTTTCCGCCTCACCTTGCCTGCAATGCCTGCGGCTACCACAAGACCGATTGGGTCCAGGTTTCCGGTCACGGCCATCTGATCGATTTTACCCTGCCTGGTCCGCAGAACGACAAGCCCTACCTCAAGGAGTATGGCAAGTACGCCTACGGCGCCGTCGATATTGACGAGGGTTCTCAGTACACCTACGTCATCTACGGCATTACCAAGAAGAAGGCCCCCGAGATCCGCGCCAAGCTCATGGCGGGCGAGACCGTTGGTGTCCATGCCAAGGTCATCGATCGACCGGGTTACAAAGAGCTCACGTTTGAGCTTGACGACTAGGTTTTCACCCTTTTAACAATTCGATTCCTCTCTTAGGCCACGGCGGGACCCGTGTCTCCAGCCCGCCGTGGCCGCCCCTCTTTTTATCTTAGAAAGGCACCATCATGAACGAAGAACTCACTCAGCAGATCTGCGATTTTGCCAAGTCCGCTTACAACTACGATGGCGATGTGACCCCCGAGACGACGTTTGAGACCCTGGGCAAGGGCTCGATGAAGATGATCGCCCTGACCTCCATGATCGAGAACGAGCTCGATGCCGAGGTCCCCGTTCGCGAGGTCATGGTCATGAAGACCATCGGCGAGCTTATCGAGCGCACTGCCGAAGAGATGGAGTAGCTGCCATGGACCTGATGCAGACCCTGCGCGAGCAGGCTGCCGCCAAGCCTATGCGCGTTGCTTTTCCCGAGGGCGAAAACGAGACCATGATGCAGGCGGTCGCAAAGATCGCCGCCGAGCATCTTGCCGAATGTGTGCTGGTCGGCGACGGCGGTAAGCTCAAGGAGCTTGCCGATGAGCGCGGCATCTCCCTTGACGGCATCGAGATTGTCGATGTGACCGACGAGGAGGCGAACGCTGCCTGCTGCGAGCGCTACCTTTCGCATCCGGATTGCAAGTTTAAGCCCAAGGGCGCCGCGCGCCGTATGGCGCGTCCGCTTGAGCGCGCCCTGATTTTGCAGGTGCTCGGCGATGTCGACGTAATGTTCGCCGGCATTGATAACGCCACGGGCGATATTATCCTGGCGGGTCAGACCATCGTCGGCCTTGCCGACGGGGTGGACACCGTGAGCTCGTGCGGTATCGCCGACATTCCCAACTGGAACGGCGGCGAAGGTGGCCTTTTGGCTTTTGGCGATTCCGCCGTTTGCGTCGACCCTACGAGCGAGGAACTTGCCTCGATCGCGATTTCGTCGAGCGAAACGGTGCGCTCGCTGACCGGATGGGATATCCGTTGCGCGCTGCTTTCGCATTCGACTGACGGCTCGATGGATAACGAACTCGTCGACAAAGTACGCCGCGCTCGCGAGATTGCCAACGATCGCCGTCCCGACCTTGCCATCGACGGCGAGTTCCAGTTTGACTCGGCGATTAACCCCAAGGTTGCGGCCAAGAAGGTACGTCGTGAGTCCGCTGTTGCGGGACAGGCCAACGTGGTCATCTGGCCTGATATCAACGTGGGCAATATCGGCGTCAAGATCATCCAGAACCTGACCGGCGCCAATGCTTACGGCCCCATGCTTCAGGGCTTCAAGAAGATCGTGTGCGATTGCTCGCGCTCTGCGCCCGTCGACGAGATCGTCGGCAACGTGGTGATGAGCTGCGTGCGCGCCCAGGCGCTTAAGGAGGCTTAAGATATGTCCGATAAAAAGACTCCCTGGCGCATCCTGGTAATCAACCCGGGTTCCACTTCCACGAAGGTGGGCGTTTTTGAGGGTGATGAGTGCAAGCTCAGCAAGAACGTTGCGCACGATGCGAAGGACCTCGCCCAGTTCGATGGGGTTTCGGCTCAGATGCCGTATCGCTGCGATCTGATTCTTGGAGCACTGGGGGAGGCGGGCCTGAAGCTCGAGGACTTTGATGCATTTGTCGGTCGCGGCGGCGGCTTGCTTTCGTTGCCCGGCGGCACGTATGCCATCAATGAGGTCATGCTCGAGCATGCCCGCATCGGTGCGAACGGCATTCAGCACCCGGCGCAGCTTGGCCCCCAGATTGCCCATGAGTTCGCTTCAAAGACGGGCAAGCCCTCTTTTGTGGTGAATCCTCCCGATACCGATGAGCTGTGCGACCTCGCACGTATGACGGGCATTAAGGGCGTGTATCGAAACGTGCACCTGCACGCCCTTAATCTTAAAGAGACCGCCATTCGTCACGCGGCAAAGCTCGGTCGCGCATATGACGAGTGTAACTTTATTGTTTGTCATATCGGCGGTGGCATTTCGATTTCCGCTCACCTTAAGGGCAAGATGGTCGACGGCAACGACATCGTCGGCGGCGAGGGCCCCATGGCGCCGACGCGCTGTGGCTCGGTCCCCGCAATCGAGGTCGCGAAGTATACGGCGGAACATGGTCTCGACGTTGCCCGCGCCCATTGCATGAAGACCGGTGGCTTCGTTGACCTTTTGGGTACGTCCGATGCCATCGAGGTGTGTGAACGTGCCGCTGCGGGCGATAAGGCTGCAGCACGCGCTTGGGATGCAATGGTTTACCAAATCTGCAAGTGGATTGGCGAGATGGCCTGCGTGCTGAAGGGCGACGTCGACGGCATCTTGCTCGGAGGCGGCATGGTCCACAGCAAGGAGCTCGTTGCCTCGATTGAGGAATGCTGCTCTTGGATCGCTCCCGTATCGGCTTATCCCGGCGAGTTTGAGCTCGAGGCGATGGCGTCTGGCGCCTGCCGCGTGCTCGATGGTGTCGAGGAAGCGCTCGTGTACAGCGGAGAACCCGTGTTCACCGGATTCAACGACTAATAGTGCTGTGTTTGGGGCGGCCGCTGGTGATGTCTGGCCGCTCCGACCCTTTTCTTTAAGTGTAAGGATGGATCATGGATAAAACCAAGATCAAGTACCTGGTGGGCATTTACGCAGCCGCCATGTGCATCATGGGCATGCTCGTGCCCGTTCCCATCGTGGCCTCTGTTGCGGCCGCGTTTCCCAACGAGAACATCGCTGCCGTTCAGATGATTATCGGCATCATCCCGTTGATGATGGCGTTGTCCGCCATGCTCGTCTCTTCACAGCTTGCCTCTCGCGTGTCCAAGAAGAAGACGACGCTCGTCGGTCACATTATCGTGATGCTGGCAGGCGCCTCGGTGCTGGTGTTCCACGACTCGCTCGGCCAAGTCTTAGCGGCTTCTGCTGTCATGGGCCTTGGTCTCGGTGCCGTGCAGAATTCAACGGACGCTCTTATCGCGGATTACTTTGGCGGAAAGCAGCGCTCGTTTGTCATGGGCATCTACTCCACTTTTGTTGCACTGGGCGGCATTATCTGGACGATGGTTTCCGGCATCTTGGGTTCTGCCGAGTGGTTCCACAGCTATGCGGCGTACTTCATCATGATCATTTTCATCGTAATCGAGGCTGTTTGCCTTCCTGAGGGTCATCTTGAGCCCAAGCGCGAGGTCAACGTGTTTGCCAATATGCCTAAAGAGGTCGCGATTATCACGCTCATGAGCTTTGTGTTCGTACTTACGTTCCAGCTCTTTAGCTCCAATGTCTCGCTGCTTGTCGTGGGCCGTGGCTTTGGCGGTACCGTGGAGGCCGGTCTTGCCTCTACCGTTATGACCGTTGCCGGTATTGCGGCTGGTCTTTTGGTCGGTCCGCTGTTTGCCAAGTTTAAGAACCTGGCTATGCCGATCGCGTGGGGCGTGACGCTCGTCGGCCTGGGCCTGACGCTGGTTGCGCCCGCCTTTATGGTGCTGTGCGTTGCGGGTTTTGTCGTTGCGCTGGGCAAGGAGACCTACGTGCCGCTGGAGGGCAATTTTGCCGCCGGCAACTCTGCCCCCGAGGGACGTGCGTTTAACCTCGCCATTGGCATGGCAGGTATCAACTTTGGCATGGCATTGTCTCCCATTGTGTTTGAGGCCGTGACGTCGCCGTTTGGTGCAACGATTGACCAGAAGTTCATCGCCGGCATGATCGTCTGTGCGGCTTGTGTCGTCTTTGGCGCCATTAAGTATCGCAAGCTCACCCCGGCCCAGCTTGCCGAGGCCGAGAAGATGGCGGCCGGCGGCGAGGCGGAGTAGCCGCTCGAGTAGTTGCTTTGCCGCACATCATGTTTTATCGGGGCCGCCGACATATGCCGGCGGCCCTCTTTCTATCAATGACTTTGAAAGGCTTACGGCTATGAAGTTACCTGTCAGGCGCGTTATCGGTATTCTCAACGGCTTCTTTTACCCGCTATTGCTCTGCGCGTTTCTCCCCATCATTGAAGGGGCGCCTGGCTTGGATCTGACGGGCCCCACGGGCTTTTGGGGACAACTCATCGTGGCCACGGTGATCGCCGAGGTTCTGAGCGCACTCCCGCTGTTTGGCAAAACGGTTGGTATGTGCCTGGACTTTTTTGGTTTTGAGCAGGGGAGTGCATCACACAAGATCGCCGGTACGGTCATCGGTGCCACGCTCCTTTTTATGGTGATCGGTTTTGGCGAGATTGCCTTCCAAGGAGGATTCGGAACGATTGAAGGCCGTACGTTCTTCGCGCGTTGGGCCGGCCTCGTCACAAAGGGATGGGCCTTTGTGGTTATCGCCGGCGTGCTGCTCGATCCCTTTACAGCGGCTCTCGGCCGCATGATGGTTCGCGAAGAGAGGTAATAGATCCTCGCCTATCGAATGCCGGCGGACGGGGCGCCGGGGCTGTAGTCTTCCGAGCGTTTACAGTCCTGTCGCTCCGTCCGCCGGCATTCGACCGCAACATGTTGGTCAAGCATAATCTTTTGGATTCTTTTGGCGTGAGCGGCTTGGTTTTGGTAGGATTTGTCAGCGGCGCGGTTGAGGGGGTTTCAAAACTGCCGTGCAGGTAGTCGAGCTGATAACGTTTTAGCACTCTGCCAAGAGCCCTTCATTTTTAATGCGTTTGCAAAATGACTAATTGCTTTGACCTGCTGAAACACTATATGTTGTGTTTGACCTAAAAAAAGAATACAGGATATAGATGCCTCTTTGTCGTATGATAGATGGCGGACAGAGAACGAAGACCTTAACTGCCTCTTTTGAACGTGTCCTTGAGCCGCTTGATCGGCTTCTGGGAATGTCCGCATGGAGGCTTATGGTTTATCGAGAACACAGATTGCGCGACGGCGCCGCAAGACAGGGACAGGCCCTGCCGGGCATCGTTTGGCTCTGAAGCGCAATGAGGCTACGATGCGAAAGAGGCAAGAGGATGAAGATCATCAAGCGCAGCGGCACCGAGGTTGTCTTTGACATCGATAAGATCGTCAATGCCATCCGCGCCGCCAACTTGGAGGTCGAGGAGAGCTCTCGTCTAACCGACCGCCAGGTGGTTTACGCGGCACAAAACGTCGCCGAGGCATGCGAGAACGCGGGCCACACCGTTTCGGTCGAGGAGATCCAGGATTTGGTCGAGGACGAGATCATGCGTCTCGACTGCTACGAGGTTGCTCGCCACTACATCATCTATCGCTATGTTCAGAGCCTGAAGCGCCAGAAGAACACGACCGACGACAAGATTCTGTCGCTGATCGAGTGCAATAACGAAGAGGTCAAGCAGGAGAACTCTAACAAGAACCCGACCGTCAATTCCGTCCAGCGTGACTATATGGCCGGCGAGATTTCCAAGGACCTGACTCAGCGTGTGCTGCTGCCCCAGGAGATCGTGGATGCCCACAATGAGGGCCTGATCCACTTCCACGATTCTGACTACTTTGCCCAGCACATGCATAACTGCGACCTGGTGAACCTGGAGGACATGCTCCAGAACGGCACCGTTATCTCGGGCACGCTGATCGAGAAGCCGCACAGCTTCTCGACTGCCTGCAACATCGCGACGCAGATTATCGCCCAGGTTGCTTCCTCCCAGTACGGCGGCCAGTCTATTTCGCTGACCCATCTTGCCCCGTTTGTTGAGGTGAGCCGTCAAAAGATTCGCGGCGAGGTTGCCCGCGAGCTCGAGGAGCTCGGTGTTTCGGCATCTGCCGAAAAGGTCCGTGAGGTCGTTGAGGACCGTCTGCGCGATGAGATCCGTCGCGGCGTCCAGACGATTCAGTATCAGGTCGTGACCCTTATGACCACCAATGGCCAGGCGCCGTTCGTGACGGTCTTTATGTATCTCAATGAGGCCCGTACGCCCCAGGAGAAGCACGACCTTGCCATGATCGTGGAGGAGACGCTTCGTCAACGCTATGAGGGCGTTAAGAACGAAGCCGGTGTGTGGATTACCCCGGCATTCCCCAAGCTTATCTATGTACTCGAGGACGATAACGTTCACGAGAATTCTCCGTACTTCTACCTGACCCAGCTGGCTGCCAAGTGCACCGCCAAGCGCATGGTGCCCGATTACATCTCCGAGAAGAAGATGCGCGAGCTCAAGCTGTCGAAGGGCGAGACCGCCGGCAACGGCGATTGCTACACCTGCATGGGTTGTCGCAGTTTCCTGACGCCCGACCGCTCGGGCAACGGCTTTAACAATGTTGCCAACGCGCTGAACTATGACCCGACCAAACCTAAGTACTATGGCCGCTTTAACCAGGGTGTTGTGACCATCAACCTGCCCGATGTCGCGCTGAGCTCGCATCAGGACATGGACAAGTTCTGGAAAATCTTCGACGAGCGCCTCGAGCTGTGCCACCGCGCCCTGCTGTGCCGTCATGAGCGCCTGATGGGCACGCTTTCGGATGCCGCGCCGATTCTTTGGCAGTATGGTGCCCTAGCGCGTCTGAAGAAGGGCGAGACGATCGATAAGTTGCTCGTGGGCGGATACTCTACCATCAGCCTTGGCTATGCCGGCCTGTATGAGTGCGTCAAGTACATGACGGGCCACAGCCACACCGAGAAGGAAGGCACGCCGTTTGCCATGGCCGTCATGCAGCGCATGAACGACAAGTGCGCGGAGTGGAAGGCCGAAAGCGATATCGATTTCTCGCTGTACGGTACGCCGTTGGAGTCGACGACCTACAAGTTCGCCAAGTGCCTGCAGCGTCGTTTTGGCATCATCCCGGGCGTGACGGACAAGGGCTACATCACCAACAGCTACCACGTCCACGTGTCCGAGGAGATCGACGCATTCGACAAGCTCAAGTTCGAGGGTATGTTCCAGCAACTTTCGCCGGGCGGTGCCATCTCCTACGTCGAGGTTCCCAACATGCAGGACAACCTCAAGGCTGTCATCCGCGTGATGCAGTACATCTACGACAACATCATGTACGCCGAGCTCAACACCAAGAGCGATTACTGCCAGGTGTGCGGCTACGACGGTGAGATCAAGATTGTCGAGGATGACGGCAAGCTGGTGTGGGAGTGCCCCAATTGCGGCAACCGCGATCAGGAGAAGATGAACGTCGCTCGTCGTACGTGCGGCTACATCGGTACCCAATTCTGGAACCAGGGCCGAACCGAGGAGATCCGCGACCGCGTGCTGCATCTCTAATAACCATCCCAGGCTGCCCCGTAGCGAGGCCCCGGACCTTTACTCGCTATTTCGGACAGTCCTGGCTCACGACGGAGGCGCCACTGGCGCCTCCTGTTCGTGCGGAACTCATATCGAGCAAAGGTCCGGGGCCTCGCTGCGGGACAGCCAAGGTGATGTAGCTGAGATGCGGCATGCGGTCTGCTCGCTCCTCGAAGTTCTTAGCGGAAATGAGTTGAGCTGCAATGACGATCTGCTTGCAATGGCGGCTGAGCTGCAGCTGAGTATTTATTGGACCTCGAACCCTATACTCGATGTTCGCTTCGTTCATTGAGTTACCCTTTGCATGAGGCCGGGACATATCGTCCCGCCCGCAGTTTCGCAGGCCGAAGGCCGAGAATGTTTGAGGACGGGATGATATGTCCCGGCCTCCCGGGAGAGTTACCTATGAACTACGCGAACATTAAGTATTTCGACATTGCTGATGGGGAAGGCGTTCGTACTTCTCTGTTTGTGAGCGGGTGCCGTCGTGGGTGCAAGAACTGCTTTAACTCTGTCGCGTGGGACTTTGCTGCGGGCGAGCTGTTCGATCGTGCCGTCGAGGACAAGATTATCGAGAGCCTCGACCATCCCTTTATTGACGGCCTGACGATTCTGGGCGGCGAGCCTATGGAACCTGAGAATCAGGCGGGGCTCGTTGAGTTTGTCGAGCGTGTTCGCGCCGCTTATCCTGCGGGGTCAGGAAAGACCATTTGGTGTTTTACTGGCGACGTGCTCGAGGAACTTATGCCGGGCGGTCGTCACCATACCGAAGTCACGGACCGTATCCTTGCCTGCCTCGATATGTTGGTGGACGGCCCGTTTGTTCAGGATCTGTACGATATCTCATTGCGTTTTAGGGGCTCGAGTAACCAGCGCGTGATCGATATGAACGCCACGCGCGACCGTGCTGAGCGCGAGGGCGTTGCGCTTTGTGATGCGGTTGAACTTTGGCGTGAT
>ERZ836939.3331-NODE-3331-length-13834-cov-3.633065_pt1 | contig 13834 bp, 8 predicted proteins | sample MGYA00519912_ERZ836939 | MGnify/ENA primary metagenome ERZ836939 (study PRJEB31850, sample SAMEA3708810) | human gut metagenome | biome: human gut; feature: human-associated habitat; material: faeces | place: China | collected 2014 ... | reverse complement strand
TATCCTGTTACTTTTTGGTTATTATCATAGTAATACCATTTTTTGCCTGATTGTACCCATCCTGATTTTTCAGTAGTTCCAGTAGTTAATTCACCACTTTCATTAAATGTATAATCTTTTCCATTAATGTTTACAGTTCCTGTAACCATTTTTCCTTCTTTATCAAAGTAATATTTTTTACCATTTAATGTTAACCAACCAGTTGTTTTTTTGACCATCTTTATCTAGATAATACCAAGAATCATTTTCTTCTAACCATCCAGTTGTCATCTTACCATCAGCTTCATTCAAGTTTTTATCATAATAATACCATTTTCCTCTAAGTTGAATCCAAGTATTAGCTACTGCTTTTTTCTTTTCAACAACAACACCTTCGCTATTATATGCAATGACATAAGTTACTATCTTATCATTTTCATCTCTATATGATGAAACAATAGATATTCCATTAGAAGATTTTATTAATCTACCATTTTCAAAATAATATTCTTTTCCATTAACAGTATAAATACCATCTACAAAATTCATTTCACTTGAAACATAGTACCAATCATTTCCAATTTCATTCCATCCAGCTACTCTCTTAACCTTATCTACAATTTCACCTTTATTATTATAAGCATAAAGATAATCATTTCGATAATCAGTTAATATTTCATCACTGTCACTTGTTTGAAGCATACCATAAATAAAATACAAAGATTTTCCATCTACAGTATATTCCCCATCATATGGATAATAATAACCTGCATCATTTAAATAATAGTAATAACAATTGCCATTTAAATAAATCAATTCATTATCTTTAAATTTAGCTTTTTCAATAACTTTTCCATCTCTTACATAAGCAAGTGTATCTCCTGATGTAACAACTTTATCCAAATATTCAGCTAATTGTCCATAATTAAAATAATATTCTACACCATTAATTGTTTTAACTCCTATATAAGGATTCATATCAGCATCATAGTAATACCATTTATCCCTATAATGTGTCCAATCTCCAACAACAATATTTGCATAATTCGTTACAATACCACTTTTATTAACAGTGACAATCAACCCATTATCTGTAATTGTATCTTCATCATACCAAGAAGAATATGCCATATGACCATCATAGCTATAAAAATAATACGTATTCCCATCAATTTCTTGAAGCCCTTTAAGTAATTCACCATTATCATCATAATAATATTTGTATCCATACTCTTCATACCAGCCACGTCTTTCACTACTTAAAGTGACAGGTGTATTAGAATCATTTTTCACATTTGTTTCTAATGCACTAACCATCGTAGTTGGTAATGTTGTTGCTGCAACAAGAGCTGATGCTACAGAAATCTTTTTAAAATTTCTACTCACCCAATAAATATTTCATAGACTTATTAAAATGCAATACCCCTTATTTAAAACCAAACGACATTTTTTTCTAAAAAGCAAAAGAGGTAACTGTGTTACCCCTTTTCAACTGAAATATTGATTTTATTAATGTAAGGTTCAATAAGTTTAAAGAACCAATGTGAACATAAATGATATATCTTATAAACAATGTATGAAATAAGATAAATAATTAATGCTGATCCTAATTGATGTACAATTAAAACCAAAATACCTCTATTAACAAATTGTTCAATCCTAATATGTCTTAATAAGAATTCATGAAATAAAAAACATGTAAAAGCAGCTTTAGCTAATTCATTGATTATTTTACTTTCAAAATGAATATCCATAAAGAATAAAAGAATATAAGCAGACATTAAGATAATAATTGGATTATTATAATACCATGTTGCTGTATATTGTAAATGTAAAACATGTTCCATCATTGAAAAAGCATATAAAAATGCTAAACATCTTATAATCCACATACCTGCTTTTTTCTTAGATAATGTTATTTTATTTACACGAAGATATGCTCCTACAAAATATACCAAAACAAAGTTAATAATTGTATAACCATATTGACTTCCATACATTCCAATAGTACTTAATCCTAAATATGTATTTCCTGTTATATTTTCAGCAATATCTATAACAATTGTCCAAACTGAAAAAATAAGCATGAGTATAATTAATAAGCGTTTGAATTGTTCTTTATTAAGTTGTTTAATAATTAAATTAAGATAAGGACTAATAATATATAATACAGAATAAAGTATTAAAAAGTAATTAGCGGGTAATAAACTACTAATCAATGAACTTACTGTAAATACTTTATGACCTCTTAATACTCCAAAAACATAAAAAACTAAATTAAATACGATAACTTGTACAAATAATTCTAGTATCTTAATTAATTTTCTATTTTGATTACAAGCTAGAAAATACGCTGAAATCATTACAAAAACATTAACTGCACAAACAAATAAACTTTCTATTAAATATAAATAATATTGATTAGAACTGCCATCTAAAACCATTCCTAATGCACCACCCATACTTGCATTATTATAATGTAAAATAACGACACCAATCATTGAAATAATTCTTAATAATTCAATAGACGAATTTCTTTTCGTTTTCTCTTTCATATATATTCCCTTCCAAACAAAAACCGATTTTTACTCAAAACAATGAGTAAGATCGGTTTTTAATTTATTTTATTCATCCAAAGACCTTGGTTATCAAAATAATTGACCTTTCTATCAATTATATAATCTCCAGTAACCATCTTTCCATCAGTATCTACATAATACCAGTTTCTTCCTGATTTGACCCATTGTGCTTGGATAGTTCCTGATGAAGCTGCATAATAGTCTTCACCATTGATCTTAAACCAACCTTTTTGCATTAATCCACTACTTGCAAAATAATACTTCGCACCATTAATTGTTTGATAACCAGTAACCATTTTTCCATCAACATCTACATAATACCAATTACTTAATGATTTGACCCATTGTGCTTGAATAGCTCCACTAGATGTTGCATAGTAATCTTCACCGTTAATTTTAAACCATCCTGTTTGCATTAATCCGCTTTCATCAAAATAATAAGTACTATTTCCTACTTTATAATATCCAGTAACCATATAATCATCATTTGCTATATAGTACCATCTATTTCCTAATGGTAACCATCCTGTTACCTTTTCACCATCTACAAATGTTTTTCCATAGATTTTTAATGTTCCTTGACTATAATATTTCCATTGATTTCCTACTTGCATCCATCCTGTGTGCATAATACCATCTTCATTGAAATAATATTGTCTTCCATTAATAACTTGATCTCCTGTAAGAATCAATCCTTCATCATTTACATAATACCAATTACTTAATGATTTGACCCATTGTGCTCTTAATTCACCATCAGGAGAAATATAATACCAAGTACCATCTACTTTAAACCATCCAGTTTTCATAGAACCATCTTCCATAAAAAGATATTTTCTATTTCCAACTTTATAAATACCAGTAACCATATAACCATCTTCAGCTATATAATACCATTTATCATTTATTGGTAACCAACCTGTTACCTTTTCACCTTCTACAAACGTTCTTCCATAGATTGACATTTTCTTAGGACTATAATATTTCCATTTATCATTTTCCTTATGCCATCCTCTGACCATTACACCTTCACTCGTAAAATAGTATTCTTTATTGTTTATAGTTTGTGCACCAGTAACCATATCACCATTACTTGTTAAATAATACCATTCACCATTTAAACTGATCCAACCAGTGGCCATAATTCCATTAGTATTAAAATAATACCATTTTCCATTAATCTTTTCCCAACCGATTTGTAGAATATTTTTACTACTTCCATAATACCAATGATCATAGTAATATTTCCATCCTACATAATCATATTTAGGAACACCTTGATCATACCAAACACTCATATCTACATAACCACTAATACCATCAACAAATGCTCCATTGCTATATTGCCATCCTTTAGGACCTCTATACCAATTATTACTAAATCCTAATGATGATGTATAAGCAGCTACCCAATCTACATGTTGATAAATAGTTGGACTATTTAATTTTGTTTGTAAAAGTGAACGATAGCTATAAACCTTCGTATTATAATTACTATTTGCTAATTTATTAACAAATGCATCAACAACTAATTCATTCGTTGTTGTTGATAATTCAGGTCTTTCCATATCTAAATAAACAGGATATGAAAGTTCTGAAGGTGAAATTTTATATTTTGATAAATAATTTAAAATCATTGTTGCTTCATTATCAGCATCTGTTACATTATTTGAATAATCATAAATATAGATTCCAAAAGGAATATTATATTTTCTACAACCATTTAAATTATTTTCAAATTGTTCATCAATATGATAATATCCACCTTTATGAGAAACAATTCTAATAATAACACCATCTACATCTGTTTTACTTACTTTACTCCAATCAATATGACCATTGTATTGTGAAACATCAATAACCTTTTTAACATTTTCACCAATAACGCGACCATCATTATCACAAAAACATTTTTTATTTCCTTGATAAAACCAACCATTTTGAATCATAGTTCGTAAACTATAAGAATTTTCTTCCTTTGCATCTTCTATTTTATTTTCATCTTGATCAATATGACTACTTTGTCCCATAATTGCATCATCATAACTTCCATCTAATGCATTTACAGAACTATTTTGAAAATAACTCAATGCAAAAGCCATTCCAAAAGCCAAAAACAAATAACCAAAAAACTTTTTCAAAATCTTTCCTCCCCCCTAAAAATATTATTACTGCATAACACCACTGCTATTAAAATAATATGTCTTATTTCCAACTTTATAATAACCTGTTACCATCGAACCATCACTTTTTAAATAATACCACTTATTCTCTAATTGAAGCCATCCAGTAACCATATAACCTTCATAATAAGTTTTCCCATATATTTCCATAACACCTGTACTTAAATAGTACCACTTACCATTAATTCTTTGCCAACCTGTTAACATTTGATATTGGCTATTAAAATAAAACCATGTATTCCCTAGTTTCTTCCAGCCACTTTGTCCATAGCCTGAATCATCAAAATAGTACCATTTATTGCTGACTTTTTGCCAACCTGTTTGCATTTTACCACTATCATTAAAATAAAACAAATTGTTTCCTACTTTTTGTAATCCTGTAAGTCTTTTACCTGTATTATCAAAATAATACCAATCACTACCTAAAGTTAACCAACCAGTAACCATATAGCCTTCATAATACGTTTTTCCATAGATTTTCATAACACCTGTACTAAAGAAATAAGTATTTCCAGAGATTTCTTGAAATCCTGTCGCCATTTGATAACTATCTAAAAAATAATACGTATTTCCTGCAATCATTTGCCAACCTTTTTGTCCATACCCAGCATTATCAAAATAATACCATTTATTATTGATTCCTTGCCAACCTGTTTGCATCTTTCCACTTGCATTAAAATAATAGAAATTATTTCCTACAGTTTGTAATCCTGTTACCATTGATCCATCACTATTTAAATAATACCAATCATTACCTAGTGGCAACCATCCTGTAATCATATACCCTTCATAATACGTTTTTCCATAGATTTTCATAACACCAGTACTTAAATAATACCATTTACCATTTATTTCTTGCCAACCGGTTTGCATTTGATAGCTACTATTAAAATAAAACCAATTATTTCCTATTAATTTCCAATTTTTTTGACCATAACCCAATTCATCAAAGTAGTACCATTTATTATTAACTTCTTGCCAACCTGTTTGCATTTGTCCACTTGTATTAAAATAATAGAGATTATTTTCTATAGTTTGTACACCAGTTGCTTTTGAACCATTTGAAAAATAATAATACCAATAATTATTTTCTTTTTTCCATCCTTGTGTATGAGAAATATTATTTAATAAAGTAACATATCGATTACTTACATATCCTGTATTATTAAAGCTATAAGTTCCATCACTACTAGCAACTTCACTTTGTATCTTATAAAAACCATTAGTTGTATAGGCATCTTTTATAATAAATGAATAAGCTGGATTTTTTATCGTTGTATATAAAACACTAGAACTTGTATTTGAACTACTTCTTACATTAAGGGCAGTATGTGTTGTTAAATAAATATCTTTGATTCCTAAAGTATAATAATCATTATCTTTAGAAGAGATACTAGCATCCATATTTTTGGCAATGCTTGCACACTTTTCTCCTTCATAGGGATCTGAAGAATATTTTCCAAATATTCCACTTCCCTTGTCTCCAAAATAACCTCCTCTAAATAAAGAAGTATATGTAGGATTTAAATATCTTTTAGACATCCAACTCGATGTAAAATTCATAATACAATCATCTACTGTACTAAAGGTATCTGCATTTCCACCTGGATTATTATCTGTAGCATTTAATCCAAATAAGTTATTTTTATTTAATGCAATATTGCTTTTTCCCCATCCAGATTCTAAGGCAGCAAAACTTGCTGCCATTAAAGCATTGACCCCATATTTATTTTGATACTTAATAAAAATATCACCTGTATTATATAATTTAGAAGTACTTCCTGCTTTATTATTTAAATAATTTGATATTTGTGAACCAGTATAAGTTGTTTGACTTCTCATTGGTAAGTATTGAAAATAACTATAATAAGGATTATTAGGATTAACAGCATTATTTCTAACATTATTTTTATAATCTGTAATCATTGTATTATAGTTATCATAAAAATAATGTCCATCATAGCTATAATACTCTTTATTCTTTGTTAAATAACTAGGCCCTGTCCCTATATAATTCTTATTTCCTTGATTTCCTGTCGCATTAACATTATTAGAAATATAATGATACAAATCACCTGATGAATTAACTTCATAGTTACTTGCATAATAAGTCCCTTGGCTAAGAACTTCAACATATTGAGGATCTACTAAACCAACAATTCCTGAAATCATAAACTTCACTTTTCCATTTTCATAGCCTAAAAAAGCTGCATCCGCTGCACTTGATTTAGATAAATATCCCTCTTGTCCTGTATAATAATCTGTAAAATTTGTAGTTGTCTTTGCTTTAGAACAATTAAAATTAACCATATTCGCTGTAGAAACTGTTCGTGCATAAGGGTTATACTCTTCATTCGTTGTTCCATCATAAACATCTACAGTATTAATATTTCCATCTTTATCTACAAACTTTGTTTGTCCAATAACGTCATTTGTTTCTTCATATGCTTTTATATTAGAGATATTAAAAATCATTCCCAATAATATAACAAGAAACAAACTTATATACTTTTTTTTCATTTCCAACCTCCTACAATATTTTAAATCTATAGAATATTTTAACTTACTAATCCTATTTGCTTTTAATAATGTGATAATATCACATAAAATAATATACTTACAAATATCAACTAAAATAATCATCTTCGTAAATACTATTTTTTATTATAATGATATACATTTTCAATTCAACAAAAAGGATATAGAATTTTCTATTCTATATCCCTGTTATTTTCTTTCTTTTCTTGTAAATATTTATTTGCATCTTTAAAGAAACTAATTACAATCAACAGTATAATAAATCCTATTGGAAAAGCAGCGATAATAGCCACTGACTGTAAACTATACATTGAATTTTCAGCAAAAATCAACGCTATTGGAAATAGGATAAAGATAATTGCCCAGAAAACTCTAATCTTTTTATCTGGTTCTTCATCTACATCTAATTTTTTATAGGAATAAGATGAAACAACCATAGTTAAAGCATCAAATGTTGTTGAATAAAAAGCAATCATAGTAATAACTAATAACAATAAACCTAGACTTGCTAGTGGTAGAGTATCAAATATCTTTAAAATAACTGCAGAATAATCTCCACTTTTAGCAATCATTCCCGAAATATCAATTCCATGTTTCATTTGTTGTGCCAAACCATAATTTCCAAGAATAATGAATGAAGTAAAAGTTCCTGCTAGACCCCATCCATATCCTCCTAGAATCGTATTTTTAATTGTTCTTCCCTTACTGATTTTTCCAATAAAGAAAGGAGTTGCAACACACCATACCATCCAATAGGCCCAATAATAAATCGTCCAATTTTGTGGAAATGATGTTTCTCTTAAAGGATCCATCCAAGTTGATAAACCTATAAAGTTTTGTACCATATTACCAATAGCAGAAAAACCTGTTTCTAAAATATATGTTGTTTCTCCACCACCAATCAAAAAATAAATAAGTAATGCAAAGAATAAATAGGAACAATATGTTGCTAGTTTAGAAATACCTTTCATTCCTGTAAGTACAGTAAATGTATAAACTGCTGCAATCAATAATAAAACAGCAATAGTAAGTCCTACACCATTAGGCAACCCAAATACTCTACTTAAAGCTGCTGATAATAATGGTGTTGCTAGTGAAAAGGTTGTTGCAGTTCCTGCAATAAGTGCAAATATAGCAATTAAATCAATAATTTTACCTACAACTCCATCTACTTTATTTCCTAGTAATGGTCTACATCCTTCAGAAAACTTTTGTTTATTTCTTCCTCTTACATGTAACATAAAACCAAAAGCAACAGCTAAAATAATATAAAAACTCCAAGCAATTGGTCCCCAATGAAATAACGGAAATGTTGACGCCCATTTTTGTATTCCACCTAATTGATCAATATACTTTTCATTAGCATATAAAGCCCATTCACATAATGAATAAAATAAGATATCAGCTGCCATTGTAGAAGTAAAAATCATTACTCCCCAGTTAAATGATGAATACTCTGGTTGATCTGTATTCTTACCTAACTTTATTTTTCCATATTTAGAAAATGCTATATATAATGAACAAACAAAAATTCCAACTCCTAATAACGCATAATAAATGCCACAGTCATTCCCTAAAAATCCTCTAATCATTTGAATGATATATGAAGATTTTGCTGGCATAAGCATAAATAAAACGCATAATAAGACAACCCCTAATAAAGGAATTATCATTGATACATAATCTAATCTTCCCTTTAATGATTTCTTTTCCATTTTATTTCCCCCAATTTAAATATGTTTCATCAATACTACACAATTCATCAAAACTATCTATTTCTAAAATATCTCCTTCATGCATTTCTTTAATAGATAATTGGTATTCATTTGGATAACAAAACAACGCTACATCATCCCAATAAATATCAGTATTCTTTTTCTCTTCAAATTCAATTTCTAAATGTTTCTTTAATTTCTTTCCATCTTCTTCATTCCATCTAGATACACTATATAATTGCCAACCATCTTGTCCACCAGTTCTTGAACAAGAAGTTACAAAACCATTTTCTAATTTTAACATCCATTCATTATGAATTTCTTGTTTGTAAATACAGTTATATCCTGAATATTTAAATTCTTTTGAAAGAATTTGTGTATTGTTAATAATTTGATCACCATCTAAAATAATGACATTTTTTAGATGATTTCTAGCAACATATAAAGAAGAAATATTGTTGCAAGTATCATAATAAGGATTATCTATTAGATGCAAATTCTCATATTTATCTTCTAAATAATTAAATTGTTCTTTTAAATAGCCTACAACAACATAGATTTCAAAGATCCCTTGTTGATGCAATTGATTGATAATTCCTTCAATCATAGGAATATCATGTATTTTAACTAATGGTTTAGGTATCGAATTTGTTATTGGTCTCATACGTGTTCCTTTACCTGCGGCCATTATAATTGCTCTTTCTACTTGACACATTTTTCTATATTCTCCATTTCTTCCATAACAATCTTGTAATAATCCTTAGCAAAACGATACTGTGCTAATGAATATTCTCCAAATTCAACACCTAGCGTATATTTATATTCACACCAGTTGCTCCATAAAAGACCACACATTGATATATAACAATAGATTTTTATTCTTGTTTGTTGATCACACTTATTTTCAAAATAGATATCAATTAAATGATCAATTTGTTTTCTATCATACATAGAATAAATACAAAACATTGCTATATCAAGATGTGCATCTTGCATTGCCGCATATTCCCAATCAATAAGTTTTATTCTCTCTTCATTATTTTCTCTATAGAATAAGAAATTATCACAATTTGCATCTATATGACATAATTTCCATTCTTTTGGTAATTGATCAATAATTTTCTTTAGAGATAAAACTTTTTCTTTCGTTTGTTTATAGTCTTTATATAAAGATTTTGGACCTCTTAGATTTTCATAAAATTCCATTTTTTCAAAAACATCAAATTCATGTTCTACCTTTAAATCCTGATTATGAAATTCTTTTAATAATTTCATACATTTAATTAAATCTTCATCATTATCTTGATTACATACACGTGTATCGTCTAAATATTTTGTAATCTTATATCCATTTTGTGGATTCATATAAATAACTTCATCACTGATATTTAAATCTTTTATTACTTGATAAACTTCATATTCTTCTTTTCGATTAATAAGTTGATCTGTTCCTTCCCCAGGAATTCTCATAATATATTTATCATGATTGATTTCAAATAAAAATGATCTATTTGTCATACCTTTTTTTAAGCTTTTAATATTTTTAATTTGTTCAACATTGATTTTAAAAACATCAGCAATCAATGATAATGTCTCATTATTTAAGTGTGCTGAATGATCATCTACATTTCTTAATTCTTCATACGTATTAATTTCATCTACATAGCTTGTATCAACAATTTTTCCATAAATAAACATTTTATTCTTTTGATACAACGTTTCTTCCCAAAAACAAGAATCATGCATTCCGTCATCTAAACATTCTAAACGTTCTTTTAAATATAAAGAATCATGTTGATTAATAAATGATAAACCAATCATTTTTAAACCATCATCCTTTACTTTAACAATTTCATTTTTAGTATTACATGTAACATTACTATGTTTACTTATTCTATTTTCAAGCATATACCATGATTGAATTTCATTATTTAAAAATGGATTTTCATAAAAATAAAGATCTCCTGGTATAATGTAAGTATTACTTATTTTATCTTTTACTAGATTTAAGCTATGTAAGTTGTTCTTTTCTTGATATTCTCTATTAACAACTAATTTTACATTATATTTATCAATTAAATAGTCAAATTCTTCTTTCATAAAGCCAACAACTATTGTTATATCATTAATATGAGCTTCTATAAGCTGTCTTATGAGACGTTCAATAAGTATTTCATCATTTATTTCTAACATTGCTTTAGGCACATTATTATTAATAGGAATCATTCTAATCCCTTGACCAGCAGCTAAAATAACTGCTGACTTATTTTTCTTTATTAAGTCTATTCCTAAATCTGTTAAAGAATTATCATCATTAATATATTCTAATTCTTTAAGATTCTTTATTGTTTCATTTGTTTTACCTAAAGAACAATTCAATCTTTTAGAAATAGCTCTTTGTGAAAGTGTATTTTCTTTATATAGTAACTTTATAAGTTCAAAATCTAAATATGTAAGAATGTTCATTTTTTTCTCCTTGTTAATTTATATGAACATCATACCACATATATTTAATAAGTAAAGAAAAAAAGAAGTATTTCTACTTCTTATGATAAAAACTTAGGTGTAATAAACCCTCTAATATATTTACTGTTGACATTCATTGTTCTATATTCAACAGCATCATTTTTATTTCCTTCAATAACTTTAAAAGTATTTCCATTCACTTCTGTAACAATACCTACATGATCAGGCCATCCTGTGTTATCACCATTTCCACTATCATCCCAATCATACATAATAATATCACCAATTTGAGGAACATAAGCATCATTTTCTTGCCAAATGCCCATAGATTGTGCCTTTTCTACTGCTTTACCACATGAACATTCAACTGGAATAAGATCCAACAAATTACATTCTCTAACAATTGCTGATACAAAAGTCATACACCATGAATCTGTATATTTAACTTTATAACCTCTTGGTAAAGGATCTAATTTATTATATGAATCTATAATTTTCTTAAATGATCCATCTTTTTCATTACATCCTAAATATCTTTTGGCTCTTTCTACAAACTCTTTTCTCGTACAATTTGAAATCCATGAATAATCATCTCTAAATATATATGTTTTACCATCAATAACTACATCATCTTTAACAGCTGCACCATCTTCATTAAAATAATACCATTTCCATCCAATTTGTGCCCAACCAGTAACCATGACACCACTCTTATTTAAATAATACCATTCATTACCTGATTTTAACCATCCTGTATGCATATCACCAGAAGCATTTAAATAGAACCTTTGATTATTAATCAATTGCCAACCCGTTTGCATAATTCCTTGATCATTAAAATAATACCATTTGTTAGTGATCTTATTCCATCCTTTAACAAGAACCACATTAGAATCAAGATAATAATATTGATTATCTCTATAATACCAACCTAATTGCAAATCTCCATTAGAATTAAAATAGTAATATTGATCATTGATATAATAATCACCTACAACCATTTTTCCATCTTGATCCAAATAATACCATGATCCTTTATGTAGCCATCCTTTTTGAATATAACCATTATTATCCGCATAATAATATGTTCCATCTGCTTGGATCCATCCTGTTTTCATAGCACCTGATTGATCAAAATAATATTGTTGATTTCCTACAGAAGCTAATCCTGTCACCATTTTTCCATCTTGGTCTAAGTAATACCATGATCCTTTATGTAGCCATCCTTTTTGAATATAGCCACTATTATTTGCATAGTAATATGTTCCATCTGCTTGGATCCATCCTGTTTTCATAGCTCCTGATTGGTCAAAATAATATTGTTGATTTCCTACAGAAGCTAACCCTGTGACCATTTTTCCATCTTGGTCTAAATAATACCAAGACCCTTTATGCAACCAACCTTTTTGAATATATCCACTATTATTTGCATAATAGTATGTTCCATCTGCTTGGATCCATCCTGTTTGCATGGCCCCTGATTGATTAAAGTAATATTGTTGATTTCCTACAGAAGCTAACCCTGTCACCATTTTTCCATCTTGATCTAAATAGTACCAATAATCCGTATGTAACCATCCTGTTTTCTTTTCACCATGATCATAATAATACCATTGATTCTCTTTATTCGTCCAACCAGATTCCATTACAGTCGACTCATCATTTGTATTTAATGTATCTGTATCTTCTTCCGCATTAACATTTATAATCGAAAAACATACAAATAAAATATTAATAAACGCTATCGATAAAGCAATATTTAATAATTTACCTTTTTTCATACAATCCCCCCCCTCTTGTCTTACAATTGACATTATAACAAATACAAAAAAATAAACTAGTTATAATCCATAAAAAATAGAAAACCAGAAGCAGATATTCTCTGTCTTCTGGTTAAATTTTTAATTGTTCCAAACACCATTAGCGTCAAAATGATTTACTCTTTCATCAATAACATAATCACCTGTTACCATTTTTCCTTCAGCATCTACATAGTACCAAGTATTTCCTGATCCTACCCATTGTGCTGTAATTGCTCCACTAGATGTTGCATAGTAATCTGCTCCATTGATTTTGAACCATCCTGTTTGCATAAGTCCACTATTTGCAAAGTAATATTTCTTTCCTTAAATTGTTTGATATCCTGTTACCATTTTTCCATCAGTATCTACATAGTACCAGTTATTTCCTGATCCTACCCATTGTGCTTTGATTTCTCCACTTGTTGATGCATAGTAATCTTCATTATTGACTTTGAACCATCCTGTTTGCATTACTCCGTTAGCATCGAGGTAATATTTCTTTCCTTCGATTGTTTGATATCCTGTTACTTTTTGGTTATTATCATAGTAATACCATTTTTTGCCTGATTGTA
>ERZ836939.3330-NODE-3330-length-13835-cov-8.562119_pt1 | contig 13835 bp, 12 predicted proteins | sample MGYA00519912_ERZ836939 | MGnify/ENA primary metagenome ERZ836939 (study PRJEB31850, sample SAMEA3708810) | human gut metagenome | biome: human gut; feature: human-associated habitat; material: faeces | place: China | collected 2014 ... | reverse complement strand
ACGAGACAGTAAAAACTGTCTCGTTACCAAGGTCTAACTTTTGGGGGGCGCATCACTTAATGCGACAGCCTCTTTTTGGCATACCCGCATATCTGCCAGGCAATATTTCCGATGATAATACCCAGGACGGCACCGGTCAGGACGTCGCTGGGGAAATGCATGAACAGGTACATACGGGAAAAGGCGACGACACAGGCCAGGCCGTAGGCCGCTATGCCCAGGCGCCGGCAGGACCGGAATAAGACCGTGGCCCCGGCAAAGAAGAAGAACGAATGGCCTGACGGAAAAGAGTAGCTGATCGGGTACTTCAGCGTATCCAGCGTCGGCGCACCGGGAATGACCAGATACGGCCGGATACGCATGACGAAGTGCTTGATGGCCACATCGCCGACGAGGATGGCCAGGATGACGGCGACGATGATGGTAAGCGTGACCCAGCGGCTCCGCCGTTTCCAAAGGCCGGCGGCCGCCAGGATGGCCCAGAGCCAAAGCGTATTGATCACCGCCGTGAAGTAAGTGATGAAAGCATCCATGTGCGGCCCGGCCAGGCGATGCAGCCCAAAGAGGATGTGAATATCCGTCGTCGTAATCCATTCCATAGTAAGACTCCTTTCGTAGAAATAAAAGCCAGTATATCATGAATTTTATAATTAGAAAAATATATATATCATAGATTATCCATATGTAAAAAATATATCTATAAAATCGTTGTAAAACAAAACAGAAAGTATTGAGAAAGCCATATGTCGGGAATATAATAATAGATATGAAGAAAATTCATGATATTGAGGTGATTACATTGGAACAGGAAATATATACATCGACGAACGAACTCTACGACGTCCTCTGCCAGCTCCGGCGCGACGTCCTTTCCCGGGGCGACGCCTTATTCCAGCACTGGCTGCCGCAGATACAGCGGACGCGCTTCGTCTATAGCGCCTGGAATATGGCCTTTTACTTAGCTTTGCGCTGCCATGACCTGCGGAAAATCCAGCGCTCCCTTCTGCCATTGGGCCTGTCCTCCCTGGGACGCGGCGAAGCCCGGGCGATTACCAATCTGGATGCCGTCATGGCCTCCCTAGGCCGGATTTGCCATGAACCGGCGGACAAACTCATCCCTTATCCCCAGACGAAGCGCTTCTTCTACGGCGATACGCTCCTGGCCTATAACACAGGGCGGATTTTTGGCACGGCCAAGACGGGGACGCGTATCATGGTGACCCTGCCGACAGAAGCCGCCGAAGATGGCGGGGCCCTGATCCGCAACCTCGTCGCTGCCGGCATGGACTGCGCCCGCATCAACTGCGCCCACGATTCCCACGAAGTCTGGGATGCCATGATTTCCTATATCCGCCAGGCTGAAGCCGAAACGGGGCATCACTGCAAAGTCTACATGGACCTGGCCGGTCCGAAAGTCCGCATTGCCTCAGTCTTGCTGCGCTATGGCGAAGCCAAGGTCCTGCCGGGGGAACAAGTCTTCCTCGTATCCGGCGCCATATCGTCGTATCCCTCAGATTATACAGGAAATATCGTCTTGTCGTGCAGCATCCCGGAAGTCTTTGAAAACCTTCAGAGCGGCCAGCCCGTCCTCATCGACGATGGGAAAATCCGGGCCGTCGTCGAAAGCCTGACCGAAAAGGGGGCCTACCTGAAGATTACCTACACCAAGCCGAAAGGCGGGAAAATCAAGAACCAGAAGAGCCTGAACTTCCCGCAGACGCCGATGAACCTGTCGCCTTTGACGGAAAAGGACAAAGAAGACCTGGGCTTCGTCGTTCAACATGCCGATGCCATCGGCTATTCCTTCGTGAAGTCCGCAGCCGACGTGGCCCTCTTGCAGAAAGAATTGAAGAAACGCTGCGGCAAATCGTTCCATCACCTGGCCCTGGTCGCCAAAATCGAAAATAAAGAAGCCGTAGACCACTTGCCGGACATCATCATCCAGGCCGCATCCCGTCAGCCCCTGGGCATCATGATCGCCCGCGGTGACCTGGCCGTCGAAGTCGGATATCGGCGCCTGGCTGAGGTCCAGGAAGAAATCATGTGGGTCTGCGAAGCGGCGCACATCCCCGTCATCTGGGCCACGCAGGTCCTGGAAAACCTGGTCAAGACAGGCCTGCCGTCACGGGCGGAAATCACTGACGCCGCCATGGGCGAACGGGCGGAATGTGTCATGCTCAATAAAGGCCCGTACATCGTCGAAGCCGTCACCGTCCTGACCAACATCCTCCAGCGCATGGAACAGCACCAATACAAAAAAACATCCCAGCTGCGGGCCCTTCATATTGCCGAACACGTCTTTGAAGAACTGTGAGGTGTTGTAAATACAACAGTTTTCCGCTCTTTTCTATGATATAGTAAAGCCAGAGAGAAAAGGGATGCTCATCCATGTGAAAGGAGCGTGGAAACTATGAAAGCACTGGTATTGTATTCCTCACAGACAGGTAGAGTCAAAAAATTAGCCGAAGCCATCCGTTCGGTCCTGCCGAAAGATACGGACTTCCTGCCCATGGAACAAGCCCCGGAAAACTTTGACGATTACGATATCGTCTTTGCCGGCGTCTGGTTCCTGAACCTGAAATTAGATAACGTCTCCCAAGCCGTCCTGCCGCGGCTCAAAGCCGGAAAAGTCGCCCTCTTTGCCATCATGCACCGCGACCTCTTCTCCGACGACATCTCGAAGAACCTGCGCAGCGCCGTCGAACTCCTGCCTAGCGGCGTATGGGGCGTCGGGACCCACGTCAATTACGTGGCCGAAGCCATGGCTAAGACTCCTTTGGGAGAAAACGAATTGATCGACGTAGAATCGGTCAAAGACTTTGCCGAAAACACCTATTACCGCACCCAAACAGATAAGGTTGCCTGATTCGTTTACCAGAATCCCACTCCGGTAACATAGTCAGATGCAAAGGGACCGTCGCATAGCACTTTTGCTGCCATGCGCGGTCCCTTTTCCTTAAAGAAACCTTGACAACAATCCATAACCCATGCTATAATAATTTTCGTACCAAACACATGGGGGTATAGCTCAGCTGGGAGAGCGCTTGCATGGCATGCAAGAGGTCAGGAGTTCGATCCTCCTTATCTCCACCATAAAGAATACGATAACCACGCGGTTTATGAGCCGCGTGGTTATTTTTTTACGGCCTGCTACCTGTGAACAGCGGCCTGCGTTCATTTTCATCGCCTCTATGCGATATCTTAGGGGACGTCCTGTTAAGGCGTCCCGCGTGAATCCTGTAGGCAGCCGGAATTTATGACAGATGATACGCGGTCGCAATCAAATAATGAATTTGACGCGGCAAAGCCGCATCTGAGTCCGATTAGATATGACGATTCATCAAGGGAAGTCAATAGTTTGGAGTAGGCAGCTTTACCAATAAGCAGAGCGCGTTTTCCTTCAGATTTATGACAATGGATTCCCTTAATCCATTGACCATTCCCTTATTTTTATATAGAATTTAAGGGAATAGATGGGAGGTAAGGGAATGAGATCATTCAATTATTCAAAAATCCGAGATAACAAATGGGATTCTGAGTTGTTGGGATTGATTGCAGCTATTTATAAGGAAATGGGGAAACAGGAACTCTATTTGAAACAGCGGCCGGAAGAGTTAGGAAAACTGGTTGAGATTGCTAAAATCCAGAGTACAGAAGCATCGAATGCTATTGAAGGCATTGTTACTACGAATACGCGTATCCGGCAGCTTGTTGAAGAAAAAACGACGCCTAGAAACCGCGACGAACAAGAAATTGCGGGTTATCGGGATGTGTTGGAAATCATCCACGAAAACTTTGATGCAATCCCGATTACACGGAATTATATTCTTCAACTTCATAAAATTCTCTATAGCCATATGAATAATCCGGCAGCAGGCAAGACGAAGACGATGCAGAATTATATTAGTGCCACTTATCCTGATGGGCATACGGAAACACTCTTTACACCACTTGCCCCGTATGAGACACCAGAGGCCTTGGATCGGCTGTGTGAAGCATATAATCGAGTTATCGGGAATTTTGAATTGGAACCGTTGTTGGCTGTTCCTATTTTTATTCATGATTTTCTTTGTATTCATCCATTTAATGACGGAAACGGACGAATGAGCCGGTTGCTGACTACACTGCTTCTGTACCAAAATGGCTTCTATGTAGGAAAGTACGTTTCTCTGGAAGCGAAAATTGCTAAAAATAAGGACTTGTATTATGAAGCCTTGGCCGCTTCACAAGACGGCTGGTATGAAGGCAAAGAGGACCCGGTACCGTTTATCAAATATCTCCTCGGGACTATTTTGGCGGCGTATAAGGATTTTGAAGATCGCTTTGCCTTGGTGGAAACAAAACGACCTGCCTTAGACACGGTACGACTGGCTGCGCAGAACAAAATTGGCCGTTTTACCAAGCAGGATATCCGGGAGCTTTGTCCATCACTTAGTGTCAGTTCAATAGAAGGGGCTTTGAGAAAATTGGTGGCTTCAGGTGAACTGAAACGAGAAGGACGGGGGAAAAGTATTCGTTATTATCGTTTGAAATAATAAATCTACCTGTGAATGAGGTGAACCATGTGCCGTTTTTATACATCTTAAAACTAATGGTTATATAAATTGTTTTTATCAAGAACTTGCTCGATACATTCTACAACAGAAGCAGAAAAGAATTTTTCTCCGCATTGAGTACATTTCTTACAAGGCACGTTCTCAATAATTACATAGCCAGAGGAAACCTGTGCAAAATAAGTTGTCGTAGCATCGACCATCGTATCGGATTTACAAGCCAGACATCTCATAATATCATCCCTTTTTTCGTACTATGGTTAGATAAGTCCATTATACTTGAAAATATAGTGATTACACTACTTGGCAGAAAGAAAAATACGAATCTCTATTCTGAAAAAAACATGATAAGCACGCAGTTTATGAGCTGTGTGGTTATTTTTTTACGTCCTGCCACCTGCGAACAGCGGCCTGCGTTCATTTTCATCGCCTCTATGCGATATCTTAGGGGACGTCCTGTTAAGGCGTCCCGCGTGAATCCTGTAGGCAGCCGGAATTTATGACAGATGATACGCGGTCGCAATCAAATAATGAATTTGACGCGGCAAAGCCGCATCTGAGTCCGATTCAGCTAAATTATCTTCTATGGAGCGATTAGCTTGACGAAGATTAACTGATAACGGTATAATAAACGTGAAAGAGGTCCTGCCGATAGACGGTTGGCCCCAAATATTAGTTGCAAAAATAGCCACTCAAGATGGGGATCCGTGGCGGCTATTTTTGTGTTCTATTTGAAGCGCATCCGATGGCATACCCAAGCGCAAAAGCACCTAAGCAGAGGCCGAGAATACCAATAAAAGTATCTACAGTCAGAAGCATACAAATCCCCTCCTTTCACATGGATTGGAGGGTTCACACAAAATCCCTCCTTAGGAAGCAAGGGACCAACCGCCTACCGTTTTAGGCAGAACCTCGAAGCTAGTATATCATAGGCATACCTTATCGTCTACCTTTGAGTGACTAGTACTAACAGAATAAGAACCACAAAAATAGTCGCTTACGATGGGAGTCCTGGGCGGCTATTTTTGTGTTTTCCATCGTCTGTATGCGATAACATGGGGACGACCCATATACTGCATATAACAGGAATTTATGATGAGCATTGATAATTTAACGTTTCGGTCTAAAAGTTTACTAAAAAATAAAGGAAATTTGACGGCTGTTGGCGAAATCTTTTAAAGAATAAATGTTTTCTTTATCGACAGTGAGAAAATTTTCAGAATATAGAAGCAGGAACTGAGTTAAAAAGAACAGCGAAAAGGATATTGAAGGATATGATGAATGATAGAGATATGATTTTTTGCGTAAGTTGTTTTGTTTTTGCACTTTGGGATTTTAAAAATTTTATTTTAAAAATGCCTTCAAAAAAAGGAAAAATATTATTAGATAATGCGCCACCTAAACTGTTTTTTATGGTGAATTGTTTTCTGATAGTGGGGCTATTGAGCGAAATTTATGTAATAATGATAAAATGGCAAGGCATTACTAGGAATAGGTAGCCTATTTGTAGGAAAATATCTTTTAGGTATGGGATTGATTAAATTAATTGGAAAATTGATATATGCAAAATTACACCTTATTTCCATGATATTATGAAAACCGCGGCATAGTCTGTTACTATTTTTTACAATCATGCTCTGATGGGATGGAAATAGCATGTGCAATCCTTTTAGCCACATTGAAGGAAGTTGAAAACATGATTTCGATTAATCAATATACAATAATAAAAACGGGTATCTATTTAGTTATTTTTTTAATATTTTTTTGATGCAATATAAGAGAAATATTTTTGATATTCATGAAAGGATTACTTTTCTGAATTTTGTAAAATCTATCTTCATGGTATTTTTATTGGGTTTCTTGAATGTAACTATATATTTTTTTCGATACTTATATTTGGAGAATGAGTTTTTAAGCCGAATTTTAATGATTTTTCAAATAGTCATTAGCTATGGATTTGAAATCTTATTAATAACTTCGTGGTTGCGATGTTTTTACATGTCGGAAAAAATACGTTTAGGCTATGCTTGTATAATATTATAGATATTATCTCGTTTTATTTTAGGAATTCCAATTTTTTTCCTTTTTTTATTCACTACGACAATTTGTGTTGTCTTATTATGGAAACATAATAAGGATGAGAATTTTAAAAGACCAATCACTTAATTTGTGGAGGAATAAGGTGATGTTGAATCATAGGGATATCTTAAATGTTATCGTATTTACAGTAACTTTTGGGTATATAATATGATGGCTTTTCCTAAAAAGTATTAATAAAACTTATTTATACTATTATAAATATAGTGTTCCTTATTTATTAGGAGGGGTGGTTTCAGGAATATCTATATTGGGTATTGCGGCAGCAATTATATTAGATGGTATTAGTGGTGAAATTTTTTTTGTATTGTTTGGACTAGGATTTATGTTATTTTCTTATGCTGAAAGTAACTTAGATAAGCATGTTCATAATGCAGATTCATATAAAAAGCATCGGAAAGAGATGTTTTATTTTCTTAAATATTCACTATTATTGGCTATAGTTATGCTTTTGAAAAAATAGTATAGAAGTTTTATGGCCCCAGGCTGTTTTTTTGCGGCCTGCTATCTGCTGTCTGCAAACTGTGTTTATTTCAAAAGGACTGCCTATGATGATAAAAACTTCATATGGCAGTCCTTGTTCACTATCTGCTAAATGTTATATTCTTTAAAAAGTTTTTCACGAAAATCAGCATTAGTAGCCGCTTTGTTTGCATCGTCGTAACGATTTTCATTCAATAAAAGGTTCATCAACATCCCAAGCCTATTTTCACCTTCCTTGCGCCCGTGGGCTTCTCCTTCTTTGCGTCCCTCAGCCTTACCTTCTTCAAAGGCATCGCGATGGTCTGAGTTATAATCGAGGATGGCGAGTTCGCGGTTGATGTAAGCCAGGCGTTCGGTGTTATTCTGAAGGAAGGTCCGGGCAGCCTCTACGGCTTTATGGATGGCTTCATCGCTCATAATCAGTTCCCCCTTTTCGTCATCACTGAGCTGGTTGGCAAAGTACGCCAGCCAGCGTTCCATTTTCGTCATGTCACTAATTCGCTTCTTCGGCGATTTCGTATATTTCGGTATTTCCAGGAAATGGAATACTAAGTCCTTATTGAGGCGGTCACCCGTTTCGGCGTTGTAAATACTCCACATGGAATGGGCGTCTTCTTGTGGCAGCAAATTGAACCGCAACAGGTTGATGGTAATACAGGGCTTCAAGTCCTGATAGGCACCACCGGGCGGCAACGACAGTAAATATAAGCGCGCCCAATAGCACATGGTCCGGCGCTGCATGTTTTTCTGATTGACGATTTGAACTTCGATGTCGACTTGTTCACCCGTATCCAAGGTACAGGCCACGTCGAGGCGAGTCAGCTTTTCATCGTGACTGTCCGGGACGTTTTCCGTCGGTGTGAATACGATATCCGTAATCAGATGGCCCAGGTCTTCGGCGGCGATGGCATTGAGGAAATCAATGGTAATGAGTTTGCGTTCCGGCCGGCCAAAGATGAACTTAAACAAAACGTCATTCATGGGATTGAAGTTCTTTTCCGTCAGCTCCGGGAAATACGTGCGATAGCGGATTTCATTGGCAGTCAGTTGCTTTTTCAACAGATTCACCATTCCTTTCTTTATTATAGCATGAAACAGAACGAGTAGGATATATCCTGATAACTTCATGATACAACAGAAAAAGGACGGTTCTGGAAAACTTAATCGTTTTCTAATCGTTTTTGAATTAAATCCAAAATATTTAAGGAAACGTTAATGTAAATTGGGACCTGACGGCCCCGCTGACCTGTGGCCGTCAGGTCCCGAAATTTTGTACACCTTACTTGAAGCATTCCAAGTTGGTATGATAGAATATAATAAATATACACACTTTATCTGCCTAAAAAGTGTAAACTGCGGACCGATAGACAAAGAGGCAAAATAAGTGAAAAGGGATGGTTAAATTGGCAAATTTTGAGAGTAAAGAATATCCCAATTTGGCGAAATTAGCGGATAGTGCAGAACTCTTGATGTATTCGGATGCCAAGAGCAGTTTGACGATTTTCGGCTCTTTTGCTGAACAGCTGACCAAACTGATTTTCCGCTTAGATGGAATGAAGGATTGGAATTTACAGCAGAATGAACGTATTTTGCGTATGCAGGCATCGCGTAATGAGTATCCGTCCAGCGTCACGGCGGCTTTGGACAAGATTCGCCGTTTGCGTAATAAAGCGGCCCATGAAGCTGATTTTCATCCCTCGCTTGAGGTGGCTTTATATATTGATCAGGAAGCGTTCTTTGTCTGGTGCTGGTTCCTGGAAACGTTCACCCAGGCTGACATAAAGCCGTATCAGAAGCCGGTGGATCAGCAGACGATGGTTGACGATCAGCAAAAGAAAATTGAACAGTTGACGGCTGAAATCGAGAAACTTCAGCATACGCAGCCTGTAGAGGTGCCCGAAAGTGTCCGCGCGGAACGGCGGCGCAAAAACAGGAAATTTGCCGCCAAAAACAAGCTGAGCGAAGCACAGACACGGGAAATCATCGACCAGCAGCTTCGTGATGCCGGATGGGAAGCGGATAGTAAAAATCTTAATAACTGGACAAAGGGGACGCTTCCGCGCAAGGGCCATAATATGGCGATTGCCGAGTGGAAATTGCCTCATAGTAAAGAGCGTGCTGATTATGTCCTTTTCAGTGGCGAACGGGCTGTAGGTATCATTGAGGCGAAAAAGTATGAAGAACCGGTAGCCGCAGATGCGCTGAACCAGGCCTATGACTACTATAAGCATCTAAAAAATGCAGGAGATGTTGTGGCTGAGGGGAGGAAACCCTATGCCATGGACAGTGCTGTATTTTTATTCGGCGCCAATGGTCGGCCTTATTTATCTCAGATGAAAAACCAATCAGGCATCTGGTTCCGTGATTTGCGCAATAAAAATCACCCCGACTGCCCCCTTGAAAGCTGGCTGACGCCGGATGACATCAAAATGAAGGAAATGGCCCGGCCCGAAGAGGATGCAGATTCGGCCCTGCAAAAGGATAACTACTATCCTGATTTTGCCGGACGTTATTATCAAAAGCTGGCCATTCAGGAAATCGAAAAAGCCATCGGCGGGCATAAGCATCGTATCCTGCTGGCCATGGCAACGGGCACAGGGAAGACGCGTACGGCCATAGCCCTGATGTACCGGCTGATTAAGAATAAGCGGGCCCGGCGTATCTTATATCTCGTAGACCGTCAGTCCCTGGCACAGCAGACGGCAGATGCCCTCAAAGATAACAAGGTGGATGGCCAGTCCATCCGTAGTATTTATGGCGTCAAAGAATATGGCGATAAGACTCCGGAAGCCAATACCCGCATCCATATCGCTACCGTACAAGGGCTGGTACAGCGGCTGTTTAATAATGAAGCGGAGCTGCCACAGCTTTCACCGGGGACGTATGATTTCATTATCGTCGATGAAGCCCATCGCGGCTATCTCGAAGACCGCGAGATGAGTGATGACGAAATGGAACATTACGACCCCAGCGAATATATCAGCCAATACCGCCGTGTCATCGACTACTTTGACGCCGTCGCTATCGGCATGACGGCGACGCCGGCATTGAATACGGTAAACATCTTTGGCAACCCAGTCTACAGTTATACCTACAGGCAGGCTGTCCTCGACGGCTATCTGATGGACCACAATGCGCCCTATGTCATTACGACAGAACTTTCCCAAGGGGGTATCCATTTTCATAAAGATGAGGAAGTCGAAGTCTTCCATGAGCCCGATGCGTCTATAAAGAAATATCAGTTACCGGACGACATGGATTTTGATGTCGACGCTTTCAATACGAAAGTAGTGACAGAATCCTTCAATCGTGTCGTCTGTCATGTCTTGGCAGAACGGCTTGACCCGCTGGATCGGGAACTGGGCAAGACGCTTATCTTTGCCGCCCGCGATTCTCATGCCGATATGATTGTATACCTGTTGCAGGAGGCCTTTGCCCAAGCCGATAAGCCTTTGCCGGCGAATGCCATCATGAAAATTACCGGCCATGACTGCCATAAAGAACTGCATATCCGGGAGTTTAAAAATGAAGAATTCCCGAATATCGTCGTTACTGTTGATCTTTTGACGACGGGCATTGACGTTCCATCCATCATGAACCTGGTGTTCATGCGTCGCGTAAAGTCCCGTATCTTGTTTGAGCAAATGATTGGCCGCGCTACGCGCCTGTTCCCCGGTATGGACTGCTTCAATATCTACGATGCCGTCGGACAATTCGCCAGCATGGAAAAAGTCACCGACATGAATGCCGTCATTCATGAAAAGAACGTAAATCGTTCTGTGGGAGACCTCTTTCAGTTAGTCACGGAAGCGGAAGATGAAGGCGACTTTGCCGAATATCGGGATCAGCTCATTGCCAAAGTGCAGCGTAAGCTGCATCGCCTGAATGAGAAAGACCGCAAATCGCTGGAAACGGCGACGGGCGTCAAGGACCTCTTTAAATGGGCCCGGTTATTGGAAAAAAGCGACCAGCAGGCCATGGTAAAAGAAGAACAAGCCATCCTGCTCATTGATGCTTTCCGCGGGGATTCCCAGAAGGTCCTTATTTCCCATCAGGACGATAAGCTGGTCAGCGTTCGTCAGAGCTATGGGAAAACCGGGGAAGGCCCTGGCGATTATCTGGAAGAATTTAATGCTTTCATCAAAAACAACGTCAATGCCATTGCCGGAATCGGCGTCATCGTGAATCGCCCGAGAGATTTGACCTTGAAGGAATTACAACAGATCGATGCCATCCTTCAGGCACAGGGCTTCCGGGAACGCGATTTGCAGTCTGCCTGGCGGCAAGTGAATAAAGAAGCGACAGCGGCTAACATTATCAGCTTTATCCGACAGGCCGCCCTGGGCACGCCGCTGGAATCCGAAGAGGCCCTGGTGGAACGTGCCATGAGCAAGGTCTATGGCCTGGCAGAATGGACGCCAACGCAGATGAAATGGCTGGAACGAATCAAGAAACAGCTGCTCCTGAACAATGTCCTGGGGCCCAATGCCCAGGTCGCCTTTGACTCTAACGATGCTTTTCGCAGCCGTGGCGGCTATATAGGGATGCAGCGGATTTTTAAAGACAAGACCGATGAAATTGTCGATGTCATCAATGATATCATATTTGCCTAATAGAAAGAGAAGATTATGACCAATCAAGAAATCGTACAACGTTTGTGGAATGAATGTAATGTCCTTCGTGACGACGGCATTACCTATCAGGACTATGTCACGGAACTTACGTATATTTTGTTTCTTAAAATGGGCAAGGAACAGGGCCAGGAAGAAGGAATCCCGACACAGTATCGCTGGGATGAGCTGAAAGCCAAAGAGGGGCTGGAACTCAAGAATTTCTATAAACAGATGCTGCTGGACCTGGGTAATGCCCAAAAGACGCCGAACCCGAAAGTCAATGCCATCTATAAAGATGCGTCGACCAGTATTGATGAACCGGCCAATTTGGAAAAAATCATCAAGGATATTGATGAGCTCGACTGGTTCTCTGCCAGAGAAGAAGGCCTGGGCAACCTGTATGAAGGGCTGCTGGAGAAAAACGCCAATGAAACCAAGTCCGGCGCGGGCCAGTATTTCACGCCGCGTCCCCTCATCAACATGATGGTGCGCATGGTCCGTCCTGAACCGGGAGAACGGCTCTGTGATCCGGCGGCAGGGACTTTCGGCTTTATGGTGGCCGCCAATGACTATCTGAAAAAACAGACCGATGATTATTTCGACCTGTCCGATGAAGAGCAGCAATTCCAGCGGCATGAAGCTTTTTCCGGCATGGAGCTGGTCCCGACCACTCATCGCCTGGCCCTTATGAATGAATACCTCCATGATATAGATGGACGCTTGGAACAGGGCGACAGCCTTTCGGCAGCGGGGAAATGGATGAAGGACTTCGATGTCATCCTGACCAATCCCCCTTTTGGTACGAAAAAAGGCGGCGAACGGGCCACCCGTGACGACCTTACCTATGCTTCATCCAATAAACAGCTCAATTTCCTGGAAGTCATTTACAACGCCCTTAACCGCAAAGGGACGGCCCGGGCTGCCGTCGTTGTACCGGATAACGTCCTCTTTGCCGATGGCGTAGGCGAACAGATCCGCCATGACCTCATGAATAAATGTAATCTCCATACCATCCTGCGCCTTCCGTCAGGCATTTTCTACGCTCAGGGCGTACAGACCAATGTGCTGTTCTTTGACCGGGGGACTACCGACCAGGACAATACCCAGGACGTATGGATCTATGACATGCGCCATAAAATGCGTACCTTTGGCAAGCGCGCTCCTTTGAATGAAAAAGACTTCGCTGAATTCGAGAAACTGTATTGCCCCGATAATCGGACAGAACGCAAAGAAACGTATGAGGCAGAAAACAATCCCGAAGGCCGGTGGCGCCGATTTACCAAGGAAGACATCGAGGGCCGGCCCAATACCAGCCTCGATATTTCCTGGATGACCGATGAAGAAGAAGCGGATAGCCGCAGCCTTTCTGAAATTCTGACAGCCATGCAGGAAAAATCCGAAGAAATTGCCAGGGCCGTAGCCGTACTCAGCCAGGAATTGGCGGAGGTGGATCAGGATGACTAAGCACCTCGACATCGACACCAAAGCCATGCGGGCCAAAATCCTCGACCTGGCCATTCAGGGGAAACTCACGGATCAGCGGGAAGAAGACGGCAACGCACGGGACCTCCTGAAAGAGATACAGGAAGAAAAAGAAAGACTCATCAAAGAAAAGAAAATCAAGAAAGAAAAGCCCCTGCCGGAGATAACAGAAGAGGAAAAGCCCTTTGAAATTCCCGAGAACTGGGAGTGGGTGAGATGGGGGACGCTTTCAACCTCTATTAAATATGGATATAACACATCCGCACAAAAAGATGGAAAAATAAAAATGGTGCGTATCAGTGATATTCAAAACAATCAAGTTAATTGGGATAGTGTTCCATTTTGTAATATTCCCAATGAAGAAATCACTCAATATTTACTTCGCAAAAATGATATTTTGTTTGCGAGGACTGGAGGGACAGTGGGAAAATCATACTTGGTTTCCGAAGTTCCCGAGAATGTTGTCTATGCAGGATATCTAATTCGAACAAGATATAGTGAAAAGCTCTCGCCTCAATATCTGAAATATTTTATGGAAAGTTACTTGTATTGCAGCACTTTACAACTTTTACGCCGCCTCAGAAGTTGACGAAGCTAGTTTACACAA
>ERZ836939.3329-NODE-3329-length-13841-cov-10.310895_pt1 | contig 13841 bp, 15 predicted proteins | sample MGYA00519912_ERZ836939 | MGnify/ENA primary metagenome ERZ836939 (study PRJEB31850, sample SAMEA3708810) | human gut metagenome | biome: human gut; feature: human-associated habitat; material: faeces | place: China | collected 2014 ... | reverse complement strand
AACAGGACGACCGGGACGACCAGGAACTTCAGAAGATTGACGTAGATCGTGCCGACAGGCTTGATCCACTCCGTGGTAAAATCGCCGAGACCGGCGAACGCGAAAATGAGGCCCGCAACGATACCGGCCAGCATGCCGATGAAGATCCATGCCGGCAAACTGAGCTTCTTCTTTTCTTTCATGCTTTCCTTCTCCTTTTCTTTTTTGAGGATATTCCTCAGATTGCACTCATCATACCATAAAACGGATAGCCGGTAAAGGCAAACTGCCTAATCTTAACGAGATATTAACGTTATGAATGAGCATAATGCACAAAATGACGCAAAAAAGGGAACGCGCACGAACCGTGCGCGTCCCTATGTAGCAATGGTGTCAGTCCTTGATCTCGCGGATGGAGATAAACCGGAGCTGGTTGAGCGGCTTGCCGGTCTTGCTGGCGACGATGGCCATGAGCATGGCGGCCGTCTTGTCGGGCACGTCGTGCAGGGCGATCTTGCCGGCGGTGCCGGGGGCAGGGGCCGTCTTCACAGCGGGCGCAGCGGGGACTGCGGCGGGCGCGGCAGCGGGCTCCGCGGATTTTTTGCGGTTGATGATCGCGCCGGCGATCTTCGTGACGTACATCAGAAGGATCAGGCCGAAAAAGACGACGGCCATGCCGAGCACGACGATCAAAGCGGCGGTACCGATGGAGATCTTCTCCATCGCGGCGTTTACCAGAAACATGTTTCTTCCTCCTCACAAAGCGCCTGCGCGCTCCGATTTTCGGGGTTATTATACCGCAGGCGGGCGTTAATTTGGTGTTAAAAAACGAGTAGAACAAAAGCGGTACAAAAGGGCTTGCAAAGCGGAAAAAATATGATATAATGAATATGGAAAGTAAACAAGGCGGGTCGGTCCGCCCGGTTTTGAACGGAAGCCGGAAGCGGAATGGGGTGCGAAGCCCCGCGAGTGGGTCACTGTGATGCGCGCATGCCGCGCTAAGTCAGATACGTAAGGACCAGACCTGTGCTCCTGCCGTCACCGGGAGTCGATGGACGAATTTTTGTCCGCACGGCTGGTGGCTGTGCGGACTTTTTATCTGGCGCTGCGTTCCATTTTCCCCCGGAGCCTGCCGCCGCTTGGAAAGCTGCACACCCCATGTGCTTTCCGGGCAGCGTGAGCAGATCCCCCTCTGCAAACGCCTGTCAGCAACACAATACCCCTCCGGCGTCGGGAACCGCCGGAGGGGTATTTGTCTGTTTTGCCGGATGCCGCGCCTTACGGCAGGTCCATATCCGGGATGGAGATGTTGTCGGTGCCGTGGGCCTCAAACTCGGCGATGTAATCGTCCATACGGGAGACGAGCGCCTCGTAATTGTCGTTGGAGACGGGCTGATAGTCCATGTCGCGCCGGGCCAGCTCCTCGGCCAGGATCTCGTAGAACACGGTGTCCTCATAATCCATGATGGCCTCGTGGATGCCCCCGTCGGAGAAGGCGCGCGACGGAACGTCCGTGCCCTCATACCGCTCGACGAGCGCGTCCATGCCGTTGCCGCGGCAAAGGGCGAAGAGCTTCGATTCCAAATCATCATAATCTGCGAAGCGGTCGTCGCCGCGGGTCGAGTTGAGGATCCAGTTACCGATATAGACCATATCCAGAAGCCGGCGGAACTCTTTTTTTGATAGATCGATCTGCATACCAAAGCCTCCTCTGCTGTCTCTAAACATTATATACACATTGCTTGGCATTTTCTACTGTTAAAATCACAGTATTCAGGAAAAAGATACTTGTGTTCTGCGGCAGTTTCGCATATGATAGGAGTGCTGCCGCGTGAGTTTTAGCTGCGGCGGCGGAAAAGAGGGTCCTGTTTTGAAAAAACTGAGTGTCTGTATTCTGTTCGGCGGCGTCTCGTCGGAGCACGAGGTCTCGCTGCGGTCAGCCGAGTCTGTGCTGAACCATATCGACAAAGACAAATATAACATTTTCCCGGTCGGCATCACCAAGGACGGCGACTGGATCCTGTTCGGCGGCAAGGACTATGGCATGCTGCCCGCCGGCACCTGGCAAAACTGCGAGGAAAACCGCCGCGCGGCCATCTCGCCCGTGCGCGGCCAGGGTCTTCTGAGCTTTGAAAACGACTGCGTCGTGCGCGAGCGCATCGACGTCGTCTTCCCCGTCATGCACGGCGAAAACTGCGAGGACGGCGCGATCCAGGGCCTGCTGCAGATTGCCGGGATCCCCTATGTCGGCCCGCACGTCGCGGCCTCCGCGGCCTGCATGGATAAGACTATCACGAAGCTCATCGCCTCGCAGGCGGGCGTACGTCAGGCCGACTGGCAGCTCGTCACGCGCGAAGGCTTTGCCCGCAGCCGCGCAGCCGTGCTGGACGCGGTCGAGGCGAAATTCCCGTACCCGGTCTTCGTCAAGCCCGCCGGGACCGGCTCGTCCGTCGGCGTGGCCAAGGCCCAGGGCCGCGAAGCGCTGGAGGCGGCCATCGAGGCCGCGCTCAAATACGACCGCAAGGTCCTCGTCGAGGAGTTCATCCGCGGGCAGGAGGTCGAGGTCGCCGTGCTCGGCAACGAAAACCCCTTCGCCTCCGTCTGCGGCGAGATCGACTCCGGCGCGGAATTCTACGACTATGAGGCGAAATACATCTCCGATTCCGCCCGGCTCTACATCCCCGCCCGCATCGCCGAGCAGACCGCTGAGCAGGTGCGCGAGCAGGCGGTCCGCGTCTATACGGCCATGGGCTGCCGGGGTTTGTCTCGTGTCGACTTTTTCGTGACGCCGGACGGCGGCACGGTCTTCAACGAGATCAACACCATCCCCGGCTTCACGTCCATCTCCATGTACCCCAAGCTTTTCGAGGCCAGCGGCATCCCTTACAGCGAGCTCATCGACGATCTGATCGCGCTCGCGCTGGAGGCGTGATGGTGCAGGTAGCCAAAATTTCCATCACCGGCACGCAGCGCATGGAGGGCGTCGAGCCTGAGACGCTCGGCCTTGTGACCGAGGGCTCATACTGCTATGAGCCGGGGCTCGCCATCGTCTCCTACGTCGAGTCGGAGATGACCGGGCTTGAGGGCGTCGTGACCTCCTTCACCGTCGAAGACGGCAGGACCGTTACGCTCCGCCGCACCGGCAAGCTCAACGCCGAGATGCGCTTTGTCCGCGGGCAGACGCATGATTCGCTGTACGATATGGGCTTCGGCGCCATGATGATCAGCGTCGTGACGGAGGATATGACCATTCTGCTCAACGAGCACGGCGGCGTGCTCGACCTGGAATACCGCGTCGAGGTGGAGCACGCGCTGTGCAGCCGCAACCATTACCACATTGAAATTCAGACGATCTGACAGTCTGACAAGGAGGAGTCCTGCATGAAGCAGCCGCATATCTGTTTGGATGAGACCCTGGGCGTCCGCTATGCCATCCTGCCCGGCGACCCGGCCCGGCTCGACCGCATCGCGCAGCAGCTGGAGGGCGTGCGCGAGCTTGCCTACAACCGCGAGTTCCGCAGCCTGACCGGCACCTACCGCGGCGTCCCTATCCTCGCCGTCTCCACGGGCATCGGCGGCTCGTCCGCCGGCATCTGCGTGGAGGAGCTGCACAACATCGGCGTGGAGGCCGCCATCCGCATCGGCTCCTGCGGCGCGCTGCAGAAGGGCATCGGGCTGGGCGATCTGATCCTCGGCTGCGGCGCCATCCGTGACGACGGCGCGTCGAAGGCCTACGTCCATACCGAATATCCCGCCGTGGCGGACTACCGGCTGCTCGGCTTCTGCGTGGACGCGGCGAAGGACCTCGGCTGCCGCAGCCACGTCGGCATCATCCACAGCCACGAGAGCTTCTATCACGAGGAAAACGACGCGGAAAGCGCTTACTGGTCGCGCAAGGGCGCGCTCGGCGCGGATATGGAGTCCGCGGCGCTGTTCACCATCGGCCGCCTGCGCGGGATGAAGACGGCGTCGATCCTCAATAACGTTGTCGTCTACGGCGAAGACACTGCCGACGCCATCGGCGGCTACGTGGACGGCGAGAGCCTGACCGCCCGCGGCGAGCAAAATGAGATCCGGGTCGCCCTCGAGGCGCTGTACCGGCTGGAACAGGAGAGCGGCCAATGAAGAACGTTCTGTTTGTCGACTGCTGCATCCGCGGCGAAGCCTCCCGCACCAAAAAGCTCGCGGATGCGTTTTTGTCCGCCTTGCCGGCTGACTGCCGCGTCACGCGGCTGGACCTGATGGCGGAGGAGCTTTCGTATTTCAAGGACGGCTATTTTGCCCAGCGCGAGCAGCTGCTCGCGGCAGGGGAGCGGGATCATCCGCGCTTCCGCTACGCGCACCAGTTTGCGCAAGCGGACCGCATCGTCATCGCCGCGCCGTTCTGGGATCTTTCCTTCCCGGCCCTGCTGAAGGTCTACATCGAGCAGGTCTCGGTCGACGGCATCACCTTCGGCTCCACGGAGTCGGGCCTGCATGGCCTCTGCCGGGCCTCGCAGCTCGTCTTCCTGACCACGCGCGGCGGCTTCTACACCGGCGACGCCATGGAGATGGGCAGCCGGTATCTCGATGCCCTGCACACCTTCTTCGGCATCGGCGCATACACCTGCATCGCCGCCGACGGCATGGACGTCGCGGGCTTTGACGCAGCGGCCTCCCTCGCCGCCGCCATCGACCGGGCCAAGGCCCTGGCCCGCACCTTCTGAAATCGTCTGCCGATAACCTCTTCCTTTCGGAAGAGGTTATTTTTATGTTGTTTTTTGTGGGAAGATGTGATAGAATCTGAAAATAAATCTGAAAACGGAAGGACTCACACATGATTCAAATCGAAACAACATCGCATGACCCGTTTTTCAATCAGGCGTTTGAAGATTATGTGTTCCGGACCTTCCGGGAGGACGAGGTGCTGCTGCTCTGGCGCAACCGCCCGGCGGTCGTGGTCGGCTGCTATCAGAACATCTGCCGCGAGGTCCATGTGCGCGCGCTTCTGGAGCAGAACATCCCGGTCGTGCGCCGCATGTCCGGCGGCGGGACGGTCTATCATGATCTCGGCAATCTCAACTACACGCTGATCACCGGCCAGAGCGGCGCGCTGGACTATGACCGCTGTCTGGCCCCGGTGCTGCGGGCGCTGAACGCCCTCGGCGTCCCGGCGCAGAAAAGCCGCACCTGCGACATGACCGTGGACGGGAAAAAGATCTCCGGCAGCGCGCAGAAGATCGCAAACGGCCGCGTGCTGCACCACGGAACGCTGCTGTTCGACGCGGATCTGACCCGGCTGGACGAGATCACGACCGGCCGGAAAAACGACGCGTTCTGCTCAAAAGGGACGCAGTCGGCCATCTGCGCGGTCACGAACCTGCGGCCGTACCTCAGAGAAGACTGCGAGATCGTGACGTTCGCCCGGCAGCTGGCGCAGAGGATCCTGCCGCCCGGCGCAAAGACCGTCCGCCTCACGCAGGCGCAGCTCGCCGACGTCCGCCGCCTTGCCGCGGAGCTCTACCAGTCCTGGGACTGGACCTGGGGCAAGACGCCGGCCTTCACCTATGAAAAGACCGCGGAATTTGCAGGAAGGCCGATCCGCGTCCGCTATGAGGCGCGGCACGGGCTGATCCGGAACGCAGCCGTCCGGTCCGACGCGATCGACGCCGCGCGCACATCCGCGCTGCTCGAAGGCGCACGGCTGGACCCGGCGCTGTTTCTGGACGTCTGCCGGGCGCTCGCGGGCGAGCGGGCAGCGGAATTGTTCGATATTTTTATGTAAACCGAACGGAGGAAAAACGATGGAAAAACAGCTTGTTATGCCGAAGCTCCAGCCGGAGATGCAGAGCGGCGTTCTGTGCGCCTGGCTGAAAAACGAGGGGGAGGAGATCCACAAGGGCGAGGCTCTGTATGAGATCGAGACCGATAAGGTCGTCAACCAGATCGAAGCGACGGAAGACGGCATCCTGCGCCGCCAGCTGTGCGAGGAAGGCGACAGCGTCGCGGTGCTGACGCCCGTCGCGATCGTCGAAACGTAGGAAAGGCAGGGGAGGACCATGGAACGCAAACCCGAATGGCTCCGCGTCCGCTATAACCAGCAGGCCGTGAGCGAGGTCGCGGAACTGATGCGCGATCTGAAGCTCAATACCGTCTGCAAGGCGGCCAACTGTCCGAATCTCGGCGAATGCTATCAGAAGCACACAGCCACGTTTATGCTCCTCGGCGACGTCTGCACGCGCAACTGCCGGTTCTGCAACGTCACCTGCGGCAAGCCCCTGCCGCCCGACCCGGACGAGCCGGAAAACGTGGCGCAGGCGGCCGAAAAGCTGGGGCTTCGCCATGTCGTTCTGACCTGCGCCACGCGGGACGATCTGCCGGACGGCGGCGCGGCGCACTTTGCAAAGACGATCCGCGCTATCCGCGCCCGCTGCCCCGGCACGACGGTCGAGACGCTGACCAGCGACATGAAGGGCGACCATGCGGCCGCCGATATCGTGATCGCCGCCCACCCGGAGGTGTTCAACCTGAATATCGAGACCGTCAGGGAGCTGCAGAAGGCCGTCCGCCCGCAGGCGGACTATGCGCGCACGCTCGGCGTTCTGCGCTATGTGAAGGAACAGGACCCGAGCATCCTCACCAAGACCGGCTTCATGGTCGGCCTCGGCGAGACGGACGCGCAGATCTTCGCCCTGATGGATGATGTGCTCGCTGTCGGCTGCGACATTCTGACCATCGGCCAGTATCTGCAGCCGTCGGAGGCACACTGGAAGCTGGCCCGCTATGCCGCGCCGGAGGATTTTGCCCGGTATAAGCAGCTGGCGCTCGCCAAGGGCTTCCGCCACGTGGCGTCCGCGCCGCTCGCGCGCAGCTCCTACCGGGCCTGGGAAGCGCTGGAGGACACGCATGATCTATATTGAGACCGGCTCGACCGACGTCTATTATAATTTTGGCCTGGAATACTATTTCGCGGCCGAAAAGAAGCTGCCGGAACCGGTGCTGCTGTTCTGGCGGACGACGCCGACGCTGATGGTCGGAAAGTACCAGAACATCCTCGAGGAGATCAACAAGCCCTATGCCGACGCCCACAAGATCCGCCTGGTCCGCCGCATGTCCGGCGGCGGGACGATCTATACGGACCTGGGCGGCTGGCAGTTCACCTTTATCGAGCATTCCGACCAGACGCAGATCGATTTTTCCCAGTACATCGGCCCCGTCGTCGACGCGGTGCGCGAGCTGGGCGCGGACGCGGGCTTCAACGGGCGCAACGATCTGCTGATCGGCGGCAGAAAATTCTCCGGAAACGCGCAGTACCGGCTGCCCGGCTGCATCGTCCATCACGGCTCCCTGCTCTATGACACCGATCTTGCGCAGATGGCCGCTGCCACGACGGTCGACCCCTATAAGATCCAGTCCAAGAGCATCAAATCCGTCCGCGACCGCGTGACGAATATCTCCGAGCACCTGCCCAGGAAGCTCCCGGCGGAGCAGTTCAAGGCCTGTATGCTCCGGCACCTGATGCGCGGCAGCACGCAGACCTATTGCCTGACGCCCGCGGACGACGCGCGCATCCGAGCGCTGGCAGAGGAAAAATTTGCGGCCTGGGACGCGGTCTACGGCCGCAATCCCCGCTTCAATATCGAGCGGACCGGGCACTTCGCCGGCGGCAAGTTCACCTTCCGCCTGGACGTGCAGCGCGGCGTGATCTGCCAGGCGTCTGTCTGGGGAGATTTCTTCTCGACCCTGTCCGCCGAGGCCATTGCCGCCGCCGTGACCGGCTGCCGGTATGACCGGGCCAGCGTCCTCGCGGCCCTCCGCGCAGGCGGCATTGACGGCGCGGTCTACCGCATCTCCGCGGAAGACATGGCCGGGCTCCTTGCAGACTGAAAGACCCCGCCGCAGCCACATTGTGGCTGGGCGGGGTCCTTTCCTGTCTATTTCAGCGCCTCCAGGATCACGCGCCAGGCGGCGGTCAGGCGCTCGGCGCTCCAGGCGGCGTTGGCCGGGCTGGTCGAGGGGAGCTTGACGGCCTCGCGGCCGGTCAGCTGCTGCTGGTAGCGGCGGAAATACTGGTACGACGTGCCGCCGTTGCAGTAGATCTGCCGGATATCCGCGCCGCGGAGAATGGGCGTCAGATCGTTCGGCACCACGCCGCGGATGGAGCTGTCGCTCGAGCCCTCGATCTCGCAGCTGGCGATCGTGTCCCAGAGCGCGATGTGGTGCGTCAGCGCCAGCCACTTCTTTTCCTCGATCGTCGTCGGGCGTTCGCAGCCCAGCACCGCCGCCAGCACCGGCCAGAACCGGTTCTGTGGGTGCCCGTAGAAAAACATCGCCTCCCGCGACTTGACCGACGGAAACGAGCCCAGGATCAAAATCCGGGAGCTTCCGTCGTACAGCGGCGGGATCGGGTGGTCGATCCGCTCCATCACAGGGCCGCGATGAGCGCGTCGACCGCTTCTTCCTTCGTTGCCCACGAGCAGACGAAGCGCCCGGCCTCATGCTCGTCGTCCACATGGCCGGTGATCTCAAAGGCAAAGTCCTGCCGCAGCCGCTCGATCTGTGCGTGGCTGAGCACGAGGAAGACCTGGTTGGTGGGGGAGACGGCGAAGAGCCGGTAGCCCTTCTGCACGGCGGCCGTCTGGATGCGCTGCGCCTGCGTCACGGCGTGCCGCGCCATCGTGAGCCACAGCTCGTCCTGCAGATACGCGGTGAACTGCGTGCCGAACAGGAAACCCTTGGCGAACATGCCGCCGCGCTGCTTGATCATGTTGCGGAAATGCGGCTTGAGCGCCTCATTTGTGATGACGACGGCTTCGCCGAACAGCAGGCCGTTTTTCGTCCCGCCGAGATAGAAGACGTCGCAGTACGTTGCAAAATCCTCCGGCTGCAGGTCGTTGCCCTCGGCCACCAGCGCCGCGGCCATGCGCGCGCCGTCGAGGAACAGGTACAGGCCGTATTCCCCGCAGACCTCGTGCAGGGCGGCGAGCTCCGCCTTCGTGTAGATCGTGCCGAGCTCCGTCGCGTCGGAGATATAGACCATGCGCGGCAGCACCATGTGCTCGTCCTGCCCGTCGCAGTGGCGGCGCATGACCTCGCGCACGAGCGCGGGCGTCAGCTTGCCGCTTGGTGCCTCAATGGCGCAGACCTTGTGGCCGGAGGCCTCGATCGCGCCGGTCTCATGGACGTTGATGTGGCCGGTGTCCGCGGCGATCACGCCCTCCCACGGCCGCAGCGCCGCGGCGATGACGGTCGTGTTGGCGATGGTGCCGCCGACGAGAAAATGCACGTCCGCCGCCGGGCAGGCGAAGCGGGCACGGATGGCGGCGCGGGCCTCGTCACAGAGCGGGTCCATGCTGTAGCCGCAGGTGGTGGTCAGGTTGTTCTGTTCCAGCGCGGCAAGAATTTTGGGGTGCGCGCCTTCGGAATAATCATTGCGGAAAGAGATCATGGGAAACGTCTTCCTTTCGTCACATTCTGCTATGATTGTACGGGTTCCGCACGCAAAAGTCAACGGAGCGCCCGCGCTTTTTCCGCGCGCCGCGCCGGCCGAAGGCTTTCCGGCACGCACAGCTCCGCCGTGCCGCTCACGCATGCGGCCAGCCCGTACACACCGGCATATACCGCCCCGCGCAGCAGCAGCTCCGCCGCCTCCGGACCCGGCGCGGGCGTCAGCAGCGCCGCCGCGCCCGCGCCCGCGGCCAGAAGCGCTGTCCGCACGGCGGCGCCCGCCGAGGCCCGCAGCCCGGTCACGCGCAGGAGCCTGCGCAGGCTCAGCGCGAAGTTGACCAGATGCGCCGCGATGAACGTGAAGACATATCCGCCCAGCCCATACCGCGGCAGCAGTACGAACAGCAGCGCCACGTCCAGCGCGGACGTGATGGTGTTGTAGCGCACGTTGGCGACCTGCTCCGAAAGGCCCTTCAGCATCCCGTCCACCAGCGCGTCGAGATACAAGACCAGCGCCACCGGCGCAAACAGCCGCAGCAGCCGCCCGGCCTCCGCGCTGCGGTATAAGAGCTGCGCCAGCGGCCCGGCCAGCACGAACAGCAGCCCCGCCGTAAAGCTCCCGAACAGCAGCCCCGCCCGCAGACACTGCCGTGTGACCGACTGCAGCCGCGCCGCGCGCCTTTGCGCGCGGCAGGCGGCAAGCTCCGGGATCAGCAGATCGATGAGCGCATACAAAAACGCCGCCGGGAGCATTAAAACCGGGAACACCATCCCCGTGACGGTCCCGTAGGCCGCCATCGCGCGCTGCTGCGACGCGCCCGCCTGCGCGAGCCCCCAGGGGATGAGCAGCTGCTCGAGCGTCCGCAGCGCGGCGCGCAGATAGTCGCTCAGCGCCAGCGGCGCGGCAAGCTTCCGCACGCGCCGCCCAAGCCCCGGCGGCGCTTCAGACGGCGAAACACCGCGCCAGCCCTGCCGGTAAAACCCGTACAGCACGGCGGCCGCCCCGCAGGACGCGAGCAGATCCCCGCCCAGAAGCGCAAAGCACGCCCCGCCCAGCCCCTCCGGCGCAGACCGGAGCAGCAAAAGACTCAGCCCCAGACAGCATACGCGCTCGCACGCGTCCACCGCTGTCAGCCGCAGCACCTGCCCGGCCGCGGTCAGATATCCGCCCAGCACCAGATTGACGCACCCGACCGGCACGAGACCCGCCAGCAGCCGCAGGCTGCCCTCCGCCTCCGGCAGGCGCAGCGCGTACCGCGCGATCCACGGCGCGGCAAAAAACAGCCCTGCGGCCGCCAGCATGCTCGTCAGCAGCACATAGCCGAGGCAGTGCGCCGCCGCGCCCTGCAGTCCGGCGCTGTCACGCCTGCCGTAGGCCTCGGCGCACAGGCAGCTCGCCGCGACCCGCGCCCCGGCGAGCCCCAGCGTCGCCGCGAACGCCGACACCGACAGCACGAGCTGCACGCCGCCCAAGCCCTCCGCGCCGATCCTTCCGGCCAGATACGCCTGGAACAGCATCGAAAGCAGCCGCAGCAGCAGCGCCGCAGCGGTCAGCAGTAAAGTGTTTTTCAGGATCTGACGGCCAGTGAACAAAAAATCACCCTCCGCTCCAAGAATACGGAGCGGAGGGCGGCAGTATGCAGAAATTACTTGAGCTGGAACGTGTAATAGACGGCGCCGATCAGCTCCACCGCAATGGCGGCGAACATGGCGTAATACGCGAAGCCCGAGCCGAACAGCAGGCACGCGATCAGCACGATGGCCCACAGGACGCAGATGAAATAGAACAGCAGCGAATTGAACCCGTCGGGGAACAGCTGCAGCGTCTTGCCGCCGATCGTCAGCCGGCCGCGGTTCTTCGCGCACAGGAACACGACGAGCGCCGTGCCGATCAGGATGAGCGCGAGCAGGACGCTGCCGCCGATGCGGTTGGCCATGTAGGACGTGCGGGCCGTCAGGAAGAAGACGACGCCGGCCGTGGCCGTCACGAGCGAGAACGTGAAGAACTCCGAGCGATAGAGCTGCCAGACCATGTACAGGCAGTAGACCAGCGCGTGCATGAGATAGATGGCGATCATGTTGCCGGTCCAGAAGATCGAGAGGATCCACGCCGACACACACAGCAGTGCAAACGCAGCCAGCCAGTAGCGGCAGATCGTCCGCGCAAGCCTGCTTTTCAGCAGAACGCACAGCACAAGTTCTGCGGCGGTCAGCGCCAGAAACACATATCGCTGAACGCAGAACATCGGATAAAGCGCCGTAAAGCCTTCCACGGTACTGTAATACCCGCCGAGCTTCCAGAACGCATAGACCACCACGATCATCAGCGCGAATGCAGCGGGGACTTTATAGACAACGGACTGATCCTCCGTCTTTTTTGCAGCAGTTTTGTTCTTCGTCATAATCTTCTGTCCTTTGATTGAAAATTCCGTTCAGTCCAGCGCGCCCGCGGCATACAGCACGGCGCTCAGCGCGCACAGCGGGGCGGTCTCGCAGCGCAGAATGCGCGGACCGAGCGTACAGATCTGCATCCCGGCCTCCTGGGCCAGGCGCACCTCGTCTTCTGAGAAGCCGCCCTCCGGGCCGGTCATAATGGAAACGGTCTCAAACGCGGCCTCGCCCACGGCGCGGCGCAGCGAGAGCGCGTGTTCGTTCTCATACGGCAGCAGCGCCAGCTCACACCAGGCGGCACGCTTGACCGCATCAGCAAATGACGGCAGCGCCAGCACCTGCGGGATCCGCCCGCGGCCGGACTGCGCCGCGGCGGACGCGGCGATCTTCTGCCAGCGGTCGAGCTTCTTCTGCGCCCCGGCGGCGTCGAGCCGCATCACGCAGCGCGAAGAGGGGAACGCGGCGATCTCATACGCGCCGAGCTCCGTCGCCTTCTGGATGACGTGCTCGAGCTTGTCGGCTTTGGCGTAGGCCATGTAGACGCTGCACTGTACGCGCGGCTCCGACACGGAGGCCGAAGCACTGTCTACCACCAGGCAGACCTGCTGCGGCGAGATGTCGGAGATGGTGCAGCTGTAGTCGGTGCCGCAGCCGTCGCAGACGAGCACCCGGTCGCCCTGACGCAGGCGCAGGACCCTGGCATGCGCGGCGTTTTCGCCCTCAAGCGTCAGAAAGCTGCCCCGGACCGACCCGGGCGCAACAAAGAACTTCGGCAACCCCATCGCCCGCCTTCCTCACGTACATACAAATGATATTATATCAGATGTCGAAGCGAAGCGCAAGTAAAAAAGTGATGGAACATCCGGGCAAAAAGAAATAAAACACTTGACAAACGGCGATCAGCTGAGTATAATAATCGAGCAAATGAAAATTGCATGCGAGAGTGCTGGAATAGGTAGACAGGCACGTTTGAGGGGCGTGTGGCAACCGTCGTGTGAGTTCAAGTCTCATCTCTCGCACCATCGTCGTCGCGGACTGCGCTAGTTCGCGACGACTTTTTTATGCTGCGCATCAAAAAGTCATCTCTCACCCGCTTTGTCGCTCCTCCTCTCACCATCGCGATCGCTGACGCTGGATCGCGATGTTGGATCTTGGTTTGTTTCTGCTCCGGCTCGTTCGTGGCATGCAGCCTTCCGGAACGCGAAAGCGTACGGGATCTTTTCTATGCGATCATGTTGTTATATTTCCACCCACAAAGGAGTACCCCCATGCGAATCATTGGAGTTGTACCGGGCGCGAAGCTGTTCGGCTCGGAGGATCTGTATGCGGATCAGTATCTGTTCGTCAACGGCTATCCCAAGCGCATCAGCGCCTGCGGCGGCACGCCCATCGGCATTCTGAGCAGCGACGGCTATGTGATCGAACGTGCGCTGGAGCTGTGCGATGCGTTCGTGTTCTGCGGCGGCGCGCGGTTTTATCCGTATCATTTTGAGGTCATGGACTATGCGGCGCGGTCCGGCAAGCCTGTGCTCGGCATCTGCCTCGGGATGCAGATGATGAACACGTATTTCCTCGTCGCCGAGGAGGCGCAGCGCCGCGGCTGGAGCGGGACGCTGCTGGCGCTGTTTGACCAGATGAAAAAGGAGCGCTATATGTTCACCGAACCCGTGGACGGACACTGGAACGGTCATATCACGCGCGATTCAGTCGACAGCTTCAAGCATCCCATCCGCGTCGAGTCCGGCAGCCGCATCGAACACCTGCTTGGCGGGCCGGAGATCCTCGGCGCGTCCATGCACAATTACCGCATCACCCACCCGGCCGCGGCCCTGCGCGTCACCGGCCGCACGGCAGACGGGACGATCGAGGCGCTCGAATACGGCGATCAGATGCTCGGCGTCCAGTTCCACCCCGAAGCCGACGCCACCAGCGACGCCCTCTTCCAAATGATCTGCCGCTGAAAAAGGCTCCCCTCCCAGGGGCCGATTCCCCCTATCAGGGGGAAATGTCCCGCAGGGACAAAAGGGGTAGGGATGCTGGCTCGG
>ERZ836939.3322-NODE-3322-length-13855-cov-4.404565_pt1 | contig 13855 bp, 12 predicted proteins | sample MGYA00519912_ERZ836939 | MGnify/ENA primary metagenome ERZ836939 (study PRJEB31850, sample SAMEA3708810) | human gut metagenome | biome: human gut; feature: human-associated habitat; material: faeces | place: China | collected 2014 ... | reverse complement strand
CAGCTGATTCGTAATCAGCAGGTCGCGTGTTCAAGTCACGTTTCCAGCTCCAAAAAAGCTCCTTGTTCAACAAGGAGCTTTTTTGTTTTACAAAATCAGCGAATCATGATACCATGTTTATTATAAAAATTGGGAAATATCGATTGGAATGGACGCCGAAGGATCAAAAAGGAGACCGCTGATGTTTTATCAAATGATCACCAACGCACGGGATCGTTGGTTTGCCTCCTCCACCTGTACTGCGCGGGAGGTCGTGAAATATATTGAGCAGACGAACCAGATGCGTGACGCCCAGGTGGGTGCCATCAAGACATATCTGTACCTGAAAATCGCCTGTGGATGTGCGCCGCTCTCGCAGTTATTTTGCCAGGGGGCATTCAATACCCTGGACTTGGAGCAGGAGGAAATTTCCACCAGCGTCCGTGACTTTCTGGCTACCCATCCTGCTGCTGCGGCGCTGTTTGAATATGCCTGTCTAAAAAATGACAGCGGGGAACAGGTTTCCGAGATGCTGGAAAAGCAGATCCGCAAAGACCCGGAGAGTATTGATTATGAAATATTCTTCCAGAAGGCCTTCTATGGGGTGTCCTATACAGACTACCTGTTCAGTCTCCCCATGGGAGCGGGAAAGACCTATCTGATGGCGGCATTCATTTACCTGGATCTGTATTTTGCCAGAAATGAACCGAATAACCCAGCCTTTGCCCACAACTTTATGATCTTCGCTCCCTCCGGCCTGAAGTCCTCTGTGGTGCCAAGTTTGAAGACCATCCAGCGGTTTGACCCCACCTGGGTGATCCCGGAGCCGGCCGCCTCGGAGATCAAGCGGCAGCTGTCTTTTGAGGTACTGGATCAGTCCAAGACCGCGAAGAAATCTAACAAGACGAAAAATCCCAATGTGCAGAAGATCGCCAATCATCAGCCCCTTTCCGAACTGTTCGGCCTGGTGGCTGTGACCAACGCAGAAAAGGTGATCCTGGATCGTATTCAGGAAAAGGCCGGACAGATCAGTATGTTTGAGGAAAGCGATGATGAAAAGGATCGCCAGGCCAACGAGCTGCGAAACCTGATTGGAAAGCTGTCCTCTTTGTCTGTATTTATCGATGAGGTCCACCACGCGGTCAGCGATGAAATCAAACTCCGCGCGGTGGTCAACAAGTGGGCTAAAAATCAGACCATCAATTCCGTTATCGGATTCTCTGGTACGCCCTATCTGGAAAAGGCAGAAAAAATCCAGGTGACAGCTGGCCTCTCCGTCTCCTCTGCTGAAATTTCCAACATCGTCTATTACTATCCTCTGATTGACGGCGTGGGGAATTTCCTCAAGCGGCCCATCGTAAAAATCGCCGATCTGTCTGACAGTAGCCGGATCATCGACTGCGGCGTTCGGGAATTTCTGGATAGCTACAAGGATACCGTCTACCCGGACGGGACTTGTGCCAAGCTGGGGATCTACTGCGGGGCCATCGAGAAGCTGGAGGAGTTGGTCTATCCGTTGGTGAGGAGCATTGTAACGGAATATGGTTTGCCCACTGACTGTATTTTGAGATTTCACAAGGGGAACAGGCAGTACCCCCAGCCGGCGGACAGCCAGATGGAGTTTGACAGCCTGGATCAGCCTTTTTCCAAGATCCGCATCGTTCTGTTGGTGCAGATCGGGAAAGAGGGCTGGGACTGCCGAAGCCTGACAGGAATCGTCCTCTCCCAGGAGGGGGACTGTCCCAAAAACATGGTGCTCCAGACGGCCTGCCGCTGTCTGCGCCAGGTGCAGAAGGATGTCTTGGAGACCGCACTCATCTACCTCAACAGCAGTAACGCGGACAAGCTCAACAGCCAACTGCAAAATCAGCACCATATCTCCCTGCAGGAATTCACTGATGCGGATCACCGCAAGACTCAGCTGAACCGCTACGACCGGACAACATATCTCCGGCTCCCAAAAGTTGATTTTTATCAGCTAAAAATCCGTTATGAAGCCCTAATCACAGAGAAGGCCCAGCCAGAAGAAAAACTTCCTGTTGTTTGTGATGATACCCAAAATTCAATTGGGTTCATCAAAATTACTGACTTTTTTGAAAGTGATCTTGGTACTACGGTTGACAACGCAGAACGCGGGAACACTCCTGCTGTCTACTACCCTTGGCTCTATGGAATCATCCGTAGTTCCCTGGGAACCCTCACCATGGAACAGCTGCGCCCCTATGACTGTGTCCTGCGGGAGGTATTTCAGACGATCACCTATCAGCGGGGAGCGGGTCGCTGTTTCAGTTCTAAGTACAACCGGGCCGCGGTGGAGGCAAATATCCGGAAGGCGTTCTGCGACAGCCGCTCCTTTGAAACGAAGGAGGAGCGCATCCCCCAGTCGGCCAGCTTGCTGAATATTGCGAACTTCACACCGGTGGTAGAGACAACGACTCCGGATGCCTACTGCCCCAAACAGGAGCAGGTGGAGAAGATCATTCTGGACGACCAAGGCAAACTGAAAATGAAGCCGGACATTCAGGCGGCAATTCTGGCTCTGGAGGCAGATGACAGCGCAGCAAACCGGGCAATCGCGGCCACGCTCCGAAAGCAGAATTCCTCCCACCCCCAGAAGAACCGCTCCTTCCACTATCTGCCCTATCACACTGACAGCCCCTTTGAGCAGGATTTTCTAAATGAGGTGCTTACCTTCCCAGAGATAGAACGGTTGGGCCTGGAGGTCTACTATAACGGGGATCGGGCCCTGACCGAGTTTAAGATCAAGTGCTACCGGAACAGTGGGGGCCGCTGGGAGTATGTGGGGATGTACACTCCGGACTTCCTGATCCTCCAGCGGAAGGACGACGCGATCCACAAGGTGCTCATCGCCGAAACCAAGGGCAAAATCTATGCCAGCGATCCCAAGTTCAAGGACAAGCGGACTTTTATGGAGACGGAGTTCCTCCGCCAGAACAACGCCGCCTTCGGATATGAGCGGTTCGAGTATCTGTATTTAGAGGACAGTATGCCGGCGCGGGAGAGGCTTGTGCTGACACATAAGAAAATTTGTGAGTTTTTTAAGGAGAGAGCGATATGAATGGATGGAAACCGACTATTGGCATTGAGTTTGACGACAAATATATAGAGGCAAAAAATAAATTATTAGACTGTGTAAAAACGTTGAATGATTTGAACCCTGCTCAAAGAGAGCAGTTAATAAGAGAAACGATTGTATCTATGAGCATGGCTATGTCTTTTGAACAGTTTGCGTACTATATGAACGGAGGGAATTGACCATGCCGATCAAATATATTCCCTTCATCCCCGAACCCGTCGAGGGACAAGCTGTGCTGGGCAATTTCAACCGCATCCTCAAGTACAAGGGCGCGGACGATGTGTCCATGGTGCTCCAGCGGGGGATGCCTCTGTACGAGATGGAGAAACAGGAGACAGTGGGCGAGAACCCGGACGGCAACCTGGTGATTCGGGGGGAGTGCGTTTCCGCCTGCGCCTATTTGAAGGATCAGGGCATCCAGGTGGATCTGGTCTACATTGACCCGCCCTTTGCCAGTGGCGCTGACTACGCCAAGAAGGTCTACATCCGCCGGAACCCTAAGGTGGCCGAGGCCATTGCCCAGGCAGAGCAGGAGCTGGACATCGACGAGCTGAAAGCCTTTGAGGAGAAGATGTACGGCGATGTGTGGGACAAGGAGAAGTACCTCAGTTGGATGTATGAGAACCTCATGGCCATCAAGAGCGTCATGAGCGAGACGGCTTCTATCTACGTACATTTGGATTTTCATGTTGGGCACTATGTCAAAATCCTATTGGACGAGATTTTTGGAGAAGATAACTACCAAAATGATATATATTGGTATTACTACAACAAATTGCACGGTGCAACTAAACAGGTATTCCCCAGAGCAACTGATATGATTCTTTATTATGTAAAAAATCGTGAAGCGGGTTTTACATTTCATCACTTGACAGAGGAACGGGAGAAGCCTATTAAAAAACTTAAATATAGCTTTGTTAATGGGCATATTCAAAATGATAAGGATGAAAGCGGAAAGTCTATTACCTATTTGAGTACTGAACGGCAGATAGATAATGTATGGAAAATCTCAATGCTTCAACCCGCAGATAAAACAGAACCTACTGGCTATGCAACCCAAAAACCAGAAGCACTTCTCGAACGCATTATCAAAGCCTCCTCCAACGAGGGGATGCTGGTCGCCGACTTTTTCGGCGGCAGCGGTGTCACGGCGGCGGTATCCAGCAAGCTGGGCCGCCGGTTCATCCACTGTGACATCGGCCTCAACTCCATCCAGACCACCCGGGACCGCCTGAAAACGGACGGGGCCCAGTTTCAGGTGCTGGAGATCAAGGACGGCGTCCAGCTCTACCGCAACCCGGTCCAGACCATGGACAAGATCAAATCCCTGATCCCCGGCCTGAAAAACGAGGACTCCCTGGACTCCTTCTGGGAGGGTGCCATCACCGACAGCGGGCTGGGTACCATCCCGGTCTATATACCTGACCTGAAGGACAGCTCCTCCAAGCTGCTGGATGTAGTGACCATGAACCGCATCATCCACCAGGCCATCCCCGACCTGGACAGCGGCATCAAAAAGGTCATCGTCTACTACATCGACATCACCAGTGAGGAGGAGATCCGCAAGTTTATCGCCCAGGACGACAGCACCGATGTGGAGATCGAGCTACGGGATTTGAAAGCGGTGCTGGACGGCGTGGTCATCGGCGACTGGGCGGAATTCCATGTGGAGGAGCGGACAGACAACCTCTTCGGCCGCTACGCCGTGGTGGTGGATGCCTTTGTCAGCGACCGGGTACTCCAGAAGATCGACGAGTTCAATCAAAAGGCTCGCATGAACGCCACTGCCAAGAAGCCCTTCAAGCCTATCGAGATCAGCGATGCCGGCCTGGAGCTGATTGAGTACCTGAGTCTGGACTGCACCGCCAGCCAGGGCGAGTGGCACTCAGACAGCGAGATCAAAATCGACAAAAATGGCTTTGTCATCCGCAACGGCGAGAAAACCAAGGAATTCTGGGACGGCACGATCCGCAGTGAGAAGAAACCCCTGCGGCTGAAGATCCGCAATATCTGCGGGGACGAGACGGTCTGGGAGGTGTGAAATGCCCCTCCAGCTTCAATTAAATTATTGAATCCAGACAGGAAATAGCTACTAGAATAGATGAGCCACATAATAAACGTGCCAGAAACTTCCCCTTGTTTCTGGCACGTTTCCTATATTGTTCAAAGTCTCCGATTGCTCTGATACTCGATTATCCACCAAATTAATCCAAATATAAACAGAAGAATAACAACAATGAAACCCTGTTCAAATGGCACTCCAAAGTGCTCCTCTATAACATCAAGAGTTCCAATCGCACCAATTAAAGAGATAACATAAAGCAAAATGTTCAAAATTGTAGCATTTCTGTTTTTCTTTAGATCATTCTGTACAGTTAAATAGGATATTTTTAGTTGAAGAGCTTCAAAATGCTTTTTGTACGTCACACTCTCCTTAATGCAGTTTAACAGATTGTGCGTTTCTATTGGAAGGTTTGGTGAGCAAAAGAGATTTTGCAAATACATATTATTTCTTACCAGCCTATGTATGTCGGTTTCGTCTTCAAGGTTAGTTATTTGGAAAACATGAATATAAAGTTTTACCGCCTCCAATATAATTGCTGTAAACAGAACAGCGGTAATTTCATTATTATTAAAGTTTGAAATTACACTACACCCGTCTTGCGGATAATACTCATACAAGTCTACAGTGCTAATATCTTTAATGGTGGAAACTGGTTCTTTAGTACCCATAAGCTTGCATAAATAGTCCGGAATGTTTTCTATATTATTGGAAAAAACCACTGTATCATGGACAAATGAATATTCTTGAGCACGGGAGGATTTATTTGATAGTTCCCATATAAAATTAGAAATCATTTCATATATAACTTCAGGCGTTCTCATGTCCGCATTGGTAGTATGCTCCACATCAAAAAATTGATATTTTTCAATATGGAGCAAATTATAGTTTTTTGTCTTTGCGCCCACATCATCTTTTGATAGGGGTTTTCCAGTCTTATAGTCTATGATTTCAAAGACGACAAACCAGACGCCATTCATCATAAATGCGCCCGCATCCACTTGATACATTTGACCGTTAATCCAAACGAGAAAAGGATCAAGCCAAATAGTAAATGAAATTTTGAAATAGCGACTATCTAAAAAAACAGATTGCGCATGCCGAAGATTGGTATAAAAGCCAGAATCTTTTACGGTATCAGCAGTACCGAGTGGCTTGAAAGAAAACGTACTTCCTTGATGTACATAATCATATTCAACTTTTACTTTCAAATTTCCATCAACAGAGATAAAGACCTCATCTGTTGCAATAAAAGATAGATGGTGCTTTATTAGCAGAGATTGTATATTCTGCTTTTTTCCAAGATGAAATAGCCGATAGATTTTTCTCGAAATTCTGTTTGCCGTCGTCATAGTATAGTGTGTTGGATCGTATGCACTTATAAATAAAACAGTGTCACCCACTTGTAATTAACCTCCTGTTCAGCTTACAGATTATCTTACTTCGGCCAAATCGTTTCCATGGAGCTCCTGGCCGCCTCAGCGATCAAACGTTTCATGAGCTCCATCTGTGGATCAGGCTCGTGAGGGACAAGCATCTCCTCTAACTCCTTGGCGTGGGCCTTGGGATCCACCGGATTCTCCACACCGTAACGGTCGTGGAGACTGGCATGTCCGCCCCTCGCCTTTCGGATCTGCTCCCCAGCGGTGATCACAGTCCATTCCGGATTGTCTGCGGACAGATCCAGGTGCATCATATTCACAAACAGTTTCTCTGGAACAAAGTCCATGTCCCGCTTGATGTACGCCCGCCAAGATGTCCGGTCCGGCTCGGGGAGCGTATCCCGGGCGGCTTTGTGGGTGTTCAGTTCCCCGTCTATGTCGATCCGCCGAAGGAACTCCTCGGCGGAGATGCCGCCCGCCTGATATTCCTTCTTTGCCTCACGCGCCCCGTCCAGCCATGCCTCGTATTGCGTTCTGCTGAAGGGGAGCAAGTGGTTTTCCCCATCCGGGCCAGCCAGCTCCAGCCGGTTGGCCCGCTCCTCCAGCCGCCGGCGCAGGCGCTCATAGACCGCCAGTGCCTCATCGGTCTCCGACCGGAACCGGCGCATGCGTTTAGCCCCCTCCTGTTTGCAAGGCTTCCCGTCTATTTCTCCATAACAGTACCGGGACGCCGCCTCGGTCTTGGGTACAAAATACCGCCAGCAGTTCTCGCAGCGCGCGATCCGCTGCCGGTTCTGCTGGAAGTAAAGGGACAGCTCTGCTAAAAGAAGCTCGTATAAATCACGCAGGACATACTCCCTGACTCCACCAATAGGGGCACCACTTCCTCCCGTCAAAAAACGGATGGGAAACGTTCGGTCAATGAGGCCCGGCCAGGTGTCCTCCAGCGCACGGAAGCGGTCCCGTTGAGTTCCGCGCTCGAAGTCCGCAAAGCCGATCTCAAAAATGTTTTTCATCCGATTCTGCAGAAAATAAGGACGGCGCAATGCACTCAAAACAGCAAAGGCCTTTCGAGAGGCAAAAATCGGCTGCCCATCATCCAGCAGCTTTGTGGCGGGATCCAGGTAATACAAGACATCCCAATACGCTGCGGGCATAATTTCCGCGAGTTGCCCCGCCAAGGGGATTGCCTGCCGCGCGAAGTCCTCATAGTCCTCGTAAGGCACCTCGCTGCGCTCCTCAAACACATCGTGCTCCTCCCACAGGCGTTCTACCGATGCCCGATAAGAGGAAAAATCAAAGTTCACAAAGGAGACCAGCTCCTCGGCGGGCGACTGCCCGTGCAAATGTGTCTCCTGGCCGTCCAGCCAAACCAAGATCAACTCAACCGTCTCCCCGGTATCTGTCAAAAGATAGATACCGGGTTTTCTTTTTCTGTCCATAGTCTACCGCCCTTCCGTCGCATCGACTTTTGCAGAAAACAGGGAAGTTCCTTTCCTATGTAAGTTTTCTTTTCCTGATTTTATCATGAGAACGGCGGAAAAGAAACTATCGCTTTTGAGAACATACAGGAAAGGATGTGTAGGAAATGGCGCCTGATTTGAAGCTCATCTCCATGGACGAGATCAAAGCAGAGGAGGTGAAATGGCTCTGGTATCCGTACCTCCCGCGAGGGAAGCTGACCATTGTCCAGGGTGACCCCGGTGAGGGCAAGACCACCTTCGTGCTGGCGGTGATCGCCGCCCTGACTCGAGGCGAGACTCTGCCGGAAAATGAAAAAACACTGGAACCGCTGAATGTGATCTACCAGACAGCGGAGGACGGGCTGGCGGACACCATCAAGCCACGGCTGGATGCCGCCGGTGCGGACTGCGCCCGGGTGTTGGTCATCGACGAGAGCCAGCAGGCGCTGACTCTCTGCGACCAGCGGCTGGAGCAGGCGGTTTGCCGGACTGGGGCACAGCTCATCGTGCTGGATCCCATCCAGGCATATCTGGGGAACGATGTGGACATGCACAGGGCCAATGAGGTACGTCCCGTTCTGAAACGGGTGGCGGCCATGGCAGAGCGCACTGGCTGCGCCGTAATCCTCATCGGGCACATGAACAAGGCGCAAGGGCTAAAGTCTGGCTACCGAGGACTGGGCTCCATCGACTTTCGGGCAGCAGCCCGGAGTGTCCTGGTGGTGGGGCGGCTGAAAGAGGATCCAACGGTGCGTGTGGTCGCCCAGGACAAGAACAGCCTTGCTCCAGAGGGAAAGTCGATTGCCTTCCTGCTGGATGGGGAGCACGGCTTCCAGTGGAAGGGGGCCTGCGACCTGTCGGTGGACGATGTGCTCAGCGGCAGCGGAAAGCTCCAGACCAAGACCACCCAGATGGAGGAGGTGCTGGCGCAGGTGCTCACAGAACCTGTGCCAGCAGAGGCAGTGCTGAACCGAGCGAAGGAACTGGGTGTGTCGGAGCGCACGCTGATGATCGCCAAGAAAAACTTGGGCGTCGTTTCAGAGAAACGGGGCAGCCAGTGGTATTGGCGGCTGCCGGAGCAAGGCTGTAAGGATGTAACGGTATAGGGGTGTTGCAATCTTGCATTCTTCCTCCTCTGCAGATAACGGCCACAGAGGAGCGGAGATTCCGTCGACGGAGATTCCTCCCGTTCGGGAGGGCAAGCATCGCGTCCGGCTATACGCCGGCCACAGTTCCGGGGCGCTGCCCCGGCCCCCAGCCCCTGAAGGGGAGAGAGGAGTATCAATGCAGAGAGAAAAGAAAACGGAGATCATCACCCTACGGGTGACGCCCCGCACCAAAGACCGCATCCGGGCCAAAGCGCAGGAGCTGGGCCTGACCGTCACTGACTACCTATGTCTGTGCGGCCTGGGCAAAGAAATCGTCCGGGTGGATGGTCTGGATCAGGTGCTGTCCGAACTGAAAGCCCAGGGGCGGAATCTCAATCAGCTCACCACCCTGGCCAACATGGGAAAGATCACCGTCGTGTACGGGGACAGGCTGGCGGAGAACTACGGACAGGTCAGCGAGCAGCTCCGGCAGCTCCTGCGGAGGTGACGGGATGGCCACTTTCACCGCAATCAAAAATCGTGGTGGCGGCAGAGGCGCTCTCGGCGGTGTGCTGCGATACACCCAACAGGAGGAAAAAACGCTGTGGGAGGGGCGGCAGCTGGTGACCGGTTGGAACTGCACCGCCCAGTCCGCCCTCTCCGAAATGCAGCTCACCAAGGAGCGGTATCGGAAAACGGACGGGCGGCAGTACTACCACTTCGTCCAGTCCTTCGCAGAGACGGACGACCTGACGCCCCAGGAGGTCCACACCATCGGTCTGGAGCTGGTCCAGCGGGAGTTCCCCAATTTCGAGGTGCTGGTAGCAACCCATGTGGACACCGACCACTTGCACAACCACTTGGTGGTGAACAGTGTCAGCTTTCAGAATGGAAAGAAACTCCACCAGAGCGCCGCCGACCTACAGGCCCACCGGCTGGCCAACGATGAGATCTGCCTTGCCCACGGCCTGGAAATTTTGCCGCCGCCGCAAAAGCAGGTGAAACAGAAGCGGATGGGTAGTCGGGAGTATCGCTCCGCCCACAAAAGGCAGAGCTGGAAAGTTCAGCTGACCAGTGCAATCGACCTGTGTATGCAGTACGCCGCCACCCGGGAAGAGTTTATCGCCCTGATGGAGAGCGAGGGCTACCAGGTGCGGTGGACGGAAGGCCGGAAGAACATCACCTACACCACACCGGAGGGCATGAAATGCCGGGATGACCGGCTCCACAAAGAGAAGTATCGAAAGGAGGTCATGGAATATGAGTTCCGAATCCGGACAGAGATTATCCATGGAAGAACTGCAACGGTTGAATCCGCCGCCGCACCCCGTGCCGCCTATCATCCAGGCAGCACAGTCCCAGGCGGTACAGAAGACGAAGCGAGACTGGGACGATCTGCTGACTTCCGTCAGCGCCCTGTGTCGCCTGGAGAGGATCAACAGCGACCGGCTGGAGCGTCTGGAGGCCAGCGTCAGCGCACAGGAAGCCCTACTACGGGCGTTGACCCAGCAGGTGGGGCAGCTACCCTCACAGGCCCAGCTGGAGGCACTAGCCCGGGATGTGGCTCAAATGCGGGCAGAGTTGAAACAGGCTGGGAGGAGGAAAGAGATTTCTATTTCGCCACCCAGTCTGGAGGCGGCGTTCTCCTTTCTGATCTGGCTGATCCTGATTTTGCTGGGGACTCTGGTTGGGATGGTGGCCTTGCAGACGATCTGGTCCAGCTTGTCCGCGCTCTGGAGCGCAGTCCGGATTCTGATCCCGTGAGGGATGCCACCACTACGCACCAGCATGGCGACAGAAAAGCACTGCGCCGGGAGCGGGAGAAGAAGATCGCCCTGGGGCATAAAGAGGACGACCACGAGGAGGAGAAGACCTGGGAGCAAACTATGAAGTATTAGGAGGACATCATGTTTTTATTTGAGGGAGATCAGCTGCGCCACGAAACGGTGATTCGCGGAGTCAAGTATGTTACCGTCAGCCACTACAGTGGAGAACGGGATATTTTTGAAGTGATTGGAGACTTGATCACAGATTCCTTTTGTTCATCAGAGATCCACAAACTTACGAAGGAATCTTCAGTGGATTTGGATGTGGATATGGAGGACAAATAACGGTATTGTGTGTTGCGAAAGGGGGTAAAAGCCTTGCAAAATAAGGAGATCGCGGCAGTCTATTGCCGGCTTAGCCAGGACGATGGCAGTGTGGGCGAATCAGGCAGCATCCAAACGCAGAAAACCCTGCTGACCCAGTACTGCCAGGAACACCGCATAGAAATTGGAGGCTACTACTGCGACGATGGGTGGAGCGGAACCAACTTCGACCGTCCAGAATTCAAACGGATGCTGGATGACATCGAGAGTGAAAGAATTAATCTGGTCATCGTCAAAGACCTCTCCCGATTTGGCCGGGAATATGCCCAGATGGGATTATACATCGAACACTACTTTGAGGAAAAGGGCATCCGCTTTATCTCGGTTGCGGAAAATATCGACTCGAAAAACGGGATCGACAACCTGGTGCTGCCCTTCACCAATGTCATTAATTCCTTCTACGCACGGCAGGCGTCCACCAAGACCAAGGCGGCACACCGGGCCAGGGTCAAAAGCGGAATGTATATCGGAAGCCGGGCACCCTTCGGTTATCAGAAAGACCCAAATGATCGCCACCACCTGATCGTGGACCCACCTGCCGCTGATGTGGTGCGGGATATCTTCCAGATGTTTGCCGATGGCATCGGCTATGTGCGGATGACCAAAATCCTGCGGCAGCGGGGAATCTTGAACCCACAGGCATATTTCAACCAAAATAATCCGGACTACTACAAAAACAGTGACTACTGGCGTAAACCCTTTGACTGGCACGCCACCTCAATCCGAGCTATCCTCAACAATCCGGTCTATCTGGGCAAGGTGGTCTTTGGCCGGAGCAAAACCAAGGGCTTCTTTGACAAGCGGCGCGTGGAGACAGAGGAAGAAGAATGGGTGGTAGCTGAGAATACCCATGAGCCGCTGATCTCCCAGGAACTTTGGGATACCGTCCATCAGATGATGAAGGCACGTCGGCGGGAAAATGGGAAAGGCGAGGTGCAGCCCTTCGCGGGACTGGTAAAATGCGCTGACTGCGGCTCCTCGCTGAATGTAGGCTATGACAAGAAAAAGGGACGGTATACCGGCTTCTCCTGCTGGGTCTACAAAAACTACGGAAAGGAACGGTGCACCTCCCACGCCATCGGCTGGAAAACTCTGAACCAGCTGGTATTGGAGGATATCCGGCGCAACGCGGTCGAAGCCCGGGTTTGTACCAGCGACTACATGGACATGCTCATCTCCTCCAGAACGGAAAAGAAAAAAGAGGAAACGGATCGATGGAAACGGGAACTGAAGAAGGTGGATAAACGTATGGCGGAACTGAGCAAGATCCTGAATAAGCTCTATGAAGATCTGGCCCTGGAGAAGATCAGCGAGGAGCGGTATCAGGCCATGGCGCCGGACTATGAGCGGGAGCAGATACTGCTACGGGAGGAACGGGAGAAATTAACCGCGGAGATCGCCCAGAGTGAGGAGATCTATGAAAACGTAGAGAAGTTCCTGCCTGTTATTTGGAAGTACACCAATCTCACAGAACTGAACGCCCATGTGCTCAACGAGCTGATCGAAAAAATCGTGGTGCATGAAAAGGTAGTGGCTGCGGACGGAAGCAAGAGCCAGCAGGTGGATATCTACTACAAGTTCATCGGATGTATCAACCAGAAGCGGTCCCCCGCCAGCTATGCCGCACCGGAAAAAGCCGCGCTTCAGGAACATCTACCATCCTGTGCCCAAACTGCCTGAGAACGACTTGGGGGAGCCGCCTGGAAGCGGCTCCCCCGTAATTTTCTGTTTACAGCTGGTGTGTGAGAAGCCATGCCAGTAGATCCTCGTAGCCTTTTTCTCCGGCGGCCACCTGCAGAATGATATCGGCTAACTCTTGCTGCGTATAAGACAGCTCCAGGCCATTGACGGCCAGAAAAACCAGCATGGCGTGGGCGCCAATCCGCTTGTTCCCGTCTACGAACGGATGATTTTTCACCAGGCCATAACAGAGCCTGGCAGCTTTCTGCTGGAGAGAGGGAAAGGCGCTGGTGCCACCGAACGCCTGAAAGGGTGCGTTCAGAGCCGAATCCAAAAGGCCCTCGTCCCGCAGCCCCGGACTGCCGCCGGTTTCATCCACCAGCTGCTGATGGAGCAGTAAGATTTGACGCTTACTCAGAATCTTCATTTGGCCAGTTCCTCATAGGCCGCCCGGTTTTGCTGGATGAGCCGCTTCGAGATCTGCATGACATCTTCGTCCTCGGCGGCCTGCATCTGCTCCGCCTGGCTGAACTCTACGATCAGGTAGCGGGGCACATTGTTTTTCAGGATCACGGCGGAGCCCTGCTCATCCACCAGACGGGCCACTTTGGAGAAATTCTGGTTGGCCTCCGTAATGGACACCAGGGCGTTGGAATTGATCATCATACGATCACCCTCCTTCTGTCTTTATTATACTCAAAAATAGGAGAAATACAACCTATTTTTCAAAAAAGAAAGGAGTCGCTATGGAAGTAAAAGTACCAAAGGAAATCCGGGATTATCAGGAGTCCATCTTTTTTGGGCTTTCCACCCGGCAGTTTATCTGTTCCCTGCTGGCTGTAGGCGTGGCGGTTGGACTGTACTTCGGCCTGCGTCCGCTGGTCGGCAGCGAGGAAGTGGGCTGGATGTGCATTCTCGGGGCCGCTCCCTTTGCAGCCTGCGGCTTTTTCAAAT
>ERZ836939.3320-NODE-3320-length-13859-cov-5.352869_pt1 | contig 13859 bp, 12 predicted proteins | sample MGYA00519912_ERZ836939 | MGnify/ENA primary metagenome ERZ836939 (study PRJEB31850, sample SAMEA3708810) | human gut metagenome | biome: human gut; feature: human-associated habitat; material: faeces | place: China | collected 2014 ... | reverse complement strand
CAAGGAGGCCAGCGGCACCGGCAACATGAAGTTCATGATGAACGGCGCCCTGACCATCGGCACCCTGGACGGCGCCAACGTGGAGATGCACCAGCAGCTGGGCGACGAGAATATCTTCCTCTTCGGCCTCACCGCCGACCAGGTGGTTCAGCTGAAGAATCAGGGCTATATCCCCGCCAACTATTACAACAGCAACCCGGCCATCAAGCGGGTGCTGGATCAGATCCGCGCCGGCTTTGGCGACGGTGTGGACTACAACGACATTGCCGACCGGCTCCTGGTGGGTGCGGGCGGCAGCCCGGCCGACGAGTACCTGCTCCTGGCCGACTTTGACAGCTACTGCCAGGCCCACCGCCGGGCCATCGAGACCTACGCCGACCGCAAGCTCTGGAACCAGATGTCTCTCATCAACATCGCCCGTTCCGGCATCTTCGCCGCCGACCGGTCTATCCGGGATTACGCCGGCGATATCTGGCACGTACCCACCCGTCTGTAATAAAAGCGCCCGCCGCACACCCGTGCGGCGGGCTTCTTTTCCCCTTGCAAAATGGTGAAAAATGAAATAAAATGAAGGGGAACATGATCCCCGTTTTGTTTTGTAGAGGAGGAATAACATATGATTTCCATTGCGTCGGATCACGGCGGTTACCGTTTAAAAGAGCACATCAAGGCCTATCTCACCGCCAAGGGCCTCAGCGTCCTGGACTGCGGCTGCGACAGCGAGGAGAGCTGCGACTACCCCGTTTTCGGCAAGGCGGCGGCCCAGGCCGTGGCGGACGGCCGGTGCGAGAAGGGCATTGTTATCTGCACCACCGGCATCGGCATCTCCATCTCCGCCAATAAGGTAAAGGGAATCCGGTGCGCCCTGTGCGGCGATCCCTACTCCGCCGAGATGACCCGCCGCCACAACGACGCCAACATGCTGGCCATGGGTGCCGGGATCATCGGTCCCAACATGGCCGAGCGCATTGTAGACGTATTTCTAAACACCCAGTTTGAGGGCGGCCGCCACGCCCGCCGGGTGGGCCTGATGATGGACATCGAGAAGGAATAGAGCAGTTCCTTTCTTTGAAAAAGAAAGGAACCAAAGAAATTTTATGCGAAACTGCGTTTCGCCTCTGTGTTTTAAGGGACAGGTTCCAGACCTGTCCCTTTTCTTGTATATAGAGCCGTTCGTAAATACGGTGTAGGGGCGCACATTGTGCGTCCGCCGTTTTCAGCCTAAACTTCGCCGTAGGGGCGGCCCTTGCGGCCGCCCGCCCTCCACCAGGCGCACTTCGCCCCAATTCCCAATATATGTATCTAAACGTCCCACAAAACCTAAAATTCCTCCTCATTTGAAAGGACCGGACGCTCGGGCGCATGATATGCGCTCCTACACGGCACGGCTGACCCGTAGGGCGCGGCCTCCTGGACGCGCCGCTCATGCACGGACGTTCTCCGTGTAGGGGCGGCCCCATGTGGCCGCCCGCTCTGCCGTCGTCCGGCACATTCAAACGAGGAGGAATTTTTATGTCCACAAATCACACGGAACACTATGAACTCAGCCAATGGCTCTCCACCGACCAGGTCCTTCGCACCGATTTCAACGAGGATAACGTCAAGGTGGATGCAGCTTTGGCAGATCTGGCGGACGAGGTATCCTCAAAAGCGGACCAGGCGGCGCTGGAAACGCTGTCCGGCCGGGTGGCACAGAAAGCGGACACGGAAGCTTTACTTCAGCTCCAGGTCACTATCCCGAAACTGGTGGTGGGGACCTATGTGGGGAACGGAGAGGACGGCTACTCCTACCCCTGTACGCTGGACTTCACCGAGACCCTGGGCCGTCCGCCCCAGCTGATCCTCGTCCGCACAAACACGGATCCCTCGTGCACCAAGAGTTTGACCATGATCCAGGGGGTGACCGCCGTCGGCTGTTACAACTGCCACGATTTTGTGATGGACACCGAGAACACGGTGACCTGGTCCGGGAACGCCGTCAGCTGGTACGGAGAAAATTCCTCTGCCCAGATGAATGAGGAGGGCGTGCTGTACCGCTATTTTGCGATTGGATAGAAATATCTAAAAATAAGGACGGCCCTCCGTGGAGAGCCGTCCTCAAAGTTTGGATTATCAATCCATTTGTTACTTATCCGCGATGGTGATGGTGCAATCTGCAGTCACATCACTGATCTCATAGGTGCCGTCACCGTTATCCCAAACCTGAGCATTAGAGGCAGTAACTTGGATGTCACTACCGCCGCTCACGCGGATAGTCAGAGTGGTACCATCCGCACCGACTTTTTCGGTAATGCTCTTACTATTGGTAATAGTTACAGCGTTGGCATCCCCAACATTCACGCGCACCGCATTGGTAGCGCTATTGGTAATGGTCATGGTGTAGCTGGACTCCAGGGTAGCCTCGAACTCGTAAGAGTCGGTGGAAGTTCCATCGGCCGCCACGGACTCGATCTTCACATACAGCTTAGACTGGCCAAGATTAGCGGTCAGCTTGTAGTCATCGCCCCAAGAATTCCACTTTCCGGAGGTGGACTCACGGTAGTACACACCAGTGACCTTGGCGCCATCGGCCAGATCAAAGGTCAAACGCTGCTCGCCAGCGCCATTAGCGGAGCCGGGCACAGTAACCTTGCCATTCTCAACGGGAACACCAAACATCTCAACATTGGAGATGGTGGCGTCGTTGGAAGCAGCCTCTTCACCGCCCTTGACCTCGATGATGAACAGGCCAATGACTACGCGGCCATCCATGATGGCAACGACCTTGTCGTTGGTGTCGTTCTTCACGGAGTTGATGCGGCTGATCTCGATGGCGTCATCCTCCAGGGTCCAGCGGGCCACGACCACGTCGTCGCTGTAGGCGTAGTAGGTGCCGCCCAGGCCCACGGTGCCGTCCTCGGCCTTCTTGGTGCCGGTGACGTACAGATCCTCGCCGTCATCGTACTTATCGTTGTCGTTTTCATCAACATACAGCAGACCGTCGCCGTCAGCATCCATGGCCTCATAGACCTTGGCGCTGCTGATGAAGCCGTCGCTGTTCTCGGTCATGCTCTTCAGAGCCACCACGGACTTGGTGCTGCTGATGGAAGCCGCATCGTTATCGATGTCCTTCACCAGGGCATCCACGGCGGAGGTAGAGCCGGCCTTGACTTCCAGGGTATCCTTGGCGCCGTCCACGACCGCGTCGATCTCATAGTACTCGCCGTTCTCGGAGTCCTTCTGGATCTTGGCGTTGCTGTTGGCGATGGCGAAGGTTACCTCGTCGGTGCCGGACACGTCGCCGTCCTCGATGTAGACCACGCGGGCCACAGCACCCTTGTTGTCCAGGGCAACAGTGGTGACCGTCTTGCCGGCAATAGCCTCAATGTCAGGGACGTTTTTGATACCAGTGTAGATGCTCACATCGTAGTCGTCAAAGCTGTCATCGTCAGAGTCTACCACGATAAACACGGTATTGCTGTTGGCGGAGAAATTGCCGAGAGTAGCAATGCCATCGTCCTTATTGGCATCATCGATGATCTTGAAGCCAGCCTTGCCATTTTCAATGTTAACATCGGTAGAGGCGGTGGCGGTCTGAACTGCGGGGTTCTCACTTCTCTTAGTCAGAGTGTAAACATCATTTTTGTCTACAGAGTAAGAGACAAGCTGGTTCTTCAGACCCGGAGCCTCTTTACTGGTAGCATCGGTTTCTACCTTTACCATGGTTCCGTCAGTCAGGATCAGGCGGGCATAATAGGTGCTGCCCTTAGTACCGTCAGTTCCATACCGGTCGTCGTCATTCCCCATAGACAGCACATAGGCGTAGTCATAGGTGATGGCGGACTCGTCGATGTAGGCCACGTAGCCGTTGGCATCCAGGTAGGCCACCACATCGTTGGACACAGCCTCGGCCTTCAGACGCTCGCTGCCGGAGACGGTCATGTTGTACTTGTAGGTGGTGCCGTCCACGATGAACTGGTCGCCGTTGCCGGCCACGCCGTCCTCGGTCTCAGAGCGCACGCGGGTGACCTCACCCTCCAGCAGCTCAGCGGCATACACGTCCTGGATCTCGTTGGTATCCTCGGAGTAGGTGTAGATGACGATCTGGTCCTCCTCGAAGCCGGTGGCATCGTAGGTGTCGCTGGTACGGACGGGGCCGTTGTCCAGGTCAGCCAGAGTGATGGTGCCGTCCTTCTCGTCGACCTTCAGGACCTCGGCGGCATAGGAGTAGATGATAGCCACAGTGACGGACTCCTCACCGGAGGTGGTGTCCACATAGACCTCGGTGATGACGCCGTTGCCGGTGGCATCGTCAGTGAGGGCCCCGGCCTCTTTCACGAAATCGTCGGCGTTGTCGTTGCGGTTGTCGATCAGATCCTGGCCGTCGTAGTCGATGGACTCGCCGTTGAGATAGACGTTCCAGCTGTACTTCTCGGCGGCAGTCTTGCCCACCTCGTCGTACAGGGCCTTGCTGGTCACCTTGGCGGTGAAGGTGTGGTCGGCGGTCTCAGCAAAGGTGCCGATCTCCTTGCCCTGGTACTCCCACACAGTGGCGGGGCGGCCCAGGTCGTCAGTGGTATCGTCGTCCTTCTTCAGCTCGCCCTGGTACAGTTTCTCGCCCAACTCCACAACATAACCTCTGGTCATGTCGCCGTCGTTGTTGGTGGTGATCTTGTCATCAATGGCCTTGGCGTAATCGCGACCGCTGGTGACATAGTTTTACTTGACGTTGTTGACGATGGTGATGTCGCCCACGGAGATGGAGCCGTCGGACTCAGCCTCGACGGTACCGGCCTCCAGGGTGTTCAGCACCAGCTGAGCCAGATCGTTGCGGGTCATGGCCTCACGCACGCCGGAGTCCACATCCTCAAACAGGTCGATCTTGTTGCCCTGGGTGACGGTAGCCAGCTGCCAGTCGCTGCCGAAGTCGCTTTCGTACTGGAAGTAGCCCAGAGCCTTCATCAGCATCAGGGCCGCCTGAGCGGTGGTCACACTCTCGCTGCCGCCGTAGGTGGTGGCGCTGGTGCCGGCGGTGATGCCGTTGGTCCAGCAGGCGGCCACATAGGGCTCAGCCCAGGAAGGCACGTCGGTGAAGGGAGAGGTGTTGGCGTAAGTGGCCACATTGTAAGCCATCAGGTTGGACATGACAACGGCCATCTCATTACGGGTGACATTCTGATCGGGGTTGAAGTCGCCGGACTCGTCGCCCACCATGATGCCAACCGTCTTGAGCACTTCAATGGCTTCCACATTGTCGGTGTCGGCCACATCCGTGTAGCTGCTGCTCGCGGCACTGGAGCCCATCACCATCAGGCCGGAAATCATGGCCGCGGTGAGACCCAGGCTGAGAGCACGCTTCAGGTTTCTCATTGGAATTCCTCCTTTTAAATTCAGGTTCGGAGGAAAGTTCTCTGCCAAAACAAGGAAGAAACTCCCTTAAACTAGAAGAAAAAGGGACTTTTACCCAATTATGACAGCATAACCTCCCCTTGCCTGTGCCCATACTATACCCCATCTTCGTGCCCGCGTCAACGGGTTACGGGAAAGTGTAACAAAACCGTAACATTGCGTCAGGATTGTTACAAAGGAGGATTTCTTTGAAATATTTCCGCAAAGTCGCAAAAAAAGTTACCGTTTTTTGAGAGGCCACCCGCTTCCAGCGCCCCCGGGCGGTCCTGGGTGCCCCGTTTTCAAAAATTTATGCGCAAGGGGAGCGCACCCCGCGGGCGGGGGTGGAAAGCCCGCCCATTTTGGTACCCCGGAATGGCCTACCGATGCGCCCACAAGCCTTCTTTTTTCTCCGTAGGGGCGGTGTCCTCACCGCCCGAAAATCTTCCCTTTCTCCGTAGGGGCGGCACACTGGGCCGCCCGAAAGCCTTCCCCCTGGGGGCCGACTCCCCTTATCAAGGGGAGATGGCCGAAGGCCAGAGGGGATAGGGAAAGGTGGTACGGCGAAGCCGTGACGGATGAGGGGGCCCCTCTACACAACTAGCCCCGTTCTGGGAGCGTTCCTTACGACGGTTTTGTCTCTTTTGTAGGGGCGGGTCCCAGACCCGCCCCCGCGCAAAAAAGCGGCCCCGCCTGGGGCCGCTTTCCGCATATTTACTGGGGCATATCGATGCGCACGCCGCACACCAGGATATAATCCACCTGGCTGGGGTCGATGACCCGGGGTGGGATCAGATTGCTGTTCTCGGCGTACTGGGATTTTTCTTCTACATAGGGCACGCCCTTATAAGTGTCGTTGCTGACTCCGTCCTGGCAGCTGGTCCCGCCGCTAATCGCCGGCGGTTCCAGAATGGTGCCGTCCTTCATCACCAGGGTAGTTTCCAACGCGTCCCAGCACTCGAACCAGGTGCTGATATCCTCCTGGGGGTTATCGGTTATGGTGACGGAGCCGGCGGAACCGGCGTCAATCACAATGTCTCCCGAACCATCTGACTGCTGGGCCGCCGCCCGGCCGTGGTGGTCGTAGCAGGAACCTCCTTCAATCCGCACCGTGGTGGTCAGCGGGGTAATCTCAATTTTGGTCAGGGTGGCGGTGCCGTCCATGTAGGGCACTTCCAGATTGGGAGTCAGGCGGACTGCTTGGTCCGGGTAGTCCAGCACCACGTCCTCAAACACCCAGGTATGATCCCGAATCGCCTCGGTAAGTTCACTGCCATTGTGCTGGGCTGCGTATTCGGTGCCTGAATCGGTCCACCAGACATCCACAATAGGCTCCAGTGTGAAATCAACCGTTTGCCCTCGCAAGTTCCCATCCAAAGAGTTCAGTTCCAGGCAAAAAGAGATGCGGTTGTCTCCGGCGTCCTCGTCCGGCAGGGCAGTCAGGCTGGTCATCATTGCCGCGGAGACATCCTCGGGCAGTTCCGCCTGAAAGCTGGAGCTGATCCATCCTCCTTCCGGCGGGGTCAGGGCCGTCCCCTCCGGGGCGGTCACGTCCACCCACAGGTAGACGTTGGAATCGTCCCCGATGCAGTCGGTGAGCTCCACGGTCCAGCCGTTGTAGGTCTCGCTGCGGTTTAACTGGTAGATACCCTCCGCCAGAGTGCTCTGGTCCTCGGGGGTGCGGGCCTCGAAGTAGCCCATCAGGCCGCCCCCCACGGCGGCGGCCAGGGCCCCGGTGGTGAGGGCGGCCGCCACGGCCACCCCGATGATGAGGCGGTGGCTGGTGTGCCGGATGGCGCGTTTGGTGGAATCTTTCATGTTGTCCTCCTGTTCCGCCGCCTGACGCAGGCGAGCTGTCAGCTGTTCCTTTTCTTCCTGGGTAAAGAAGACGGGGTCGAAGGAATGTCTCAAATCACCCATGGTACACCTCCAATTCCGTCCGCAGGCGTTTTCTGGCCCGGCTCAGCCGCTGCCGGGCGGCGGCGTAGGAGCAGCCGCACATTTGGGCGGCCTCCTCCAGGCTGTAGCCCTCGCAGTAAAACAGATACACTAAGATGCGCTCCTTGGCGGGCAGCTCCGCCACCGCCTGCCACACCGGATGCTCCTCCCCCGGCGCCGGGGCGGCCACCCGCTCGGCCTCCTCTAATGGGGCGGTGCGGCGGAAGCGGCTGCTTTTCAGAATGTCCTTGCAGGCGTTGATGGCGCACCGCAGGATAAAGGCCCGCTCGTGGTCCGGGGTGTCAAAGGTCCGTGTTTCTTCCAGCAGGGTGAGAAAAATGTCCTGGCAGATGTCCTGGGCGTCCGAGCGGCCCAGGGAGTAGGCGGCGCACACCCGCAGGATGGGGTCGGCGTACTCCCGGACGAAGCGCTCCGCCTGGTCCGGCTGGCTCCATTCCGTCATGGCCTCATCCTCCTTTCACCGGGTATACGAATCAGCGGCCCGGATCGTGACGGACTTTTTCGGGAAATAATAAAGACGGCCCCGCAGAGGGGCCGCCGCTGTGGATGCGGTGTGCGGAAGGAGGGGGTCATGCACCGGCTGGCTGCTCCTCGGCAGTCCCCAGGACGTTTTGCGCCAGCTGGATGAACCGCTCGCCGAAGTGGGACAGGTACCGGTCCCGGCGGTAGCCCACCACCAGCTTGCAGATGGTGGAGGGGTCGGTGAGGGGGAAGAAGTCCAGGGGGTCGGAGGCGGAGCGGGAGGAGGTCACGTGGATGGTCTTTAAAAACAGCTCCGGGCAGATGGTGATGCCGATGCCCGCCTCCGCCATGGCCAGGGTGGTGATGGTGTTCTCGGTCTCCAGAATCAGCTTGGGCTTGAAGAAGTGGCGGCTGAAATACTGGTCCACCGTGCTGCGGGTGCGGTTGCCCCGCTTGATGAGGATAAAGGGCATGTGCTGAAAGGAGTCGATGTCCGCCCCGGAGGAGAACTGCTCCCGGATCTCGCCGGCCCGCTCCCCGAAGATCTCGTCGGTGAAGGACTTGGGGACCACCATCATCAGCTTCTCCTCGGTGAGGGGGACCACCTCCACCCCCTCCATCATAATGGGCTGGAAACAGACGATCAGGTCCACCCGGCCGTGGGCCAGCTCGTCCTCCAGGTGGGTGGAGTTGCCCTCAAACAGGGAGAACTCCACCATGGGGAACTCGGCCTGGAACTGGGGGAGGATCTCCGGCAGGAGGGCCAGGCCGCAGGTGTGGGAGATGCCCACCCGCAGGACACCCATGTAGTGGCGGTTGATGTCGCCCACCTTGGCCAGGAACTGGCTGTGCAGGTCCAGGATCTGGGTGGCCGTCTCCACCAGCAGGTCGCCGGCGTAGGTGAGGGACAGCTTGGGGGAGCGGGTGAACAGCTTCACGTCCAGCTCCTTCTCCATGTTGCTGATGTGGTTGCTCAGGGACTGCTGGGAGATGAACAGGCGCTCCGCCGCCCGGGTGATGTTCAGCTCCTCGGCTACAAGCAGGAAATATTTCAGGTGCAGAAAATTCATAGATGCTCCTTCCGGCTTTTGAATGATATCCTTCATTTCTATTGGGATAAGCCCAGTATACCACAATGAAAAGGCTGTGGCAACCATCAGCAAAAATCTGCTGTTCGGATTGCTGATTTTATGCTTTAATAGTATCAAAACTAGGACGAATTGGAAAAATGAGCGCGGTTCCGGTTTAAAATGTATGCTGTTTTTGACTGGGAAATCTTTGAAGCATGCAAAAGACGAATGGCATTGCGGGGACAACCCCGTGGACCATACCAGAAATTGTGAAATGAAGAGAAAGGAAGATGGATCGCCATGAAGTGTTTGATCATCGACGCCGTCCACAGCAGCATCGCCGAGGAGTTCAGCAAGTATATGCAGGTGGATACCCACATGCTGCCCACCCAGGAGGAGCTGGCCAAGCTGATCCCCGATTATGACGTGCTCATCATGCGGGTCGACCCCGCCATCAACAAGGAGATTCTGGACGCCGCCAAGAACCTGAAGGTCATCGGCGTGTGCTCCGTGGGCCTGAACCACATCGATCTGGACACCGCCAAGGAGAAGGGCATCCAGGTCATCAACGCCCCCGGCCTCAACGGCAACGCCGTGGCCGAGCTGACCATCGCCAAGATGCTGGACATCGCCCGCCACACCATTCCCGCCTGCTACGACGTGAAGGTGAACAAGACCTGGGACAAGTATAAGTTCGTGGGCTCCGAGCTGCGGGGCAAGACCCTGGGCGTTCTGGGCTTCGGCCGCATCGGCCAGCGCGTGGGCGAGCTGGCCCGCGCCTTCAAGATGGACGTGGTGGCCTATGACCCCTACCTGCCCGCCCATGTGTTTGAGGAGCAGCACGCCAAGAGCCTGTCCATCGACGAGGTGCTGAAGGTGTCCGACTATGTGACCATCCACATGCCCCTCACCGACGAGACCAGAAACCTGTTCAACGCCAAGTCCATCGCCGAGATGAAGGACGGCGCGGTGGTGCTGAACATGGCCCGCGGCGGCATCGTCAACGAGAAGGATATGTACGAGGCTCTGAAGGCCGGCAAGCTGGGCGGCTACGGCTCCGACGTCATGGAGAACGAGCTGGCTGCCGGCGGCCTGACCGAGGGCGCTGGCTTCGACTCCCCCCTGTTTGAGTGCGACAACTTCATCGTCACTCCCCACCTGGGAGCCCAGACTGTGGACGCCTCCCGGGACATCGGCGCCCACATCATCGCCAAGGTGAAAGAGGCCCTGGACCTGAAGTAAGCGTTTCCCCCCTTTTCTGGAAATCGAGCAGCAAAGGATTTTTATATGAGCGGCAGCAGACCCGGCATTCGCAAGAGTGCCGGGCCTGCTGTTTCTTGGAAGGGCCGGATTCCCAGACGCGGTCCCTCGATTCTCCTTGTTCCGGCCGGAGTTTCCTGGTATACTAAAGAAAACGCGCTGCACGAGAGGAGGCGGGAGAGTGAACAAGACCGAGCTGCTGGACCGCTGCGCCCGAAGCGGGGAGGAGCGGACCCTGCTGGCCCGGGTGCTGGACAAGCTGGAGCTGGCCCAGAACCGGGGCGTCCCCGCCCACACCCCCTTCCTGACCCCGGGGGAGCAGGCCTCGGCCGCCGATCTGCTGGCCGCTTGGGGGAATCCCCGGTACGCCGCCTTCGGGGGCTATGAGGGCGCGGAGCGGAACATCCTCTATTTCCCGCCCGACTGGCAGGAGCCGGAGGACGCCCTCTCCGACCCGGAGGGCCCCCTGGCCGCCTTGGAGGGGACCTTTCCAAACGGGGCTTCTCTCACCCACCGGGACATTCTGGGGTCCCTCATGGGCCTGGGCATCACCCGGGAGAAGCTGGGGGACATTTTGATCCTGGAGGGAAAATGTCAGGTGGTCGCCCTGCGGGAGGCCCTGCCCATCCTTCTGAGCCAGTGGGAGTCCGCCGGCCGGTGGAAGGTGTCGGTGGGGGAGATCCCCCTGTCCGCCCTCACCCCCAGGCCCCCCACCGTCAAAACCGTCCGGGACACGGTGGCCGCCCTGCGGCTGGACGCGGTGCTGGCGGCGGGCTTCTCCACCTCCCGCTCCAAGGCGGCGGACTTCATCTCCGCCGGGCGGGTGTCCATCAACCACCGGGAGTGCATGAAGGGCGACCGGGCGGTGAATGAGGGGGACGTGCTCACCTGCCGCGGCCTGGGCAAGTGCGTGGTGAAGGAGGTCCTGGGGGCCTCCAGAAAAGGACGGATCATGCTGGTGCTGGAGCGGTATGTATAGCGCCGCAGCCCGATCCCCCCGGACGGGGGAGGAGTTCATACACAGGAGGAACCTATGGAACAAGCAAAAATCGACCGGATCAACGCCCTGGCCCGCAAGGCCAAGACTCCGGAGGGACTGACGGAGGAGGAGAAGCACGAGCGGGCCCTCCTCCGCCGGGAGTACCTGGACGCGGTGAGAGCCAACCTGGAGAGCCAGCTGGAGCACACGTATCTCCAGCGGCCGGACGGCACCCGGGTGCCCATGAAAAAGCGGAAAGACTGAGATTCTTCATCTTCCGTTCATTGACAATCTTCTCCGGGTCTGCAATAATGGGGTTAGACCCTTTGAAATGAACCATTTCAGGAGGACCGCCATGCTACCGATCAAATTTGTCACAGACTCCGCCGCCGACATCCCCCGCGCCCTGCGGGAGGAACTGGGCATCCAGGTGCTCCCCTTCCCCATCGCCATGGGGAACAAGGAGTTTCAGGACGGCTATGATTTTACCCCTGAGGAGTTTTATCCCATGCTCCTCTCGGCGGCTCAGATCCCCACCCACGCCCAGCTCAACCCCTTTGTCTTCAGCCAGTGCTTTCAGGAGGCGTTTCAGGAGGGGTGCCGCTGCCTGATCTATACCGCCATCAACTCCAAGGGCTCTGCCACCTATCAGAACGCCGTCCAGGCCCGGGAGGAGTTTTATGAAGACTACCCGGAGGCCAAAGAGACCTTCCGCATCCACATTCTGGACTCCCACACCTACACCATGGGCTACGGCTGGGCGGTGGTCCAGGGGGCCAGAATGGCCCGGGATGGGGCGAACGAGGAGGAGATCCTGACCTATCTGAGGGACTGGATCGACCACGCCCGGGTGATTTTCGCCCCCCTGGACCTGCGCTTCGCCAAGAAGTCGGGCCGGGTGTCCGCGGCGGCCGCCTTTATGGGGGACGCCCTGGGGCTCAAGCCCATCATGACCTTTGAAAACGGGGACTCCAAGGTCCTCTCCAAGGTGCGGGGGGAGAAGAATGTGGTCCCCGCCCTGCTGGAGCTGTGCCGGAAGACCCGGAAGCCCGGGACCCCCTATCTGGTCATTGAGGGGAACAACCGGGAGCAGGCCGCCCGCCTGGAGGAGGAGGCCGCCAAAAGCCTGGGGGCGCCCGCGGATATGACCTATTCCATCGGCGGCGTCATCGCCATCAACGCCGGGCCCAATCTCATCGGCCTGGTTTATCGGGAAGAGTAAGCAGAGCGATACAGCGGCCCCGGCCCGGAGTTTCCGGGACGGGGCCGGTCTGCATATCGGGCCGGCGGAGCGTCCGCCGGATAGAAAGGAAGTCAGATCCCAATGGAGGAAAGGAAGCTCTCCTGGCCGGAGCGAGGCAAGCTGTGGGCCAGGCTGGGAATCCGGCTGGCCCTGGCGGTGCTGGCCCTGTGGCTGCTGAGGGCGGTGGGGCTGCCCCTGCTCTCTCTGTTTGCCCCCTTTGTGGCCGCCCTCATCACGGCGGCCATTCTCCATCCACCCATCCGGTGGCTGCAGCGGCGGCTGGGGGTGCCCCGAAAATTTTCCACCCTGCTGATCCTGCTGCTGCTGTTCGGTCTGCTGGGGGCGGGAATCGGCTATCTGGGGTACGCCGGAGGCGTGGAGCTGGTGGCCCTGGTGCAGAACTGGAACGGCCTGCTGGAGAGCCTGCAGAGCACCCTGGATCAGATCGAGATCATGTCCGCCCAGCTGTGGAGGCTGGTGCCGGCCCAGCTCACCGCCGCGGTGGAGTCGGTGACCCAGGGGTTCATGGAGTGGCTGAACAGCGCGATGCCCGATCTGCTCAACGCGGCGGTGGAGTATACCACCGACAAGGCCAGAGGGGTGCCGGATGTGGTGTTGGCCCTGATCATCTATATCATGGCCTGCTACATGCTCACAGTGGACTACCCCTACCTCCGCAGCCAGGCGGTCCAGCATACCCACCAGCGTCTGCTCCATTTTTTGAAGCAGGTGCGGGACACCGCCCTGGCCGCCTTTGGCGGCTATCTCCGGGCGGAGTTCCTGCTGTCGGTGGTGGTGTTCTTCATCCTGCTGGTGGGCTTCTTTGTCATCGGGCAGCCCTACGGCCTGCTTCTGGCCCTGGTGCTGGCCGTCATGGACTTTATCCCCATCATCGGGGCCGGGACGGTGATGGTCCCCTGGGCGGTCGTCGACCTGTTTATGGGGAACTACTTCCACGCCGTCCAGCTCATGGTCATCTGGGGCGCTATCGCCCTGTTCCGCCGGGTGGGGGAGCCCAAGTTTGTGGGCGACCAGACCGGACTGTCCCCTATCGCCTCCCTCATCAGCATCTACATCGGCTGGCGGCTGGCCGGGGTGCTGGGCATGATCCTGGGGCCCACCATCGCCCTGATCGCCCTGAACCTGATCCGGCTGGGCATTTTCGAGGGGGTGCGCCTGGACCTGGCCGCCGCCGCCGAGGACATTATGGCCGTCCTCCGGGAGCGCCCGCCCCGCAAGGAGGAGTAGAGGTGGGGGCTTCAGGGATGCCCCTGCCGTAGGGCAGAGGCCCCGTGGGCGGGTGAGGACACCCGCCCCTACATAAACAAACCGTCTTCATAGCTGGGACCATTCCCCTCATCCGGCCCCTTCGGGGCCACCTTCCCCTAAAGGGGAAGGCTTTTTTGCGGGGAGACATGCGGGCGACCGCGAGGGTCGCCCCTACGGCGAACCACGGTACCTTCCGAGATACGACGGGAGGGGCAAGCCCCTCCCCTACGGGGTTTTAGAATATCTCTCA
>ERZ836939.3309-NODE-3309-length-13900-cov-2.486096_pt1 | contig 13900 bp, 9 predicted proteins | sample MGYA00519912_ERZ836939 | MGnify/ENA primary metagenome ERZ836939 (study PRJEB31850, sample SAMEA3708810) | human gut metagenome | biome: human gut; feature: human-associated habitat; material: faeces | place: China | collected 2014 ... | reverse complement strand
GTGAGTACAGGTTATGTGTCCTCTCTCTATGTCCGGCTTCCTGTTTCTTACACCCCGGATGCCAATTTCGAGGCATATCTGAATTCCCAGGGATTTCCGGAGAGTTATAAAAACGGGCTCAGGCAGCTTCACCAGCAGTATCCCAACTGGGTGTTTAAAGCCAAGAACACCGGCCTGGACTGGAATACGGTCATTGAGAACGAGTCCGTGCTCAGCCGTAACCTGGTATCCTCAGGCAGCGTTTCCTCGTGGAAATCAGTTGCGGACGGCGCCTATAACTGGGATAACAGCACATGGACCGGCCTGGACGGAAGCAACTGGGTAGCGGCTTCACCGGATATCATCCGGTATTATATGGACCCAAGGAATTTCCTGGATGAGACCTATGTGTTCCAGTTCCTTGCACATGAATATAACCAGGGCACCCAGACAAGGGAAGGCCTTAACAGCATGGTGGCCGGCACGTTCCTTTCCGGCAGCACCAACTCCACCGGGACCGGGGGGAGTGATTTCTCCGGTGGGCCGGGAGGCGCAGGCGGTCCGGGAAGCACGGGCGGGCCGGGCTCATCCGGCGGTCCGGGAAGCGGTTCCGGTTCATCGAGCGGTTCATCAAGCGGCCCCGGAAGGGCGGGTACGTATGATGACAGCCAGCACGGTCCGGGAGTTTCCGGTTCAGCGGGCAGCGGCCAGCCCTCTTCCGGCAGCAGCCAGCCATCTTCCGGAGGCAGCGGCAGTGTCAGCCTGGAAGCGCCTCATGCATCCATTACGCCAAAGGAACGCCGGTTTGTGGCTGCCAATGTAAGCCTGGTGGCTCCTGGACAGGATAACTCCTCTTCGGCGAATGGTCCGGTGGCAGTGGATGGCACGGGTTCATCCGGCAATGGCCCGTCGTCCGGCAACAGCCCATCGTCCGGCAACCAGTCCGGCTCCGGTCCTGTGGCAGGCGCCTCCCCGTCCGGGACGTCACCGTCCGGTGAGGCATCGCCCTATATTGACATTATCATGAATGCGGCGTCCCAGTCCGGGGTCAGCCCCTACGTTCTGGCAGCCATGATTTTGCAGGAGCAGGGAAATAACGGCACCAGTCCCCTTATATCCGGCAATTATTCAGGGTATGAAGGCTATTATAACTTTTTTAATGTGGAAGCATACCAGTCCGGTTCCATGTCAGCCATTGAGATGGGCCTGCGCTATGCATCCCAGTCCGGCTCCTATGGACGTCCCTGGAATACAGTGGAGAAATCCATCCGCGGCGGCGCCCAGAATTACGGGGATAATTATGTAAAAGCCGGTCAGAATACATTCTATCTTAAGAAATTTAATGTACAGGGAAGCAATCCCTATAAGCACCAGTACATGAGCAATATCCAGGGGGCTGCTTCAGAGGCAGCCAGGCTGGCCCAGGCGTATACATCGGATATGAAGAACACGGCCCTTGAATTCCACATTCCGGTGTTCAACAATATGCCGGAGCAGGCATGTGTTGCCCCCACCGGGGACGGAAGCCCCAATAACAAGCTTTCCGGACTTGGGGTGGACGGATTTGGCCTGACCCCGTCCTTTAACAGGGATACCCATGAGTATAACCTGATTGTGGATTCTTCCGTGGGCAGCCTTATGGTCAATGCCACGGCAGCTGATTCCAGCGCCAGGGTAACTGGAGCGGGAAGCATTTCCCTGCAGAATACCAGTACGGATATCATCATAACGGTAACTGCGCAGAACGGTAATGTCCGGACCTATACCATCCATGTGGTGAAGCAGGACGGAGGACCTACCTCCGGCAGCACGGGAAGCCCGGTGTCACCGGGAGGCAGTTCAGGTACCGGCAGTCCGGGAGGCCCAGGCAGTTCCGGCGGGCCGGGTGGTTCCGGCGGACCGGGCGGTTCCGGTCCGGCCGACAGCGGCAGTACTCCGGGAGGAAGTAATGTGACCATTGTACAGGTGCAGTCCTGACAGAGAATACATGATAATCTGAAAGTAGGAATAAATGATGATAAGACGAATGAGACAAGGGATTGCAGTCCTGGTTATGGCATGTATGATTGCAGTCATGATGCCGGCCCAGATGCTGACTGCATTTGCAGCCAATGCCAAAATAACATTTTCTGACCCTTCCGCTACCGTGGGAAGCCAGGTCAAGGTCAATATGAAGATAACCAGCAGCAGCAATCTTGCCAATGCAGATGTGATGCTGGCCTATGATTCCAGCGCGCTGGAATTTGTCAGCGGTACCAATGCGGACGGCGGTGCGGGAGCGGTCCGCGTCCACGGCGATGGGGGAACCCCCGGCACAGGGACCCTTGCATTTACCCTGCAGTTTAATGCCCTGACCGCCGGAACCAGTAAGATAACGGTGACCAGCCAGGAGATTTATGATTCCGGTGACCAGCTGGTGACAGTGGAGCATGAGGGAAGTTCGACGGTAACAGTGGGCGCCCTTCAGACAGCATCCAAGGATGCCACCTTAAAGACCCTTAAGGTTTCGCCAGGCGAACTGACACCGGCTTTTTCACCGGATGTGGATACCTATGCGGTGACCGTGGGTACGGATGTGGACAAATTAATCATCAGTGCAGAGACAACGGACGCCAATGCCCAGAACGTGGTGGTTGGCAATGACGAACTGCAGATGGGTGAGAACCGTGTCACCTGTAAGGTTACGGCCCAGGACGGAGAGACCACGAAGGAATATGTCATTGTGGTAACCAAGGCAGAGGGCGGCGCCAGCGCCGCGTCCGGAGATGCCTCGGCCGCCGAGGTCAAGATGGAGATATCCAAACGGGTCATCACCATATTACAGCCCGATGCGTCGGTTGAGGTGCCCATCGGATTCAAACCCACCACCATTAATATTGACGGCCACAAGGTACAGGGCTGGGTATGGGGCGCTTCTGAGAAGCCTGAGTACTGTGTTGTTTATGGAATGAATGAGGCCGGTGAGAAGAATTTCTACCGCTATGATATGAAGGACAGCGAGCGGACCATCCAGCGGTATTTTGCGGATCCTGCTGCAAGTGACACCGTGAGCACGGACGTATTCAATAACCTGGCTGACCAGTACGACAGCATCCGCGATGACTTCAACCTGTTCAAGATACTTCTGGCAGTGACGGTAGCCATTGCACTTGTACTTTTAATCATCCTGCTTGTGGTTGTGATGAATAAGAAGGGCAAGGACGGAGACCCGGGCGGCGACGGCACCCCTGGTTCAAGAGGCAGCAGGGCCAAAGCAGCCGCAAAGAAAAAGAACCAGATTCCGTCTGAGGACAGTGAAGGATACCAGGACTATGAAGAAGACGGTTATGGCGAAGAAGACAGCTATGGCGAAGAAGACGGTTATGGTGAAGATGACGGATACGGCGATACCTATGATGACCAGGATGATGCAGGGGATTATGAGGACGATCCTGCTTATGATGACAGCCGCGCCAGCAAGTACCAGATGGGGTATGAGGAAGAGTACGGGGATGATGAGGGTTACGATGACACGGACGACAGCCTGGAGGAAGACCGTTATGGGGATGCGGCCGGACACAGGGAAACAGGCCGCTATGAGGGCGCAGCCAGATTAACGGACAGGCCATCCCAGCCATTAAGGCCAGTGGAACCGCCCAAGGCAGTACAGCCCCCAAAGGCAGTGCAGCCGCCCAAATCAGCTGCTCCGCCCAGACCGTCCCGGCCATCCGGCCCAGCCCAGCCGGCAAGGCCTGTTAAGGCCCAGGATGATGGGAATGACGATTTTGAGATATTTGATTTATAATAAGGAAATTAGATACAGATAAAAGGTACGGCGTTCCGCGGCAAGCGGAGCGCTGTATTTTTGTGGATTTTAGACACCTATTTGAATGAATGATAAATTTTTATTATTAAACCATTACAATATATAATTAGGCATACCATTTTGGATTTGTTATAATAATAACATAGATTTAAAAATAGATTATACAATAAAGAAGGATAACCAGTAAAGGAGGAGGCATTTCATGGGATATAAGGTTGGATTTAAGGATGCCGACAGGATTTTTGGGCAGCTTCAGGACGAGTATGAGATCTGGGCACCCAAACGGTTTGTGGGAAAAGGAAGATATTCAGACACAGACCTGATTAAGTATGCCCAGGTGGCAAGTGTTAAGGAGATTGAGTATAAGGAGAAATCAGACTTTCCGGCAAAGGAAGTCTTAAGCCCCATAACCCAGTCCCTGTTTTATTTTACCGAGGATGAATTCATTGAGAGCAAAGCCGGCTCCAAGAAGCTCCTGATTTTCATGCGCCCCTGTGACATCCATGCCCAGCATCACCAGGAAAAGATATACCTTCAGAACGGCGGTTTTGAGGATATGTATTATAAGAGGATGAACGAGCGGGTTAAGATTGTCATGATGGAATGCCAGGAAGGCTGGGACACCTGCTTCTGTGTCAGCATGGGCACCAACAAGGCAGAGGATTATTCCATGGCGGTCCGTTTCGGTGAAGACGGCCTTTCCTTCCAGGTAAAGGATGAAAGCTTTGCCGCTTATTTTGAAGGCATGGAGGATGAGGACTTCAATCCTGCTTTTGTGGAGGAGAATGAACTTAAGGTCACTGTGCCTGAGATTCCTGACAAGGAAGTCCTTACAAAGCTGAAAGACCATCCCATGTGGAGACAGTACGACAAACGGTGTATCTCCTGCGGGGCATGTACCGTTGCATGCAGCACCTGTACCTGCTTTACAACCACTGACATCATATACAATGAAAATGCCAACGTAGGCGAGAGAAAGCGTACCTCCGCCTCCTGCCAGGTAAAGGACTTTACGGACATGGCAGGCGGGATGAGCTTTAGGAACCGGGCCGGGGACAGGATGCGCTACAAGGTGCTCCACAAATTCCACGACTACAAGGCGCGGTTTAAGGATTACCATATGTGTGTGGGATGCGGCCGTTGTATTGACCGATGTCCTGAGTACATATCCATCGTGGCTACGGTGAACAAGATGGCAGAGGCCATAGAAGAAATAAAAGCAGGGGAAATCGGACAGGAGAGGGGATAAGCCATGAAGAATATTGTAAAGCCTGTGGCATGTAAGATATTGGAAGTTAAGCGTGAAAGCCTTCACGAGTATACATACAGGGTAGAAACAGATATAAAGCCGGAACACGGACAGTTCCTTCAGCTTTCCATACCAAAGGTTGGGGAAGCCCCTATCTCGGTCAGCTCATTCGGGGATGGGTACATGGATTTCACCATCCGCTCCGTGGGCAAGGTGACAGATGAGATTTTTGAGAAACAGGCAGGGGATATCCTGTTCCTCCGCGGGGCTTATGGCAAAGGCTGGCCGGTTGACCAGTTTAAAGGTAAGCATGTGGTGGTGATTACAGGAGGAACCGGACTGGCGCCTGTAAAGAGTATGCTGAACAAGTTTTATGATGAACCTGATTTTACAAAAAGCGTGCATCTGATCAGCGGTTTTAAAAACGAGGATGGAATTATTTTCAAAGGTGATTTAGAGCGTTGGAAAGAGCGCTTTGACACCATCTATGCCCTGGACAAAGACCATAAGGACGGATGGGAGACAGGATTCGTGACTGAGTTCGTATCAAGGATTCCATTTGATGAGTTTGGGGATGACTATGCAGTGGTGGTGGTGGGACCTCCGCCAATGATGAAGTTCACCGGTTTTGAAGTCATCAGGCAGGGCGTGCCTGAAGAAAAGATATGGATGTCCTTTGAGCGCAAGATGTCCTGTGCAGTGGGCAAATGCGGCCACTGCCGTATTGATGAGGTTTATGTCTGTCTGGACGGACCTGTATTCAATTATACACAGGCCAAATATCTGGTTGACTAAGAGAGGGGTGGCAAAGAATGAATCATGATATAGATATCAAAAAGGTAAGGATTAACTGCTTCAGGCAGTCCAAGGTGGCTGGAGAGTTCATGCTTCAGATGAGGGTGCCCGGCGCCATGATAGAGGCAAAGCACCTGACCATGGTGCAGGAACTCTGCGAGCGTTTCGGAAACGGGACCTTCCATATGGGTACCAGGCAGACCCTGGACGTGCCGGGGATTAAGTATGAGAATATTGAAGAAGTAAATAAATTCATCAAGGGCTATATCAAAGAAGTGGACGTGGAGATGTGTGACGTGGACATGGATGTCAATGACTACGGATATCCAACCATCGGCGCCCGTAACGTCATGTCCTGCATCGGCAACGCCCACTGCATCAAGGGCAACATCAATACATATGAACTGGCAAGGAAGATTGAGAAAATCATTTTCCCGTCCCACTACCACATCAAGGTTGCGGTTGCAGGATGCCCCAATGACTGTGTAAAGGCTAACTTCAATGATTTTGGGATCATGGGTGTGAACAAGCAGGATTATGACATTGACCGCTGTATTGGCTGCGGTTCCTGTGTGGATGCATGTAAGCACCATGCCACAGGCGTGCTGAGTCTGAACAAGAACGGGAAGATTGACAAGGATGCCTGCTGCTGCGTTGGCTGCGGCGAATGTTCCTTAATCTGTCCCACCGGCGCATGGACCAGGGGAACCAAGAAACTCTACCGTGTAACCCTGGGCGGCCGTACCGGCAAGCAGAATCCAAGGGCTGGAAAACTTTTCATGAACTGGGTAACAGAGGACGTGGTCCTTGGCGTATTCTCCAACTGGCAGAAATTCTCCGCCTGGGTCCTTGACTACAAGCCCGAGTACCTCCATGGCGGCCACCTGATTGACCGTGCCGGATACAAGGAGTTTGCAAAGCACATCTTCGAAGGCGTGGAATTCAATCCGGAAGCCAAGGTAGCCGACAATATCTTCTGGGCCGAGAATGAGCAGAGAGGCAACATGCATGTGATGCCGCTGTCAGAACACAAACATGCCGGACCCCAGGAAGGTACTGTGTAAGATTTAAGAAAAGTTAAAACACATATATCAAAGAAAACAAGGAAAAGATGGGAGCCAGGCAGCAAAGCCTGACCCCCATCTTTTCTCCCGTAGGCCTATAAACCTCCGCCAGTTCCCCCCGCGTTCCCCTTCAGCCTCTCATAAACCTCATGGATCTCATCCCCCTGCCGCATCAGTTCCTCCACATCCGGTTTTTCAATGTCGTGGATCAGCACGTTCCGTGTCCTTCTGAGGGCGCCTATTTTGTTGGCCAGGTCCTTATCCAGGATGTCCATGCGCTTTAAGGTATTGATGTTAAAGGCGCTGTAGGACTTGGGCGTGTTCCGTCCGGCGGCGCGGTTAAGAAGGTTCTCAAGGGGAACCCACTGGCCAAAAAAGTAGTTGACGGCCTGGCGGGTCTCCGGGTCGGAGACATCTTCGCTGTTCCTTAATTCCTGGTAAACGTGGTACCGCTTGTCATTGCCGGTGATGATCTGGTCAATGATCTGCTGGGAAATGTTCCTGCGGTCTTTTTCAAACTTTACGGATTTCAATATGGGTTCAATGTCCTTTACCTTGAAGAACTTCAAACGGCTGAGAAGCTTGAACAGCAGTTCGATATTGCCCATGCGCAGTTCAACGTCCTCTTCCTTAAAATGGCTGCTCAGGTAATTGTACAGGTAGGAGGCCAGGTCGTATTGGCTGGTAAATGTGGTCTCCTTAATCCTCTCATTACCCGCGCTCTGCAGGCGTTCCAGGGCGATTTCCCCTGTCAGCACCAGTCCGTTAAGCTCATCCAGGATAGAAAGCTCCTCATCGGACAGGGCGCCCTGCAGGGGCTTGTAAATCAGGTCATGCTCCACCTCGGACCAGGCGTGCATAAGGACGGACGCCACCTGGATTTCAATGCGGGCCTGGACATACTTTTTCTGGTTGGGCGATATGTTCTCCTCACTGATATGCACCCTGTAATGGTTGGCCCAATACCCGGAAAAACGCTTGTTATAGGTGGGCGTCTTGGACTGCTCCGGGAACTGTTTTTTCTCCATCACGGTAAACAGGTCGCTGATAAGGGCGTCTGCCTTGTCGCGGTCCCCGGGGAAGTAGAGGGATACGCGGACACCTGCCAGGTCAAACATGTCATCGTATATTTCCCGCATGTTTTTATAGGGGGTCTCCCTCTCAGCGTTCCGGTGGAAGGTTTTGTATTTCAGCCTTCCCGGGTTTTTGGCCCTGGAAGTGACAATGGCACGGATACCGGCAGACTGCAGCGCTGTCTCCAGCTGCTTAGCAGCCAGGCGCCCGGCATTTTCATAAAATGTGTATTTTTTTCTGTAGTTTTCTATAAACTGGTTTACTAAATCCATGGTGGGCACCTCCCTCTTGAAACAGTATATCTTAAGGCGCAGAAGAATTCAAATACTTTCCAGTATTTTGAAATGGAAAATTCCGGCGGGGGTACCGTTGTCCGGATGCAGGGGGAGCCTGTCCATTTTCACATAAGCAGCGGAAAGGAATTCTCAAACATGTCCGGATATGGTACAATTGATACGTATGACAGGAAGGACGAAAGAGAGAGGAATTATGAAGCTGACAGAACTTAAATGTACTGCCTGCAACGGCAGCCTGAAACTGGATAGGGATAATCCCCATATAGCTGTCTGTGAGTATTGCAGGACACGGTATGTGCTGGAAGATGAGGGGGAGGGGAATGTGCGTCTTGCCAGCGGCCCCGCAAGGATTGATTATATCCCCATCAACCCCAGTCCGGCTAAAAAGCCCATGGGTTGGGAACCCTGCGGATGGAAGCGCGCAGCGGCATTGATATCCGCTGCCCTCCTGCTTGTGGCAGTGATATCCGGAACGGCTGTAAAGAACCGGTGGGATGGGGACCATGCCGCGTCTTCGGTTAATCCACGGTCCGCCAGGATGCCTGGAGGCAGCGGGCAGGGGACTGTCCGGGAACCGGAGGCAGCAGGAAGGACGGAAGCCGGGAAAGAAGAGGAAAAGGCAGAGCTTTCAGGCATATTCGGGGATATGGCCTCCATGGCCTTCGGCAAGGCGGCAGACCTGGTAAGTGATGAGGAACTGGCGCGTTTTCAGTGGATTGAATATAGATATTCCATGGATTATGTACTGGTGGGGTATAGCTTTGACAATCCCATGGAAAAGCCGGACGCAGCCCTTACATGGCTGGAATTTGACCGTGACAGCGCCAAGATCAACAGTAAGGCTTTGTCCAGGTTTACCGGGCTTAAATCCCTGAGCGCGGCCGGTTATCTGTCCGCAGGGGATGTTAAGGGGCTGGACCTTGCCCGGCTCAGCTGTTACGGCAAATCCCCCGGGGAGGTGGCTGCTATATTTGAGGATCCGGGGCAGTTAAAGGAACTGCGCATCAGCGCGGGACTTGAAAGCCTGGATGGGCTGGGAGCGCTGAACGGTGTGGAAAAACTGACCCTTAAAGGTTCTGACCTGACGGATATCAAGGCCCTGGCCGGCATGAAGGGGGTGAAGTGGCTGACCCTTGAATACTGCAATGAATTAAAGGATTTTTCCGTGCTTTCCGTGATGGACTGGCTGGAAGGGCTGTCCATTGAATCAGAGGGCATAAGGGATATCGGTTTTGTGCAGAACATGCCAAAGCTCACATCATTTTCACTGTCCAGGGCCAAAATCCTGAATCTTGACAGCCTGAAAGGCAATACAAGCCTAACCTCCCTTTCCATTACAAAGTGCGGTGAATTAAAGGACATGAGCGCGGTGTCCGGGCTTACCGGACTTAAGGAACTGTGCCTGGAGGTGCCTTACGGCTGTGCCCGGCCGGACCTTGCCGGTCTCACCGGCCTTCGCCGTCTTAAGGTAAATGGCATGGATACGGTTTCCTATCTGTCAGGGATGGGCGGGCTTGAGGAACTGGAACTGGAATGGGTGGAAATTGATTCCACGGCGCCCTTTGCAGGTCTTGCCAGTCTTAAGGAATTAACCTGCTCCCGTATCCCGGACCAGACAAAGTGGGATTTTGTGGTCAGGATCCCTTCCCTGGAAGTGCTGAACCTCAATGGCATAAAGACCTATGAGGATATATCGGCCCTGTTCGGCATGCCCGCCCTGAGGGAACTCTATCTGAACGGAGTGGAATGTGAACTGGATTTTTCAAAGATATCCCCCAATGAGCATCTTAAGATCCTTGGGATGGACGGGGTGAAGCTGTATGAAAATGTGAAGATCAGCGGAGGAGGAATTGTATACGTGGATTACGATAAGGTGGACCTGAATGATAATACAGGGTTCCTGACCGCGTTCCCCGGGCTTACAAGGCTCAGCCTTGCAGACAACATGCTGACGGATATAAGCTTTGTATCCTCCCTTCCCAATCTGGAGTATCTTGACATCAAGGATAATTATGTGACTGACATCACGCCTTTAGAAGGACTGGGCAGGCTCAGTACCCTTAACTGTGCCGGCAATCCGGTGGGGAACCTCCGCGTTTTAAGCAGCGATGTGACAATCCTGCAGTGAGTAAGTGTACCCTAAATAATACAGTGACATTTGGGGTAAAATGTAGTATACTTCTAAACGAAATGAAACATTGACCATCATTTAACGAAAGGATGACTGAATATGTACTGTGTAAAGCGCATTAAAGACGACCTGTTCTGGGTTGGCGGGACAGACCGCAGGCTGGCATTATTTGAAAACGCCTTCCCTATTCCCCGGGGCATTTCCTACAATGCCTACCTGCTTGCAGATGAGAAGACCGTGTTGTTTGATACCGTGGACCGTGCCATTACGGAACAGTTTTTTGAAAACATAGAGGCAATATTAAAGGGACGTTCCCTGGATTACGTGGTGGTGAACCACATGGAGCCGGACCACTGCGCCACCCTGGGGGAGATTGTACGCAGATATCCTGAGGTAAAGGTGGTCTGCAACTCCAAGACCGTGCCCATCATCAAGCAGTTCTATAACTTTGATATTGACTCCAGGGCCGTGATCGTGAAGGAGAATGATACATTCTGTACCGGCAGGCATACATTTACCTTTATCATGGCTCCCATGGTACACTGGCCGGAAGTCATGGTCACATATGATACCACGGACAAGACCTTGTTTTCAGCAGATGCATTCGGCACGTTCGGCGCCATGAACGGCAACCTGTTCGCGGATGAGGTTAATTTTGAACGTGACTGGCTGGATGACGCCAGAAGATATTATACCAATATCGTCGGCAAGTACGGTCCTTCCGTACAGACCCTGCTTAAGAAGGCATCTGCCCTTGAAATCCTTACCCTCTGCCCGCTCCACGGTCCTGTGTGGAGAAAGGACATTGGATGGTATGTGAACAAGTACCTGACCTGGAGCAGCTATGAGCCGGAAGAAAAGGCTGTCATGATTGCCTATGGTTCCATATACGGCAACACGGAGAACGCGGCCAACATACTGGCCGGGATGCTGGCCGACAGGGGCGTAAGGAATATTGCCATGTATGATGTCTCCTCCACCCACCCGTCCACCATGATATCCGAGGCATTCCGGTGCAGCCATCTGGTGATTGCATCCGTTACCTATAACGGAGGGATTTTCAGCAACATGGAACATTTCCTCATGGACCTTAAGGCCCATAACCTGCAGAACAGGACTGTTGCAATCATGGAGAACGGTTCATGGGGCGTGCTGTCAGGAAAGCAGATGCGGGAAATCATCGGTTCCATGAAGAACATGACGGTCCTGGATGAGACGGTGACTGTAAAGTCCGCGCTGAAGGAAGACCAGCTGGTCATTCTGGAGGGCATGGCAGACGCCATTGTCAGGACCATGGATCAGCAGTAATACAATAAGGACACGCTCTAGGGAGAGGAGACGGGCCATGATCAGGAGAAAAGAAGAAACGGAAGTAAAAGTCATGCACGAAGTGCAGAAGGGGAACGGGGATGTGGTTTTCCATACGTTCATGACAAAAGATGAGGCTTACGGCGCGGGGCGGACCTTTGCCAGGGTGGAATTCCTCCCGGGCACATCCATAGGGGTGAATGAACACCATGGGGAGTTTGAAGGCTATTATGTGCTGAAGGGGCAGGCCCTTGTGACCGACAATGGGACTGAGTCCATACTAAATCCGGGGGATTACCATATGTGTAAGGACGGGGACAGCCATGGCATTGCATGTTATGGTGAGGAACCCATGGAAATCATTGCACTGATCATCAGCGTCCCGGGACAGTCTTAGGGACCCGGAACTTAACAGATGACAGAAGGAAAAGAACCAACGGCAGGCCAATTGCATCCGCTGGTTCTTTTTTTCATCAAGGACTTCATTGCAGTACATTAAAAATATGAATTGTAATGAATATCTGGTTGTGTTTTTTTAGATAACGTAGTAAAATGATTAGGAAATTACAGGAAATCGGACGGCTGGCCGCGCAGGAGTTCCGTAATATACCGGACGGCAGGAAGGATGGCCCTGGCCTCGCTTTCGCTGCAGTTATGCAGTTCCCAGAAAAGCTGCTGCTTGGCATCGCCTATGGCATCGGAACCAGGATAGAATATCCTGTCTGCCGGAATCCTGAGCGTGGTAATCAAAGGATAGAGAACCTCGAATTTGGGATTCCCGCGGAAGTTTTCAATATTAATAATGGTACGGACATCAATTCCCAGTTTTTCAGCCAGTGACGCCTGGGACAGCCCCTGCTCTTCGCGGGCTTTGCGGATGACCGTACCTAATGTTTTAACGTAATCATGCATTGTGATTCACCTCAATACTAGTGTACACTACAGTTTACATATTATGAATTACTATGCGATACATATATTTTATGAACTTAAATACACTGATATACGGCATGAAACAGATAAAGGAAAGAGGGATGCAGGTTTATGGATGGGAATTCAGATAATGGAAAATCTGACGGCCGCATTGTTATGGATGCAAAGCGGGAGAAAGAATGCGCGGCCTTCCTTTCCGGGATTTTTGATGAACTTATGGAATTCAGCATTGGGACAGGACAATGCAGGGGGATTTTTTATACGGAAGGGGGATGCCGCCTTTCGGTGAACCAATCCATTGAGGATTTCAGTACGTTTGCCCGGGAGAACATACACCCTGAGGAATACAGGGATTTTCTTGGGATATTTAACAGGGAACATATGAGGAGGGTCATGGAAGAGGGAAAACCCATGCGCCATGAATTCCGGTGCCGGGACATGGATAGGAATTATATATGGATCAGGACGCTCCTGATACCGGAACCAGGCAGGGATGATACCGTGTTATGTTATGTGTCCGGGCTGGGGGATGGGAATGGGGAAAACTATCTGTTAAGGCAGATTGTGGACCGGTATGTGTACAGGAACTGCGATTACCTCATATGTCTGGATGCGGATAAGGACTCATATACCATGTTTAAGAGGAACGAAGGCTCGGCGCTGCTTCCGCGGGAATCCTCGGGCAGCTACAGCCAGATGGTCCATACCTGTGTCATGAGTTATGTGGTGCCTGAGGACAGGGAAATGGTTGCCAGGGAGATGGAAATAAAGCATGTCCTTTCCGTCCTTGACAAAGAAGGCGAACACGTCTTGACATATGGCGTAAAGGATCCGGAAAAAGGGTACCTGCGCAAGCGGTTCCAGTATGTGTATTATGACAGGCCTGGCAGGATCGTGTTCCTTTTGCGAAACGACATTACGGAGGAATACCAGGAACAGTGCAGACAGAAAGAGCGGTTAAGGGATGCGTTAAAGAATGCCAGGGTGGATTCCCTTACCGGGCTTTACAACCGGCAGGCCATATCCAGGGAAATCAGCCGTTTCCTGGAATCCCCCACCTGTACGCGGGCAGTCCTGCTGTTTATGGATCTGGATGATTTCAAACGCATTAATGACACCATGGGACACAGAAGCGGGGACTATGCCCTGCGCTGCGTGGCCGACCTGTTCCGCCATACCCTGCGCGAACCGTATGTGCCGATCTTCCGGGGTTTCGACGATGAGTTCTTTGTACCGCACAGCCGGCATACGGAGATACGCCGCGAG
>ERZ836939.3302-NODE-3302-length-13917-cov-3.271534_pt1 | contig 13917 bp, 7 predicted proteins | sample MGYA00519912_ERZ836939 | MGnify/ENA primary metagenome ERZ836939 (study PRJEB31850, sample SAMEA3708810) | human gut metagenome | biome: human gut; feature: human-associated habitat; material: faeces | place: China | collected 2014 ... | reverse complement strand
AGAACGAGACGGTACTTTCCGGCGAGAATGCATTCAAGCTGTACGATACCTACGGATTCCCGTTAGACTTAACGATCGAGATCCTGGAAGAAAAGAACCTGACCGTAGACGAGGAAGGCTTCCAGGCAGCTATGAAAGAGCAGCGTGAGAAGGCAAGAAAAGCACGTAAGACAACCAACTACATGGGTGCGGATGTAACCGTATACCAGTCCATCCCGGCTCAGATCACCTCTAAGTTCGTGGGCTACGACAGACTGGTGCATGAGTCTGAAATTTCCGTTCTGACAACCGATACCGAGATCGTGGAAGCCCTGACCGACGGCCAGCGCGGAACCATCATCGTAGAGGAGACTCCGTTCTACGGAACCATGGGTGGCCAGGAGGGTGACTTCGGTCAGATTACCGCTCCGGACGGCTCTGTGTTTGAAGTAAAAGATACCATTCATTTACAGGGTGGCAAGATCGGTCATGTCGGTGTTGTAGTAAAGGGTATGTTCGAGGTGGGAGAAAAAGTAACCATGTCGGTTGACAAGGAAAACCGTGAACTGACTTCCCGCAACCATTCCGCAACCCATCTGCTTCATAAAGCGCTGCGTACCGTACTTGGTAGCCATGTAGAGCAGGCTGGTTCCTTAGTAACCCCGGACAGACTCCGTTTCGACTTTACCCATTTCTCTGCTATGACTCCAGAGGAGATCAAGAAGGTAGAAGATATTGTAAATGAAGAGATCCAGGCTGCGCTTCCGGTTGTAACCGAGGTTATGACTTTAGATGAAGCAAAGAAGACCGGTGCTATGGCACTGTTTGGTGAGAAGTACGGCGAAAAGGTACGCGTTGTAAAGATGGGAGATTTCTCCACAGAGCTTTGCGGTGGTACCCATGTAGCAAATACAAGCACCATCGGATACTTCAAGATCCTTTCTGAGGCAGGTATCGCAGCCGGCGTAAGACGTATTGAGGCTCTTACCTCTGACGGTCTGATGAAGCATTATGCAGAAGTTGAAGCAGAGCTTCACGAAGCAGCTAAGGCAGCTAAGACAACTCCTGCAGCTCTTACAGCTAAGATCCAGTCCCTGTTAGACGAGATCAAGGCATTAAACTCTGAAAATGAGAAGTTAAAGAGCAAAATGGCAAATGACTCCTTAGGCGATGTATTAAGCCAGGTAAAAGAAGTAAATGGCGTTAAGGTACTTGCTTCCAAAGTAGCTGATGTAGATATGAACGGTCTTAGAAATCTGGGTGATCAGTTAAAGGATAAGATCGGTGAAGGTGTAGTTGTGATCGCTTCCGTTATGGATGGAAAAGTAAGCTTAATGGCAACTGCAACAGATGAGGCTCAGAAGAAGGGCGCTCATGCAGGCAACCTGATCAAGGCTATTGCTGGTCTTGTAGGTGGTGGCGGCGGCGGCCGTCCAAACATGGCTCAGGCAGGCGGAAAGAACCCGGCTGGTATTGAAGAAGCCTTAAAGAAAGCCGTAGAAGTAGTAGAAGAACAGACCAAATAAGCCTGTTTGAATAAAAAGTGCAGAAAACGCAGAAAAATATAAAATTTTTCTTGACGTATGGGAATTTTATGCTATAATCATAGCAGTGCTAAAAATACCCAAACAGTTGTATTATGCACAATTACACAACTGGAGGGAGGTTAGGTGTGAGCGATGTCAAACGTAATTGTTAAAGATAACGAGAGCTTAGACAGTGCTTTACGCAGATTCAAAAGAAACTGCGCAAAGGCTGGCATTCAGCAGGAAATTCGTAAAAGAGAGCATTACGAGAAGCCAAGCGTAAGACGTAAGAAAAAGTCTGAAGCTGCTCGTAAGCGTAAGTACAACTAATTCTCGCACGGAATTGGTTCACTTGAAGTAAAATAAATCGGCCGGTCGTCAGGTTTGCCTGATGGACCGGCTGTTTTATTTTTGTATAAAGTTTTGATTTATGCCCCGCCATCTGACGGGGCATGCTTAGCTATTTTACTTCTTTTAAGTCACATCTCGGTGAAGCTACCAGGGAGTAGTTAGTATGATAGATTACAAATCCCGGTGCAGCTCCTGCCACTTTCTTAATGTTCTTCTTCTGGATGTAGTCGATCTCAACCTTATCATTTTCACGGCCTTTGGAATAATAAGCTGCTAAAGCACCAGCTTCTTCAAAGACCCGGTCTGGCAGATCTGCCTGCCCGTTGCTCTTTACGATCGCATGGGAGCCTGGAATACCTTTTGCGTGGAACCACCAGTCGTTGCCGCTTGCCACTTTGAAAGTAAGCTCTTCGTTCTGATAGTTGTTCTTTCCTACGAAAATATCATATCCGTCAGAAGAAATATAATGGAAAGGCTTGCTTGTGATCTTTGGCCGCTTTTCGTTGGCACGGCGTTTCTTCACATAACCAAATTCCATTAATTCTTCCTTGATCTGCACCAGATCATTTTCCTCTAAGGCAATATCAAGGGCAGAACTTACAGACTCCAGATGGTCAACTTCGGCTTTGGTTTCCATGGTCAGCTGGCTTAAGGCTTCATAAGTACGTTTTAATTTATTATACTTGTCAAAATGCTTCTGGGCATTCTCACGGGCTGTCAGCTGCGGGTCTAATGGGATCGTGATCTCTTCATTATCATAATAATTAATACATTTAAAAGATTTTTCCCCACCCTTTAACTCGTAACCATAGGTGTTTAACAGTTCTCCGTAGATCCTGTATTTTTCACGCTTTTCGGTATCTTTTAACTGCAGGTCGTATTTTTTGCAGCTGCGCTCTAAGGCAGTCTGAACAATACGGCGCAGGTCAGAAGATTTCTGACGGATACGGGTAATGGTATCTCTGGAGGCGTAATAATTTTCCAGGAGAGTACTTATAGACTCAAACGTTTCCCTGCGGTATCCCTTTCCTTCATAGCAGGTCAGGGGAACAGAAGCATATTCTACAGGTGTATCCCCGTCATATACAACGGCAGGGCTGAAACGTCCTTCTTTGACATCCTCCATCATCAGCTGGAATGTATGATACAGATGAGTCAGTTCCGGGTCTGTCAGTTCGCCGGCGCTTCGGTCGGAGTCGATGGAAGCCAGATGGCAAAGTTCCTCCGCAACAATAGGGCTGATGCCGGTAAGGTGACCGTATAATGCTTTCTGCACAGAAGTAGGAGAGGATAAAATACAGCTGCGGAACACAGTTTCTGTAACGGTCAGAGGATTTTCCTTTGCAATGGTCTGCGGAATAAAATATTCCCGTCCCGGAAGCACTTCACGCACAGAACTCATGCTGGCAGATACATGCTTGATACTGTCAATGATGGTTCCATCTTCCTTACAGAAAATAATATTACTGTGTTTTCCCATGATCTCTACGATCAGGCGCTTTTTGCACAGATCCCCCAGCTCATCTAAATGTTCCAGCTCAAACTCTAAAATACGTTCCAGACCCGGCTGCTTTACAGAAACAATGCGGGCGCTGCCAATATGCTTTCTTAAAAGCATACAGAAATTAGGCGCAGTGAGAGGGCTGGTCTTATTATTTGCAGTAAGATAAATAAGAGGAAGACTTGCGCTTGCAGAGATCTGCAGCCGGTAGTTTTCTCTGTTGTTTTTTATAGTAATAAGCAACTCATCCTTTTCCGGCTGGGCGATCTTTGCGATCTTCCCGCCTTCTATGGTATGGGCAAATTCCCATCTTAAGTTTGCTATGGTAATACCGTCAAATGCCATGTATATTCACTCCTGTCGATCAAAAATAGGCAATACTGTATGAAACAGACTGCTCTTATAAGGATACCACATTTTCTTTCATTAGAAAAGTATTACAACAATATGGAAAAACTGCTGTACACTGGAAAAAAATAACCTATAATAAAATGTAAAAGTTCTGTAAATGCTTTCATTAATGCGTATTGGAGGAATTTCCTATGAATAATTTTATACAGCATGTGACAGGGCAGCTGGTGTGGTTGGGAGAACACAGAGGCCTGTTTTTGCTGTTGATCGTAGAATTGTTTGCCGGTGTGTGTTTACTCATCGGTTTTTTTCAGTTAAAGATCAAAAAACAGAATGAAGCCGCAGGGGTGTTTAAAGGCGGTTCTGGATCCTTTGGTGTACCGGGAAACGGAGATCCGGTAATGATACTTCGCTGTAAAGATCTGTATCCTGTATACATAACAGAAAGCTTTGAACAGCAGCTTGACGTTACCGGTGATGACATAAAAACAGATATAGGTATATTTTTGGATAAAGTAGGTTCGGGAAAAGACTGGAAGCTGTGGAAAAAGTATCGTTCCTGGGATGGAAAACAGCCCTTTACTTCGGATTTTTATCTGGAGAGAATGAAAAGCTGGTACAGACTGGAGATTACCCGCAGTAAGGACGGTTTATATGATACATTCCAGTTCCGTGATATAACAGAAGATAAGAAAGAACTGGAAGCTGCAAAAGAACAGTTAAAGATCGCGGAAAGCGTAAGCCAGTCAAAGACAGAATTCCTTTCCAGTATGTCCCATGAGATCCGTACGCCTATGAATGGTATTATTGGTATGCTGACACTGGCACATGGTCAGTTAAGAGGCCATAGTGCTGAAAATTATATTATAAAGGCAGAGCAGCTTTCCAAGTATCTGCTTTCTGTTATCAATGATATTCTGGATATGTCCCGTATTGAGGCAGGAAAGATCGAGCTGGAGAGCAAGCCATTTGAACTTGCGGCGCTGGCAGAAAAGCTGCGTAACATGTTCCAGAAAAACGTAGAAGCCAAAGGCGTGGCATTCTATGTGGAAATGAAAGATGTAGATGTAAAATACATAGTTGGCGATGAATTGCGTATTTCCCAGATCCTGGTAAACTTTTTATCCAATGCCCAGAAGTTTACAGAAAAAGGAGAGATCCGTGTTACATTCCGCCAGCTTCAGAAAGAAAATGGCAAAGTAAGCCTGATGTTCCGTGTTCATGATACAGGAAAAGGTATGGATGCTAAATTTATCAGCCGTATTTTCAAGCCTTTTGAACAGGAAAGCCAGGATATCACCAAACAGTACGGTGGATCCGGTCTTGGTATGTCTATTACAGACCGTCTGGTCCATCTGATGGGCGGTGAGATCGTCATTGACAGTATGCTTGGCAAAGGCTCTGATTTCAGCGTATATCTGACACTTCCGATCGCAGAAGTTTCTGAGATAGAAACAGAACAGGAAGACGAGACAGGAACAGACTTCACCTTTAACGGATGCCACATCCTTATGGCAGAAGATAATGAGATCAACGCGGAGATCGCAGTCAGCATTCTGGAAAATGAGGGTGCTAAAGTCGATGTAGCCGTAAACGGTAAAGATGCTGTGGAAAAATATGCAGCTTCTGCACCGGGAACTTATAACTTTATCCTTATGGATATCCAGATGCCGGTGATGAACGGCCGTGATGCGGCAAAACAGATCCGGAGTATGGATCGAAAAGATGCTGGAGAGATACCTATCTTTGCTCTTTCTGCAGATGCCTTTGTAGAAGATCAGAGACTTTCTGCTATGAGCGGTATGAATGGTCACTTTACGAAACCGATTGATTTTGAAGAGATGCGTGTGCAGATCGGCAAGATATTAAAAGGACGGAGAAAATATTGAAAAAGCAAAAGAAAAATATGGGCAGTCTTATAAAAAAAGCAGGTGTAAAAGGGATGGCAGCAGGTGCTGTATCCCTGGTCCTTGTTGCAGGCGGCTTTCATGTTTTATGGGAAGATTATCAGAGGGGCAACCTGTTTAAGCCGGAACTGTTTGTAAAAAACAGGGAATTACAGGGTAACCAGATCATGTTCCCGGAGAAAGAAAATATACAGCAAAATGGAAATGACCCGGGAGAAAATGACAATAAAAAACTGGAGCATGACCCGGAGGCAAAGGATCCCTATGGTCAGGAAAAGAAAAACGAAGCTGCCTATGAACTGGCCAATAACCAGATGGAAGCAGATCCGGAAAGTGCCAGAAACATTTTCTCAGATCCTTCCTTTGATTATGCAGGAGGCACAGGCGGTACAAACTGGGCTCCCGAAGGACAGAGTGTAGTCCTGGCGCCGGATGCCCAGGAAAAGGTCAACCTTCCGGCAGGACATTCTGGTCTGACTACAGAAGATACAGGAAATAAGGATACCCCTGCTTCTTCCAATGGTTCAGGCAGCGACAGCGGTGATACTACGATCAGCGGCGGCGGTTCAACTGGCGGCGGTGGTGGCTCCGGTTCCAATGGAAATCAGGATAATACCATAACACCCGGTGGAAATGACGTACCTGCGCCAACTCCAACGCCGGATCCGACTCCTACACCAACCCCAACACCGGATCAGCCGGATAATGGAGATGATACGCCGACTGTAGACCCGGATTACCCGGATGACTCCAAGCAGCCTACCCTGCCAAGCGACCCTTCTTTACCTGGTGGAGAAGAAATTACGCTTCCGGATTTTCCAAGTGAAGGACTGCCTGAAGGGGATGAGGCTGAAAATGCAGTACTTTCTATTATAAGTTCCTCAGATTCTGTAGGTGAACTTTACCGGGGCGCTGTACTTACAGACTGGAAACTGCTGTGTTCTGTTTATGCATATGTAGACACACCTACGGGAACTTATCGTCTGAGAGAGTATAACGATAATTTTAAGATTGGAGATCATCCCAAGATAGCAGAGGGGGATTTTACTGTTACCTTTTATTTTAGACCCAATGCCAACAGCCCGTGGACAGAGATCGAACATGAATTTTCTGTAAAATATTGCAAGATGGTTGTAATGGGACCGGAAGATGAGGCTGGAAACAGACGTACCTTAGACAGCGTATATCTGGGAGAAGATGAAGAGATTTGCCTGTTAAAGGAGCTGAAAGAGTTGTATACAGCCCAGCAAAATATCTGGGGAATGGGTCTGTATGACTCTCTTCTTCAGGTGGTTCCGGGATGGTATGTCAATGGAGAGCAGGAAGTATTTACAGATTATTACAAACCGGAGGCTCCGGGAAGATATGAGATCTATCCAATGGACCGGGTGGATATTCCGGAATATTTCGGTGGTTATCTGACCTGGGATTTTGATGAGCGTGGTAATTATGTTTACAGGCAGTTTCTGCATATGTGCAGTGAATTTCTGGATGAAGTAGAGATCCCCCAGGGGATCCAGCAGGTCAACTTCAATGGATATGTTACAGGAAAGATCTATATCCCGGAGTCTGTTACAACTTTGCTGGATGATTTTATAATGGTTACACAAGGTTATGAGGTGGCAGAGGGAAACCCGTACTTCTGTTCCGTGGACGGTTTCCTTTATAACAAGGCAAAAACAGAACTGTTAGGTATTCCGGTAGGATTAGAAGAGATCGATATTCCGGAAGATGTTACGAGAGTGGTCATTCCAGAATGGAATTCCCTGACAAAGATAAATTTCGCATCACCAACACCTCCGGATATCAATCTGGGAAGGATATCCGGTACACAGCTGGTGGTACCTGCAGAGTATTATGCAGATTATCTTCTTACATGGAGAAACAGTCTGGGTGGAAACAGCCTGATCCCTTCTTCGGAGGAGACAGATTATACCTATGTAAATGGAGCAGTGCTTTCTTCCGGTGGTACGGTTTTAAACCGTATTTCCAGTGATAACAGCGGATTATGGATCGTTCCGGATACAGTAAGACGTATTAAGTCCTATGCTGCTGATAAATGTCCGAATGTGGAACGCCTGGTCATTTCAGAAGGTGTAGAGGTTCTGGAGTCAGAAAGTTTGAACGGAGAAGGATTGACAGAGATCTATTTCCAGAGCGATGTGCCTCCTGAGATCTCAGCAGATACCTTTGGTGATCTGGATACAAAAAATCTGGTCATCTATGTATCAGAAGACAACCGTGATGCCTATGTAGAGGCCTGGGGAGAGATCTTAGGTGAGGAGACTGCTGAAAATCTGATTCAGGTTGGAAAATGTGAACTGGTAGAAACGGAAGCTGGCATGATCTATCTGGATGTTGCCGGTTCTGCAGTCCTGATCCAGGCTCCGGAAGATATTACTTCTTTAGATGAACTGGATCTGCCGGATGGCGTAGAACTGACAGAGATCGGAAACAGTGCCTTTAAGGGCTGCATTGACCTGATCCTGGCAGAACTTCCGGAAACTGTTACAAAAGTAGGAAGAAATGCGTTCTCCCAGTGTGAGAAACTGGAAGGTGTAATAAGTTACGCACCTGATTATATTTATATTGGACAGGATGCCTTTGTGGGACTTCGCTATATGGCCTTTAATACAGGCTATCTGGATCTGGAAGATCCGTTGATGGCAAGGGATACACTGACCTATGTTACCTCAGCCTGCCTTTTAGATGAAACGGCTGCCAGATATGCAATAGGATGTGGCGATGCCATTGTATTAGGAGATACAGAGGAAACGAGACCATTGGTATTTGGTCTGGATGGAGATGATACCTATCTGCTTAACGGTACCACTGATTTCTCAGGAGAGATCCAGGCGCCGGAGGGACGAGTTATTACCTATGTGATCAGAGGCGCTTTACAGGATTGCCAGGGAGAGTTTACACTGCCTGCAGAAGTAGCGGAACATATCCGTGCTATACAGAGTGCAGCCTTTAAAAATTCCGGTCTTACAGGTACGGTTGAATTTTCTGATGATCTGTTCCAGATCGGTTCAGATGCTTTTATTGGCTGTGTGGATCTGACAGAGGTTAAATTTTCCAATCCTGCCAGCGATCTGGGAGATGCAGATCCGGGACTTAGTGTTGACCCGTATGCCTTTGCAAGGACAGGCCTTACAGAAATTGAATTCCCGGAAGATCTTCGTTCTGTAGGTTACAGCGCTTTTGAAGATACAGATATGCAGTCTATTACCTTTACAGGTGAGAATGTACCGCTGCTTACTTATCCGGGACGTGGAACTTTCTACAGCTTTGGCGTGGAAACAGAGGGACTGGTTCAGTTAGAAGGTGCTGCGGCTGAAAATGAAGATGCCTATGTAGATGTATGGAAATACAGTATTCAGGGATATGAAAGCGATGATGAGATCGAAAGCAATATTTACTATACTGTTTTAAATGCGGCTGTAAGTGAGTGGATGGATGCAGCAGGTGACTTCCCTGTAGATGAAGACTGGAACTACCTGCCGGAATTCCTGGAGTACGTAAATGATTGTACTCCGTATACGATTGAGAATATAAAATTCACTGGTGAGGAAAGAATTTATACTCTCCTTGGTAAAGAGGTACCGGATCATCCGGACCGTCTGGAAAAACCGGATATCAATGAGTATGTAGATGCCTGGAGAGACCGGATCGAGGAAGAAAAGAATGAAAAAGAGGAACAGGCAGTTGTTCTGGATAAAATACCGGAAGTTCCTGCCGATGTTCCGGTAGATCCGGAAGTTCCTCAGGACCCGGATCAGGGAAATGGAACCACACAGGATCCGGATGAGCCATCAGAAGATCCACAGGATCCGGAAACACCGGAAAAACCGGAGACACCAACCGATCCAGATGCGCCGGAAACACCAGAAATACCGGAGACACCAACCAATCCGGATGCACCAGAAGAGCCGGATCAGCCACAGGAACCGGAAAACCCGGATCCATCGGAGGATACGGATCAGACAGAAAATGAATCAGGTGGATCGATGGAAGAGGATAAAGAAGACACAGAAGAAAAAGATGCGTCTTCAGAAGAAACTTTAGATACAGAAGAAAACTCAGATACAGAAGAAAGTTTATAAAAACCACTATAGAACGGAAAAAGCGCAAAAGAGAGAGGAGAAGCATTTGTTATGATACTGGAACAGTCTGAACACGTCATTCAGGAAGTGAAAAAAGCCTTTATGGGAAAAGACGACATTATACGGCGTGTTCTTGCCACGATTTACGCAGGAGGACATATTCTCCTTGAGGACAGCCCCGGAGTAGGAAAGACCACCCTTGCCCTTGCCTTTTCAAGAGTACTGGGACTGGATTACAAGAGAATACAGTTTACAACAGATACCCTGCCGTCAGATATTACAGGTTTTACCATGTACAACCGCCAGAATGAACAGTTTGAGTATCATGAGGGCGCTGCTATGTGCAATCTGCTGCTGGCAGATGAGATCAACCGTACTTCTCCTAAAACACAGTCTGCTCTTCTGGAAGCCATGGAAGAGCGGAGGGTAACAGTAGATGGTGTAACAAGACCTTTACCTACTCCGTTTATCTGTATTGCTACCCAGAACCCTTTAGGTACAACAGGAACCCAGGCACTTCCAAGTTCCCAGTTAGACCGTTTTATGGTTCGTCTTTCCATTGGATATCCTTCAGCAGAGGATCAGATCAAGATCTTAAAGGCCAGAAGATATTCCAACCCTCTGGAAGAGATCCAGGTAGCTGCACAGGCAGAAAACATTCTGGAGATCCAGAACTATCTTTCTGCTCTTAAGATCAGTGATGATATCCTTTATTATCTGATCCGCCTTTGTGAGGCAACCAGAGAACATCCTTTAGTAGAACTGGGAATCAGCCCACGTGGTGTCTGGGCACTGACTAAGATGGCAAAGGCATGGGCAATCTTAAAAGACCGCAGCTATGTGATCCCGGAGGATGTACAGGAAGTATTTACGGATGTATGCGCCCACAGACTGATCCTTAAGCCCCAGGCCCGTTTAGAGGGAATCTCAGAAAAAGAGATCCTTCAGGATATATTAAAAGAAACAAAACCTTTGAAAGACCCTAAGAGGTGGAATGCATGACAAGGATCAGGATCGGCTTCGGCACAGCAGTAGTGGCAACAGCTGTTCTGTTTTTCTTAAGCGGTTCTTATTTTACAGCCGGTGTATTTATAATAGAAATTTTATTGCCTGTGGTCTTACGTTTCTTTTTACGTCTTGAGACGAATGGAATGGAGCTGGAAATGCATACCCGCTCTGCCTGCCGTCTCGGACAGACAATAGAGATCGATATCTCTGTGAAAAGCAGATGGCGGTGTCTGGCAGCAGCCAGGATCCAGGCAGATCTTTCCTATGATAATAAAATGTTCCAGGTCAACAGGAATATCCCGTTAGCCCTTGACATCAATAAACGTTCTTTTGGTATATCGATCCCTTGGGAACCGAAGATGTGCGGAGGCGCGATCCTCAGCCTTAGTAATGTGCGCTGCTATGATATTTTTGGCTTAAACTGTATAAAGACAGAATTTCATCAGGTACAGCATCTGACGGTTTATCCGGAGAAAATATCCATGCGTCCTGTGGCATCCGGAAATCAGAAAGGACGCCAGAATGAAGGACAGCAGACGCTGAGTAAAAAAGGTTATGATGCAACGGAAGTTTTTGAGCTGCGTGAATATCAGCCGGGAGACAGTATCCGAACGATCCACTGGAAACTTTCAGAAAAGTTTGACACCGTTCTGGTAAGAGAACCAAGTGATACGTCCAGTTATGATATTCTGGTGATGTTTGACGCAGGTCTTACTTCTGGAGAGGTCACATATGAACCGGATGTTTTATCAGGAGCAGTCAGCGCTGCAGCCGCAGTCAGTGAAAAACTGATGGAACATAAGGTCCCTCATTATCTGGGCATGTGGGCCGGAAATAAAATATATCTGAACCAGATCACAGGACAGCAGGAATATGATAATACCATGGATACCTGGATGAACCTTTCCCTTCAGAAAGAGCGGGGGATGGGCTTAAAGAGCCTTATTGCGGAAAAATCTCACAGTAATTACCGCAGGATCCTGTATTTTACTGCAGGAACCTGTCCGGATGAGGTTTATGAACTGGCAAAAGATGTAAGTGTAACAGCTGTGTGTATTTTAGATGAAGAGGGAGAGATACGTACTACAGAAAGAGGTATGTGCGTATTAACAGAGATCCCATTAGAAAAATTAACCACAGACACGCAGAATATCATTGTGTAGAAAGGAAGACAAAACATAAACTATGGCGGGTGTGATACAGGAAATATCATCAGGGAAAAATAATAAGAACAGGGATATTTTAAACGCGCTGCCATTGTGCATGATACTGGTGGCAGGAAGCATTTTATCCTGGTTTAAGATTGCGGCGATCGACCTTGTTTTTGAGGCTGCGGCTTTTGGGATAGCAGAAATTGTTTTATGTCTGACTGCTGTATACGGACTCTTGTCTTCCAAAGATAAGAAATGGGCATTTTTTATTCCTGCCGCCGGTGCGGCAGTACTGACCTTTATAAGACCGGTACAGATATTAAACGGATTTTTAAGCTTTTTAAATATCTGTATTTACAGCTGGAATGAAAAATATGAAGATGGAGTGCGTCTGTTTGAAAATGTACAGGCAACAGAGCAGAATCTGTTTTTATACAGTCTGGTCTTTCTTTTAATGCTGGCGGCTCTTTTATGGTATCTGGTCAGTGTAAAGGCATGTACTCGGATCAGCCTGATCGCCCTCGTTCTGTTTGTTCCGGAGATCGTCTTAGGACGTTCTTCCCTTTTTGGAGCCGTTCTTATGCTCACTTCCATTACAGGTGTATGGCTGTTTGCCTTTCATGCTGGCTCTTTCGGACGCCGTACCGGCTGGACGATCGTAACAGGACTGATCCTTTTTTGCATGCTCTGGATATCAGGAGGAAAAACCTCACAGACAGTACTGAAAGTGAAAAAGGACGTAGCACAGATGACAGAACAGCTGCGATATGGAGAGGATAATATGCCTTCCGGCAGTCTGGCGCAGGCAGCTTCTTTAGAACAGGGGGACGAGCCAAGGCTCAGAGTAAAGACAGAACAGATCAAACCTTTATATTTAAAGGGTTTTACTGGTTCTGTTTATGAGAATGATAGCTGGAAACCTCTGGCTAAAGCAGCTTATGGCGGAAACAGATGGGGATTTTTAAAATGGCTGAACGGAAGAGGTTTTCAGCCGGAACATCAGTATATTGCCTATGAAGAAGCTGGAAGAAGCGGCACGGATCCCTTGCCGGAGGATGCACCGTGGGTCAACCACATCCAGGTAGTAAATACAGGTGCCATGAGAAAATATATCTATGAGCCTTATTCTTCCCAGGCAGTTGCCAATTCTACCAATGAAAGAGATGAGGGAAGCCGTTCCCTTGCTTTCTTTGGCGCAAAACGTTATGAGATCAGCGAGCTGTCTTCGGATATGCCGGGGGAACTGCAGCGGTTAGATACCTGGACAGAGGCTCCTGTTACAGATGAACAGAAGCAGTATCTGGAGTCGGAGGCAGTATACCGTGATTTTGTGTATGTGAATTATCTTACAGCAGATCCACAGTTGTCTGGTCTGATCAAAGAGCTGTTTCATAAAGAAGAGGAAGAAGCATCTTTAAGTGTGTATGCGGCTGTACAGCAGATCCGTACTGTTCTTGAGGAAAATACGTATTATAATAAATATCTTTCTGAGGAAGATACTGCGGGAGACGATCTTTTAAAAGAATTTTTACAGGGGGAGCGGGAAGGAAATTCCGCATATTATACTTCTGCTGCCGTACTTGCACTGAGAAGTTTTCACATTCCGGCCAGATATGCAGAAGGATATCTTCTTACCGGCAAACAGGCGGAAAATTCTCACGGAGACTGGATCGGCCTTTCTTCTTTTGACGGTCATGCCTGGGCGGAAGTATATATGGATGGTATGGGATGGGTACCGGTAGATGTGACACCGGGATTTTATTACGATACATATGCCCTCCTTAATATGGCACAGTCTCCGGGGCAGGTGCGCAAAGTAGCTGCTTTGGACTCCGAGGGAGAAGAAGCAGAAAATCTGAAAAAGCATTTTCCTGGAAGTGAACCGTTCCTGGAAAATCAAAAGCAGACAGAATTAAAGACAGCAGATATAGGCTGGGGTATGATCCTGCTGATCCTGTTTGTACTGATCGATAGCTGCCTGTTCGTCCTTTGTTAAGTTTCCATCCAGCTTTGCCAGATAGGTAACCTGTTCCATCA
>ERZ836939.3290-NODE-3290-length-13977-cov-3.589858_pt1 | contig 13977 bp, 9 predicted proteins | sample MGYA00519912_ERZ836939 | MGnify/ENA primary metagenome ERZ836939 (study PRJEB31850, sample SAMEA3708810) | human gut metagenome | biome: human gut; feature: human-associated habitat; material: faeces | place: China | collected 2014 ... | reverse complement strand
ACTCTTTGCAATCTCACTGTAGAAAATGCTGCTGGCGCTGGAAAAAAAGTTGGTCAGGCTATTGCGCTCTATGCTGAGGGAGAAGGAATACGTGTGGAAAACTGCCGCCTTATTGGAAGTCAGGACACTCTCTTTACAGGGCCGCTTCCTGAAAAAGAAAAGGAACCTGGCGGCTTTCGCGGTCCGAAGGAATTTGCCCCGCGCATCAACGGAAGACAATATTATAAAAATACTTATATATGCGGTGGTGTCGATTTTATTTTTGGAAGCGCCACTGCTTACTTTGAAAATTGTACACTTGAATCACTTCCTGAGGGCGGTGGCTATGTGACGGCCGGTTCATCGCCAAAAGGTCAAACTTATGGCTACATATTCAATCATTGCCGCTTTATTGGAAGTGAGCCTAATACATGTTACCTTGGCCGCCCATGGCGTGAGTATGCAAAAGTAGTCATTTTAAATTCTGAGATAGGTGATCATATCAAACCTGAAGGCTGGCACGACTGGGGAAAGATTGATGCTCACGATACTGTATACTTTGCAGAATACAAAAATTATGGCCCCGGTGCCGCAGGTGCGCGCCCGTCATGGACACATACACTAACCGACACAGAGGCCGAAAACTATACATATGCTTCTGTTTTTAACTGATCCCATATTCATATTTTTGTTCGTCATTTTGTGATGACTCATCATTTTTTTGACGCATATCATAATGAATATCCTGATCCATCATTTTAAGCATTGCTCTTGCGGCAGGCGGCCAAAACTGCCTGCCTATTCCATTTACAATTTCATCATGTACGCAGTCTTGCGTTAATGCCTTTCGATACGATCTATTTGAGGTCATCGCATCATATGCATCAGCAACTGCAATGATGCGCGCTGCTTCTGGTATCTCTTCCCCTTTTAAGCCTTTCGGATATCCACGTCCATCCCAGCGCTCGTGGTGATACAGCGCACCATACTGAAGTTCTGGCATTGAACTTATACGAGATAAAATCTGTGAACCAATCACGGTATGCGCCTTAATTGCCGCAAACTCTTCATCAGTCAGCTTACCAGGCTTTCTTAAAATTGCATCATCAACACCAATCTTTCCGACATCATGAAGCAATGCCATGTAATACATGCCATCGGCTTTCTCATCATCATATCCAAGCAGTTTTGAGATCTGTCTTGTATACTTTGCCACACGAGCAGAATGACCATTTGTATAACTATCCTTTGCGTCCACGGCACGCACCAGTGATTCAATCGTCTCGATCGACTGCTCATGACTTTTCTCAGCCGCCAGCTCATTTATTCTTGCCGATTTGATATTCTGCACGATAATAATAATCGCCGAAAAAACAAACATCAGGACAAATACTGCATAGATAAAACTGTAAACAGAAAAATATACATCAAACTTCTTTAGTTCCACATGTCTTTCAATAAATAAAAAACCTGCTATTCTAAGCAAAAACAGGCATTCTGCAATAATCAAAATCGTAAGCAATACACCATTGATACGATTGCAGTCTTCTCGAAGCTCCACGATTGGGTGGCAGACCCATTTGCAATAAATAAAATTAATAATGAGCGGCATCAAAAGATCAATCAGCACTGTCATGGTAAGTGAATCATATATAGCTGTAAATGGCATGGACAGCAGATACAAGCATAGATACAAAAAGCGTGCCGCACTGCCCACCGGCTCCATCATACGTCCATAAAAATACATCAGTAAAAAAGAGATGCCAAATACAAAAAAGTCTACGCCATAAATAATATCATATGATATTTTTCCAGGCAGGAGCCTATAAAGCAGCCCCATGCACAAAATCGTATAAATGTATGCCATAGGCGGGCATACCAAAAGAAAGCGCACGAAGCTGTCCGCACGAAGCTTTTCTTTCTTTAATGTCTTTGTCATATAAAAATATGATGGAATAAATAATAGCTGTCCAAGCAAAAAACAAATGGATCGAATTGGCATACATATCCTTTCTGTACACAGAAAAAGCTTGTTTTTCTTAGTTATGTGTGATATTGTAAACTCAGCAATGAAGCATTGACTAACAAAAAAGGAGGAACTATTATGGATTTCTATTTTGCATCCCCATGCCGTGTATGGTGGGGCGAGATCTGGGACTGGATCTGTGGGCGCCTGTAATCTGACATCTCTTGATCCATGTAACTCAAACGTATGGGTTACCATGTATCCTAACCAAAACAAAAAGGCCCGTTCCATTTGGAACAGGCTTTTTTCTATGCATGACCGTTCCGCTGATTATTATGCCAAATTTCAGCCTAAAAATCAAGCAGAACGTCACTCATTGTCTTTTTTCTTTTTAATTGAACATTTTTCTGCGTCGATTGATATAATCCTCAAGCTCATTTACTGTCTCATCAAATCCCAATCGGCTGCTGTTAATGCATAAGTCATAGGCTCTTGAATCGCCCCACTTATCCTTGCAGTAGTAGTTGTGATACTGTTTTCTGTACTTGTCATGACGCTCCATTTTAAACTGAGCATCACGCTCAGACAAATCATAGACCTCCATAACACGCTTGCACTTTACTTCGCGATCACCAAGAACAAACAAAGAAATCACATTCGGACGATCACCCAAAACAGTCTCTGCGCATCTTCCAACTACGATAAAGGACTCTCCCTCATCTGCTTTTTTCTTCAGATACTCAAACTGTAAAAATGCTACATTTTCTTCTGCAGAACTTGAAAAACCATTCTGGCTTCTTGAAAACAGCAGTCTTCTTGGTTTCTCATCGTAGCGTCTTAAAGTCTCGACATCCACGTTTTTCTCTGCTGCTACAGCGTCTAACAAATTATGGTCATAAAGCTTAATGCCATATCTGTTTGCCAGCTCTACTGCAATTGCATGTCCGCCGCTTCCAAATTCACGTCCTAATGTTATTATCAATTGATCACTCATTGCCATTCCTCCTGACGACAAAATTAATTTACCTTATTATATAACTTTGAAGTCAATTTGTAAATCTTTTTATAAAACCTTACATATATCTGGCAAATATAAACAGCATGGAAATCAAAACAACAATGATGGTTGCCGGTGCTGCATATTTACAGTACTTGCCCCATCCAATCGGATGTCCATTCTTTGAAGATACGGAAATACCTACTACATTTGCGGAAGCACCGATTGGTGTCGCACTTCCTCCGATATCAGTACCCATTGCCAGTGCCCAGGAAAGTGTCTCCAAATCAACACCCTGAAGTGCTGACAAGCTTCTGACAACTGGAATCATGGTTGCTGCAAACGGGATATTATCAACGAATGCACTTGCAAATGCTGAGATCCATATGATAATTGCTACCATTAACTTTGTGTTGGAACCACTTACCTTACTGATAAATTCAGCAATTACTGTAAGAACACCAGTCTGCTCCAAACCACCAACAACAACGAAAAGTCCAACAAAGAACAGCAGTGTCTTGTAATCAACCTTCTTTAACAGCTCTGCTGCATACTTATGCTCTACAATCAAAGTAATAATTGCAATAAATGTACCGATGAAAGCAACTGTCAGTCCTGTATTTGCATGTGAAACAAGAAGAACAACTGCGATCAGGAAAATAACAACGCTGCTAATAAACTCCTTCTTGTCTGTAATGGCAGAATTTGGATCTGGACAAGATGCCGGATCAACAAGCGCTGTTCCCGGCGCAACAAGCTTCTTTCTGAAGCAGAAATAAAAGTAAACTACAACCACAATAAGTGAAATCGCTGCAATGGCACCAGTATTTGTCAAGAAATCAAAGAAGCTGTAGCCCATTGAGGTTCCGATAATGATGTTCGGCGGATCTCCGCACATGGTTGCTGAGCCACCAAGATTTGCACAGAAAATCTCTGCGATAATCATTGGTACCGGATTGCTCTTTAACAAAAGACAAAGTTCAATAGTAACTGCTGCCAAAAACAAAATAACTGTAATACTGTCAATGAACATAGCCAGTACAAATGACATGATCATAAAGGTGACAAATACAGCAGTTGGCTTATAGTGAACAAGTCTTGCAATCTGTAGACAAAGCCAACGGAAAAATCCTGCCTTTCCCATTCCTTCAACCATGATCATCATACCTGCGATAAAAATGATCGTTGACCAGTTGATTCCAGATGAAGACTCTACTGCCTCACTGGAAGCATGACAGAAGTCCGCCGTGAAAATACTTCCAATATTCAGCGTCTCCATGATTGCGCTGCCGCTATGCATTGTGATACCGAATACTAAAATGATCATAAGCAGACCGCAGCCTAGTGTTACAATGTGTCTCTCTATCTTCTCAGTAATGATCAGGGCGAACATCACGAGAAAAATAAGGACAGCTAAAATCTGTGATACCATAATGTATCTCCCCACTTTCATATAATAGCAAATGGCAGCCGCAAGCGTCTGACCTTTGCGGCTACCATTATAATGCGATCTTCAAGAAATTGGAAGATCAAATTTCGTTTTTTTGAAAATTTCTTTCAATTAGCCCTTTGCATCAAGAATTTCCATCAATGTCCATGCTGTGCGAATGTTATAGTTTGCGAATGCAAAAAGTCCCTTGCCTTCTGTATTCACTGCAACAGCATATGGAAGACGCTCGTCTCCGACATGAAGTGCCTCATGCAGCTGATACAAATATGCATCATTCTTTACTGTCACGCATACAAGATTTAATCCTGCATGAAGTACACGCTGTAATGTCTCGTTCTTTAAAACATCCGTATTCTCAAGTGCAATTATAACTCTGTATCCCTGACTCTTGTAAGCTTCCTTACACTCAAGGATCTCCTGGAACAGATGCTCTGTCGGCTCTTTTCCTGGATCTGCAAAAACAAGAATTGATTTTTGTCCCCGATAAAGTGAAGTCATCAAAACAGGATCACCAACCATCATTCCCTCTGCTGTCACCTGCTGTACTGTCGCATCACTAAGCTCTGCCTCATGGCACTTTTCGGCAATCTTTGCCGGTGCCTGACGAAGCTCAAATACACGATCTTCGCTCATAACAAAGCTACTTGCGATACAGCTGACGCCACCATCAATCTGACGCTGTGTGGTGATGATGCGGTAAGCACCTTTCGCCAAGGAAAGTTCCTTTTCTTCTCCCGGCTCAATTGCAAGATCATCATAGTTTTGCGTCTGATAAACATCATTTTCAAAACGGGCAATCGTCATATGAAGCCAGTACTCAAGCTTACGATCAGATTTATTTACTAAAGTCAGTGTTACCTGCTTCTCTGGCTCATCTATCTTTTGAACTTCCTTTTCCATAGACTCAAAGCAAATCTCACCGTTCTTTTCGCAAACGCCCTCTGCCTTTCCTGTTACTGGATTTAAGCGTGCCAAAATACCAATAGCACGGCAAATCTCAACAAAGACAACTCTCTTTGAAACCTCGGTAATGATCTCACACTTTATACAGCCATCTGCCTCTGCCGGCCAGTTTCCTGTTCCATAATCCGGCACTGTATTTAAGCCATGATTTACATACTCCCATACCATCTTTGCAGTCACTGTGCCATCCTGTGGGAATACCTTTTTTTCAGATAACAAAGAAACAATACGGCTTCTGCTTCCCATAAGCTTTTCATGACCAGCACGCGGTGCAAGCAAATATTTCTGGTAAAGCTCTGTACAGAAATTGTTCTTATATGGCAATGCAACACGCAAATATGATGCAAGTACCTCTGCTGTAGTATCAAGAAAATCCTTATCACGAAGCGTATCAAGCATCAGCCGCTTATCCTCATCTGTAAACTCAGTCATCTGTCTGAATTTTTCAAGCTCCTGTCTGTTTCCTCTTGCATTGACAAAATAGCGATTCCACGGATCACTGCATTCTTTATCTTCCTTCACAAAGCCTTCCTCATAATCAGCGCGAATCTTCTCACACTCAGCAAGGCGAGCCTCATGCACACTCTTCATCTGTGCACCAGTACTCTTTGGCATAGCCTCAATCGGCGGGTTCAAATCAAAGCGCTCCTCGATTATGCCTTCCATCTTCTCTGGATCTGCTGCCTGCTCCATCTTTAATACAACAGACTGCTGCTCTCTCATATCAATTTTCTGGCCAAGATATTTTCCATTGTAAACGGTGCATACATACAGATCACCCTTACCTGTCATAAAGGACACACTGCCATCAGATGCTGTTTTTTCTTTATGAAGTGGGAAAAGCTCACTATAATTGACAAGACAGAATAAAACAGAAACATTCTGCACTGGTACGCCATGATCAGTTACTGTTACAGTCAGCTTCGCACAATCTGCATAGCGCTCTGTTACATTCATCAGCGCATAAAGCGGTGTCTTGTAGGCTATTTCTGCAGAGCTTTCCAGGTCTGAAAATGCCTTTGCATGAACAAGCATTGCCTTTGATGCAGCTGCAGTAAACCAACCCTTATCAAGTACTGGTTCTGGCTCACATGCTCCAAGATAATGCCAATCGCCATCTGCCCACACCTCAACCCATGCATGGTTGTCATCACAGTGTGCCCAACGCGGAACATAACACTGTCTTGCTGGAATACCAACACTTCTCATAGCAGATACAGCAAGTGTTGATTCCTCACCACAGCGTCCACGAGCGGAATTGCACATACCAAATGGCGCCAGAGTACGATCATCAGACGGAATATAGGTTGCCTTTTCATAACACCAGTAGTTAACCTCAAGTGCGGCCTCTACCATTGTCTTTTTATCCTTCACACGATCAACAAGCTGTCTGTAAATCCACTCACGGCTCTTATCAAGATCCTCGTTATTGACACGCACGCATAATACATATGTAAAGAACAGCTCTGCCGGCACCTTTTTTGCATATGGAACATTCGCATACATATCGAGTGTTGCCTTTACATAGGATGCAATCACTTCTACATCATAAGATACAATATCACACGGATGCATATATGCGTAAAGGTACTTCATGCAGACTGCCTCGTCCTCATCTGCGCTTTTTATCCACGCATCTATCTCTCTCTTTTTGTTCGGACAGCAAGCCATCCACTCTTCATACTGCTTTTCAATTTTTTCCTTCAAAGACGGCTCTAATGCTAACAGCATTTCTTATCTACCATTCCTTTCTCATTAAATCTTTATTCTGTCAGCTCAACCTCCAGCACGGTATCTACTGCATCTGGCAGAACTGGATTTGGTCCAAGATTTGCAAACACGATATCTGGGTAATCGGTATGAACCCAGCTGTCAGAAATCGGTACCTCACTTCCATCACATAAAAGACGTATCTTCTTTATAGTACCTGGCTTAATTCCTGTAAGCGGCACTGGTCCCATCGTATTTTCAAACATGTGGTAATACAAAAGATTTCCATTTCTTGTCACACGACCATAATCTGGTTTTTCGATTCCTGCCAGTCCACAGCCATAAACACTCTTACTGTTTTTCTTCATCCATGCACCGATCTCGCTCAAAATCTGCAGCGACTCAGGCGGAATGTTTCCATATGCATCGGGGCCAACATTCAAAAGCATGTTGCCTCCCTTTGATACACACTCTACCAACTTTTTTATGATCATTGAGGATGGCTTAAAGAACTTGTCTCTAGCACAATATCCCCAGTTGTTGTTCATCGTAATACATGCTTCCCAGTTCAGCGGATCACCGTTTACATCGCGAATACCATGTGGCGGAATAATCTGCTCTGGGCTTACAAAATCACCGTGATATGGAGTTGGGTTTCCTGTTGCCAGTGAGCCATAGCCCTGTCCACTTGCTTCTAATCGGTTATCAATAATTACCTGCGGCTGAAGTTCTCTGACCATATTTACAAGCTTTGTAGCACCCCACTTTTCTCCTGTCATATCATCATAGGAGAAGTCAAACCACAGCACATCAATCTGGCCATAGTTAGTACAAATCTCGCGCACCTGATTATGCATAAATGTTACATAATTATCCCAATTACGATTTTCATTCGTGTAGGCCGGGTTATTTCTCATTGGGTGCTGACGATCACCGTAGTGTGGAAAATCATCATGATACCAATCGATCAAAGAAAAATACAGACCAACTTTCAAGCCTTCTGCTCGAACTGCTTCTACGTACTCTGCAACAAGATCGCGGCCGCATTTTGTATTAGTAGACTTGAACTCTGTATACTTACTGTCAAACAGACAAAAACCATCATGATGCTTAGCTGTTAATACTACGTATTTCATACCGGCTTCTTTTGCCGCTCTCGCCCATTTCTTTGGATCATAATCCTTAGGATCAAACTCATAAAAATATTTCATGTAGTCTTCCTTCGGAATTTCCTCAACACTGCGCACCCACTCGCCTCTTGCCGGAATTGAATACAGTCCCCAATGGATAAACATTCCGAATCTGGCATCTACATACCATTCCATTCTCTTGTTGTACTCTTCACGGTTAAACTGGTACATATATCCTCCAATCTGCCAGAGCCTTTTGGCTCTGACATTTCTCATTGATTAGCCCTTTACTGCTCCGATCATAACACCCTTTACGAAGTATTTCTGAACGAATGGATAAATTATCATAACTGGAACTGACGCAATAACGATAACAGAGTACTGAAGAAGATCCTTCAAACCTCTCTGTCTTGCCAGTGCATCGGCATTGCCCATCATCGTCTCATCAATATCATTCATAATAAGGATCTCACGAAGGATGATCTGTAATGGCTGTAAATAATTTGCCTTCTGTAAGTACAAAATTGCATCCTGATAGGAGTTCCATCTTGCAACACCATAGTACAGAACAAGTACTGCGATAATAGGTTTTGACAGCGGAACAACAATACGAATCAAATACTTAAATGGTGTACATCCATCAATCTCGGCTGCCTCATACAGCTCATCTGGAATAGAGTTGATCATATATGTTCTTGCAATGATCATGTTGTATGTAGACATTGCGCCTGGAATAAGCATTGCCCAAATGGTATCTACAAGGCCAAGTGCATTTACGAGCATGAAGCTTGGAACCATACCACCGGAGAAATACATTGTGAATACGAAGAACATTGCAACCTTATTGCGCGCGGTAAACTCTTTTCTTGAAAGAGGATATGCACAAAGAAGTGTCATTACAATGTTGATAAATGTTCCGAATACCATGTAGAACAGGGAATTACGAAAACCTGTCCAGAACTTTTTATATGTAAATACTGCCTCATATCCTCGCAGTGTAAAGTCCTTCGGCCAGAAGGATACCTTGCCGCTGATCATCGCCTGCGGATCAGAAAAGGATGCCGCAATGATATGAAGTACTGGAAGAAGCACGATCAATACAATGATCGTCATAACCACATACAGCAAAATTGTAAAAAACTTGCCTAGTGGGCTTTCCATTCTAAACTTGCTAAAACGGTCGTTTGATTTTACCTGTGTCTTACTCATTCGTTTCTCCCTCCTTTACCACAGACTCGTCTCTGTTACCGTCTTACAAATCTTGTTTACTATAACAAGAAGAATAAAGCTTACAAGAGACTGGAACAGACCGGCCGCAGTTGAGAATGAGAAATCACCTCTCGTAAGACCAACCTTGTAAACGAATGTTGATATTACCTCTGCACGGTCTATATTCATATCATTCTGCATCAGGTAAACCTTATCGAATCCGATGTTCATAATGCTTGCACAGTTAAAGATAAGCATTGTGATAATTGTTGGAACGATTGCCGGCAGATCCACGTGAATAATTCTCTGGAAACGGTTTGCACCATCTACGATAGCTGCCTCTTGAAGCTCAGGGCTTACACCGGCAAGTGCTGCTATATAAATAATAGAAGAATAACCAGCACCCTGCCAGATACCACTCCATACATAAAGTGACGGGAACAGATTAACTTCACCAAAGAAGTTAATAGGACCAATACCGATTGACTGCAGTGCGCGGTTGATAATACCAGTACGCATATCCATCATACGCATCATCATACCTACCATAACAACGGTAGAAATAAAGTATGGTGCATAAGTAACCATTTGGATAAATTTCTTATACTTCTTGCTTCTCATCTCGTTTAACAGAATTGCCAGAAGAATCGGAATCGGGAATCCTGCAATTAAACTATAAATACCAAGATATAATGTATTGAAAATAATTTTTCTGCTGGATGGTGTTGTAAAGAACTGCTTAAAATACTTCAGTCCAACCCACTCACTTCCTAAGATTCCCTTTCTTGGGGAATATTTCTGGAATGCAACGATAATTCCACCCATCGGAATATAGGCAAAAACAAATGCATAGATCATCGGCAATGCAATAATTGCCCAGAACTGCCAATTATAGCTCTTTCCGAGCTTCTTTTTCTTTTTTGGTTTACTTATTTCTTTCAAGATCAGGTGACCTCCTTTTTTTATTTTTTTCATGACAGCACTTTTATTCTGACTTTTCATTTATACGTCACGGCCAAAAGTCATTAGAAAAAGGCAGGTGGAAGTTCCACCTGCCTCCTCCCCAGTCAGATCATCTGCCACAGTATATACACATCAGCTTATTCAGCCTTAAACTGTCTGTCATATGCTGCCTGATAGATATCGATCATAGTCTGAAGACCACATGCATCCAGTTCCTTCAGATAGGTATCCCAATCATCATCAAGGCTCTTTGTTCCAGTAATAAATGCAACCTTTGCACTATTGATATAATTCTTAACCTCAACCTGAATAGTCTGCAACTCGGTAGACTCATCAGCTGTCATCTTAAGATCCGGCAATACATCAAGATCACCATTCTCCGGATTCTGTCCGTATGGCTCCTGCTTTTCCTTTGTTGCATCATACAGAAGTTTCTCAAGACCTGCACTTGTACCAGTATCTACATCCGGATCAGTTGCAGCGCCCAGACGATAATCAGCTGGTGCATAACGGATTACAAGATCCTGCCAGTCATGATTCTGTACCTCAGAAGAATACTGAGCATCATCAGAGATCTTATACATAGCCGGCTCACCATTTAAGCCTACAGAACCATCGTTTGGCTCCCATACCCAGTCTTTTCCTTCATCAGCACCAAACTGTGCGGAGATATCACCTTTCTCAGAGAAGAAGTAATCTACCCAGCGAAGAACTGCTGCCGGATTTGAACACTTGTCTGTAATAGAAAAGCTTCCTGTCTCAAGACCACTATATTTGAAGTATGGTGTAATGCGTGTTCCATCCGGACCTTCCAGAGGAGAAATACACTGATACTGTCTGTAAACTTCATTGTTGGAATCAGAATCAATTCCATCGGAGATGGTTCCAAATGGAACGAACAGAACCGGAACATCTTCCTGATTCATGATGGTACGAAGCTGCTCTGAATCCTGCGTAAAGTTTCCATCATAGATTGCACCGATATCATACAGGCTCTTGATGTAGCGAAGACCCTCTCTCCACTCCTCGGTGGTAGCCGCACTAACCATCTCTCCGTCTGGAGTTAAAGCAAGCTTTCCGTACTCACCGGAATCCAGTGTGAATGAACCCATCAGCCATGCAACGAAATCTACATACCAACCGCTGCTTGCGCCGCCGATTGCGATCTTGTCTGGGTAGGTCTCTACGAACTTCTTACATACATCGTAGAACTCCTGAGTGGTCTGCGGAACATCAACACCCATCTCATCCAGATACTTGGTGTTTACCCACATCTTACGAGCATACTGGCAATGATAGCACTCATTCAGACCAGCAAGCTGATAGATATGTCCATCAGTTTCTCTCATCTGATCCAGATACTGACCCATCTTCTCCATGTAGTTTGGCATATTTGCCTCAATAAGATCATCCAGTGGAATAAGGATGCCTTCCTCAACGCCCCACTTTGCTGCATCTGGTGCATAGTGCATAATAACGTCCGGATAAGTATTAGTATTAAACTCCATGTTCAGCTTCTCAGCACGGTCATCACGTGCAACTGCCTCGAAGGTGAACTTAATATTGGTCAGATCTTCCATGTACTTTGTAAAGTCGTTTGTCTGGAAGTCTTCTACGTTTGGCATGTTGGTACGGAACATTGTGAACTCAAGCGGCTCCTCACTAATTGGATATGTACCTACCTCTGTAAGCTCAGATGCACCGCCGTCTTCTGCTGCAAATACAGATGCGGACGGTATTACCATTGCTGCTGCGCAGAGCATTGCTGCTGCCTTTGTGAACTTTCTCATTTGAAATTCCTCCCTTTTGATTTTTCTTCTCTCTTTTCATACCTTCCACTGCATATATGCCATCTCTCAGGTATGTTCTTAAAAAGTGTTTTTTTGTTACTTTTTACATTTTAACGTAGCTTTTGAATGACGCTACTTTTATTATAACCAATTATTTTTCACTTTGCAACATTTTTTTCACATTTTTGACACATTTCTTTCACATTTTTATCACTTTTTTCAGCATCACTTCCCCGAAAGCAATGTAATCTATTCCCTTTTTTGTGTATGAGTGATATACTAAGGTTAGTCTTTATTTCGACATTAAAACGTATCTTATAAAGGAGATTACCTATGTTTCACTTTGGAAAAAAGAAATCATCTGTGCCAGAACTGGTCCTTTCAGCTGAAAATATCGAGCTTTACCGTGGACCGCTTAGTGATATACCACTTAGCGAAAAAACAATTCTTGCAACCTGCATGGACCTCTACAGAGACCCTCAGCCTTGCTATATTCATCGCGGTGCTGCCCGTCAATATCTAGTCGCAAAGTTGACCGATATGATCACAAATGGCGCGCCTGACTTTGCTTTGCTTGAAGAATATACTGGCATTGAACCTATTGATCATGCAGAGCTTACAAAAGACTGACATAATACCTGCTGCCGGCGCTATTGTCTGCGGCAGGCATTAAGCTGGATTATTGCATAAGCATAAACACGGCAAATATAAAAAATACAATCGCAGTCACAAGCTTAATGGCTGGAAGCCATTCTAAAGTTTTATTTGACATATGAATTACATTTTTTGTCTTTTCGATTACTAATACAATCAAAAAGCTTGGTAAGCACATCGCCGTTACATAAATAATAAATGCTACATTTGTCTGAAGTTTCATTTCCTGCTGCATCTTCATCATGTAAAGAATAGCAGCTAAATATACTTGTCCCGTGCAGAAAAATTCTCCTGCTGAAATCACAATTCCTAAAACAACTGCTGCCGGAATCATCCACTTTGCATTTATTTTAGATGCCTTTTCAATGCGCTCATGATTCCATTTACGAAGCGCTGTAGGAAGCTGCATTCGTATTTTTCCGTACTGCTTTCGTTTTACATTGACAAAATCAATCAGATATAATATCGCAAGTATAAAAAATACTGCTGCAAAAATCCATGTAAGTACATTGCTGATACTTAAAAATATATCCTGCCCTATCGCCATGAAAAGTTTATATAATCCCATTCCCATCGCACAATATGCTGTAAACTTTCCTGCAAGATAAGCACATCCCGTTTTTATAACAGAACGTCCTGACATTGCAATCGCTGCAAGCAGCATCAAAAGCATAGAAGCACCACATGGATTGACTCCGTTAATAAAGCCAGTGATTGCAAGACCAATATAGGTTTGTGTGGATTCAGATTTTTCTTCTTTTGCCTCATCAGATGACAATAGCGCATCCAAATCGAAGTTAGTTAACCCACCTGACTTCCATACCTGCTCAAGATTTTTTGTGATCTCGTCTGCACCACTTAGATAGCCATCTTTATAGAATACAATCGGCACCTGCTGCTTGTCTGATGGTACATTGTAAAGTGAAAACAGCTTTTGCACAAGAACAACTCCGTCCCCCTCGGCTATGTTAAATTCGTGAACGGTAAGTGTTCCAGCTTGGGCGGTTTGTTCTTCAGATTTCATTTCTTTTAAAAGTGCTTTCACCTCACTGCAATCGGTACACGATACAGTTGAAAAGTAAAGTAACACTGCATCGGTGCTTGTATCCTGCGATACTGCATCGCGAAGCTGACCTTTCCAATCAACCGATGAATCAGCTGTGGAC
>ERZ836939.3285-NODE-3285-length-13989-cov-3.162911_pt1 | contig 13989 bp, 10 predicted proteins | sample MGYA00519912_ERZ836939 | MGnify/ENA primary metagenome ERZ836939 (study PRJEB31850, sample SAMEA3708810) | human gut metagenome | biome: human gut; feature: human-associated habitat; material: faeces | place: China | collected 2014 ... | reverse complement strand
CGCGCCGGCGAATTCAGGCTTGTAGCCGGTGCGCTTCATCATCGGGATCGTGACCGAGCCCGTGGTGACGGTGTTGCCGACGGAAGAGCCGGACACCATGCCGCACAGTGCAGACGAGATGACCGCGACCTTGGCCGGGCCGCCGGAGGTCCAGCCGGCGATGGCATTGGCGAGATCAATGAAGAAGCTGGAGATACCGGTGCGCTCCAGAAATGCGCCGAAGATGATGAACACCGCGATAAACTTCGCGCACACCTGCACGGGTGTGCTCAGCACGCCGGACGTGCCGAAAAAGAGCGTGTAGATCACGCGGCCAAGCACCTGATCAAACGTCTGGCCGCCCTTGAGCATGCTCACGAACGTGTATACGAGCAGCGCGCCGACGACCACAAGGATCGGTACGCCGACACAGCGGCGGCAGAGCTCGGCAAGCGTCAGAATGCCGGCCACGCCGACAGCGATGAGAAACGGCGTCATCTTAGCGGCGCTGGTGAGCGTCTTGATGAGCGTACCGTAGTTAAAGCAGTAGTAGAAAAATGCAGCCGCACCGATGACCATGATGACGATATCATACCACGGCAGGCGATTGACGTGCACGTGCTTCTTGCTGGCGGGGTAGGTCAGATAGCCCATGACGATGATCAGACCGAGGAATGCCGTCAGGCGCACCTCGAGCGCGGCGGTGCTGAACAGGGTCGACCAGATGCAGTAGACCGAGAACAGCGCCATGACGACGGAAATGACGATCTTGGGCTTGCCCGCCCAGATGCGGGTGGCAGACTCGCGGTCATACTTGCGCATGACGGCGTCCATATCCTCCTGCAGAGAAGCGGCTTCCGCAGCAGCTGCGGTCTTTTTGGTGTCAGACATATAGGGGGAAACCTCCGTTCCGGGTAGAATGGAAAAACTACGGCGTCAGGGGTACTGACGCCGTAGCGAACATTTACGGGATGCGGCGCATCACCGGGTCAGGCATCAATAGGTGCCGGCCTTGATGGTGGCGGCGGTGTAGTACGGGGACGCGGACAGCAGGGACTGCACGTGGCTGTCGTCGAGGCTGACAAGGTAGACATTACCGGCGGTGGCGAGGTCGGTGATGGCCGTGGTGGGCGCACCGGCGACGATGAACGCGGCGTCGATCTTGCCGTCCTTCAGGCTCTCGGCGCTGTCGCCGAAGCTCTGGTACACAGCGGAGATATCGCTCTCCTTGAGGTCATAGGCGTTGAGCACGTCAATGGCGTTGAAGTACACGCCGGAGCCGGCTGCGCCGATGGAGACCTTCTTGCCGGCGAGGTCGGCAACGGTCTTGATGTCAGGGTTGGTGGTGACGATCTGCACCTGCTCCTGATACAGCTGGGCAACGACGGAGAAGCCGGTGACCGGGCTCTCGAACAGGCGCTGGCCGTTGTAGGCATAGTTCATAACGTCGCTCTGCACGAAGGCGATCTGGACGTTGCCGTTGGTCAGGTCCTCAACGTTGGCCTGAGAGCCGCCGGAGGTGAGCGCCGTGACCTTGCAGTCGGAGTTGGTGGAGACGTAGTTGGCCAGCACGCTGCCGAAGCCGTAGTACGTGCCGGTGTCGCCGCCGGTGCCGAAGCTGAGCGCAGCGGCGGTGCCGGTGCCGGCGCCGTCCTTGACCGCGTCAACCTTGAGGCCCTTCTCCTCAAAATACTTGGCAGCGCCGGGGTGATACGGCACGCCCTTGACCGAGGCGGCAGCCTCGAGGTTCAGCTCTGCGCCCTTGCCGTGCTGAGCGGCGATGGCGTCGAGGTTATTGAAGATGGTGGACACGAACGCATAGATTTGGTCGTTCGGAACATCGTCACGCGCGATGACGACTGCGCCGACGGAGACGGTGCTGGTGTCGACCTTGGCCGTGGAACCGGAATCGTCTTTTTTGTTGGTGTTGCCGCCGCAGGCGCACAGCGCAAACACCATGACGAGGGCCAGAGCCAGCGCCACGATTTTGTTGAACTTCATAATAGTTTCTCTCCTTTTTGAAATTTTCCTCTTCAGAAGATTCAATATGCGTTCATTATACCTGCGCGGAGCGTAAATTTCAAGCAAAAAATGAAACTTTGGCACGCTCGATGTGCAAAATCTTTCACGCATTAGTGAAATTATGATACAAATCGCCACATCTTGCGCCTTTTGGGCAGATTTTCCCTCATCGGGTACAAGATACCTTTTCCATACAGAAAAAGGTCCGGTCTGTGCAGTTTTTGCACAGACCGGACTCGGGGTTGTATGCACTTATTCGTCCTTGTCGGAAGCCGGATCGGGCTGCACGAGCACACGCTCGACGCGGCGGCCGTCCATGGCCAGGACTGTGACGGTGAGATTTTCGTACCGGAAGCTGTCGCCCGGCTTCGGGAACGTGCCGAAGCGCTCGAGCGTCCAGCCGCCGACGGTGGCGCTGTCGGCATCGTCGAGGGCATCCTCATTCCAGCCGAGCAGCTCAAGAAAGTCCGAGATCGTCATGTCGCCGTCGAGCTCATACCCGCCGTCGGAGCGTGCAACGACCTCGCGCTCGACCTCGTCGGTCTCATCCCAGATGTCGCCGACGAGCTCCTCGAGCACGTCCTCCATCGTGATGACGCCGAGCGTGCCGCCGTATTCGTCCGTGACGACGGCGAGGTGCTTCTGCTCGCGGCGGAGCTTTGCCAGCACGTCGGGCAGGCGCGTGGTCTTGTAGACAAAGCACGGCGGGATGAGCTGCGCGCGCAGATCCTCCGGCCGGCCGTCCATCATGGCCTTGAAAAAGCGGTTGAGGTACAAAAATCCGATGATATTGTCCACACTGTCGGAGTAGACCGGCAGGCGGGAATACGTCGATTCGTCGATGACGCGCAGGATCTCGTCCCAGTCGTCGTCGATGTCGATGGCGACCATGTCGACGCGGGCGGTCATGGCCTCGCTCGCGCTGATGTCGGAAAAGTCGAGCGCGGAGCGCAGCAGCTCGCTGCGGTCCTCGTCGAGCACGTCCTCGTCCTCGGCAGTCTCGATGATCGACTGCAGCTCCTGCGAGGCAGCCTCCTCCGGGTCACCGTCACCGGTGTCGCCGCGCAGCGGGCGCGTGATCAGGTGCACGAGACCGACCACAAGCCAGATCACAGGATAGAGCACGATCGACAGCGCGCGGATGACATAGGCGTTGCGCAGGGCGATACCGTTGGCGTTTTGCTTGGCGACGATCTTCGGCATCGTCTCGCCGAAGATGATGACCAGCAGTGTCAGCACGACCGTGGACACCCACGTCCACTGTTCGCCCGCGAGCAGGATCACGATCACGGAGCCGAGCGACGACGATGCGATGTTGACCAGATTGTTGCCGATGAGAATGGCGCTCAGGGCACGGTCGTAGTGGTCGAGGATGCCGACGGCTGCCCTGGCGCGGCGGCTGCCGTCCTCGGCGGCGTTTTCCAGCCGCAGACGGTTGGCCGACGAATAGGACATCTCCGACGCGGAGAAGAACGCGGACAGCGCGATCAGCACGACGAGCGCGACAAAATACCACACGATGCTCATGCCGGCTCGCCCCCTTTCTCCGGGGCGGCCTCAGCGGCCGCAGCCTCGTCCGGCTCCTCCGGCAGCAGGCGAACGATGAGCTTGACGATGCGCTTTTGGCGCATATCGGAGATGCGCACGTCGAGCCGGTGATAGCGGAAGCCCTCCCGCTCGCGCGGGATGTAGGAAAACTGCTCGTATGTCCACTCGCCGAGCAGCTTGTAGCGCAGCTCCTCGTCGTCCTCGGGATCGGTGTAGTCGAGGCGGTCGAACACCTCGCCGACGGTCATCTCGGCATCGACCTCATAGCGGCCGCCGCCGATCGGCACGAACGACTCCTCAACAACGTCGTCCTCGTCCCAGATCTCGCCGACAAGCTCCTCAACGATGTCCTCCACGGTGACGATGCCGAGCGTGCCGCCGTAGTTATCGGTGACAATGGCGAGATTTGCCTTGCGGCGGCTGAGCTCGGGCAGCACCTCGGCGATGAGCGTGCTCTGGTGCACGAACACCGGCTCGTCGAGCAGCGGACGGATGTCCACGGCCTTGCCGCCGGCTTTGATGCAGGCCTTGATGTATTTGCGGATCTGCAGGATGCCGATGACATTGTCCACGCTGTCGGCGTACACGGGCAGGCGGCTGTGGCGCTGCTCGCGCACGTAGGCAAGGATCTCCTCCGGCGGGTCGTCCACATCCACGGCGGCAACATCGACACGCGCCGTGATGACGCTCTCGACCGGCACCTCGGCAAACGAGAGTGCCGAGCTCATGAGCTCGCCGCGCTCGGCGGTCAGCTCTCCGTCGTCGGTCATGTTCTCGATGATATCGGCCAGCTCATCCTCCGTCACGGTCACGGCGGGCTCGCCGCGGATGCAGCGGGCGGCAGCGTTGCCGATGGCGGTGAGCAGCACGGACAGGGGCTGAAAGAGCACCATGAAAAACCGCAGCGAACGCGCCGTGGCCATGGCCAGACGCTCTGCGTATTTCTTGGCGATGCTTTTCGGCAGCATCTCCCCGGCGAAGAACACAACCACGGTCGTGACCAGCGTCGCGGCGGTGACCGCCCACATGCCCCACACCCGCTGCACGGCCACGGTCACGATCGTCGCGATCGTCAGGTGCAGGATGTTCGTGCCGATCAGCAGCGTCGTGATCGCCTGATCGAAGTGATCGAGCACATACAGCGCCTGACCGGCGCGGCGGTTGCCGTGGTCAGCGGCGGCTTTGAGCCGGATGCGGCTCGCGGATGAAAAGGCTGTCTCCATGATGGCGAAATAGGCCGCACCAAGGAGCAGCACGATGATAACAGGCAAAAGATTCCATAAATCCTGCTTAGGGCCAGCGTCCATTGCGGATCATCACACTCCTGAGTTGTCTCCCCGCCCGGTGCCTATCCGGGGCGGGAAATAAATTAGCGATTAGTATACCATATAATGCCCGCCGCGTCAACGCGTTTTCTCCTCCGTGACGGCGACGTTTCCCTGCCCCGCGAGGGATCGCAGCTCCTCGACGAGCGCAGGATGCACGCAGCAGCGCGCAGCAGCGCGCTTGCCTGTGTCCTCAAAGACGAGCACGAGCTGCTCGTCGCCGGGGAACATTTGCAGGATCAGCTCGATGCGCCTGACGGCCGGGTGCTCCTTATCCGGCAGCCGCACCCAGGGCCGGGGCGGCGGGTCGCGGCGCGGCGGTGTGCGCAGCGTCTCGAGTCCCTGCTCGCTGAGCGGAAGGACCTGATCCGCCACGAGCTGCGGGTCGGATTCGTCGCGCGTCGAGATGCGCCCCGAAACGAACAGCGCAGGCGTCTCCTGCGCGAGCAGGTCGCGGCAGGCATCGAGCGCAGGCGAAAAGACGATGACCTCCATGCTGCCGCTGTCGTCCTCGAGCTGGAGGTAGGCCATGCGCGTGTTTTTGCGCGTGGCGCGCTCGCGGCTGGCGGTACAGATGCCGGCGATGACCACGCGCTGCCCGTCACGGTAGCGGTGCGTGGCGTCATCCGGCGCGTGAAAGCTCGCCAGAATGTCGCCCATGGGCGCGGCCTTCGCCTGCTGCGCAAGGGCGCGGTACGCGTCCATCGGGTGGCCGGTGAGATAGAGACCGGTGGTCTCGCGCTCCATGGCCATGAGCTCGGCGCGGGTGAACTCCTCCACGTCCGGCAGCACGAGCTGCGTCGTGTCGGCGAGCTCTCCCCCGTCATCCGGCGTGCTGAAGAGGTTCATCTGGCCGGTGAGGTTCATGCGGCTCTCGCTCGCGGCGCCGCCCAGCACACGGTCGACCGACTGCATGAGTGCCTTGCGCTTATAGCCCATGCGGTCAAAGCAGCCGGCGCGGATGAGACTCTCGGCGGCGCGGCGGTTGAGATCGTGCCCGTTCATGCGGCGGCAGAATTCGTCAAACGCCGTGAACGGTCCGCCGATCTCCCGCTCACGCATGAGCGTCTGAATGAGTCCGCGCCCCACGCCCTTGATGGCCACGAGGCCAAAGCGCAGGTCGCCGTTTTCCACGGTGAAGTCGGCGTCGGACGCGTTGATGTCCGGCGGCAGCAGGCGGATGCCCAGCTCGCGGCACTCGGCGATGTACTCCGTGACCTTCGGCGTGTTGTCGAGCACGGAGGTCAGCAGCGCCGCCATATATTCGTGCGGATAGTTGCGCTTCATGTACGCCGTGCGGTAGGTGACGAAGGCGTACGAAACGGCATGCGCTTTGTTGAAGGCGTAGTTGGCGAAATCGACGATCTCGTCATAGATGCTGCCCGCGACGTCCTCCGGCACGCCGTTCGCAACGCAGCCGGGGATGTTCCGCACCGGGTCGCCGTGGATGAAGGCGACGCGCTCGGCGTCGATGACGGCGTGCTTTTTCTTGCTCATTGCTCGGCGGATGACGTCCGCCTGGCCGAGCGAGTATCCGGCAAGCTCCCGGAACACCTGCTGCACCTGCTCCTGATAGACCATGCAGCCGTAGGTGACGCCGAGGATCGGCTCGAGCTTCGGGTGCTTGTAACGGATCTTTTCCGGGTGCTGGCTGCACTCGAGAAATTTCGGGATGCTGTCCATCGGGCCGGGGCGGTAGAGCGCGATAACGGCGGTGATATCTTCGAGAGATTTCGGCCGCAGCGCGGCGCATACGCCCGTGATGCCCGCCGATTCAAGCTGGAATACGCCGGAGGTCTTGCCCGCGGCGAGCATGTCGAACACGGCCGGATCGTCCATCGGGATGGTGTCGATGGAGAAATCCGGTTCCCTGCGCCGGACGAGTTTGGCCGCGTCTTCGAGCACCGTGAGATTGCGAAGGCCGAGAAAGTCCATTTTCAGCAGCCCCAGCTCCTCGAGCGTCGTCATCGTATACTGCGTGACGGGGTTGCCGTCGTTCGTGGCGAGCGGAACATATTCGTACACCGGCCGGTGCGTGATGACAACGCCGGCGGCGTGGGTCGAGGCGTGGCGCGGCATGCCCTCGAGCGCGCGGGCGGTGTCGATGAGATTTTTAACCTTCTCGTCGCTCTCGTACATGTCCTTCAGAGGCTTGGAGAGCTTGAGCGCTTCGTCGAGCGTCATGTTGAGCGCGCCCGGGCCGCTCGGCACCTGCTTGGCGACGGCGTCCGTTTCCGCGTAGCTGAGATTCAGCGCGCGGCCGACGTCGCGGATGGCCATGCGCGCGGCCATCGTGCCGAAGGTGACGATCTGCGCGACGTGGTTCGCGCCGTATTTGCGCGTAACGTAGTCGATGACCTCGCCGCGGCGGCGCACGCAGAAGTCCATATCGATATCGGGCATGCTCACGCGCTCGGGGTTTAAGAACCGCTCGAAAAAGAGTGAATACCGGATCGGGTCCACGTCCGTGATGCCGAGCGTATAGGAGACCATGCTGCCCGCGGCGCTGCCGCGCCCCGGGCCGACGGGGATGCCGTGGCTTTTCGCGTAGTGAACAAAGTCCCAGACGATGAGGAAATAGTCCACAAACCCCATGCGGTGGATCATGTCAAGCTCATACCGGAGCTGCGCTTCCATCTCGCTCGTGCCGGTCTCGCCGTAGCGCCGGACGTACCCTTCGCGGCAGAGGCGCGTGAGATAGGCAAAGCTGTCCGTTTCCCCCTCCGGGAGCTTATATTCCGGCAGGTGGTAGTGGCCGAACTCAAAATCGTAATGGCAGCGCGCGGCGATCTCCTCGGTGACGTCTGCGGCCTGCGGCTCTTCGGGGAAGAGCGCGCGCATCTCCTCCTCGCTTTTGAGATAAAGCTCGGGGGAGGAAAACTTCATCCGGTCGGGATCGTCCACGGTCTTACCGGTCTGGATGCAGAGAAGGACGTCCTGATTTCGGGCGTCTTCCTTATTAATATAATGCGCGTCGTTCGTCACGACGAGCGGGATGCCCGTTTCACGCGAGAGGCGGCGCAGCCCGAGCGCGGCCTTGCGCTCATCCGGGATGCCGTGATCCTGAATTTCCAGGAAAAAGTCCTCGCCGAACAGCTCGCGCAGCTCAAGCGCTTTTTTCTTTGCGCCCTCGTAATCGTCCGCGACGATGTGCCGGGAGAGATATCCCGCGAGACAGCCGGAAAGACAGATCAGCCCCTCGGCGTGCTCATGCAGCAGCGCCCAGTCGATGCGCGGCTTGACGTAAAACCCGTCCGTAAAGCCGCAGGAGACAAGATAGCAGAGATTCCGGTAGCCGACGTCGTTTTTGCACAGAAGGATGAGATGGGAATACTCGTTGTCGATGCCGTGCTCACGGTCAAAGCGGGAGCGCGGCGCAACGTATACCTCGCAGCCGATGATCGGACGGATGCCCTCGGCGAGACACGCGCGGTAAAAAGAGACCGCGCCGTACATTACGCCGTGGTCCGTGACGGCGAGCGCCGTCTGTCCCAGCTCCTTGGCGCGGCGCGCGAGCTCCTTGACGCGGCAGGCGCCGTCCAGCAGGGAGTATTCCGTATGCACGTGCAGATGGACAAAGCCCATATCAGTCTCCTTTGTACTCTAATAGCTTCTTTAACCGGTGGCTCATGCAGCTTTTGGACACCGGGGGGCTGGCGAGCCGCGCAAGATCGGCAAGGCTCGACTCGGGATTGACGATGCGCAGCATGGCCGTCTCCTGCAGAATGTCCGGGAGCGTGTCGAGCCCGTATTTCCGGTCCAGCTCGCGGATGGCGTCAAGCTGCTCCTGCGCGGCGAGGACGATCTTGTCGGCGTTCGCGCTGTCGCAGTTGACGCGGCGGTTGACGGCGTTGCGCATGTCCTTCTGCATTTTTGCCTGCATGATGCCCATCGCGGCGAGCGGCGCGCCGATCGTTGTGAGCACGTCCTCAATGGCTTCGGACTGCTTGAAATACGTGATGTATCCGCCGCTGCGCACGGCGTCCTTAGGCGCGAAGCCCATTTCCAGCATGAGATTGAACGCCTCGCGGCTCACGCTCGGGTGGCTCGTGAGCAGCTCGAGATGGTAGCGCTTGTCCGGATCGGTCACGCTGCCGCCGGCGAGAAACGCCCCGCGGAAGAAGCTCTGCCGGCAGCAGTCGGTTTCGAGCACGCCGTAGTTGATGTGGTGGGAAACGGCGCTCTCCTGCCCAAAGACCTCCAGGATCGAGAGGATCTTTTCCGGCGCTGTGATGAGGAACGTGCGCTTGCCCGCCGCGCCCTCCGGCGGCACATGGTCGAACGAGAGCGAGAACGCGCGCCGGAAGAGCTTCGGCAGACGCTGGGCAAAGGCGTCGTTCGCCGTGATGATGCGGATCTCCCGCCGGTCGAACGTGTGGCAGTATAAAAGCACGCCGTAGGCCTCGGCCCTCGCGCAGCAGGTGCGGTTGAGCGGAACATGGCACAGCTCGTTTTTGGCTTCGGACGAAAAGGACATGGGAAAAACCCCTTTGTGTGTTTATCCGTAAATGCGGGTGGGGGAGGCTTCACGGTAAAGATCGCGCAGCGCCGCGGCAAGCGCGGCGGGATCGTGGCGAACGAGCGCCTTTTGCCAGAGCGCCACGGGCGCATACCGGACCGTGACGCCGAGCGCGGCGAGCGCTTCCTCGTCCGCCGTGATGGGAACGGCCCCTTCGCGGAGATATTCCTCCTGCGCTTCGGGCGGGATGGGAAGATCGTTTACAAGCGTATAGTCGAACAGTCCCTCGCCGCCGTGGTCGAAGAGCGCGCGGACGTGGTCGACGGCGGTATACCCCGCGGTCTCGCCGCTTTGCGTCATAAGATTCATAACATAGACCTTTACGGCGTCCGACTCGTGGATCGCCTCGCGGATGCCGGAGACGAGAAGGTTCGGAATGACGCTCGTATAAAGACTGCCGGGGCCGAGCACGATGAGATCGGCCTCCCGGATGGCGTCAAGACAGGCGGGCAGCGCCGCCGGGTGCTCCGGCGAGAGATATGCCCGCACGATGCGCCGCGTGAGGTCTTTTTTGTATTCGGCGATCTGCGATTCGCCCGTGACGGTCACGCCGTCGTCAAAATCAGCGAGGAGCTGCACGTTCTCGTTCGTGACCGGCAGCACGCGCCCGGTGATGGCGAGCACCTCGCTCATACGCGCGACGGCCTCGTCGAACGTGTCGCACATGCCGTTGAGCGCGGCGAGAAAGAGATTGCCGAAGCTCTGGCCGCGCAGCGCGCCGTCCTGAAACCGATAGGCGAGCAGGGCCTCCATCGTCGGCTCGGTGTTTGCAAGCGCCTGCAGACAGTTGCGGATGTCGCCGGGCGGGAGCATACCGAGCTCCTGCCGGAGCACGCCGCTGCCGCCGCCGTTGTCCATCACGGTGACGATGGCGGTGATGGACGGTGAAATGCGCTTCAGGCCGCGCAGCATGGTGGAAAGTCCGGTGCCGCCGCCGATGGCGGCGATTTTCATATCCGGACGGCGGGAAATGCGTTTTTTCATTGTTCGTTTACCCTCGCAAGATCGCGGCAGACGAGCCGCGCGTTCTGCCCGCACTCGAGCAGATGATCCGTGAGCGCGCGCGCCACGGAAATGCTCCGGTGCCGCCCGCCGGTGCAGCCGACGGCCACGGTGAGCGCCGGCTTGCCCTCTTCCCGGAAGCGCGGGAGCTGAAAATCGATAAACGCCGTGAGCAGGCGCATGTATTCTGCTGTGTCCGGCTGCTGCATGACAAAGTCGTACACCGGCTGGTCAAGCCCGGAGAGATCCTTCAGCTCCTCTATATAATAAGGGTTCGGCAGAAAACGAACGTCCAGCACGAGATCGGCATCGATGGGGATGCCGTATTTGTAGCCGAAGGCGACCACGTTGATCGGCAGCTTTGCCTCACCGGTCTCGGTGAACAGACGGCAGAGCTTTTTGTGCAGCTGCGCAAGCGTGAGATTCTGCGTATTTATAATGTAGTCGGCACGGTCGCGCACCGGCTGCATGAGCGCAATCTCCTCCCGCAGCGCGGCCTGCACCGTTTTGCCCGGCTCTGCGAGCGGGTGGCGGCGGCGCGTTTCCTTGTAGCGGCGGACGAGCGTGCTCTCCGGCGCTTCGAGAAACAGGATGCGGAACGTGCAGTCGAGCGCGCGCAGCGAATCGAGCGCGCGGAAGAGCTGTTCAAAGCTCTCGTGCGCGCGCACGTCCGTGACAAGGGCGACTTTGGTAAAGCGTCCCTGCGAGGCGATGCAGAATTCCGCGAACGGCTGCAAAAGCGCCGAGGGCATGTTGTCTACGCAGTAATACCCCAGATCCTCCAGAAAGTGCGCGGCCTGCGTTTTGCCCGCGCCCGAAAGACCGGTGACGATCAGAAATTCCATAGTATAATATATCTTTCCCCGCGATCTTTTTATTCGCGGATGATCTTGACCTCCGGCTCCAGCTCAATGCCGGAGACGCGGTATACCTCGTTTTGAATGTGTTCAATGAGCCGGAGCACATCGTCAAAGCTCGCTCCGCCGCGGTTGACGACGAAGCCCGCGTGCTTTTCGCTCACCTGCGCGCCGCCGACGGCACAGCCCTTGAGACCGGCCTCGTCAATGAGCGCGGCGGCGTATCCGCCTGCGGGACGCTTGAACGTGCTGCCGGCGGACGGCATGTCGAGCGGCTGCGAGCTTCTGCGCCGCTCGGCGAGCGAGCGCATCCGCTCACGGACGGCGTCGGGATCGTCCTCGTGCAGCGAAACTTCTGCGCCGAGAACGATGCAGCCGGTATCGGAAAAGCGGCTGTGCCGGTAAGAAAAACCGGCGTCGTCCGTCTCACGGACGGAAAGGTCTTCGCTGAGATACGTTACGGAGGTGACGACGTCCTTCATCTCCCCGCCGTAGGCGCCTGCGTTCATGGATACCGCGCCGCCGAGCGTGCCGGGGATGCCGTGAGCAAATTCCAGCCCGGCGAGCGAGCGCGCCGCGGCAAACGAGGCGAGACGCGAGAGCGTCACGCCGCTCTCGGCGCGGAGAGCCGTATCGCCGACCGGCTCGATGCGGGAAAACTCCTCGCCGAGCCGCAGCACGATGCGGTGCAGCGGCGCGTCGGTTACGAGAAGGTTTGTGCCGTTGCCGATGAGAAGCGGCTTTTCTCCGGCTTCGGCAAGCAGAGCGCAGACTGTCTCGACCTCCGAAACGGAGGACGGCAGCAGCATCGCGTCGCATGGGCCGCCGATGCGGAACGAGCAGTGGCGGCTCATCGGCTCGTTTTCGAGGATCGTGAGCTCCGGGCAGCGGGAGCGCGCTTCCCGGAGGAAGGAACGGAGTTCGGCGTTTCTCATCCCTCGTCCACCATCCGGTCGTGGCGCTCCACGAGCACCTGCGCGGCGTTGTAGCCCATTTTGCGCTCGCGGTTGTTCATTGCCGCAAGCTCGAGGATCGCCGCAAGATTTCGGCCCGGCCGCACCGGCACGACAAAGTACGGGATCTTCACGCCGAGGATCTCCGTGAAATGCGTCTCGTTGCCGAGCCGGTCGTAGACCTTGTTCTCGTCCCACGGCTCAAAATGCACGACAAGGTCGATGACCTGGTCAGGCTTCACCGCGCCGATGCCGAACATGTGCCGCGCGTCGATGAGACCGATGCCGCGGATCTCCATGAAATACCGGATCAGCTCCGGCGAGGAGCCGACGAGCGTGTCCGGCGCGGTGCGCTTGACCTCGATAGCGTCGTCCGCCACAAGACGGTGGCCGCGGCTCAGAAGCGCCATGGCGTTTTCGCTCTTGCCGACGCCGCTCTCGCCCGTGATCATCACGCCCTCGCCGTGGACCTCCATCAGCACGCCGTGCATCGTGGTGCGCGGGGCGAGCCAGCGGTTGAGACTCACGATGAGCTTTGCCATAAAATCGCTCGTGGAGTGCTCGGTGGTGAGCAGCGTCACCTGATGGCGCTGCGCCGAGGAGAGCATCTCGGGCGGGATATCCATGCCGTGCGCGACGATGCAGAAGCGGATCCCGGAGGAGATGAACTTCTCAATGCTGCGGCTGCGCGTCTCGGGACGCATATCCATTAAATAAGTGATCTCGAGCTTGCCGATGATCTGTACGCGTGTGGCGTCAAAGTAATCGTAAAACCCGGCGAGCGGCAGACCGGGACGCGAGACCTCCCATGTGGTGATCTGCACGCGGTCATAGTCCACCGCGCGGTTGACGATGGCCAGATTGTGCTCGCGGACGATGGTATCCAGACTGACGGAATAGGACTGAGCCATGAGCGTTCCTCCGTATCAAGGTGATGGGTGATATAATATTATATTGTAATCAATTCCGCCCGATTTGGCAACAGCCGAGTAAAGAGAAGTTTTTTAAAAGAAAATGAAATTTCATCTTGCATTCGGCGGCGCGGTCTGCTATTATAAATAAGCTGTCCGCGGGAGACCGGTCGCCGGCACCCCGAAAGGGCAGCACATTTCTCGATGAGGAGGTGCAGCAAGTATGGCAAAGTGTGAATACTGCGAGAAGGATGTCGCTTTCGGCATCAAGGTCAGCCATTCCCACCGCCGCGCCAACCGCACTTGGAAGCCCAATGTGAAGCGCGTCAAGGCCATCGTCGACGGTACCCCGAAGCACGTTTATGCGTGCACCCGCTGCCTCCGCAGCGGTAAGGTCACGCGGGCCGTCTGAGATCGCTCTTTTTGAGAAAAAAGAGGGATTTCGAATGAGCCGCTCCCGTGAGAGATCGGGGGCGGCTCATTCGCCCGGGGACCCCGCCAGACGCCGATTTCGAGGCTATCAAAAAACGAAAAAAGTTTTTTGAAAAAAATCGAAAAAAGGTGTTGACAACCGAAATCGAGTGTGTTATATTAGCTAAGCTGTCGCCGAGAGACAGGGCGAAAGAACCGAAAAAGTCTTGAGAATGGCAGCAAAAGTTGTGTACCTTGTAAATTGAACAAAGTAAGATAGCTTATGTTTGAATAAGCACCAGAAAGGGTTCTTTGTGAAACTCGAAAGAGTTTTGCATAAAATTTCTTTGAGAGCTAGATATAGCAATCAATAAAAGATTTCAAAGCCGAAAGGCGTTGAGATAGAATTTATTGAGAGTTTGATCCTGGCTCAGGACGAACGCTGGCGGCGTGCCTAACACA
>ERZ836939.3276-NODE-3276-length-14037-cov-4.591975_pt1 | contig 14037 bp, 17 predicted proteins | sample MGYA00519912_ERZ836939 | MGnify/ENA primary metagenome ERZ836939 (study PRJEB31850, sample SAMEA3708810) | human gut metagenome | biome: human gut; feature: human-associated habitat; material: faeces | place: China | collected 2014 ... | reverse complement strand
CGGGGACGGCTCCAGATGAGCACTTCGTGCTCATAGTCGCCTTTCCCCGGACCCCCATTTACGGGAGTTACCCCTTGAAGTAGGCAAAATATTTCCGGCGCGCAAAATCAGGAGTGCTTGGGTGCGTTTGAATCCGGGCCCACTGGGGCCCTGGGTGTACAAAATTTGATTTTACTGCGGTTTTCAGACTGCGCCTAGGTTTCCCAGCCAACGCTCCCGGTCCGTTTTTCGCCGTAGGGGCGGCACACCGGGCCGCCCGCCGTTCTCCACCGCACAACTTGATCCCCGCCGCAGTAAAGACACTCTCAATAAGGGGAGCGCCATACTTCCGGTCGTCCCCCTGCCGAGTCTCACCGCAGCTCCCGCCTCTGGAGAAAGGCGATCGCCACAAGCGAGGTGCCAATGAGCCACAGCAGCCCCAGCGCCCAGCAGTACAGCATGGGCGGCGGCGAATCCACAAAGGCCTCCGGGGTCAGCTGAATGGAGATGCCGGTGTCGATGCCCTCAACGACCATATCCCCGTTCCAAAAGGGGGTCATGGGGTGGAGGGCATAGAGCAGAGTGCTGATGGGCCCGGGTTCTCCCGTATCGGTGGAGACCACCGTGGCCGCCGCCCCCGCAATGGGGAAACCCACCAGATAGTAGAGCGCCACCAGAATCCCCGCAGCGGCCCCGGAGCGGAAGATAAATTTCAGGCACAGGAACAGTCCGGCGGAGGCCATCCACAGGGGGAGGGCAGTCAGCATCAGCAGGGCATACTGGGACAGGATCTGGGGCAGCTGATCGATCCCTGGCAGGAAGATCCCCGCCAAAAGCAGGGCGAACAGGCTCATAGCCGCCACCAGCCCCACCCCCAGCAGGAGGGCGGTGAACAGCCGGGACAGATACATCTGCCACCGGGGGATGCCGAACACCGCCTCGTTTTTCAGCAGGACCTGCCTGCCGTCCACCCGGGCGCTGGCCAGGTCGGCGCAGGGGACAGCCAGCACCATGCCCACAATGGCGGAATACTCGATGGTCTGAAAGAGCAGGGCGGCGTCCCCGCTTTGCGGGGGAAAGGCGCACAGCAGGGTCAGCAGGACCACACCTCCCAGCACGGAGCCGGTCAGGCCGTAGAAGCCCCAGCGCTGGCAGCGGATGCGGTAGAACTCCGCCCGGATCAGGTTTCCCATGACTCACGCCCCTTGGGGCAGAAGCGGAGGGCCAGCACGGCCAGCAGAGCCAGGGCCGCGGCGATGCAGAACAGTTTTTTCATGGAAGAGACGACCTCCTTCAAATTGGTATCATAAGCATAAAACCGTGAGCCTTCCCCCTGCCAGGGGGAAGGCCGATTCCCCCTATCAGGGGGAAATGTCCCGAAGGGACAAAAGGGGTGGGATGGCGCGGCCGAAGGCCGTGACGGATGAGGGTGAGCCCGTACCACACATCACCGCCCCCTCATCCGCCCCACTTCGTGGGGCACCTTCCCCCCTAAGGGGGGAAGGCCGGGCTTTATTTGATCTCCTTCCGGGCAAACAGGGCCGCCCCCAAAGCGGTGGACACCAGGGTCCAGCCCAGGCCGATGAGCCAGCACTGGCCGATCTTGGACCAGGGCAGGTCCCCCACGAGCAGCTGGTCCATGTGGTAGTTGAGGGTCAGGTGGTAGAGGGAGGTAAACATGGGATTTACATACTTTCCCAGATTGTCCAGGGCCATGGGGAGCACCATCAGAATTCCGATGTAGGAGAAGGCCGCGACGGTGGAGCTGGCAATCAGGAAAAAGCAGGCCAAAGACAGGGACATGCCCCCCAGCCACAGGGGGAAAGCCCCCAGGGTATAGAAGCCCAGAGCCCGGAAGGCGTTGAGGACGCTCCGGCCCGCATCCACTCCGTACATGGCCTGGGCGTCCGCCTGGCTGGGCAGGCCCAGGAGGATCAGGCTGGCCAGGGCGTACACAAGCACCAGAACCAGGTAGAGCGCCGCCAGGACCAGCAGGGAGACCACCCACCGGGAGGCGTAGATGCGGAAGCGCCCGACGCCGAAGGACACCTCGTTTTTCAGGGTGTTGTACTTATACTGCTCGGAGAACACCATGTCCACCCCCAGGACGACCAAATAGATACCCGCGGGCAGGCCGAACAGCAGGGAGGCGACGGCAAAGGGCATATTGACCGGGTTGACGCCGCTGGCCTCGGTTTTGATCAGATACAGGCAGAAGATGACCCCCACAGAAAAGAGGGCGCACAGAATGGTGGTGATCCAGAAATAGGGCCGGTGAACCACCTTAAAGCACTCGGCCTGGATGGAGCGCAGCATCAGAATCCCTCCTTTCCGGCGGCGTGGTGGCCTCCGATGAGGGAGAGGAAGTAGTCCTCCAGGTCGCTGCTGCGCTGCTGGGCGGAGATGAGGCCCACGCCGTTTTCAAGCAACACCCGGTTCACCGTCTGGGGCTGATCCAGGAAGGTGTACAGCCGCAGCTTGTTGTGGGGGAGCACCTCGAAGTCCCGGGTACCCAGCTGCTCCTCCAGCACCCGGGCGGCCTGGGCCGCGTCGTCCACGGTGAGCTCCAGGCACACCCGGCACTTCTCCCGCAAACGGTCGGCGGAGACGCTCTCCAGCACCCGGCCCTTCTCAATGAAGGCGTAGTGGGTGGCCAGGTTGGACAGCTCGGAGAGGATGTGGCTGGAGATCAAAATGGTGGTCTGCCGCTCCCGGTTGAGCTGGAGGAGCAGTTCCCGGAACTCCACGATGCCCTCCGGGTCCAGGCCGTTGATGGGCTCGTCCAGGAGGAGGAACTCCGGGTGGTTCATGAGAGCCAGTGCCAAACCCAGCCGCTGCTTCATGCCCAGAGAGAAGGTCTTGAACTTCTTTTTCCCCGTGTCCGTCAGCCGCACCTGCTCCAGGGCCTCGTCCACGCACTCCTTGCCGGGGATGCCCCGCTGGATGCGGTAGTACTCCAGGTTCTGCCGGGCGGTGAGATAGGGGTAGAAGGAGGGGATCTCCACCATGGCCCCGGTGCGGGAGCGGGCCCGGGCCAGGGCGGCGGGGGTGGAGGCCCCGAACAGGGTGACCTCCCCGGCGGTGGGGTGGGACTGGCCGGAGATGAGGCGGATGAGGGTGGTCTTGCCCGCCCCGTTGCGGCCCACCAGCCCGAAAATCTGTCCCTTTTCCACGGACAGGGCGGCGTGATCCAGGGCCAGGGTGTGGCCGTACCGGCGGGTCAGGTCCCGGGTCTGTAAAATCAATTCCGACATGCAGGTTCACCTTTCTTTCCAAAGGTCGGCGGTTGCCGTTTTTTCTGAGTACAGCCTTAGTATAGGGGAGAAAGGTTGATTCCCCACAAAGAAAGAATAAAGAAACTTTAAAGTTTTCCAGGGCGAAAGGTTAAGTGCGGCCGCTTTGTCAGGTCCTCTGATATACATGGACGTCAAAGCCGATCTGGACGTCCAGCGTCTCCAAGGCGGACAGCCGCGCCACCCCCTCCCTGGGGGTCTTCCAGGCGTAGGGGGTCATGCCGAACAGGGCCATGATGTCCTGGGAGCTGTCCAGGCGGATGGAAAAGCGCAGGGGGACGGCCTCCAGCCACCGGAAGCCCGGGTAGTCCTCCCGGCGGACGGCGTTTTCGTAGGGACGGGCGTACAGGACCTCCTTCATCTCCCACAGGTGTTTGGCGGAGGGGACCACATAGTAGAAGTACCCGCCGGGGCGCATCACCCGGGCGAACTCCTCCGGGCACAGGGGGGAGAACACGTTGGTGAGCAGGTCCGCCCGAGAGTCCGCCACCGGCAGATGGTACACCGAGGCCACGGCGAACTCCCCCTCCTTCACCCGCTTGGCCGCCCGACGCAGGGCAAACTTGGAGATGTCCACCCCGGCCAGCTCGGGGGCGCGGCCCGCCTGGGTGAGGGCCTGGAACAGCCCTTGGGTGTAGTAGCCCTCCCCGCAGCCGCTGTCCAGCAGGGCGGGGGCGGGCAGGTCCGCCGTGTCCCGGAGGGCCAGGGCGCACAGGGCCTCCCGGAGGGGGGAATAGTACCCCTTCTCCAGAAAGGCGGACCGGGCGGCCACCATGGCCTTGTCGTCCCCCGGGTTCTGGGAGTGCTTCCGGTTGGCGGGGAGCAGGTGGACATAGCCGGCGGCGGAGCGGTCAAAGCTGTGGCCGCCGGGGCAGGTGTAGGCGTGCTCCCCCCGGGTCAAGGGGGCAGAGCAGAGAGGACAGCGGAAAAAACTCATGGGGCGTTCACCTCAAACGGCAGAATGGGACCCTCTCTGGGGCGAGACAGGGCCGGGGCAATACAACGGAATGGCGGAGAAACCAAAAAGCTCCGCAAACACATCAGGCGGCCACGGGGGCCGCCTGAGCGATGGAACATCTGGATTCAGCGGCTGCGGAAGGCAAAGAACCGCTGTCCAAAGTAGTTGAGAAAGACGAAGATGCCGGAGCCCGCCAGCATGGACAGGTTGCCCTGGACCTGCTGGCTCCAGCCGGTGCCGGCCAGCAGCCAGACGGTGACCGGCTTGGCGATGCCGTAGGCCAGGGCCCAGCACACGGCGATGTTCAGGGCAAAGCGGAGGACCACTTTCACACCCTTCTCCTGGTTGCGGAAGGTGAAGTGCTTGTTCAGGAAGAAGCTGACCACGCTGCCCACGATGTAGTTGGCGGCGGAGGAGATCCAGTAGCCGGTGTCCCCCCAGGTGTGGAGCCCCGCCAGGTTATACAGGCCAAACATGACCCCATAGCCCACGGCGGTGTTCACCAGACCCACCAGAATAAAGCGGAACAGGGTGGGGTCCAGCAGGGAGCGGAGCTTATCTCTCATGGCCGTTCTTTCCTCCACAGTCATCCGAGACGATATACCGGGGCCGGTCCTTGATCTCCTCGTAGATTTTGGCGATGTAGTACCCCAAAATACCCAGGCAGACCATCAGGGCGCTGCCGATGAGGAGCAGGAGCAGGATGACGGTGGTAAAGCCCTCCAGGGCCTGACCGTTGATCTTCTGCCACAGGGACCAGCACCCCAGCACCAGAGAGCACAGAAACACCAGCACCCCCAGAATGGTGACGATCTGCAGGGGCGCGGTGGAAAAGGCGGCCAGGTTGGTGACGGCATACCGGGTAAGGCTGCGCAGGGACCACTTGGACTCTCCGGCGGCCCGGGGCTGCACCTCAAACTCCACCTGGGCGGTGTCAAAGCCGATCCAGGAGGACAGGGCCCGGAAGAAGGCGTTCTTCTCCCGCATGGCCACCAGCACATCCACCGCCCGCCGGTCCAGCAGTTTGAAGTCGGAGGCGTGGGACATGTCGATCCGGGTGGCGCCGCTTAAAAAGCGGTAGAAGGTCTTGGCGGCCAGGGTGTGGAGGGGACTCTCCTTCCCCCGGCTGATCTTGACCCCCTCCACCACCTGCCAGCCCTGCTGCCAGAGGCGGTACATCTCCAGAATCTTTTCCGGCGGGTGCTGCAAATCGCAGTCCAGCACCACGCAGCAGTCCCCTTTCGCCTGGGCCAGGCCGGCGAAGATGGCGGCCTCCTTGCCGAAGTTCCGGGAGAAGCGGATGCCCCGCACCTGGGGCCGCTGGGTGGCCGCCTCCTGGATGGCCCGCCAGGTGTGGTCCCGGGAGCCGTCGTTGACAAAAATCAGCTCGTGGTCGATGCCGGCCTGGGTGAGCAGATCTCCGATCACATCCGCCGCCAGGGGGACCGACTCCTCCTCATTGTAGGCGGGCAGCACCACGGACAGCCGTCCGGTGCGGAGAGATTCGGATGTCTCCATGGGATCATCTCCTGTTTTCATAGGCCAGCTCATAGTCGCTCTTGGGGGTGTACTCCTCCTGAATCTTTACCACCACCCGGCCGTCCAGCATCTGGACGCTGCCGTCGGCGGGGTAAAGGGGCATGGCCTGGAATTCCTCCGACTGGGAGACCGAGATCATGGTCTCCTCCTCCGGCTCCGCAATGGGCACGTTGAGCCAGTCGTTGAGGTAGTAGTAGATATGCTTATTGAGGGGGGCCACCGTGTCCCGGGGGACGCTGTAGTGGTCCACCAGGGCGTAGCTCTCAATGTCCGCATAGATGCGGTCGGTGGGGAAGGAGCCGATGATGAGGACCTCCTCCTCCCCGGTGTAGCCCGGGCAGCTCTCAATGCGGGTGAGCAGCCGGGTGGCATAGCTGAGGGTAGCCCGGTGGGCCTGGTCAGCGGCGGTGTACAGCAGGTTGTTGATGTTGGCGCTGTACAGGGTCACCCCGGCCAGGCACAGGGCCAGGGCGCCGGAGACGGCCATGCCTCCCCGGGGCCGGGGCAGGAAGCTCAGCCCCAGGTCGGCCGCCAGCAGCACCGCCATATAGACCAGCACGTAGGCGTACTTCATAATGGGGGTGGCGTCGGAGAAGGGGGCGATGATCTGGGCAAAGCCCACCGCCAGAGGCAGCAGGGCGGCCAGAACCAGCGCTCCGATGAGCCGCCAGGGCTCCCGCCACAGGGCCCGGCGGAAGACGATGGCCAGGAAGCACGCCACAGCCAGCGCCAGGGCCAGCAGGTCCAGCCCCGCCAGCAGCGGGGTGGTGAAGGAGTTGGACCCGTTGGGCCAGAAGAAAAAGACAAAGACCTGCTTATAGGCGGAGAGGATCAGGCCAGGCAGCTGGGCAATGGGGTAGCCGCTCCCGGCGTCGCTCATGCCCAGGTAGTCCAGCAGCTCCAGGTCCTTCACCGCCAGGAAAATCTGGAGGATGCCGTAGTAGAGGGCGGCCCCCACGGCCAGAAAGCCCGCCAGCCGGAAGCCCAGCCAGGCGGTCCCCCTCAGGGTGGAGCGGGCGTGGAGGCAGGCGCGCAGCACCACCAGCAGGGACAGGGCCACCGCCACCGCCGCGTAGGCCTGGTAGATCCCCATGGCCAGGGCCAGCAGAACCACTCCCCCCAGGGTCCGGAGCCAGCCCCCCTTCTTCACCAGACACACCGCCAGCACGGCCAGCAGGATGGCCAGACAGTAGGCGGAGGCGGTGAACATGTAGAGGAAGGTGTACCCCAGACAGGGGAAGGCGGCCATGAGCACCCCGGCAAAGGCGGACAGGGCCCGGCTGTGCAGGTTCAGGGCGGTCACCACCCCCGCCGCGGCCAGGGCGAGAAACACCATGGAGAAAAAGCCGATGAGGGCGGGCATCTGGGTAAAATCGTTCAAAAAAGAGGCGTAGTGGAGAAACCACCGGCCGGAGACGGTCATCTGCTGGGGGTCAAACACCCGGCTCAGGCCGTCGGAGTTGGGGATGATATTGGTAAAGGCAAACAGGTGGATCAGATATCCGGCGATAAAACAGGCCAGAAAGGCCGCCCGCCGGGTGGGAGTGATCCGCTGCCGCAGGCGGGCAAGGACACGATCAAGGGGCATGGGACGATCTCCTTCCAAACAAACAGGGGGCGGTCAGGGGCGGGGCTTCTCCTTGCCGGAGACCTCCTCCATCTGGATGCGCCACACCCCGGTGCGGGGCAGGCTCTTGGCAATGGCCCGCTCAAAGTTGTCCCCGGCCATATTGGCGGGGGGGAGTTTTTCGCACAGGGCCCGAAGGGCGGAGATTTTCTCCGCCTCCTCCGTCACTTCGGCGGCGGTCCCGATCACATTGGCGGACTGAAAGTAGGTGGTGAATTTGTCCTGGGCTGCCTGGTTGGAGGCCACGAAGGAGACGCACACCCGGGGGCTGCGCCTCAGGCAGTCCAGCTTGGTCCCCTCCAGGGCGCAGTGGAAGTACAGCGTGTCCCCCAGGCGCACCAGAGACAGGGGGACGCAGTAGGGCGCTCCCCCCTCCCCGGCCATGGCGGCCACGCCGTATTCACAGCGGTCGATCACATCATAGGCAAAGGCCCGATCCCGTTCCCGGTCTTTTCGTCTCATATCAAGGCTGCTCCTTTTTGCGCTCTTCCGACAGGAAGGTCATCAGATCATGGTAAAAAGCCTCGGGCGTCTCCTGGAAGCGCTCCGCCAGGGCCCGCCCCTTCTCCTGGGAGGGATAGAGGAACTTCAGCTCCATCAGCGGGCCGCCGTCGTCGGCAAAAAACAGGCGCACGGTGCAGGTGCCGTCCGGATGAGGCTCCACCCCCGTCTGGACCTGGGCCGCCCGCTTCAGCGCCCCGTTGAGCTTTCCCAGATTCTCGTCGCAGTGCATGCGCACCGAGTAGGGCAGGCTGCTCTCGCAGATCTCGCTGTTGCGCCGCCCCTTCTCCGTGATGGCATAGACCTGGCCGGTCTGCTCCAGATGGCCGGTCTCCACCAGGTGGCCCACCACCTCGGTGAGGGAGAAGTAGTCCACCCCCGCGTCGCACAGAGCCACGTCCAGCAGCTGATTGAACGTGACCGGTGCGGCGGTGCGGGACATGATATAGAGGACCAGCAGCTTGAGATCCAGTTCGTTTTGGATGAATCCAGTTCGGGCCATACAAAACCTCCTGCGGCGTCAGGTGGATGGGGACGCGGGCATCTGCCCAGCTTTTTTATTATACCGAAAAAGGGGCCAAAGGACAACCCCTCTTTGCCCCTCCGCCGCCGCACCATTTTTCCCGTCCCTCATAGTATGGAGCGTACCCCAAAATCCAACCGGCGGGGCTCTGCTCCGCCTCGGCAACATCTTAGGAGGGACTTACCTATGCCGGAAAAGGTCGTGCCCGGCCCCGTCAGCGAGGACCGCTGCATTCGGGAGGCCGTGTGCATACACACCAAGAAAATTTTTGACTCCTGCAAGGACAAAGACTGCATCGAGGACCTGCGGGTCTACCCCACCCGGGGCTGCCAGGAGGTCATTGACCGGGCGGTTTCGGTGAAGGCGGGCTGCGCCGAGCTGCTGTACGCCTACATCGACGTGGAGCCGGTCACCTTCAACCGGGGGTTCTACACGGTGGATGTGCGGTACTTCTACCGCATCACCGCCGACGCCTTCGTGGGGGCCGCCCGGCCGGTGGAGATCAGCGGCCTGGCCGTCTTTGACAAGCGGGTCATCCTGTTCGGCAGCGAGGGGAGCGCCAAGGTGTTCTCCTCCCTGGGCCAGGAGAAGGCCTATGACGTGCAGAACCTGCCCACCCGCAGCCTGCCCACCGCGGTGGTGGAGTCGGTGGACCCCATCATCCTCAGCATGAAGCTGGTGGATGTGTGCGAGTGCCGCCCCTGCGACTGCTGCTGCGAGATTCCCCCGGCCATCTGCGCCTGCTTCCCGGAGGAGCTGGTGATGGGGGGCGACGTACACCGCCTGTACGTCACCCTGGGCCAGTTCTCCATCATCCGCATGGAGCGGGACACCCAGCTGCTCATCCCCGCCTACGACTACTGCCTGCCGGAGAAGGAGTGCGCCTGCCAGGGCGCCGAGTGCGGCGAGGACCCCTGTGAGATCTTCCGAAAGGTCCAGTTCCCGGTGGACGAATTCTTCCCCCCCAACAGCGTGGCCCCTAAGACGGCTGCCAGCTATCAGGAGGCCCGCAGCGGCTGCTGCGGCCTATAATAAGTGTGGGAGACGGCAAAAGCCGTCTCCCATATTTTACATCAGCGGCGCGAAGATGCGCAGGATGTTCCGGTAGAGCTGAATGATGGGGTTGAAATACTTCCGCTGGCGCAGGGAGATGCGCTGGCACACCCGCAGGGTCTCCTCGAAGTCCCGGCGGATGTCCTGGATACAGGGGGCCTCGCACAGCCACACGCCGTCCTCGAAGTGGAGGAACAGGCTGCGGTAGTCCAGATTGACCGTCCCCACCGTGGCAAAGCGGTCGTCCACCACGAAGTTCTTGGCGTGGATAAAGCCGGGGGTGTACTCATAGATGCGCACCCCCGCCTCCAGCAGGGGCGGGTAGTGGGCCCGGGTGACCTCGAACACATACCGCTTGTCCGGGATGTGGGGGGTGATGATCCGCACGTCCACCCCGGACTTGGCCGCGTTGCACAGGGCGGTGTTGGTGGCCACGTCGATGACCAGATAGGGGGTGGTGATATAGATATACTTCCTGGCCTTGCCGATCATGTTCAGATAGACCGCCTGGCCCACCGCCTCCCGGTCCAGGGGGGTGTCGGTGTAGGGCTGGACGTATCCGGTCCAGGGGCGGGCGGGGGCGGGCTCCGGGCGGAAGTGGTGGAACTCCTCCTCCCAGCCGCAGCAGTGGTCCCACATGGTGAGGAACATCACCGCCATGGACCACACCGCGTCCCCCTCCAGCAGAATGGCGCTGTCCTTCCAGTGGCCGAAGCGCTCCCGCCGGTTGATATACTCATCGGCCAAATTGATGCCCCCGGTGAAGCCCACCTTGCCGTCAATAATCAGAAATTTCCGGTGGTCCCGGTTATTGAAGCGCAGGGACATCACCGGTACAAAGCGGTTGAACACCCGGCACTGGATGCCCCGGGCGGCCATCTGCTCGTTGTAGTCCCGGGGGAGGGTGAACATACAGCCCATGTCGTCGATGAGGCGCACCTCCACCCCCTGGGCTGCCTTCTCCTCCAGGATCTCCAGCACGCTGTCCCAGAAGACGCCGGGCTGGATGATGAAATACTCCAGGAAGATATACCGCTCCGCCTTCCGCAGCTCCTCCAGCATCCGGGGAAAGACCAGATCCCCCACCGGGAAATACTCGGTCTCCGTGTTGGTGTAGGCGGGGCAGTGGGCGAAGTCCTCCAGGTACCGGGCCTGCCCCGCGGCGTCCTCCCCCAGGGTGAGCAGGTCGTCCGCCTTAAAGTCCTCCCGCAGGTTCTCCTCCGACTGCTCGGCGATGCGCTTCATCCGGCGGCTGGTGCGCTGTGGGATCTGTCCGCCGCCCACCAGCAGATAGAAGATGCCCCCGAACACGGGGAAGGGGAGCACCAGCAGCAGCCAGGCGATCTTATATGCGGGCTCCATGCGGCTCCCCACGATCAGCAGGGCCGCTGCCACGCTCAGAAAGATAAAAAACCAGTACAGGCCGGTGGTGTGCTCCGAGAAGAAGCCCACCATCAGCATCAGCGCCACCACCTGCGCAATCAGGGACAGGCCCACAAACACTGACCGATGAAACAGGATATACAGCAGTTTCTTCACTGCGCACTCACCTTCTTTCCACGCTGCGCCGGGGTTTTGGGATCAGATCAGCTTGGTCAGGGTACAGGAGATACTGTCCCCCTCCAGGAGGATGGTCCCGTAGCTGGTGCGGCTGGCCCCGGGGTTCATCACCCACAGGCCATCCTCCAGCTGCTGGCAGTAGGCCCTGTGGGTGTGGCCGAAGAGGAGAATGTCCACGCCGGACTTCCGGGCCTCCCCAATGGCCAGGTCATAGCCCCCCTTCACCCTCCACAGGTGGCCGTGGGAGAGCAGGATGTCCCTCCCCTGGAGGGTGATCCGCTTGATGGCGGGGGCGGTAGTCCAGCCGTCGCAGTTGCCGGGGACCATGCAGATAGGGAGCGTCTGGAAGCGCCGGGACAGCTCCTCCGCGTCGCCCATCAGGTCCCCCAGATGGATGACCTGGTCGGGCTTCTCCTCCTCGATGGCCTGGACCATGCCGGAGAGGAAGCGGTGGGAATCGGAAAAAACAAGGATCTTCATATTGTCACCTTACCTGTCCCGCCGCATATACTGAAACGGAACATTAGAATAGGAGTGAATGGGATATGCAGGGTCAACATTCCAAACAGCCCGCCTCCTCCGCCCAAATGGGGGAGGCTCTGGGCAAGCACCGCCAGGCCATTGCCCACCTGGCCCAGTCCGGAGACGCCCAGAAGCTGGTATCCATGCTGAAGCAGACCGGCGGGGTCCAGCAGGCGGCTCAGGCCGCCGCACAGGGGGACGCCTCCCAGCTGATGGGCATGATGAATCAACTGATGAGCACCAAGGAGGGTGCGGCGCTGGTGGAGCGCCTGCGCCGTCAGGCAGAGGAGTCCGGTCTGTCCTGATGAAGAGCGCCGGAGAGGGGGATCGGATATGGGCGAGCTGGAGGAAAAACTGAATACCATCCTGGGGGACCCGGCGGCCATGGGCCAGATCATGGCCCTGGCCCAGTCCCTGGGCAAGTCCGATCCGCCCCCCTCTCCGGCAAATGGGGATGAGGACGGCGGCGAACCCGGCTGGGAGCGGGCCGGGGCGGCTCCCGACTCCCCCGCCCCATCGGAGGCCGGGGGCGAAAATCCCCTGGCCGCCCTCTCCTCCCTGGACCCCAGGCTGCTCCAGATGGGGATGCGGCTGTGGCAGGAGTACCAGGGGGGCGACGAGCGCACCACCGACCTGCTCCAGGCCCTGCGCCCCTTTCTGCGGAAGGAACGGCAGGCCAAGCTGGACCGGGCGGTGCAGCTGGCCAAACTGTCCCATGTGATCCGGGTGGCCCTCCAGGTTCTGGGCGAGAAGGGAGAGGACCCCCATGTATAATCGTTATATCCCCAACGGCGCGTCCTATACCCGTGTGCGCGTGGAGGAGCCCGTGGAATCCAGCCCCGGCGCGTCCCAGGCAAGGGAACCGCATCAGAAGGCCCGCCCCGGGGACCAGCGCTCCCAGCACACCGGCCGCCCCGGTTCGAGCGGGACCGCAGGCTTCTCCCTCCCCTCCTTTCTCACAGGAGAGGGGGGCTCCGGGGGGCTGGGCGGCCTGCTGAAGGCCCTGAAGCTGGAGGACCTGGACAGCGGGGATCTGCTGCTCCTGCTCATCGTCCTGCTCCTGCTGTGGGAGGGGGACGACCTGGAGCTGGTCATCGCCCTGGGACTGGTGCTCATCCTGGGGCTGGGGGACAAGGAAACGGAGCCGTAGGGCGTGACCACTGGGCACGCCGCCGTACAAAAACCGGAACGGCGCGCCGGGTCGTCGCGCCCTGCAAAAAACGGCTGGGTTGGATTATGGGACGGCGGGGGCAGGCCCCGCCCTACGGTATCGTACAAACCCGGTAGGGCGGGGGTTGCCCCCGCCGTATATGATGCTGCATATCATGAAACGGCGTGCAGCACCTGTCCGTCGGGCAGGGCAAAGGAGGCGGTGGCCGGGCAGGGGGTCTGAACCTGGCCGTAGGCGGTCATGCGGTAGACCAGAGCGCCGTTCACCTCCCGCTCGGCAGAGATGAGCAGGCCGTTGTCCGTGCTGATCCAGTAGCGCTCCAGCGCGCCATCCTCCCCCTGGACCTCCACATAGACGCAGGGGAAGGTCCCTTTGAGCTCATAGCCGGTGCCCGTAATGGACGCCGCATCCAGTTCCAGCACCGTCTCATAGGTGGGGATGTGCTGGCTGAGATCGGCGGAGCGCGCGTCCGCCGGGAAGGAGTTCCAGGTGGACGCGCCCTCGTACCAGTAGTAGGCGGTCTCCGCCCCCACAAGGTCGTGGCGCACCGCCCCGGAGGCCAGGGTCTGACGGATATGGGACCAGCCGGAGTCCTCCCAGTACTGGACCGTGGAGGAGTAAGAGCCTCCAGACCACAGGGTCTCCACCGTCAGTTCCCGGTAGTAGCTGTCCGGACGGGAGAGGGTGGCCACCACGCTCTGCACCGTCTCCGGGGTGACGGCCACCTGCCAGTACTGGTCCCCCTCCTGGCCGCCGGAGCTACCGGAGGAGGAGCTCCCCGCCCCGTCCACATCGGCCAGGGTGATGGAGGGGATCTGGACAAAGAACAAACTGCGGCCAAAGCTGGCGAAAATGGCCACCACGATCAGACAGGTGATGGCCAGGGCGATGGCCAGGCGTTTTTTTGAGTCCAAATCCTCACCTCCTTATGTGGGACATGCCCGGACGGTTACCCCTGAAATTCCTCCGGGGGCGACTGGCGCAGGCCGAAGCGCCACTCGATGGCGTCGGCGATGCGGCGGCAGGCCTGGCCGTCCCCGTAGGGGTTGACCGCGTGGGCCATGGCGGCGTAGGCGCTCTCGCTGGTGAGCAGCTCGCTGGCCAGGGAGAAGATGGTCTCCTCCTCCACACCGGCCAGTTTCACCGTGCCCGCCTGGACGGCCTCGGGCCGCTCGGTCTCCTTCCGCAGGACCAGCACCGGCTTGCCCAGAGCGGGGGCCTCCTCCTGAAGGCCGCCCGAGTCGGTCATCACCAGGTGGCAGCGGGCCATCAGGTTGTGCATCTCGTCCACCGCCAGCGGGGCGATGAGGT